>JGI12210J13797_10089810_pt1 | contig 19549 bp, 16 predicted proteins | sample ElkSlonscriptome_3_FD_13797 | JGI IMG/M metagenome (IMG submission 13797)
GCTCATCGGCGAACAAACGCTTGAAGACGTAGTCGTTCTTTGGGTCGAGCAAGGTGGGCATGGCATTGGACGCGCGCGTTGCTGATCAAGCCGAAGCATAGCCCGGTGGCGGGCAGGCGTACAGGCAGCGGGAAACCGGGGACGTACTACGATAAAGGCGCCGCCGACTCAAGCCCGCACCAACCGCTCCAGCAAAACGGAGTGTAAATCCCGCCGCCGATCGAGCACGGCCATGATCAGCACCGCATCAGGTTCGATGCGATAGATCAGGCGCCAGGGCCGTTCTATCAGTTCGCGATACTGATAGACGTCCACGACGCGCAGTTCCGGCAGCACGCGTCCGCGCTCGGCGTTGTCTGAAAGCGTTTCCGCCCGCCGTTGCAGGCGATCCGGAACGGCAAGCGCGTTGTCGGCGCCGTCCTCGGCGATGTCACTGACGATGGCGTTCAGGTCGCGCTGAGCGGTTCGCGTCCAGCGGACTTCACGCTCAGCCATCCCGCTCGTCGCGTTGCGCTTGCAGTTGCTGGCGCAGTTGCGCGAAGACCTCCGCGTGCGGGAGGGTGTCGCCGGAGCTGATGTCCCGCTCGCCCTGGACCATCAACTTCAGCATCAACATGGCGCGCTCGCGGGCCTGGTAGTGCTCGTAATCCTGCACCACGGCGCGTGCGCGACCGTTCTGAGTCAGCACCAGCGTGGCAGGCGCATCGCGCATCTGGTCCAGCAGCCGACTCGCGTCAGCTTTGAATTGACTCAAACTCAGGATCTCTTCGGTCACGGAATCCGCCTATATTCAATCCGAATTTAGATAGAAGCACGCTACACTCACCTGAATGCATGATCAACCCATGCGCCATGCGGGACGCGGGAGAGACGCCTGGGCCAGGACTCAGATCGAGCATGGCGAGCGCTGCGATCGGACAGATCTTGTCGCATCGGGCTGGTCTAATGACGGCTCCAGCATTTGCAGCAATCAGTCGAGGTTACGTCCATGTCCCGTCACGATCGTCCCCTGTCCTCCCGTGAACTGCTTAGCCGCATCGGCTTGAGCGAAGACGCGCCGTCCGAGCTGTTCGACGAGGGCGCAGTGGATGACCTTGAGGGAGACCTCGGGGCCGTGCTGCGCGAGCGCTTTGAGTTGCTGAATACCAAGCACCAATTCGCTCCCGGCGATCTTGTGACCTGGAAACCGGGGTTGAGGAACCGTAGGGTTCCGCGCTATGGCGAGCCGGCGGTGGTCGTTTCAGTGCTCGACGCGCCCTTATTCGACAACGAGGAGGAGAGTGGCAGCACCTATTTCCGCGACCCGCTCAGCCTGGTGCTGGGCGTGATCTGGGACCGCGACCCAGGGCGTGGTGATTTGGTCACCTTCCACTTTGATGGCAGTCGGTTCGAACCCTGGGTCGGTTAGGCGGGCGAAGGAGGATCTTTCCATGACGGCGGAAAATTGTTCCCGAATCCCAGCATAACCAGCTCGACGGTCGCGGCCTCCTATCGGGGCTGGTCTGGCCGCGGCGATTGGTAGGATCGGCGACGTGCATCCGGAGAACCCATTGGACACCGTGGCGGTGATTGACCATGGTTTTGCCTTCCAGGAAGAACGGACATCAGGTCGCCGATTCCCCCTTAATGCGCCTCGTCCCAATTCTCGCCGACACCGAGATCGACGATCAGCGGCACCTTCAACTCGGCGGCCCCCTGCATGATGCGCCTGATCCGCTCGGAGGCGGCGTCGATGGCATCGGACTCGATCTCGAAGACCAGCTCATCGTGCACTTGCATGATCATGCGCACCGGCGGTTGCTCGGCCTGGATCCACGCGTCGACCTGGATCATGGCGCGTTTGATGATGTCCGCCGCGGTGCCCTGCATCGGCGCGTTGATGGCGGTGCGCTCGGCGGCGCTGCGCAATTGATTGTTGCTGTGGTTGATGTTGGTCAGATACAGCCGGCGACCGAACAGGGTCTCGACGTAGCGGTCGGCACGAGCCTGGCCACGAATATTGTCCATGAAGCTGCGTACGCCGGGGTAGCGGGCGAAGTAAAGGTCCACATAGTCCTGCGCCTCGCGACGCTCAATGCCGAGCTGGCGTGCCAGGCCGAACGCGGACATACCGTAGATGAGGCCGAAGTTGATGGCCTTGGCGGAGCGGCGCTGCTCGCCGGTGACCTGCTTCGGCGGCAGGCCGAGGATCTCGGCGGCAGTGGCACGATGGATGTCTTCGCCGGCGCTGAAGGCGGCGAGCAGACGCTCGTCGCCGGACAGGTGCGCCATGATGCGCAGTTCGATCTGCGAATAGTCGGCGGCCAGCATCCGGCAGCCCGGCTCGGGCACGAAGGCACGGCGGATGCGCCGGCCCTCGTCGCTGCGGATCGGGATGTTTTGCAGGTTGGGATCGCTTGACGACAGCCGCCCGGTGGCGGCGACGGCCTGGTGATAGCTGGTGTGCACGCGGCCCGTTCCAGGGTTGACCATCTGCGGCAGCTTGTCGGTGTAGGTCGAGCGCAGCTTGGACAGGCCGCGATGCTCCAGGATGATGCCGGGCAGTTCGTGCCCATCCTCGGCCAGCTTCTCCAGCACCGCCTCGGACGTGGACGGCGCACCCTTCGGCGTCTTGGTGACGACCGGCAGCTTGAGTTCGTCGAAGAAGATGGCGCCGATCTGTTTCGGCGAGCCCATATTGAAGCGATGTCCGGCGACGCTGTAGGCGCGCTCTTCGAGTTCGGCGCAGCGCTGCGCGAGTTGCCGACTTTGGGCGTTCAGTTCGTCGCTGTCGATGCGCACGCCGGTGCGCTCAATGCGCGAGAGCACCGGCACCAGCGGCATCTCAATATCCCGGTAGACCCCGGCCAGCGACGGCAACGCCTCGAGCTTGGGCCAGAGCGCTTGGTGCAGACGCAGCGTCACGTCCGCATCCTCGGCGGCGTAGGGGCCGGCCTGCTCCAGCGGGATCTGATTAAAGGTCAGCTGTTTGGCGCCCTTGCCGGCGACGTCTTCGAAACGGATGGTGTCCTGGTCCAAATACTTCTTCGCCAGCGAGTCCATGTCGTGACGGGTACCGGTGCTGTCGAGCACGTAGCTCTGCAGCATGGTGTCGTGGGTGACGCCGCGTATTTGGATGCCGTGATTGGCACAGACGCTCATGTCGTACTTGAGATTCTGCCCGAGTTTGGCTTGGGCCGGGTCCTCCAGCAAGGGTTTCAGTTGGGCCAACACCTGCTCGCGGTCGAGCTGGTCAGGGGCGCCCGGGTAAGCGTGGGCGAGCGGCACGTAGGCCGCCTGGTAAGGTGCTACGGCAAACGAGACGCCGACGATCTCGGCGCGCATGTAGTCGAGGCTGGTGGTCTCGGTATCGAAGGCGAACAGCTCGGCGTTTGACAGACGCTCGAACCAGATGTCCAGCGTGGCCTTATCGAGGATGACTGAATAATCCTGCGACGCGTCCGCGGCGCTGCCCTCGCCGTGCGCGGCGGCGTCCTCGTTGTTCAAGCTGGCCAGCAGGCGCCGAGACTCGATGCGTTCGTACCAATCGCGCAGACTGTCGATGTCCGCTTTGCTCGGCACCAGATCCCGCGGCCCGAACTCCAGCGCCACATCACGCTTGATGGTAGTCAGTTCACGCGACAGCGGCAGCTGATCCAGGCTCTGACGCAGGTGCTCGCCGATCTTGCCCTTGATCTTGTCGGCGTTGGCGATCACGCCGTCGAGGCTGCCGTATTCACTGATCCATTTGGCGGCGGTCTTCGGGCCGCACTTGGGCACACCCGGTATGTTGTCGATGGCATCGCCCATCAGGCTCAGGTAGTCGACGATACGCTCCGGTGGGACACCGAACTTCTCCTTGACACCGGCTGGATCGAGCAGGCTGTCTGACATGGTATTGACCAGCGTGACCTGGGCGTCAACGAGTTGCGCCATATCCTTGTCGCCGGTCGAGATCAGCGTCGCGATGCCCTGCTCAGCGGCGCGGGTGGCGAGTGTGCCAATAACGTCGTCGGCCTCAACCTCGGGCACCACAAGCAACGGCAGCCCCATGGCACGGATGATCTCCTTGAGTGGTTCCAACTGCTCACGCAGGTCTTCCGGCATCGGCGGACGATTGGCCTTGTAGTGCGCGTATAGGGCGTCGCGGAAGGTCGGCCCGGCCGCGTCGAACACCACGCCAATGAAGTCTGGTTGTTGCTCGTCAATGAGCTTGCGCAGCATGTTCAGCACGCCCACCAGTGCGCCGGTGGCTTCGCCGCGGGAGTTGGTCAGCCTGGGCAGGGCATGATAAGCGCGAAACAGATAGCCGGAGGCGTCAACCAGGACAAGGGCGTACCGAGCTTGCATTGTTAAGTGCGACGGTTGATTGAAAGCGGCAACGGTATCATGTGCCGGCAGCGGGTCCTAGCTCAGACCCAGTTGTTCCTCCCCAAGCAGCCAACGCAGCCCACGCCGGTCGTCGTTTAACGACAAGGATTCCGGCTCTGCCGGGTTAGGAATAGGATATCGGCAATCGGAGACCAGGAAACGGAAACTTAATGCAACTCAATGTTACCATTAACGACTAACGAGCACCGACCGCCGCCGCGGCCTGGATGCAGGGACAGCAGGTGATGCAAGCGACAACCCCTCCACCCTATTTCCCGCCAGGAACGACAGCCTGCGATGTTGAGACGCCTTCTGCCAGTCCTGCTCCTTGGCCTCGGAACCATCGCCGCAGCGCAGGATTACAGTTGGCTGGACAATCCTCAGTTGCTGATTCTGCGTGCAAAGGTTGATCCGCAGACCCGGATACTCTACATCGAAGGCGAACATTTCGGCAGCAGACGCCTGCCAACCATCACCCTCGACGACGAACCCTTGACCGTGCGCAGCGCCACCAAGACCGGTATCGAGGCCGGTCCGCTGCCGCCCGGCATCGGGCCGGGCACCCATATCCTGCGCGTCGTGGCCGGTGACGACCGCTCGCGCTACGATGCCTACAGCCTTGAGATCATCGACGCGCCGGCGGCACCTGAACCGCGGAGACCAACGATGACCGCTGCCGGCTTCACCAAGCTCAGCGTGCTGGATAGGCGCGGTGACGTGGGCTGGTCGCCGTCGATCGCCTTAGGCGCCGATGCTTTGCCGGTAGTCGCCTACCTGGACTATTCCAACCTCGATTTGAAAGTGGCTTATTGTGCCGATCCGGCTTGCACCAGCGTGACCCATGCGCTGGTAGACGCCGAGGGCGACATCGGCTGGTCTATTGACCTTGCTATCGGCGCCAACCAAATGCCCGTCATCGCCTATTTCGACAACCAGACGCAAGCGTTAAAGATGGCGCAATGCCATGATCCAGGCTGCCACTCGGCGACGATCTCGGTGGTCGACGATTCTGGCGATGTCGGCAAATTCGTCAGCATCGCCGTGCCCCCGGACGGACTGCCAGTGATCACCTATTACGATAAAGAACACCGCGACCTGCTGGTTGCGCTCTGCCGTAGCGACACCTGTGAAGACGCCGCAAGACGCCCACTCGACAGCGCTGGTGATGTCGGCTGGCACAATGCCTTGGCCATCGGCAGCGACGGCAATCCCATCGTCAGTTATTTTGACGCCAGCCGGCGCGACCTCAAAGTGGCCCAGTGTCGGGACCGCGGCTGTAGCGATGTGCGCCATGCCGCGCTTGATCTAGGCGGAGTTGGTATGGGTACCGACATCATTATCGGCGAAGACGGGCTGCCCTTTATCGCCTACTGGGACTTCCTCAACGACGACTTGAAGGCGGCCCAGTGCGACAATGCCGGCTGCCAAAGTGCACGAATCGTGCGCGTGGATACCGCGGGCTCGGTGGGCGCCAACCCGGCGGTGGCTTTAGGCGCCGACAAGCTCCCGATCATCGCCTATCACGATCATAGCAACAGCGACCTCAAGGTTGCGCACTGTCGTGACCCAATCTGCGAGGCGGCGGACATCTCCACCGTCGACTCGGCGGGTTCCGTGGGCTGGCATGTGGCCATCACCATCGGCGCCGACGGCCTGCCGCTGATCGCCTATTACGACGAGACCAACGGCGACCTGAAACTTGCGCGATGCAGCGACCTCTCTTGCGGACAACGAGCACCACCGCCGAGCCGCTTCTGATGCCATGATCGCCGGTGCGCCAATAACCGGCCTTTCGCAGACTGACGCTGCGCGTCGCTGTTATTAACCTTAAACTGTTACGTTCGCACCCTGAGCACTGGAGCGACCATGCAGGAGAAGACCCCAACCGGCAGCGTAAAATGGGTCAAACAAGAGATCGTTGCCAGCCTGGCACAGGTCGCCAAGCAAATCGAAGCGGACGCCAACCTTGGCGACGCGATTACCCTCTTGTTCGAGGTGCGGGGCACCCTGCTTGCCTTGCCGCTCCCGGCCGCGGCGCTGGTCGCCGAGGAGATCCAGCGTGCATGCGAAGTACTGAGCAACCCTCGCGCGGTCTATCAGGATCAGATACGTGAAGCGCTGGGATTGGCGCTGACGCAATTGCCCGATTATCTCGAACGCGTGGGCGCGGGCGAGCCGGAAAATCCGATCGTGCTGCTCGCGGCTATCAACGATCTGCGTCACTGTCGTGGCGCAGCGCCGATGAACGCCGCCGAGTTACTCGTGCCCGCATCCGTGCTGGCACAGACAGAAGGCTTGTCGCCCGAGCTGCTGAATGCCCTGGTGCGTCTGGCGCATAAGGTCCGACCACACTTCCACCGTTACCTGCTGCAATGGTTCAGTGGTGACATTGCGCAAGAGGGTTTACTCGGGCTAGCGCGGCTGTTCAACCAACTGCGCCGCTATTTCAAGCAAGGAACAGTGCATGAACTCTTCCTTGCAGCCGAGGGGGTGATACAGGGACTGGTGGACGAGTTGATCACCGCGGATGCCCCCACCAAGGCATTGATCGGACGCATCGACAAGGTGCTCAAGCCGCTCACGGCCGCGTCGCCCGAATGGCCTGAGGAGCTCGCCTCGGCGCTGATCAGCGACCTGCTGTCAAAAATGGCGCAGATGCCTGCCGGCTCGCCGGTGGTGCAAGAATTGGAACGGCTGTACGGACGACGGTTGACGGAAGACTCTGAACTCGACAGCCTGTCAATCGAGGCAGACACAGCGCCGATGATCGAGGCCCTTCGCCATGAACTGCGGGCGCTTGCCGGTCCATTGTTCGAGCACCCCAGCAAGGACACCGCGGATCGCAATCAGATCGCGACTGTGCCGAGGCAACTCGACCGGCTCGCGGATTCTTTTGCCGCGCTAGGACAGGAGGCCATCGCGCGACGCATGCAAAACTGCGCCGAGGCGCTGCTGGACGTGACCCGCCATGGCGAGCCCGAGTCGGAACGACTCGACGACATCGTGCGTGCCCTGCGGCAGGTTGATGAAGAGTTGGAAGCGCTGGCGGAGTTGACCGCTCCGCCCTCCTCCGAGCCCAGGCTACCGCGACCGCGGGCGCGCAATCTGAACGCGGCAACGCTGCGCGAATCCAGGCTGGAGTTGGCCACGCTACGCGCGACGCTCGGCCATGGTCCAATACCGAAGGCTCAGTCGAGCCGTCTGACGGCCGCGGCCGAGGCCGTCGCGGGGGTCGCCGACGTACTGCAAGGCGTCGGCGAGGCCGAGCCTGCGCGGCTGCTGGATATGCTCTTGAAACAGCTGCACACGCGTTATTTGGATACCGGCCAGGTACCGGGTGAGGCTGGCGTTGAGTTGATCTGCCGCGTGCTCGCTGCCATTGACATCCATCTCGAAGACCGCTTGGAACGCGACGAGACCGACGGACACATGCTCGCTGAAGCCAATTACGCCATTGACCGGCTAAGCAGTCTGCTTCCGGCGGGCGAGCTATTGGACGACGATTCAGAGGCATCCGAGTCGGCATCTTGGTCGGAAGTCTCGCAAACGGTCAACATGGAATTTCTCAATCTGTTCTTGGAAGAGGCCCAGGATGAATTAGACAACATCCTCACGCAACACGAGCGCTGGTCCATCGATACGCAAGATGACGTTGCCTTGAGTACGTTGCGGCGAGCCTTCCAGACCCTGAAGAACAGCGGCGGTCTAGTCGGGGCACGGCATCTCGCGGACCTCTCACGCGTGACCGGCAACCTGCTCGACCGCCTGCTCGACCGAGAAATCACCGTCGATGCGACGCTGCGCGGCTATCTAACGGATGTCGTGACGCTGTTACCGTCAATCATCGACGCCGAGGCGGAACGTCGCAAACCGGCCACCGCGGAACTGATGCGCCGCGGCAAGACGCTGCTGGAGACCCGCGCTGCCGCTCCCCCTGCTCCAGCGCCCTCGGCAGCACACAACGTCGTTGCACTCCAGCAACGACCGACCGACGGCGCTGGGCAAATCGCGAACGGACCGGTGGAAGCGCCAATACAGCCGGACAACAGGGAATCGGCCAACACGACAGCCGCGCTCCAAGGGCTGCCTGAGGGGGCTGGCGAGGCCGCGCAAGCAAGCACGGAGGCGTCAATGGCAAACGCGGCGCCGACGTCGACGCCGAGCGCGCCTGATGCATGGCTAGACGGCATAGCCAAACTATCCGATGAGATCAACGCCTGTAACGCCGAGGTCCAACGACGGAATATCCGGCTTGGTTTGCGCCTTGCCCAGATCCGGAACCCGATTGAGGGCGCCAGCACGCGCATTGACCTGCTCTATCAGCCGTACGCCGCCGGGGCCATCGCCGATGGCAGCACCGCGCGTTACCAAGCATCCAGTGGCCCCAGCGACGAGCGCCGGGGCTTAGAGCAGGCCGCGGCCTTGCTTGGCGAGGCAGACGGCATTGTCGCCGCCATCACCGGTCTGCAAGCTGAGAACGCAACGCTGCTTCGCCAGCAAGCGCGTAGCGCAAAGAAGCTGCGGGAAGGACTCATGCGGGGCGCGCCCTCGGGCGACATCGTTCAAGACGCGCAACCGCCAGACCAGGTTGGTCCGGTACGGCCTGAGACCCGTCCAAGCATCTTGCTACTCAACCACTCAACCGCCATCCGCCGGATCGCGCAACAGCTGCGGGGGCGTGGCCAGATGGAGGTGCTGAGCGCAGCCGACGGCATTGACCTCCAAGCCATGCTGCAGCAGCGCACGCCCGAGTTGCTGCTGCTGGATTGGGACAATGCTGACATGAAGGGTCTCGAATTCACACGCCAACTTCGCGCCGACGAGAAGAGCAAGCACCTGCCAATCATCATGCTCGCCGCCGCGAACGGGAATACGGCGCAGGCCGAGGCCCTGGCGGCTGGCGTCGATCGCCTTGTTGCCAGGCCTTTCAGCGAGGACGCGCTACTAGCGGAGATAGAAGCGGTGCTGATTGGCCCAATTGAATAGAGGCTAATGACGAAAGTCCCCCCACAGGGCCTGAATTGCCGCGATGGCTGCCAGCGGTGCCGTCTCCGTGCGCATGACGCGTGGCCCGAGGCGGACTCCGGTAAAGCCCCGAGCTATGGCCGCGTCGCGCTCTCCGCGCGCCAATCCGCCCTCCGGCCCCACCAGTAGCGTCAGGGTCGCGTCAGATGACGGCGCAAGCGCGGTCAGTGGGTAGTCGCCGCGATGATCAAGCAGCAGTCGAGTTGCCGGTTCCTGTTCTAACGCCAACCAGTTTGACAAAGGCTGCGGTTGCGCCAGCGTCGGCAGGCGTCGGCGCCCGCTTTGTTCGCAGGCAGCGACGATCACGCCCTGCCAGTGCTGCACGCGCTTGTGCAGTCGATCGTCGCGCAGACGCACCACGCTGCGCTCAGTAAACAGGGGTTGCAAGGCGCAGACCCCCAACTCCACGGACTTCTGCAAAGCAAAGTCCATGCGCTCACCTTTCGACACGCCAAGCGCCAGCCTGATGCGCAGCGGCATTGTCGGTTCTGGCGGACCCGCCTGGCCGATCCTAAGCCGCGCGGCGTCACGCGCGAGCGTTTCAACGCGTGCCGAATAGTCATACCCGTTGCCATTGAACAGCGTCAATGTATCCCCGGTGCCAAGCCGCAATACCGAGGCCAAGTGCCGAGAGGCAGCCGGCTCAAGCGTCAGCAGTTCAGCGCTGGCGAGGGCTTGAGTGGTGTAGATTCGTGCAATGCGCATGGTTTGCGGCCCCGGATACCGAGGGTCTCGCTCAATCCCGGTTCGAATGCTGGCGCGCATTGCTGACGGCGGTCGCCGCGGCTAACAGCCCCCAGCCAAGCGCGAGCAAGACGCCGCCGATCGGCGTCATCGCTCCCCAAAGTGGCTGATCGGAAAGCACCAGGAGGTAAAGACTGCCGCTGAAGATCAAGCCGCCAGCGCTGAAACACCAGCCCGCCGCCAGCGTAAGCCGGCGCGCGGCAAGCGCGGCCCCGGCAAAGCCGAGGACCAGCAATGTGGTGGCGTGCCAACCGAGATAGTGTGAAGCGGTCGCCCAGATCGAAAGCCGTTCTGGGTCCACTCGGGCTTCCAGCCAATGCGCCCCAAAGGCCCCGAGCAGTACCGCGAACAGGCCGAACAGCGCACCGACGACAGCAAACCTGTGCATCAGCGGACTACAGTCACGACGGCAAGCAGCGCCTGCGTTAACAGGGGCATACTGGATAGGGGCGGAGCAAACATAGACATTGGAGGTCATTTGGAGCTAGAGACGATAATCCGCTTTTGACAGTTTTCACATCCCACGCCTATGCTCGGTCTCCGCAAGCGGCTCGGAACACAGACTCAGGGGTTGCAATTATAGGCGCTTGAGCCAACGGGAACAGCCGAAGGTGACCGAGCGCAACGCCAGCCTCAGGAGATACGACAGCATGCCAACTTTTGTGCGCCCCGATCAATGCGATGGCTGCAAGGGCCAAGACCAGGTCGCTTGCGTGTCTATCTGCCCAGACGACCTGATGAAGCTAGACCAGGACGGCACAGAGACCGGCTGGGCCATGAAGGCCTTCAACCGAGAGCCCGAGCAGTGCTGGGAGTGCTATGCCTGCATCAAGTCCTGCCCGCGGCAAGCCATTGAGTGCCTGCATTATGCCGATCTCGTACCCATGGGCGCCACGGTTCAGCCCCAGCGCGGCAACAACTCCATCACCTGGACCATCAGCTTGCGCAACGGCAAGATAAAGCAGTTTAGCTTCCCGATTCGGACTAGCTCGGAGGGTTCCATCGACCCCTACGGTAACAAGCCCGCGGCCGACATCTCCAAGATTGGCGAGCCCGGCTTCTTCACCCAGGGCGGTGTGCGAACACCCGGCGATCCGTCAGAGTTGATACGCAAGTAAGCGACACATCAAGGTTTCCAAATGTTCACCCTGCTGGAAGGACAATCCGGCGTAATGACACCGAATGACTAAGATTCAGAGGCACAGGCAAATGGCCGAAGAGTTCGGCGACCCTGAGACGATCGAACCCGAGATCGTCGAAGAAGAGGTTGACATCCTGATCATCGGCGGTGGTATTGGCGCCTGCGGCGCCGCCTACGAGCTCGCCCCATGGTTGGACCAGGCCAAGGCTCAAGGCCTCGACCTGAAGGTCAAGCTGGTCGACAAGGCCGCCATGGATCGCTCCGGTGCTCTGGCTCAGGGCCTGTCGGCCATCAACACCTACCTCGGTGAGCATGACCCGGCCGACTACACGCGGATGGTCTCGCAGAGCCTCATGGGTATCACCCGTGACGACCTCACCTACGACCTGGGTCGTCATGTCGACGACTCGGTGCATTTGTTCGAGGAGTGGGGCCTGCCGATCCGCAAACAGCTGGGTGACGAAGATAAGCCCTTGGCCGAGGGTGGCAGGCCGGTGCGCGCCGGTCCGTGGCGGATCATGGTCAACGGCGAGTCATACAAAGAGATCCTGGCCGAAACGGCGAAGAAGGCGCTGGGCCCTGAGCGCATCCAGGAGCATGTGTTCATCGCCAAGCTAGTCAATGACAAGCACGACAAGCACCGCATCGCCGGTGCCGTCGGCTTCTCGCTACGCGAGAACAGGGTGTTCCTGTACAAATGCAAGGCTTGTCTGCTGGTCGCGGGCGGCTGCACGAACATCTTCCGGCCGCGCTCCGTCGGTGAGGGCGCCGGTCGCGGCTGGCACCCGGTCAAAAACGCCGGCAGCACTTACGCCATGGCTGCCGAGGCCGGCGCGGAACTCACCATGATGGAGAGCCGTTTCGTGCCCACCCGCTTCAAGGATGGCTATGGCTCGGTTGACGCTTGGTTTCTGTACTTCAAGGCAAAGTCCATCAACGCCTACGGTGAGGTCTACATGGACACCAATAGGGCGATGTTGGATGACTTTTCCCCCTATGGTCAGACCAAGCTGCCACCGCCCTGCCTGCGCAACCATCTGCTGTTACAAGAAATGCGCGAGGGCCGCGGCCCGATTTACATGGATACCGTCAGCGCGCTGGGCAAGTTCGCCGATACCATGACGCCAAATGAGCTCAAGCAGCTCGAGGCTGATGCCTGGGAAGACTTGCTCGACACGAGCATCGGTCAGGCGGGCGTCTGGGCCGGTGAGGGCATTGAACCGCAGAAAAAGAACGCCGAGTTGATGCCTACCGAACCCTACCTGCTCGGTTCTCAGTCTGGTTGCTGCGGTATCTGGACGTCGGGTCCCGAAGACCTCGGCGCCCCGACCAGCGAGGAACATCCGGATGCCGACCAGATCCCGGCACACCTGCCCGAGGGCTGGAATTGGGGCTACCGTGGTATGACCACAGTGCAAGGCCTGTTCACCGCGGCCGACGGTGTCGGCGCCTCCGGTTACAAATTCTCCTCCGGCTGCCATACCGAGGGCCGCATCGCCGCCAAGGCGATGGTCAAATTCTGCATTGACAACAAAGACTGGGGGCCAGAGCTGGAAGCTTCGGTGAAAGACCTGGTCGAAGCGGTCTACCAGCCCGTGCGCAACTACCTAGAGCACAAAGACGGCACCACCGCCGTCGACCTAAACCCCAACTACCTCACGCCCAAGATGCTGCTGCTGCGTCTGCAAAACATCATGGATGATTACGTCGCCGGTATCTCCACCCAATACCAAACCAACGCATACATGATGGACGAGGCTGAGCTGAAGCTCGAAACGCTCAAGGAAGACGCCGCGAAGATGCGTGCCAAGGACCAACACGAACTGCTCCGGGCCTGGGAAAACTACCATCGCATCCTCACGGCCGAGGCGCACATGAAGCACATTCAATTCCGTGAGGAGACCCGCTACCCCGGCTTCTACTACCGGATGGATTACAACTATGTGGACGACGAGAACTGGAAGTGCTTCGTCAACTCGGTCTACAACAGGGAAACCAAGACCTGGACCTGTTTCAAGCGCGCCCAGGTTGATCTGGTCGACAAGTCAAAGCCGCTCAAATAGAACCGTGCTCGGAACCGTTCGTGACGCCTGCCAGATTCATCCGATGGTCAACGACTACCGGATGACCGAGCGGCTGGACTTCGGCCCCGCGCGCATCGCCGCCTTCAACGGCCGCAACGACCCGGACCACTACATCTGGGGCGAGATCGCCGAGCAACTGGGTCAAGCGGATCTGATTCGCTGCTCTTGGATCGACGGCCCGCGCGGGCTCGACGAGGCCAAGTGGATCGAAATCATCGGCGAGACGCCCAGCTTGATCCTGCTCGACGAACTGCCGCCCTACCTGCTCAACGCCACCACCCGCTCCGTCGGCAAGGGCTCGCTGGCCGATGTCGTTACTTACAGCCTTAGCAACTTGCTCACCGCCGCGATCAAACTGCCGCGCTGCTGCGTAGTCATCGCCAATCTCGCCGGCAGCTACGACGCGCAGAGCAAAGACCTGGCGCGGGTCATGTCCAACCTGCAGCAGGAGTCTCGCCGCCAGGCGCAGACCATCACGCCGGTGCGGCTGGCCGGCAACGACAGCCACCTGGCCAATGGGGTCGAGGCGCGGCTGCGCGAGCTCTACGCGATCGAGAAGATCCACGCCAACCTCAAGCACGGCGACAGCCTCTTTGATGAGGCCCGCGACAAGCTCGAAGAGCAAGCTGAAGCTGCACTGCACCCCCGCGGCCGAGCTGCGCTACAGCCTGGATGGGACCAATCCCAAGGAAAGAACGGTCTATAGCGCACCCTTTGCGGTGCCCGCCACGGCCTGCACCTTGCTCGTCGCGGCGAAGGCCGGCGAGGTGGAGAAGCCGGCCAAGATTCAGATCCCGGTCGACGGTGATGATCGCGTCATCATTGACGACAACAAAGCGGCGTCGATCCCCGGCCACAAGAAGATCTCGATCGACACCACCGACAAGGTCTTCGGCATCATCGACGACTTCCGCGAGCGCGACGATATCCTGCTGCGCGGTGTGCAGATCATCATTGGTGAAGGCGAGCACGCGGTGCAGATACGCTTCAACGAACGTGCGCTGACCGCCGCCGCCATCGAGACCGCCATCCGCGGCGTGCGCACCGCCATCGGCGACGAACAGGCCGGCGTGCAAGTGACCGTCAAAGGCGGTGTTAGCTTCGGCGACGGCTTCGCCCTCAAGCAATTCGCCGAACGAGCAGGTATCGGCCTCTCCGCCGGAGACATCATCCAGGACTAGCAAGAGCCGAACAAACGCGTAGGGCGGGAAAGCGAAGCGCATCCCGCCGAACCCACCGCAACACCACCTCCGAGAAGCAGCTTGCCAGACAAACACGAATCGCGCGGAAGCAAATCACCTGCCCATCGCACCCTGGGCTTCGGCAAGCCGGCCACCTCCGACCCGCACCACTCCGTCGTTACCATCCCACGCGGCAACACCGCCGCCGTGCTGATCAGCGAGCACTTAGGGTTGGGCGCCGGCGCAGCACCGGAGCAGATCCTCGATCGCGTCATGCTCGCACGCCCCCGCTGGACCGCCATCCGTGCCGAGGTCCAACGCGCCTTCAACGCCCGCCTAAAGGAGCACAACCTCGCCACCGGTACCTGGAAGGTCGGCGAAACCCCGGTGGATCGCCTGCTCGGCAAAGAACTCTGCGTGTTGGCCTGGGCAGTGGAGAAGCTGGAACCCGAGAAGATCCGCATCGCCGTGCGCAACTGGCTGGCCCTGCGCCCCGAAGAACGCTGGTGGCTGTTCGGCATGACGGCAATCGCCACCGGCGGCATTCAAGACGGCGATCACGGCTGGCGGGTTGCGCTACGCTATGCGCTTGGCGACGTGGCGCAGAACGCACTGCTGAAGCCACGGCTGGAAGTGCGCGGGGAAGGCCCCGAAGGCCCGAACAAGACGCTCGGCTTATTCGACGACTCATTATTCGACGACTAACGGTATGCGAATCGACCACATCAAGCTCAAGAACTGGCTCAATTTCAAGAAGGTCGACGCGGTGTTATCCGAAACGACCTATGTCATCGGCCCGAACGCCTCTGGCAAGTCGAACCTCCTCGACGTATTTCGCTTTCTACGGACCGTAGCCGATACCAGCGGCGGTGGCTTGCAAAGGGCCGTGAGCGAGCGCGGCGGCATCAAGAAGCTCCGTTGTTTGCAGGCTCGGCAGGACACTGAGGTCAAAATAGAGGTGCTGCTGTCTCAGGGAGTCGGGGAGGGTCGTGAAGAATGGCGCTACGTGCTCGGCTTCAGAAGCGAGGGGAAGGGGCGGCAGCGACCGGTGGTGAAGGAAGAACGGGTGGAACGCAATGGACACGAAATCTTGCAACGACCGGACAAGGACGACAGGAAAGATGAGGAACGTCTCACTCAGACCCACCTGGAACAGGTCAACTCAAATCTTGAGTTCCGCGAAGTGGCGACGTTCTTTCGCGCGACGACCTATCTGCACCTCGTTCCGCAACTTCTCAAGTTCGCAGACCGATTGAGCAGCAATCCTTTGGAGGAAGACCCTTTCGGTCAGGGGTTCTTGGATGGGTTGGCGCGGACGACCACGAGGACCCGCGATGCGCGCCTACGCAAGATTCAGCAGGTCCTGACGAAAGCCGTTCCGCAGTTCCAAGAGTTGCGTTTCGTGCGCGACGAGACGACGGGCCTACCCCACTTGGAGGCACGCTACGTCCACTGGCGGCCCCAGGGTGCATGGCATCGGGAAGACCAGTTCTCAGACGGCACCCTGCGGCTAATCGCGCTGATGTGGTCGCTGCTTGACGGCGATTCCTTGCTCCTCTTGGAGGAGCCGGAGCTGTCGCTGAATGACGAGATCGTTCGGCAGATTCCGAAGATGATCAACCAGATCCAGCGCCAAGCGAAGTACCGACGCCAGGCGCTGATCACGACCCACAGCGAGGCGATGCTAAACAATCCGATCGATGGCCGCGCCGTATTGCTTGTAACGCCCACCGACGATGGGTCGACCATCCGCGGCCCGTCGCCGGACGAGCTGGCGATGTTGGCCAACGGCATCACGCCCGCGGAGGTGCTGCTACCGAAGGCACGTCCGGCGGACGCGGAACAGCTAGGGCTGTTTCGATGACATCCTTCACGCTGGCGACCGAGGACCAGCTCAGCGAGGTGGTGGCGGAGTTGTTGCTGGCGCAGTCAGGACGCTTCAACATAGCACAGCGCCTACGCAAGAACGGCTTCGGCTACCTAAAGCGCCAGAGTCGCAACTTCAACGAGGTTGCAAAGAATGTGATGCCGGTATTCCTTCTGACGGACCTGGACGACGTACCCTGTCCGCCTGCGTTGATTACTAACTGGTTGCCCGACGGTCCACATCGGCGGCTCCTCTTTCGTGTTGCTGTTCGTGAGGTGGAGTCTTGGCTGATGGCGGACCGTGCATCCATCGCCGAGTTCCTCCGCGCCCCGCTGGCCAAGGTACCGACCCGCCCGGATGACCTGTCCGACCCGAAACGCACTCTGCTCGGGCTTGTCAGGCGTTACGCGGGCCGCGAATTGAAGCGAGAACTCTTACCTGCCGATCCCACGACCAGCCTGATTGGCCTTGGCTACAATGATCAACTCAGCCGCTTTGCCCGCGAGCAATGGAGATGCGATCAAGCGGCGGATGCGTCGCCATCACTCGCCCGAACAATAATGCGCTTAGAGCGATTCACGCCATAGGCTTCAGAGCCGTAGGTCGGGTTAGCGAACCGCAGACGGCCAGCAAGACGCCCCGAATTGACGCCCGCGACGCCTGCAACCAAAATGGTTGCAAGCGCCCAGATGACAGACCTCCCAGGTCCGGATTTTTCCTCCCACCTAAGCGCTTGAATCTCCGTCTATCCCGACGTTCTTTGGACATTTGCGCCGACGGGGAAAAGTTCACTTATTGGACAATCACAGCAATAACAAAGAGGCTTAATTAACAATAACTATTTAAAAATAGAAGAAAGCCTGGGATCATCGGGCCAGATGGTTCTTATCCTCTGAAGGAGCCTCCCCGGTGACCCAAATCGAATTGCTTGCCGAGCCCGCTGATGCGCTTGAGCGCGCGGTGCGTTTCGAACTCGGTCGCGGTTATGCGCTGCATCTGCCTCGCGGTCCGCGTACGCTGGGCACGCTCTACCATCGCGGCACCCCGATCAAACAAGTGAACCTGCGCGACAAAGCCGAGCGGCGCCTGTTGGCCGTGGAACTGATGCAAAAAGGCGTCAATCAGAGCCGCTTGGCCGAGGCCTTGCAGCTCAGCCGCCAGACCCTGCACAACTATCGTGAGAGCTATCGGGAATTCGGCGTGCAGGGACTCTTGCACGGCTACAGTCCCGCCAAGAGCAAGGACGAGGAACTCCACCGCCATCTCAACGTCAACAAGCGCCGTCCTGGCTCCAAGGCCCGTGAGCTTGAAGCCATGCGCCGCGCCAAGCGTGAGCAGACCGACGGCGAGGCACAGGCCGAGCTGGACTGGGATGGGCAGGCAACCTATGAGCTCCAAGAGCCGGCGATCGAAGAAACCCTGAGTGCGGCGCTGGCCGGCGCGCAGGCGATACCACCGCGGTCGGCGCCGAGCGAGGTGGTGACAAGCGAGCGTCCTTATGCCCAAAACCATGACTGGGAAGAAAGCCGCTATGCCGGCATCTTCCCCATCCTCATGGTGCTGATCAGTCAATGGCACTGGTTGAGCGCGGTGATGCGCCTGTTTGGCAATGGCTGGAAACTGTTCATGGTCTTCGCCCTGATGGGCGTGAGCAACATCCGCTCCATCGAGCAACTCAAGCACGTGCGCCGTGACGAGGCCGGGCGGCTCTTGGGGATTGGCACCCTGCCTTGCCTGGAGACCCTGTGGGGCTGGTTCCATGACGTCGCCAAGCATGGCCGCGCCGCCATGCTGGTAGCGGCGTTTTCCGACGACCAGCTCCAGCGCGGCTTGGTCGGCACGGATGTGTGGTTCACCGATGGGCATCTGCTGCCCTATACCGGCCTGCACAAGGTCCATGCCAGTTACCATACCCAACGGCGTATGCCCACCCCGGGGCAGACCAATCTGGTCACCTGCGATGCGCGCGGGCGGGTGGTGTGCTTTGAGATTCAGGAAGGCAAAGGCGATCTGCGCGGGCGCATTCTCGCCTTGGGCGAGTATGCGCGTGCGCAGGGATTGGGCGTGATGCCCTTGCAGGTGTTTGACCGCGAAGGCGACGGGCTGGAGTTCTTCTCCACCCTGGTTGCCACCGACACCCCCTTTGTGACCTGGGAGAAGAACGCCGATGTGGCGCGCTTGCGCGCGCTGGAGGCGGGGAGCTTTACCGAGACGCTGTCGTTGAATGGGACCGAGTACAGGCTGCTCGAGGAGGAGAAGGTCTGCACCGATCCCCTGAAGCCCGCGCCCTGCGACGCGGAGTCTGAGCCAACGCCAAGGTTCAAACTGCGCCGGGTGGTCATTTGGAATCTGCGCACCGGGCATCGCACCAGTGTGGTGTGCTGGGGTGGCACGCTTGGGCTGACCACGGTGGCGATTGCCAGCGCCATGCTCAGTCGCTGGGGGGCCTCGGAGAATACCTTCAAGCACCTCCAGGAGCGTCATCCCTATCATTACCATCCGGGATTCGCGGTGAGTGAGAGTGAGAAACAGGACATTGCCAATCCGGCGATCAAGGCCATTGATGCACAGCGCCAAGCCCTCAAGACCCAGCTCAACCGTCTCTACAAGCAACAAACCCAGTGCACGCCCGGAACAAAGAAAGACGGCACCCCGCGCGCGAACAGTAAACACCAGCGCATCGCCGCCGAGATCGCCGCCGCCGAGGCGCAGCTTGCGCGGCTGAAGGCAGAGCGCGATCAGTTACCCGAGCGCGTCGATGTGAGCACCTTGAGCGATTACCGCTCCTTTCAGGCGATCGACAATGACGGCAAGAACTTGTTCGATGTCGTCACCAGTTCGGTCTGGAATGCCCGCTGCCAGCTCATCGATTGGCTCGAGCCGGTCTATGCCAAAGACAGTGATCGGGTCGATCTGCTCTATGCGATTCTCAACTGCCATGGCTGGATTCGCAGCGATGCCCGCTCGGTGGTGGTCCGTCTGGAGCCGCTGCAGCAGCCAGCGCGCCGCGCCGCCCAGGAGCAGCTGTGCCGCAAGCTCACCGGTCTGGGGGCGCGGATTCCCGGCGGGAAGTGGCTGCGCATCGAGGTCGGCAACGCGCCGCTTTGAGGCGCCGCCGCTTTGGCCGCTGTCCAAAAATCAGGGGGCTTTTGGGGCG
>JGI12210J13797_10133082_pt1 | contig 19546 bp, 10 predicted proteins | sample ElkSlonscriptome_3_FD_13797 | JGI IMG/M metagenome (IMG submission 13797)
CGGGTATAAAAGTTGTCGTCGGCCAAGGCGGTATCCACGCTGGCAGCCGATCCATTGAATCCGTAGATCGCCCATCCCAGATCGCTTCGAACATTCAAAACATCATAAGAAAAGGTGAGATCGCCCGTGTGCGTTTTTTCGTCCGCAATGATTTGATAGACGGTTTCCGGCGTGGAGGTGCCGGTCGTCATGGTTAACTGGCCATTCACGATTTCAATGGGCCGGTTGTTGTTGGGATTTTCGAACCAGCCTTGATCGGTTGCGGTTGTGTCGAGTGGCGAACTCCACCCGAATCGGCCTGCAAAGCCTGCGCTGAAATCACCATTGACCAGCAACTCATCCCCGCCACCACCGCCACCTGGCAAACTGCCGCCCATGTCACGACCATCGAGTTGCCGGATATACGCGAGGACCTGATCATATTCGGTGGGATCAGCGTTCTTCACGTCGAGCAGCTGGCGATGCGCGTTTGCCGCCGCCAAATCGGCTGAGTTGGCGACGAGAATTTCGTCTACGTGAAGTTTGGCTCCGCCTTGCCAGCTCGGTTTGGTGATCTGGATGCTGTTGGTCGAATTATTATCGAGCGGTCGTTCCAAAACCATCGTCGCCCAGCCTGTCGCGGTATTCCCATCACCGCGAGTCTGCCAAAAGGTCACTGGCTCGCTGACGCCGTTGATTTCGATCGTGGCCGATATATCCTTCACTGCACTGAACCGGATCTCGATGAGCGCCAAACTACCATCGCCGGCCACGGACTGGAGTTCGACAGAACTACCGCCGCTCTGTAACCTGACCGCCTCGAGACCATAAGCGCCTTTGGCTTTGCCGGATGCGGTCTCAATATTCGCACTGGTCAGCACGCCATCCTCTGCCTGGTATGCCTGGCCGCTTGCGATGATGAACACGTCGTCGAGAGTGGGGGCAGCTCCATGATGGAGATATGGCGCACTATTCCAGACTCCCAGTAACGTGGGCGTATCAATCCCATTGAGCGCCCCTTGCAGACGGTTGCCTGATATGTTCCGAATCGTCCCGACATCATGCAGGGAATCGAGGCCGTCCCCGAGGACGCTATCCGTATATTCCGTATCCGGATTGTGACAGGTCGCGCAGGTAAGCGCCGTGCCGGAAACCGGGGTGACACTACCATTGAACAAGAGAGCTCCATCCTGAGCCTCCTGCGTCATGGAGCCTGATGCGGCATCCCGATAAGGGCTTTTCGGCAACGAGTCGGTGCCGAGCGAAGTGATGTAAGCCACCAGATCATTCAGGTCGGCATCTCCCGTCGCATTACTTGCTCCGAGCGGATGGTTCGGAGTGACCTCGGCCGGGAATCCTTTGCCACCGAATTCATTGACGATGTCGAGATTGAAATCGTGGATTTCATTGAAGTTCGCGGTCCAGTGGACATTCCCGTGGCCCAGCCCGGCTCGGCCTCGCAGGTCGGTCGTATTGCGCAACCCTTCGCCGCGCTGGGTGAAGTCAAAGGTTTGCCCGTCGTGCATCCCATCTACATGACAGGTCGCACAGGAGATGTAACCTTCATCGCTCATCCGATTGACTCCATTGGCACCATCGGTGTCGGAGGCGTTGTAAAAAATTTTCTTCCCATTCAACACCGATGCCATCAGCCGTTCGCTTCCAACGGTGGTGATGTTTTGAGTGGTGAGATTCAAAGCACCCCCGGAAAGGAACGGCTGCAGGTCGAGAGCGGTGATCGTCCGGTCAGTCAGGTTTTTTACCCAGAGAGTTCCACGTCCTTCGTCGAGCACCAGCCCTTGCGGTGCGAAACCAACACCCCAGCGAGCATGAGTGCTTTTACTCTGCGCCGTCTCGGTTGCTTGAATTTTCAGGACGTCGAAGACCCCCACGAGATTATTCCCTTGAGCAGTCACAAACGCCCAATCACCACGGGGAGAGAAGGTGATTGCCGTGGGCGAGTCCGCATTGTCGAAATCAATCCGGTCCCCAACAACATCCTGATTGGTGCCCAAATCGATGCGACCCAGAATGGCGCGAACCGTGCTGTCCGCCAATAAATCTGCCCCGAACAATTCACCTTGTTGCACATTATCCTTTTTAGCCGCATACCAAAGGCGCTGACCGTCGGGACTGATTGTGAGCCCACTCACATAGTTTGGCACACCGGGTCCATCCGCGGACGTGGCATCGACGGCACTTGGCCAAAGGTTGATCGTTCCGGCAGAAGGTAGTGTCGCGGCTTGCGAACCGTCCACTTCCCATATTTCGCCACTGATCGATTCGGAGATGAAACGGCCGACAAAAACCCGGTTACCATCACCGGAAATAGCGATTGCCCGTGCCATCGGCCCCAGCTCGATTTCACCAGTGATCGCGCGTGTCGCGGCGTCATAGCGGCGCAAGGTGCCGTTGTTCGCATCCGTCGCTCCTCCCGCTTGGGTGGAGATGTAAATTTGCCCGCCACCGGGGGTGGCCGCCACGCCGGCGGGGGCGCTGCCATACCCCATGCCAATCGACTCGATCAAGCCCCCGTTTGTCCCCAGGACCACCACGACGTTCGCGTCGTGACAAGCGATCCATGCTTGGCCCTGCGAATCAACCGCCACAGAGCGGGGATCGATGCTTTCCGTCAGGCCCAGTAAGCCGCGCAGATCAATTTCACTCAAAACCTGTTGGGTGTCGGCATCGAGACGCGTGATACTATCATTGTCTGGATTCACCACCCAAACCACGTCATTGACCGGATCGAAGGCCACCGGCGAACTATTGGTTGGCCGCGGGCCGGTAATTTCAGGCGAGATGGTAATCGTGGCAAAATCGACCGTGCGATTGGTGGTGGCATTCTGTTCGCGCACTTCGACTTTGGCTTCATAATGGCCATTCGCTCCGTAGGTGTGGCTGAAGAGAGCGTTCGTTGTCCAATTAGTCGCTGGATCACCATCGCCGGGTGAAAAACGATATTCGAGTGTGGCACTGCCTTCCGGATCCGAAGCTTGCACATTGAACTGGACCGAATCATTTACCTCGCCAGGCGAACCGGTTACCGTGATGGCGTCGATCACTGGCGGCGCATTACCCGATGGCTGGGTGCTGCCGGTGGAAAAATTAAAGGAATACCCTTCGACGCCATTTCCGGCGGCGTCTTTGAGCCCATTGTCGATAATGTCGACCCGATATTCGGTGTTGGCATCCAGATAATCGTGCGGGGTGATCATCAAATGATCGTCATGAGAGAACGAGAGATAAGAAGGAATCACCGCGTCATCACTCACCCGAACCAGCTTCACCGTTTCTCCATAAACCACTGTGTGCATCTCAAGCGTTTCATGGATGAGCACGGTGACGGGTGCTCCGACCGGGTAGTTGGTCTGGTTTTGTCGCGGGATATGGTAACCGACGTAAGGCCGTTTCGTATCCGGCCCATCTTGGTGGACCCAAAGCCCGATGCCATCGGCGCCGGACGTGCTGTATCCGGCCGTAAGCAATAAGTTACCGATTGGAAGATTGTATTGAGAGGTGTTAAGAGCGCCGCTCAGACTGTTAGCAGGACGGTTTTCCGGGTCCAATCCATGCATGACAACTTCGGTGGCCCGCGTATTCATGTTCACCTTGTTGCCGTGGAAGAAGGCGTATTCGTCCTGAAACTGGACATAATCCTTTCCGGACTCTTGCGCGAGCGCGGATTCTAGCGTGCCAGCGAAACGAAGATTCGTGGGATCACTATAATCGATGAGAATGAGTCCATTGGTGCCGTTCACTCCCGTCGGTAAGACGATAAAGTTTTCCCAAACCGCCGGAAGATAACCACCGAACGAGCCGCTCAACTTATCGAGCAATTGAGGGCCCGTCGTTGGGTCGTCATCAAACAAAGGCCCGATGTCGTAGACGGCAACGCCGCTGTTTGTTTGGTCTGACAGGAAGAAGAGCAAATTGCCTACGAGAAGTGTGGTGCCGATGATTCCGGTCTCAGCGGCGGCATCCCATTCGCCAACCAAAGTGTCACCGCGATAGATCCACGCATAACCTTCGGGAGAACCGTATTGCGGCCAGTTGAACGGAATCAGCCAGGGCCAATGTGCCGAATGTGCCCCATCATTGCTTCCAGCAGCGGCCGGTTTGGGACGCTGACCAAAGCCTGGCTCGGGGTTTAGGTTGAAGGCATCGGCGTTATTCACGCCGGGACTCACATAACGAATGCCCCCGGCCAATTGAGAGCCAAAGTTCGGGAAGCCATGCGTCCCTTGAGTGATGGTCCAATCAATCGGATCGCCATTGAATTCGTTCAAATCGACAAAGAGAGTGGATGCATCGGAGGGGTCGCTCCATTTCCACGATTTGAAAGGGCGACCGGCATATCCGCCTGCATAGATGCTGCCATTCATATAGCCGGCTTGAGCGACCCGGCCGAGGCCGATTTCGCGAAAGAGCAATTGTCCCGGCTCCCAGGTGGCGGCGTTGTTCGTGGTAAAATGCGAGGGCGGATCGACTGGCGGCACCTGTGCGAATGTCAGCAGGGGAGTAAGCAGCCATAACCCGAGCAGGGATACAAAGTTCTTGGAGATGAATAAGGCCGCAAACCGGCCCTGAGGTAGGGAGGGATTTTGTTTCATACTGGGAGGAAGGAACTAAGAGCCCAAGCCATCGCGGCTTAAGCTGTGTCCGAGTAAAACTATCCATGGCATGGAAAAAAAGAACGAACCGATCACAAGAGAAAAAGGATTGCTGTTTAAGCTTATTTAGATTAATCGAAAGCAATGTCTCCCTCAGAGCTTTTGCGGTATCTTGATCGCATTGAGTGTCTTCCAGGCTCACTGATCCCAACGGATCGACAGTTGGCCGCGCAACTCAACATGAAGGCTTCCACGGTCAACCGGCTCGTGCTTCAATTGACGGCGGAAGGCAATATTAAGACCGTGGGACGCAAACGTTTGCGAGTTGATTCTGCAGACGGTTCACCCCCAAAACGCCGAACCGTGTTGGCGCTCGCTGGTGTTGATAGTTTACGACGCGCCTTGAAGGCGGCCGCCGTAGGATTTCCATTCGATGTCGAGATTCCTGACTGCGCCAATTTACTGGAATCGCGTCGCCATCTTGTCCGCCTCATTAAATCGCCCCGTGACGGCCTGATCGTCTGGCCCAAGATCGATCCCCACCTTTTGAGAGTCTTGATGGCAAAAGAAGTCCCGGTTGTTCAAATGGGCGAACCTCCTGATCCGCAAGTGCATAATATTAGCGCTAATATGCTAAGAGCCCTCGAGATGGCCCTGGCCCATCTCAAAGAGAACGGGCACACTGAAATTGCTTACCTTTGCATGAGAAGTGGCCGGGGTGAAAATAAGCTTCTCCCTGTCTACCAAAGAATTGCAGGTGCAGATTTTAGCAAAGCAAGTGTCGGTCGAATTGGAGAAGTGCAAGAGGGTCGGCAACTCGAACTGAATCTGAAACGTTGGTTGCGCGGGAAAAAGCCATTGACCGCTGTGGTGACTCGACAACTGAATCTCGCGCGCTCCTTGATAGGCGTGATGAAAAAGGCGAAGCTTCGCGTTCCCGAAGATCTTTCCGTCATCACTTTCGGAAGCGATCCTCTGGAAGAAGAACGTTACAAGACCCGCGTCACCAGTTTCCATTTTTCGGGAGTCGCTCAAGTCAGTATGGCTTATTCTCTTATGGACACGCTGATGGACGCTCGGCGCCACCGGGCTGCAGCCCCGTTCCACCTTTTGCTTCAACCTCAATTCAGGGACGGCGGCACTGTCGTGAGCCGCCTTTCTACCCAACAAAGGAGCGAAGTCAAAACGCAGCCGGTCACTTCCTGGCCTTTGGATTACGAGGAACGTCGTGAGGCTTTACGCAAAATGAACCAAGCCGCTTATCCTTTCATTCATACGACGGTCGCTTTGAAGCAGGAGGCTGCCAATCTTTTACCGGTGGTGAATCGTAACAGCCAGGGAAGGCGCAGTTGGCTGCCGAATCATCCTTTCGCCCATTTACCGGTCGGCCCGGTCGTTATGCACGGCATTCGATTCGAGGTGTTGAATGGTAGAACCAATGTGCATAATTTCCTCCATTTGGCCGGACCCCGATCGCTGCCTCGACGCAAGCCGCTTCCGACTCAGGCTGAAATCCCACTGCAATCCACGGCTGACTACCTTTGTTTCCTGCATGCGTGCGGCTTTGCCCAACCGGAAACGGAAATGGGCGCTTACCGAATTTATTACGCCAATGGTCAGCGACGATCCATTCCGCTGATCACTAGGGGGCCTCTCGCGACATCGGATTCCAGCAAAGCCAATCTCCAGGATTGGTGGCCGGATTTTCCTTCCATCCGGGGGGAGCGCTTTCGGCCATACGTATTGACGGGTGAAGACGAGGATCCATTTGAATATGAACGCTCCCTTTATACGCTGGTCTGGAAAAACCCTCTTCCGAACCGGCGGATTGAGAAAGTGGCGATTGTGCTTGGGCCGGAAACCGGTTCCCATCTCGCATTGTTTGCGATTACCCGGCTGCGGCAACGGCGAGCTGGGCGACGAAGAGGTCGGCTTGAAAGCGGGTGCGAGCCATGAGATGGGAAGCCGAGGCGACCAAGTCCCATGGCTCGGGTATTATGCCGCTTTTACTCATGCCTTCGAGGGGCCCGCGGTATTGCTGCCTTTCCTTCGCGCCTTCGCGTGAGCCAACCTGCTTTGGTTTTTCAATGAGAGCCGCCACAGTTACTAACGCACAGAGCGAACCTGCCCCTTGACTCTGAATCAAACGTTCGTTTTAATTTGGGCATGTCCGTTAAATTGCCGGTTGCCAATCCTGATGAGGCTTCCACGAAACAGCGTCTCCTCGATGCCGCTGAGTCGTTGTTCGCTCAGCAAGGCTTTCCCGGCACCTCCTTGCGCGCCATTACCCAACTCGCCCAAGCCAACCTCGCTGCGGTCAGTTATCATTTCGGTTCCAAAGAAAACCTCTTTGCAGCGGTGATTTATCGCCGGCTCGAACCCCTTAATCACCAGCGAATTCTCATGCTCGATGCCGCCGAACAGCGTGCCAACGGCCAGCCGGTGCCAACGGAACAAATCCTTATCGCCATCATTCGCCCCGCGTTGGCCATGCTGCGTGATCCGAGCGAAGGGGGGCGTAATTACGTCACCCTTCTGAGCCGTTGTCTAAGTGAACCGCAAAGCGGCCTGCATTCGCTCGTGCATGATCGGTTCGAACCCGTCTTCGTCCGTTTCCTCACGGCTCTGCGAAATTCCTTGCCGCATCTGAGCGAGCCGACTTTCCGCTGGCGCACCCACCTGTTGCTGGGAGCTCTTTTTTACTTCGTCGCGCAGGACGAATACTTACGCAAGCATACTAACGGCATTTGTAGTCTCGACAACACGCGCGAAGCCGAAGCTCAATTCGTTGCTTTTGGCACCGCTGGTTTGTCCGCGGTAGAGCCCTGACAAACCATGATCCGTTTCTCGAGCCTCACTGTTATCTGCGTTCTTTTCGTGGGTTGTCTTGCCGCCCCCGATTTTTCGCCGCCTGAGATTGCGGCGGATATCCCGCCGGGATGGACCGGTGCCCAAGCATCCGGGGCGGTCACCGGCGATTGGATTCGTGAATTCAACGATCCCAAGCTCGACAGCATCGTCCAAACAGCGATCGCTCAGAATCCTTCGTTAGAAATCGCCGCGGCTCGCTTGGCTCAGGCGCAAGCCGGCACCCGGATGGCCACCAGCGCCCTGTTGCCCCAGGTTAATTTCAATCAAACCGCCAGCCGACAACAAAACGTCTTCACGACCGGCAGCTTCCCGATTCAAAACGAAGGCGCTGGCAGTGCTCCCGATCCCATTCGCACGACGAACAATTCGTTCGGAATACAAGTCGATATGTCGTGGGAAATCGATCTTTGGGGACGGATCCGGGCGGGACGCGCCGCGGCACTTGCGGAGCAACAAGCAGCCCGGGACGAACTTGCCGCCGCTCGTCTATCGCTCGCAGCCCAGACTGCCAAAGCCTGGTTTGCTGTCTGCGAGGCATCGGAATTGGTCGGGGTGGCACGGGAAACGGTGGCGAGTTTCGAACGCTCGACCCGCGTGGTTCGCGATCGGTTCGAAGGGGGAATCGCCAATGCCCTCGATCTCAGGCTCGCTCTGACCAATCAGGAGAATGCCGATGCACTGCTGCAACAACGTCTACAACAACTCGACGCGGCTACCCGCCAGCTGGAAATCATTATGGGCGATTATCCCGCGGCTAAATTGAAGCCGGGCGATTTGCCGAGCGTTCGCGGGAACGTGCCAGCTGGTATTCCGGCCGCCATTCTCGCCCGGCGCCCCGATTTGCAAGCTGCCGAGCGCCAGGTCGCTGCCGCCCGGAAACGGGAGGTCGAGGCCCGTCTCGCCCTCCTGCCTCGTATCGCGCTCACCGCGGCGGGTGGTAGCACGACCGATGCGTTAAAAAATATTTTGAGCAACGATTTCGGTGTCTGGACCATCGCGGCGAACCTCACGCAACCCCTGTTTGATGGCGGACGATTGATTGCGGAGAAGGATCGACAGACCGCTGTGAAAGAAGAAGTCGAAGCGGCTTACGTCCGGGACGCGTTGGAAGCCTTTCGAGAGGTGGAGACCGCTCTTGCTGCGGAACGCCGGTTACGGAATCGCGTGGCCGCCGATCGTGAAGCCGCCAAACAAGCTGGCAAAGCTCTTGACCTGGCCCTGGAACAATACAGCGCCGGGCTGCGGGATTATCTTTTTGTGCTGGAAGCTCAAAGGACCTATTTCAACGCTCGGTCACGCGTGTTGAATACCCGCCGGGAACGGCTCGATAACCGGATCAATCTGCATCTCGCCCTTGGCGGAGACTTTACGACTCAATTATGAAATTCATGCGAATCCTGCTGCCCATCCTGATCTTGCTCATCGCGGCGGGCGGTTTCTTTTTGTTAAAAACGTTTCGGCCGACACCCGAGCCCAAGCCGGTGGAGGTTTTGCCACCATTAGTTGAGGTGATGCAGGCAGAACCACAAACCATCACCCTCGCGGTCGCCAGTCAGGGAACCGCGCAACCGCGCACCACGACCCAGATCGTGCCTCAAATCGGCGGGCGCGTCATCGAATTGGCCGAGACCTTCGTTGCGGGAGGTGCTTTCGAAAAAGGCACGCCGCTCGTTAAAATCGAACCGCTCGATTACGAACTCGCTATCGCTCAGGCCGAACAGAACGCAGCCCAAGCGGCTCTCTTGCTCGCGGAAGAAGAGGCTCGGGCTAAACAGGCGGAGAAGGATTGGAAAGATCTCGGCCGGGGTGCGCCTTCCGACCTCGTCCTGCGTAAACCGCAATTGAAACAAGCGCGTGCCGCCAAGGCCGCCGCCGAAGCCGCTGTGAAAGCTGCCCGGCGCGATCTGGAACGAACGATCATCCCCGCTCCCTACGACGGCCGGGTGATGACCAAAAATACCGAGACCGGCGAATTCGTAGCGAAAGGAGCGGTGCTCGGTCAAATTTATGACGGTGACCTCATGGAAGTTGGTCTGCCCCTCGGCCAATCCGAATTATCGTTGCTCGACTTTCAATTCTCCGGCAAAGGAAAATTGAATCAACCGTTGCCGGTCGAACTCAATGCCCGTTTCGGCAGCGAGACCGTGGCTTGGGAAGGGGCGATCAAACGAACCAGTGCCGCGTTCGATGAGAAGACCCGCACCTTGCAATTAATTGCCGAAGTTACCCCTCAACCAGGCGTGCCCCCCTTGTTGCCAGGTCAATTTGTGACGGCTAACATTGAGGGCCGGACGATACCGCAAGCTTACAAAATCCCTCGGGTCGCGCTACGCGGGCTCGATCAGGTCTTGGTAGTGAGTCCAGAAGCGACCATCGGTTATCGTCAGGTCACGACCCTCTCGCTCGATGACCAGCATGTCGTGGTGACCGAAGGGCTGAACGCTGGTGATCGCGTCTGCGTCACGCCGTTGCAGACGGTCACGGAAGGGATGAAAGTCCGGGTGCAAAACGATGACGATTCCCTGCCGCCCTCATGAATAAGCCAGCCACCAATCATCCTCCGGGCGTCGTCTCATGGTTCGTAAGGAACCCGGTCGCAGCGAATTTACTGGCGATGATCATCATCGTCACGGGAGCCTTGTCGGCCTGGCGAATGGTGGTCGAAATTTTTCCCGAGACTTCGGTCGATGTCATTCTAGTCACGGTCCCTTACCCAGGCGCAGCGCCTGCCGAGGTGGAGGAGGGGATTTGTATTCGAATCGAGGAGCGCATCGAGGATTTGCAGGGCATCAAGAAAATCACTTCCACTGCCCAGGAAGGAGCTGGGTCCGTGGCTATCGAGGTGGCGTCCGGTTATAACGTTCGAAATATCCTCGACGATGTTAAAACCCGCGTCGATGCGATCGACACCTTCCCGGACGAAGCCGAACGTCCCGTTATCGAAGAGATTCTGATTCGCAACCAGGTGCTGAATATCTCGGTCTCGGGTGAGGTTGGCGAGGCGACGTTGAAAAAAATCGGTGAGCAGGTGCGCGATGAGATTTCCGCACAGCCGGGCATCACGCAGGTGGAATTATACAGCGCCAAACCTTACGAAATTTCCATTGAACTTTCGGAAGAAGCGATGCGTCGGCATGGGATTACCTTCGAACAAGTCGCTTCAGCTGTCCGGGAGCAATCGATTGATCTTCCCGGCGGCACCGTCCGGAGTACAGGGGGGGAGATGCTTCTGAGAACGAAAGGCCAGGCCTATATCGGCCCGGACTTCGAAGATATCGCCGTGCTGACCCGGCCAGACGGGACGACGGTTCGAATCGATGAAATCGCGAAGGTAAGAGATACGTTTGAAGAGGTCGATAATTTCTCTCGTTTCAACGCGAAACCGGCGGTCGTGATACAGGTCTTCCGGGTCGGGGACCAAAACGCGCTCGATGTTTCGCGGGTTGCGAATGAGTATGTGGAAGCGAAACGACCTTCGTTGCCAGCTGGAGTCGATCTCACGGTATGGCAGGATAACTCCAGTTACCTGAAGAGTCGCCTGGAACTGTTGATCCGCAATGCGCTCGGGGGCTTGGCTCTGGTGTTTCTAACATTAGCGCTCTTCTTGAAGCTCGACCTCGCTGGTTGGGTTTCGTTCGGCATTCCCATCTCATTCCTCGGCACATTCGCGGTCATGCCGGTGCTCGGGATCACGGTCAACATGATCTCCCTCTTTGCCTTTATCCTGGTGCTGGGGATCGTGGTCGATGATGCTATCGTCGTGGGTGAAAATATTTATACCCACTTCGAACGACACGAGGATTCGACACGCGCCTCTATCGATGGAGCGCGAGAGGTGGCTTTGCCCGTGGTTTTTGCGGTGTTGACAACGGTGGTCGCTTTTTTCCCGATGCTCAATGTGCCGGGCGTCAGTGGGAAAATTTGGCGAGTCATTCCGTTGGTTGTCATTCCGACCCTCCTCTTCTCCCTCGTGGAATCGAAATTCATTCTCCCTTCTCATCTCCGACATTTGAAGCCGGCGCGAAAGCGGAAGGGATGGAATCCTTTGCGGCTTTGGGAGAACATGCAAATGCGGGTGTCGGCGGGGTTGAAATGGTTTATTCAACACATGTTCCAACCGCTCGCGGGAGTGGCCACCCGGCATCGTTACACCACACTCGCTGTTTTCGTCGCGCTATTGACCCTGAGTGTCGGGTTGGTTCGCAACGGTTGGGTTAAGTTCGTCTTTTTCCCGGCAGTGGAAGCCGACTTCATTATTGCCAGTGTGACTTTGCCGGATGGCACCCCGGCCTCCGTGACTCAAAACGCAATCGAGCAAATCGAATCCGCTGCACGCCAGGTCGAAGAGGAACTCGATGCGGATCTACCGCCCAGCAGTCCCGGCAATTTTCGGCATTTCCTCTCGACCATCGGCGATCAACCCGTTGGCGGCGCAGCGCGTGGTCCAGGTCCCCCGGCCATCAACCAAGGTTCCGGCGGGCATGTGGGAGAGGTCGTTATCGAATTGGCTCCCCCCGAATTTCGCGCGAACTCGACCCGCGCCATTGCTGATCGTTGGCGCGAACTGACTGGCTCCATTCCAGGCGCTGTGGAACTCACTTTCGCTTCCGATCTCGTTAGTACGGGCGAACCGATCAATCTGCAACTGACCGGGCCCAACTTCGATGACCTGCGCGTGGTGGCGGAGGAAATTAAGTTGAAGTTGGCCGAATATCCTGGTGTGCGGGATATTAGCGACACTTTTCGCGCCGGAAAACAAGAGCTGGTGTTGCAAGTAAAACCGGAAGCGCAAAGCCTCGGTCTCACCTTGGCTGGTCTCGGAAGCCAGGTGCGCCAGGCCTTTTACGGCGCGGAAGCACAGCGCTTCCTACGGAAACGCGAGGAGGTCAAAGTCATGGTGCGTTACCCGGCAGAAGAACGGGTCTCCCTGGCCAACTTGGAGAACATGCGAATCCGCATGCCGGATGGTAGTGAGCTCCCGTTTAATGAAGTGGCTGAAGCCGGTCTGGAGCGAGGTTATTCAAAAATCACCCGGATTGACCGGCGACGCGCGATCAACGTGATTGCGGATGTGGATACGGCCGAAGGGAATGCGGGTGAGATTCTGACGGAGTTGAGTGAAAACTATCTCCCGGACTTACTGGCCCAACATCCTGGCGTTCGTTATACTCAGGAAGGGGAAAGTCGCGAACAGGCGGATGCCATGGGTGGCCTGATCGCTGGCGCGATCCTCGCGCTGTTTCTGATCTATGCCTTGCTGGCCATCCCGTTCAAATCTTACTGGCAACCGTTCATCGTGATGGCGGTCATCCCATTCAGTTTCACCGGAGCCATGATCGGGCATATCATCATGGGCATGCCGATTAGTATCCTGTCAGTATGCGGCATGGTAGCGTTGTCCGGCGTGGTCGTAAATGACAGCCTCGTGCTTGTCGACTATGTCAATCGGCGTCGCGCCGCTGGAGCCTCGATTCATGACGCAGCAGTAGAAGCGCCAGTAGCCCGGTTCCGCGCAGTACTTCTAACTTCCCTGACAACCTTTGCCGGGTTGACCCCCTTGTTGCTGGAAAAAAGTGCGCAAGCACAGTTCCTGATTCCCATGGCTGTCTCCCTGGCATTCGGCGTTCTTTACGCAACCGTCATTACGCTCGTCCTCGTGCCCTCGGTCTATTTGATGATGGAGGATGCGGGGAGAGGTTTGAAAAAGTTGACGAGTGCAAAGACCGCTTGATTGTAATCTCAGGGGAGCTCAGGAAAACCGCTTGCGTTTTGGAGTGCGATCGAGCCCTGCCGCTTTGCTTCATGACACTAGCCAGATCTTTTGCAAGCCGTGACTTTGGTGGGGTTTTTCATTCTGATGTTGGCAAACCCGGCACCTCTTCTTTTCCGGCGAGGAATTGAATGCTCGCCCCTTCCAGATCGTCGCCGACCGGCTCATGCGTTCCGTCAAGGAACCGGGCGAGAAATGCCTCTGCGACCGCAAAAAACGACAGATTATTGGGTGGCCGCGCAAAACCATGCCCTTCATCCGGATAAAGTAAGTAGGTAACCGGCAACCCTTTTGCCTGCATCGCTTCCACAATCTGGTCTGATTCCGCTTTGACGACACGCGGATCATTAGCGCCCTGCGCCACCAGCAAGGGGCGCTGAATCTGGTCAACGGCATTGATCGGGGAGTGCGCTTCCAAAAGCCGCCGCCCCTCCTCCGTCTCTGGGTCGCCGACGCGGTTCTTGATCAAATCCAACATCGGCTTCCAATAAGGCGGGATGGTTTCCATCCAGGTGACAAGATTCGCGACGCCGACCAAATCGACTCCGCAAGTATAGAGTTCCGGATGAAACGTCAGCCCGGCCAGCACGGAAAAGCCGCCGAAACTCCCGCCCATAATGGCAATCCGTTCCGGGTCGGCAATACCGGCGTCGATGGCCCAGCGCACGGCGTCCACTTGGTCGTCGATAATGTTGCCTCCCCATTCCCGGTCGCCCGCGTTGATAAACGCTTTGCCAAATCCGGTGGAGGCCCGGAAGTTGATCATCAACACTGCGTAACCCCGGTTCGCGAGCCATTGATGGATGCTGTTGAACCCCCATTGATCACGGTGCCAGGGGCCCCCATGCGGATGAAAGACCATCGGCAGGGGATGGTCAGGTTTTCCTTTGGTGGACGGATCACTGCCAGGCGGCAAACTATAATAACCGACCATTTCCAGTCCATCCCGAGCCTGCATCACGAAGGAATGCATGGACACTAATGGTAAACCTTCCAGGCTCGAACGGTTCGTAAAGAGAAAGGTGAGGTGACGCTCCGGACGGTGATAAAGAAAAAACTGGCTCGGACCATTATCGACTGACTCCTCAATGATCCAGTAATCATGGGCAAGGGTCCGGCTGACGATGTTGATTTCCCCTCGAAGTTTCTCTGCGAGGAAATCGAGGTCAGCCCGAACGTTCGGATCGAGGACTTCCCAACGTTTCCGTTGATAGACGAACGAAACGGCTTCGACTTGGCGGGTAATTGGGTGCAACATCATCCCTGCCGCGTCTGCTTTCGGATCTTCCGCAAGCAGGGTCGTGACGCCAGTGGTGAGGTTGAGCTCAACGAAGGCAGCAGTGTCGCGGTTGCGGGGATCAAAAAGATAGAGCGTGTCAGCCTCCGGCCCAAATTCTTGAATGGAAAAAGCGGCGCAATCTTCCGGGGGGATGGTCAGCCACGGTTGCCAGTCATTGTCCTGGCGAAGATAGAGAAGCAGGCCTCCGTCGCTGGTCATATGCATGGCGATGCGCGGCTGGCAATCGGGGTCGACGATGATTTGGCTGAACCGATTGTTCTCCAGTAATAATTCGTGATGGCCAGTCTGGAGGTCGATTCGATAAAGATCATGCCATTGCGGGTCGCGATGGTTGAGTCCGATAATTAACGTATTGGGTGAATCATGATGATGCGCTTTGACCTCTGCCCGCACCTGATCGAACGGCGTGAGGTTGCGTGTCTCTTGGGTATCCCGATCGACGGCAAACAAACGCCAATTTTCGTCGCCCCCTTCATCTTGGAGGTAGAGCAGATCCCGATTGTTGTGCGCCCAGAAATAGAAACGGATGCCGCGCCCGGAATCATGGGTGATAGCGATGGCTTCCTCGGGATGATCCCGCGGCGCCACCCAGACATTCATGACTCCATCCAGCGGAGCCAGCCAGGAAAGGCAAACCCCATCATGGCTGAGCTTCACACCCTGCCGGTCGGGGTTGTCGAAGAAGGTTTTGCGCGGGATCAACGGTGGAGGCATACGGTATTGTATGCCGTGCGGGAATCTTGCTTGCCAGCATTAAAAAAGACAAAGAACGCCGGTTAACGTCCCCAAAAAGAAACTGGAAGTCCCAATAGGCCGGCCCATTTCATCCAAGACCAAAAAGCGTCACTTCACGGGTTGGAACCAATTCGCGCAGATCAGCCTGATCACGGAACCTCTACCTATTTATTTATCCCGACGCAGTTGGTACCTGTGAGAGCGCTTGGTGCGGGGTGATTTGTTCACGCACCAATTGCGCGGCAAATCGACCGGTCGCTTCGCCCATTTGCACCGCGTCACCCGTGACCCGATAACTCGAGTGCGCCCAAAAATCGCCGCTCACACAACGACCCGCCATCAGCAATCCATCCACATCTCGTGCGACCAGGGCGCGCATGGGAATCTGATAGGGAAGGGGTTTCCCAGGTTTCGGCCGACTCTTATCGATGCCTCCCTGATTCATCGTTTTTCGGAGGGCATGAACGTCGAAACCGAAATTCACATCACACGCGCCATCCTCATGACGGCGACCGTCCAAAATGTCGTTGATGGTCACCTCATAGAGTCCTGCGATACGACGCCCTTCCCGAATGCCAATTTGGGAACCGGTACTCACAATCCGCAAACGCGACCACGGTTCGCCGAGGGAACGGAGGGCTGCGACGATGCGATGAGTTTCTTCCCGCGCATCGAGGGTGGCTTGCGTGATGGAAGCGGCGTCGGTGGCATGATGGCCATATTGATGCGTGCACATCATCGCAAAGAGGTCCTCGTGAATCTCGAGTAACAATGGGATGCCGGTCGACAATCTATGGCCGCCTCGCAGAATTTCTTCGTATAACCGCACCTTCGGCTCGCGACCCCGTTGCCCACCAAGAAAAGGACGGACGGCCTCGATAGGTATACCTTGCAGAATGGCAGTCATGCTCATGGGTTGGACCTCACCACTTTCCGGGTGGCCCACCGCGAAATGACATCCCGCTTGAGCACCCAAATCGCCGTCCCCGGTGCAATCAATGAAGACTTCGGCATGCCAGGCTTCGCGGTTCGATTTGCTTTCGGTGACAATGGTTCGCAACCGGCCGGATTCCGTGTAAGCGGCAGCGACGCGGGTGTGCAGGCGGATGGTGACTCCGGCCTCGAGACAAAGCCGTTCCAGCACGATCTTCATGATTTCAGGATCGTAGATCAGACACTTGCGACCGTCTTGAGGAACGCGCCCTCCATCGAGCGCTTTTAACCGCCGATCGAGTTCACCCATGAGCGGTTTGAAATGCCCTTGATGATCGTAAGGATCGAGGGCGATGCTGAGGTTGCCAGCTGTCCAGACACCACCGAGGCAACCATGCGCTTCGAGGAGCAGCGTGCGAGCGCCTTGACGCGCGGCGACCAGCGCCGCTGCGAACCCCGCGGGGCCTGCGCCACAAACGATGACGTCAAAAGTCGAAAACGCGGCCAGCTCGCGGGCGGGTTCCAGGAAAACCGATGAAGCAGACATGACCCGACTCTCAGCTAGGTGAGAGGCCAGGGCGATCAGAAAGTGGAGCGACGCTGGGCTCGGCGCTTCGGGGCGAGCTGGGAAGGACGGGTAGAAATCGTTATGGAAGGAAGCTCATTGGGCTGTGGGGGAGGTGAGGTCTGGAAAGCTGGAGGATTCGAGTTGGTTGATGGTGTTTTTCAGACCAGCGAGCAGTTGCTTGCGGTGCTGCTTGGTATCGCGGGCGAGGGGGGCATGATGATTCAGCGCGAACAACGGGACCCCATTAGCGCTTTTGACTGCCATCGCAAATCCGATCGCGTTGTGCCGGTCGGGAAGATCATCGCTGTCGGCGTATCCCTTCTTACGGGTCGCCTCCAATTCTCCCGGTAAATCGGGGAGACCATGCGCCTCTGCATAGGCAAGAATGACAGGCTCGGGTGAGGCCGCCAGCAGCACGAGGCCCATAGCCATTTGGTGTGGCAACCGTTCCTCAAGGCCGCCATAGAGACGCGGAGCCGACTCGCCCGGACGAAAAAGTGCAATGCGCAGCAGTCGCCCCCCCGCCATGGCAACGGAGTCGACCGACTCGCCATATTGTTGCGTCAACGCCTCGGCGTGAGGTGCCAGCCATCGATACCAGGTCTCGATACGTTGGTGCTGGGAGGAAATTGCAGCGGAGAGCAAGCCGGGACGATAGGTCGAAGTTTCATCATCCCATTCGAGGAAACCGCGATGCGCCATTGTCTGAATCAGATGTTGGGCAGTGGCGGCCTTGAGTCCGGCACGGCGAGCGAGCTCGCGGAGACCGACACCCTCGGGTTGAGCAGCACTGAGAAGAAGAAGATCAAGAGCACGTTCGACTGACTGTATCACAATAAGATACGTTGAACCATAATAACGCGATTTGTCAATCGTGCCCGGATTCCCAACTTTAGGATATCTAGACGGCAACGACCAGGAGGAATGGGGGACAGAGCTGGGATCGGCCAACGGGCGAGAATATTGGAGGACAAGTTCTTCGATCTCAGGCTCAACTGGAGGACGCCCGGCTGTTTGCGTTTGAAGGTCCACTTTTTGGCGATCAATTCGCGGTGCCATTTCAACCAAGAATGGGACGGCACCATTTGGCCGAAAAGAATGGGTTGGCACTACTGCCGAGATCGTAATTGCAATGTTTCATCCGCGCCAATCCGCGACTAAAAATTTCCCCTTTTGTGAACTGAAGCTTGGCGCTTCAGGAGAGTTTACAGTAAGACAACTGCTGTGCGAACGCGAAGCGCCATTTTCATTGTTCTTGCGATTTGGGTGGCCATGGATTTTCTGCGGATCAACGCTGGCGCTGCTGGCATCGCTGGCGGGCTGATCAGAACCGCGCGGGGCAGTGAGATCGAGACCTTGAGACCAGGCGACAAAGTCTACACCTGGAACGAATCAACAGGCAAACGCAGCATCCGCAAGGTCACCCGCACGTTCGTGCGCAGCATGGCCGCAGTAGTCGCCATCACGCTCACCACCGGAGAAGTGCTGCACGCCACCGAAGAACATCCGTTCCGTGTGGTGGAGGCTGGTGCGGGTGAATCGGTTGAAAAAACGGCGGAGCTAAATGGGGAATGGACCACAGCAATTGAGCTTCGGTCTGGGGATCGATTGGTGAGCCAGGAAGGGGAGGCGGTTTATTTATTGGCGAAGGAAGTGATTCGGGAGCCAAGGCTGGTTTATAACCTCGAGATTGGGGATTATCATACTTACTTCGTGGGGAGTGCCGGGATGCTGGTTCATAATGTGTGTCAAGGGCAGCACCACCTAATTCCACGAGGTCTTGGTAGTAAAATGCCACATAGGCACAAGTCCTTGTCTAAATACTCGTCAGCGACGCATACAAAAGTGCAAACCGACTTGAACGCGCATCTAGCCAAGCAGACAAAGGTAATAGCTACTAGCAAAGGACCGAAGACGGTGGACATGTATCCGAGGAAAGAAAATCCAGGTGCTTCAGTTCAGAGAAACTTCTCGAAGGCTGAGCGGGATATTGCTCTCGAAGATTTTTATAGAAATTACGAAGGGGGCAGGTATTATCCTGCCTACAACATGAAGGAGAATGCTGCGCGAAAAAGGGGTTGGTGGTGATGGACTATTTCGATTTAGTGCCTAAGGACCAAAGGTGGCAGAATTGGATCTTGTTCTCTCAAAGCATGAAATATGGGCTGAGAGTGCGAGATCGATACGCAGACTCTGTCTGTGTCGAGTGCGGCAAAGTGAATGAACTTTCTGCGTTAAATTCAGGGATTGACTGTGACGTAATAATAAAGTCGAAACTTGACTATTTGCTGACGGATGACGGCATTATATGCGCAAGCAGGAGATTGATTGCAGTTCTTCACGAAAATAGTGTCGTGGGATTCACTGATATCCCACTTCCAGGCGACAAGTCCTTTTCTGTGCTGGTTCCGAACCTTTTGGTCGATATCCATGAATCCGAGTTGAATCTTGAATTTATAGAACCTAAATGCTCCACTTGCGACCGATATAGGGAGGTTATTGGGACTCCGTATTTGCTAGCCATGGATCTACCGAAAAATCCGCTTGCTTTGTTCTATTCGAAGATTTGGATGGAAAATGAAAGAAATCGAGTCACATGGTTTCGATGCACAGGATTAGTTGCAAATATCTTGAAGCAAGAAAAAATTCGTGGCGTCGAGTTTGAGGAATGTTGACGAATTGTAAATGTGTGAAAATTGGTTTCTGTTCGGCATCCAGCGCTGGTGAAGAGGTTATTCACCTTTGGGTGTACCAAAGGGGCCGAAAGGTAATAGATC
>JGI12210J13797_10227943_pt1 | contig 19533 bp, 17 predicted proteins | sample ElkSlonscriptome_3_FD_13797 | JGI IMG/M metagenome (IMG submission 13797)
GCCAGCGGCTCGACGATTCCCGGAACTTCCAGCTCGCCGATCAACCGGCGGTTCGCCTCCACGAACGCATCGATCGTTGATTGGTCAGCCGCTTTTCCGGTGAAATCTGCGACATCGAGGGTGAAAAAATCGCTCGGCTCCAGGAAAGGTTCGACGGTCTCCAATCCAATGTGGTCGGCATCAACGTAATAAGGCTGCTTCCATCCGAGTGCCCGGACGGCGGCATCGGCTTCTTCCCGGACTGATTTCGGTTCCGTCTTAATGATGGAATGTTCGCGGTTCGATTTGTTCCAAACGGGACAAACAGCGAGACCGGCTTCGCGAGCAGCCACGATTGCGCTGAGTTGTGCTTCGCCTTCGAGCCCGAAGCGATCGCCCATGCCAAATGTAAAAGGAGCTAGTTCCATACGAAAAATATTGAACCCTCAGCCTCGACACTCCCAGCAGAAAGACAACGTCAAAATTGGCCGGTCACAATAATCCGGTTTCATCGGAGGTGTGCGCGCGCTTGAGCTCGCCTCCCACTCCGTTTCCAAGAGACCTGCCTCAATACTTAGGAGCCCAACCACCTCGTCACCATCGCAGATCAGCGACAACCGGGCGATGATCCGACCCGCTCGAGGGGCCGATCCACAACCGTTCGACTCGCCACGATCCCGATACGAAAAGATGATCGATCATGAGCTCCGATCCCGGAATCCCCGCCGACCAAGTCGGCCAGCATCCATAGCCGATCGCAGCATTGCTTAAACCAGTTTTTTGCACGAAATCACGATAAATCCATGACCAGGGTGTGGCATTGAAGTCACCGGCCACCAGCAACGGCGTCTCGTTTTTTCGTTCCTGAATCCAACGAGCCACTTCCTCCAACTGCTCATTTCGCTGGCGCGCCTGCCGTCTATTCGCGGGCGGCAATGGATGAGTGAATACCGCTTCGAATGGGCGCCCCTGCCAGTTCGCCCGCACCACGATGGACGGGACATTCGCGGGGCCAAACTCACGAATGCGGGCTTCACTGCCAGGAAGGCGCGAAAGGAGAGCGACCCCGAAGTTATCCTCCCGTTCCTCATAGGTGAAGAGGTAATCCTCCCCGAACCTGGCCTCCAATCGTTCCCGCCACTTGCGATTGACCTCCATCAAAAACATCAGATCGGGTTGGAGACGCGCCAACTCATCAATACCAGCCTCGGCTTGCCGGTTGTGCAGCAGCAAATTCCAACTCACCACTCGGAAAGCTTCAGTTGGGTTCGCCGCCGGCGCCGCTGGCGGGAGGAACCATGGCAGAAGCAGCGCGCCATTGATGCCCGCACCGATCAATGCCAATCCCAAGCTTTTCCAGCGCCGCATCAGCCCGGCTAGGAGAGCAAATGCCAGGAGCGCCACCGCATACTGCCAACGGAAATGCGCCATCAAATCGAAGAAATACCAGAATCGCCCGAAAAAGCCGAGAATCGTGGCGCTCAGCGTTAAAAAGGCCAGGGCCTCCAGCATTCCATAAAGGAACCGGCCCCCTGACAAGAAGTACCCGGGCTCGCTTATGATTGCGCCCCCCATGCAGCCGGAATCTCGTATCGTTCTCGGGCCGCCCAGTAACGTTCTGTCATCCGGTCAACCTCGCCGCTGTCGGAGCTATTGGGGTTGCCACCCATCGGCAAGCCGCAATGGCTTGCACGGCGTGGTCATCGGAGAGCATGAACAGAATATTGGGGCGAAACACGTGAGTCTATTATCGCAAATTGCGATGGCTGCCAACTGGGGAGTTCAAGGGATGAACCAAGGCAAATGCCGCTAATCTGTTCCTGGTTGTATAAAACTATGGAGGTATCTCATCGCTTGGCCTGACGAAATGGATGATCTTTGCCCAGCACATACCGCATGCAGAAGGGATAATGCACTGTGGCTCCCCGCCAAGCCCGAATCGTCCCGATCAGACCGATCACCGCTCCCGTGACCACCACGCCGAACAACAGGAAGAGACCAATAATCGCCGGGATCAAGAGGGCGCACAGAAAACTATAGAGATAGATCGTGATCTGAAAGTTAAGCGCTTCCCGGGCATGGCGTCCAAGCGGACTCTCGCGATCGCTCGTTCGCCAATAAACCAACGCCGGCACGATCACCCCGAGCCCGAGCAAAAGAGAGGCATGACAGAAGACACCCCAACCTTTTTCGTCCGGACGAAGCGGTGGCGGGTTGGGGTTTTCCATCGGCATCGGAAAAGCAATTTATCCGCCGACTACTTCAGGCTTTTGCTTCGGCTTTTGCTTCAGCTTGCGCTTTCGCCTCTTCTTCTTTTGCTGGCTCCAGCTTGCGTCGGAGCGACGGGACCACGTTGTTGATCACGTCCTGCAGTTTGCGCAGGTTATGCCGTGACTTGAAGCCGGTGAGGAAATTGCGGGCTTTCTGGTTTTTTAGACAACGCCGGGTCTCCGGCCGCACCAGTGTCCAGCCTTCGCTCAAATCCGCCCGATCGCGCTGACTCAATTCATCCATAAAGGCGGTGTGAAACAGATCATCCAAACCTTCATCGGCCGCCAATTTCTTTCGGAACCGTAGGAACAACTCCCGCACCACCCAGACGCCCAATCCGGTGAGCAGGATGGTGGCCAGCCCGATGATCACGTCCACATTCGCCAACTCCCCGCGCCAGCTGAGCCAGGCAGCGAGAAAGGCCACAGCCCAGAGGGCCAGAAAGTAGAGGCCGCTTTTGGCCCAGAGCTGACGCCATCGTCGGCCCGCTTCCCGCACGACCCGTTGATGGATCATCAATCGAGTCGCGTCCTGCCGGAGATCAGTCACCAGATTATCCATGCGCCGAGTCGGCGCCCGTTCGATCTGGGCGATGACTTCTTGGCGCGACACATCGAAGTCCTTGACCGGCAGGGTCTGGCCCTGATCCGATTGTTCGGAAGGCAGGGACGTATTGAAGATGTGCGGCATATCCTTGGTGGAAATAATCTTGGCCAGATTCCAGCAAAGGGTGCCGTAAGTGCGGGCAAAATCCCGGACGTTTTGGAATTGGTCCACCTTATGCATGAGGATCATGACTTTGTGGTTCGCTTTCGAAAGGATGTCGGTGAAGACATTGAGGGTCTCGCCGGTGGTGCCCGGTTTATCCGGATCAAAAAAGAAAAGGACGAGATCGGCTCGCTCGACGAACAGGCGGACAGCCGCGCGAAAATCGTATCCACGCGTATTCCCGGTCGCCGCGGCATCGATCATACCGGGGCTATCCACGAGATCAACCGATTGCAGCAGGGGATTCGGGTGTGTCTTCATCCGCAGACGGGAAAGGAACGCTTCACCCAATTCGTTCATGGCTTCACCACCGAGTTCATGTCCATTCGCTGTCGTGTGTCCGTCGGCTTCTTCGAGCTGTTTGCCGTGCGTGATAATGGTGAAGCCATCATCCGTCGGGGCCAAACCAGTCTTCTGCAATTCGTGACCAATGAGATAATTGACGAACGAACTTTTCCCCGACGAATGGTTGCCGAGAAAAAGGACGCTCGGCCGGTGCGGCGCCCGCAGGAAATGGGCGGACATCTGATACCCGGTTGTTTTGGCGACGGGCACCAGCACATTTCGTTGGGTGTCGTGCACCCGTTTTTCCAAGTCTTGTAATTGTTTCATTGGTAAAGGCGAGAGTGAACGGAACTTCCTCCACTCTGGCCAGCTGACGGATGGGAGCAAGCAAAAGCGGGCGGAAGTCGATCGGCCGGGCCTGATTGAATGAACTTCACCGCTTCACAAAGCCAGGAAACATGTGCGCCGCAGGCTCTTGCGAAGAGCTCGAAGACCAAGCACGCCGTCAGCCCCGCAGACTAACCACAAAGTTCGTCAAAGTCTTGCGGGATCCCGGCCGGACAACGAGGTGCCCCAGATCCTCGCGAATTCGGAGCCCGAAAACCATGTCGTTAGCATCCAAGACCTGCCAATTCTTCGAAGCCGCCTCATCCTCGATATCGAGTTCGTTCGCATTGAAGAGGAACAGATGCGTGACGCCGTCTTCCAAGACCACGTCGACCACGGGATGTTCCTCGATCTCGAAGAATCGATAGGCCTGCACCCGTTTATCGAGCAGGCCCGGATCGACGCCCTCCTCATAGGCGCCCACTCGTAGAAACAAGAGGTCCGTCAATTCCGCCACGGTTCCATCCGTGCTGGTGAACGCCTCCTCGGGCGCTGCGAATCCTGCGGCGATCAAGGCAGCCACTTGCTCTGCCGATTCGAACGATCGAGCACGCTCGAAGAAGACGGCGCCCAACACCAACAACAACAAAAGAATCGCGCCCACCACGCTCAAAATCCCGAGCAACCGATGGGTGCGGCGGCCGGGAGGAGCATGTCGGGTCTCAGGAATCGCCGCGCCCGGGTCCGGTTCCCGTGGTGGAATGGAAGTCGCCGCTTTCTCGAGTTCATAATCGAACAGCGCCCGTTGCCGAAACCAATCTCGCAGCTTCGGGTCTTGGTCCAGATCTTCCCAGGCATCCGCGAATACTTTGCGATTTTCTGGTGAATCGATGGAAGGCACCCATTGCAAATCGGGTTCGGTTCCGGGCGGGGGCGGCCCTGGAGCCGTGACACCCTCCACGCCTTCCGCCAAGGCCTCCCGTCCTTGCAGAAGGAGATCCGCGGTGGCGGCGGGTGTTTCGCCGAAAGGATTTCGAAAAGAGCCCGGTTTTTCGAGTGACATGACATACCACCCGATGACGGCGCGTTGCGAAGGCTCGATGCCCGGTAACGCAGCCAATAGCGGCGGAACCTCCTCTGCGATCGGTTTTTCCGGCGGCTTCTCAGGCTGCCAGGTATCCAGTAATAAGCGGCACCCCACCGCCAGCATATCCGTTTGCCGCTCGGCGTTACGGACAGAAGCCAGCTGACTTTCGGTGGAATGATAGCCGCGCCAAAATAGCGCATTAGCGGCATCGATATCGCCCGTTGTAAGCAATAACCAACGAAACACGGGAAGGACCTCGGGGTTGTCCGGGAGCATGATGGCGGTCATCTAAGCAGCGAGCGACGTCGGCCTCAAGCTCTCTTCTCGACCGGCCCCTCCGCACGTCGCGTGGCTTCGCGTGCCTCCAACTCGCAGAATACCTCTGCGAAAGGCAACTCCCGGCACCGCCCGAAATGATCGTGCTTCGTTAGTTTGCTTCGGGTCAGCTTGGGCGAATTAATGCCACAGAGGAAACGCGCCATCCGTCTCGGCGTAGCGAGTTCGGGATGTTGCCGGGCAAAAGCTCCGAGCCAGTTTGGAAGCTCGACGGAAAGCTGAGGTGTTTCGGATACGGTGACCGGCTCTCCCAGGCAAGGACCGCAATGCCCGCAGCCCGACTCCAGTGGCCGGGTAAAATGGGTGAGCAAATGATTCGTTAAACAAGCCGGTTCCCGCACCAGAGCGAGCACCTGCCGAATACGAGCAATCTCCTTGCTTTCCCGATCCCGGAAACGGGGCCAGAGCGTATCGAGTAACGGCTCTACATCAGCCGGTCTTTGCTGGAAACGATAGCCCTGCCGGACCCCGGCCACTTTCACCGTGAGATGCCCCTGCTCCTCCAGAAAGTTCATGGCGCTCACGATCTTCTCCCGCTCGACCTGGAGCTTACCGATGGCCGTAGCGAGGTCGATGTGGAACCAGGTCTTCTTTTTCTCTGCCAATCGAAATAAATCCCCGATGAATTTCGCTCGTCGTTCATCAAATTGCGCCAGAATCGCTTTCGAACTCCGCAGGGGTTGGAACTGGTAAATGGTGTAAAACGGGGCGGTCGACTCGATCACCCCTTCCAGTTCGAGATAAGTCAGCAACGTATTGAGGACGAGTGGACGGATGTCGTGCCGATTCGAGAGTTCGTAAATCGAGATGTCGAATTGCTCCTCCATCCCGATCAGCTCTTCCAAGACATCGCGGACGGCCGATTCTTCCGGGGTATCGCCATAAACGAAATTTTCCAGCACCACGACATCGTGTTGGTCGACCAGCAATTCGCACCGCGAATTGGCTCCATCCCGGCCGGCGCGGCCGATTTCCTGCGCATAATTCTCGAGACTTTTCGGCAGGTTAAAATGGTAGACGTAACGGATATCCGCCTTATCGATGCCCATTCCAAACGCGATGGTGGCGACGACGATCGGATTTTCGCTGGCCATAAACCATTCTTGGGTAGCGCTTCGTTCCTCACTCTTCATTCCGGCATGATAGGCCCGGGCCGGATACCCGGCTGAGGCAAGTCGAGCGGCGACGAACTCCGCGGTATGCTGCAGGGTGACATAAACAATGGTCGGGCCGCGTTCCAACTCGCTCAGCCGTTGCTCCAGAAAAGCAATTCTCTCGGATTCCCCTTCCACCCCGCTGACATGCAGTTGCAGGTTGGGTCGATGGAAGCCGGTCTGCACGGCGGCCTCTGGTTGAATGGAAAAAGCCCGGCAGATATCCTCGACCACGGCGGGCGTCGCCGTGGCAGTCAGGGTGAGCACCCGGCCAACCTTCAATTCCGAGGCATATCGGGCCAGCTTGAGATAGTCGGGCCGAAAATTGTGGCCCCATTCCGAGATGCAATGCGCTTCGTCAATGACGAGCATCGAAATGTCGAGCATCTTTAAGGTGCGCAAAAACCGTTCGTTCCCGAATCGTTCCGGGGCGACGTAGAGCATCTTGAGCCGGTTCTGGCGCAGCTGCCCCGAGATTTCGCGGAGTTCCTCACCGCTGATGGTCGAGTCGAGCCGGGCTGCGGGGATCCCTTTGCGCTGAAGAAAATCGATCTGATCCTTCATTAACGCGATCAAGGGCGAGACCACCACGGTCACGCCTTCGAACAGAAGGGCTGGCAATTGATAACAAAGACTTTTCCCACTGCCAGTGGGAAACACAGCGAGCGCGGAGCGACCCTCGAGCAGGTGCTGAATGACGGTTTCCTGCCCTTCACGGAACGTGGTGAAGCCGAAGACGTCTTGAAGTTTTTTCTGCCAAGGAGAATGTGCTACCGTTGCGACCATGAGGTCACATGAACACATCGCGAGACTCTTTGGCAATGTTTTTTTTCTTCGCGCGGATCAACGGAATTGTTCGCGGACAAACGCAAGGTCTTCGGATGTTGGCTGGCATGCTTCCAGCGCCGCCAGATTGTTCTGCACCATTTCCGCCGCTTGAAAGCCGCTTAAAAAGGCCGCTACCCGGTCATAATTCAGAATGGCATGAAAAAAGAGTCCAGCCAGGATCTTGGGATCGTCACCGAAACGTTCAATGATCGGATTCAAAGATCGCCATAGCTGCTGGAGTTGCTCTTTGGAGAAGCCGTCGTTATTCGAGCGGACATCGCCGTTGCCGAACTGCGGGGGATTTTCAGGCCGGAACAACCCAAGCAATCGGCCCTGGGCCAGAGGAGCGAACGCGGTCAGGGTGATCCCGTTTTTTTCCATTAACTGGGGTAAACCCGAGCCCGGCTCGACCATTTCCGGTTCCATGGCATTCACTTTGGTTTGCACCACATCCGGGCGCACGATCGGGATCGTTTTCTCGAAATCTGCGTGGGAGTAAGCGGATTGGCCGCGCAACCGAATCTTACCCGCTTTCTGCAGATCGCAGAGTGTCTCCGCAGCCGGGCCCAGCCATCGATCGTCGTCACCGAACTGGGCGTTGTGTAAATAGTAGAGGTCGAGATAATCACGCCCGAGATTGCGCAACGATTGCTCACATTGATTCCGGATATGAAAGGGGTCGTAGGGATGCTCGGCGCTGCCTTGCAGGTAGCCGGTCTTGGACGCAATCACATAATCGTCGAGACGCAGCCCGATTTTGCGAAATGCGCGGCCCAAACGACGTTCAGACTCGCCATTGCCATAAAGATCGGCGGTATCGAAGTGGTTGACTCCGGCGTCAACGGCGGCCTTCACCCCTTGCACGACTTCTTCTTCGTCAATGGGCGGCCATCCATGAGAGACGCCTTTTAGCCAGTTGAGGCCGCCGATTCCCGAACAGCCGAGGGTGAAAACCGAGACACGAATATCGGAAGAACCAAGGGGACGATACTGCATGGATACCGCCTTAACCCGCAGACAGGGACAGCGCAATGGGAAAGGTCACCATGTGCCAGCCGGCGTTTGGTTTCTTAAACGGGATTCCAAACGTCCGGGACCGAAGATGGCCGTCCCACGCCAGGCCTTTAGTCCATCGCGGCGCCGTGCGTGATAATCGGAGGGACGGAAGGGGAACGGGCCTCTTCCTGAGTTTCTTGAGCTTCCTCTTGGCTGGCACGCTCCACTTCTTCCGCTCGACGAATTTTTTCTGCTTCGACGCGTTTCAACCGTTTGACGAGGCCGAGACGGGAGAGGGTCCAGATCGTCCACTTGGTCGGGTCCCAGTGCCAGGGTTTCACGCCGTTCCGGTAGTCGTATTGAAATTCGTGGTGGTAGTTATGGTAACCTTCACCGAAAGTCACGAGCGCCATTAAGAGGCTGTTTCGCGCGGTGCAACGGCTTGAATACGGGCGGGAACCCACCCAGTGGCAGAGCGAATTGATGGCGAATGTCATGTGATGCACCGCGACGATGCGGGCAACTCCGCCGATGAGAAAAGCGCCCAGTGCGCCCACGCCGCCGCCGATGGACCAACCGATGGCGACAGGTAAACCGAAGCTGATGAGAAGCCCGATTGGCACGTAAAGCCGATGTTGCAGGACCGCCATTCGATCTTTCTGCAGATCGCGCACCCAAGTCAGGGGGGTATCGGGGCCTTGCCGGAAGAGAATCCAGCCGATGTGCGCATGCCAAAAGCCTTTGGAGATGTCGTAAGGATCGTCATCTTCATCGACATGCTTGTGGTGCCGCCGGTGATCCGCTGACCAGCTGAGCACGGATCCTTCGAAAGCGGCCGCGCCAAAGAGCAAGGTTAACGCTTTGATCGGCCAGGAAGCTTCGAATGTTTTATGGGAAAACAGCCGGTGATACCCGAGCGTAATACTCATGCCGGTGGCAATGAAGAGGAGAACAAACAGGGCAATCTGCCACCAGAACACACCGAAGGTCACCATATAAATGGGAACCCCGATGAGAGTCAGGAGCAAAGAGCCGATTAAAAAGGTGCTGGGTAGCCATCGCACGCGCGACCAGGGAATTCGCATCCGGGACCATTGTCTGCCATTTCGCTCTTTAACAGCGAAAAAATCTTCTTTTGTAAATTCCTTGGATTCATCCATGCGAGATGATTCGCATCTCCCCCGGTTTCCGATCGTTTCAGCTTGCCAGACAGCGCTTTGATCAGCTCGATTCCCGGGCTGCCTGACAGGAAGCCGGCGTTCCATCCGGCTCACAAAAAACCTTGTCGTAGAATGATTTATCAACCACTTGGCTGTCGGCCGATCGATAATGAAATTGCAAGGCGCGCCGCCGTTTGTCGCTCCGGTTGGGTGGCGTCTGGTGCGGCAACAGGCCGTAGAAAAAGAGAGCGCCCCCGGCCGGAACCGGGATCGGCACGGCATCGGCAGGGTCGAGCCGGTCCGGGACGATTTCGCAATCGAAGGTGTGGTGATGTTTCAACCCACCCCCTCGATGCCCCCCCGGGATGACATGCATACATCCATTCTCGATGTCGGCGTCATCCAGAGCAATCCAAACGCCCACCACCGCTTCCAGAGGCGTCACGGAGAAATAGGCGTTGTCTTGATGCCAAGGCTTTTCCCGGCCGATCCGAGCTGGTTTCACCAAGGCCATGTCCTGAAAAAGTATCGGAGCCTCGCCCAGAATCGTGCTGATGGCGCGACGAATCGGCTCTGTTTCAGCAAGAATCGAGGAGAACCAGGGGTGCTCGTTTTGAAAGCCCATGAATTTACGCACATGACGGTCGATTTCCTCTGCTGTCTGTCCGCGCGGATCCCAACCTGCTTCGGTCTCGATCATGAGCGGGGAGTTTTTCCCACGGATCGTCGCTGACTTTCCGGATTCCGCGGGCAGCCGCCATTCCATTTGCTCAGGAGCATCTGCGGCCTGCTCAATGAGTTGACGCAAGGCCAGGCGGCCGGCTTCGACGGCTTCGATCGATAGTAGGTCAGGGACTACCAGATACCCTTGCTCGTGAAGGGTCTTCAATTGTGCAGTGCTGAAGAACGGAACGGTGGAATCAAGTGTTGAGGGCATGCTGCTATCCTCTTCAAAAATCCGTAAGAATGGAATGGACCTTCCTAGCAAAGAGTTGCATTTTTGACTCATGCCTTCACCGGTTGCCATACCATGGCAAGAGGTCCACCTGCCGAACGGGCCTTTTCTTTACGATTGCGATCCTCACTGGAAATGGGTGCAGCGGCGCATGCCTGACTTTGATCTTTGGTGCGTCTGGAGAGGCGTCGGTCAACTTCAAGTCAATGGTTGCACTTTTAAGCTTCACCCGGGGTCCGCCTTCCTGTTTCAACCCGGGGATTGCATCGAAGCCGAGCATGAGGCGGATCACCCGCTCTTGGTTTATGCCGCACATTTTCTTCCCCGACACCAGCCGGACGAAGCTGGTTGGGGCCGATTAAGCCCCGATCCGATCCATCATCAGCTGGAGGAAGTAGCATTCTGGCGCACGCAATCCGCTCTGTCGGTGGAATGCTGGCATGGACCCGACGAATCGAAACGTCCGTTGGCGCAAGCGATCTTTTGGCATCTGCTTCTTTTGATCCTGCAATCTGAAGGAGCTCCATCGGAATCGGATGCCTCGGTCCGTTTGCGGCAGCTGATCGCTGAGATCCGGCGCCGGCCAGGAGGCGCCTGGGGGGTGCCGGATATGGCGCGAAGCTGCGGCTGGTCACGGGCGCAATTTACGCGTCAATTCCGGCACTTGACGGGCTGGGCACCGGCGAGCTTCGTCATCCGCCAACGGATCACGTTGGCGGAATATTATCTGCGAGAAACCCTCTTACCAATCAGCCGCATCGCCGAGGTGCTCGGATACCGCGATCACTTTTTCTTTTCTCGCCAGTTCAAACAGCAAACGGGCGAGGCTCCGCGGGATTATCGTCAGCGCTGGGATCGGGATCAGCCTTCCGCTTGACGATAAGGCAGGATCTCCTCGATGCTGCAACGCTGAGACCCGATGTCGGTCGGAATCTCGACGATTTCCCCCACTTTATGACCGAGCAGGCTCTGCCCGATGCTGGTTTGATAAGAAATCACGCCATGATCCGGATCACTATCCCAAGCGCCGAGAATCGTGTATGTCGCCTCGTCTGTCCCCTCTTCTTCTTTTAATCGGACGATCGTGCCAATGGAGACGACGGAGGTGTCGGCATTGGTGAAATCGGTGCCTCGCGCCCGATCGAGTGCCAGTTCCAATTCTGCTTTGCGGCGCATCAAAACGGCTTGCTGTTCCTTGGCTGATTTGAATTCGAAATTTTCGCGCAAATCTCCGTAACTCCGAGCGATGGAAATATCTTTGGTATTTTCCGGGATTTTTTTCGTGACCAACTCTTCGTATTCTTTTTTGCGCCGCTCCATGCTCTCCCAGGAAACGACCAGACCTTCGTCCTCCTGCTCAATGTCGCTGCCGCCACTCATCAACGCTTCCAGTTCCGGCTGCATTTTGATGATGCGCGCCATGAGCGAACGTTTGCTTAATTCCTCGAAGACACTGCTAAACATGAGAGTCCGCAATGCATCACGCACCTCTTCTTTGGTGGTGTCCTGAAGCAGATCGGTCAGGAGCTCCTGATCATCCACCATCAAATCCTGAAGCTTGCCGCCCCGGCGAATTTCAGAGAATTGGTCGCGCTCGATGGCGCTCAGGATGGCTCGGAACAAGCGGGGATTAGCGAGCGCCTTGAAGGTTTTATCCCGTTGCCGGCAAACCACGACCAACGTATCCGAGGAAATGGAATGATCCCGGATCGATTTGTCCAGGTGCGCCAGTAACTGTTCGGTTTCCTCCTGTTCGATAAGCAGGCGGACCACCTCCTGTACGGTGCGTGAACTCGGAATTTGAAACAAGCGTAACGACGCGCTGAGCCATTGATCCGTCAGGGCTTCAGGAAGTAACGCGAGCAGGCGACGCTGTTTGGTGGCCGCGAGTTTGGGAAGAATTTCGTCGAGCTGCGAAGCATGTTCCCGAAGCATCGTCGCCAGATCCGCGCCGGAATTTTCCCGAAGCTTGGGATCGATTTCGGCGATGGCTTCGCAGGCAAGCGCAAGGTCGAAGGCGACGAGCGGCTGGAGTTTCGCCATTTTTCTGGAGGACTCAGCCAGAGCGTTGCAGACTGGCTGAAGCTTGGACGGCTCTGAAAATTCGTCGATATGTTTGATGATTTCGTCGGCGGCCACGATCTGATCAGCCGGCGAGCGCGAGGCTTCGAATTGTTCGATCAATTCGTCACTCCGGGAAACCGCGGTCTCCCGGAGAATGATTCGCTCGGTTTTGCGAGGGGGCACCTGGAAATGGCCATCTTTTTTAAGAAGCCGTTTTGTGCTTTCCCACCATTTTTTGAAAGAACCCGGCGCGATGATGGATGGGGAGAGGGCTTGCTGCACCTGGTCCGGCAGACATTGGCCGCCCATACTCCGCAGGACGATGCGCATCAGGCCGACCGGATCGTCCTGGGCCATTTGTTTGAGCTCGGCATTTTCGGTCACACGCCGTGCATGGATATGGTCGTTGGGAATGAAGACGAGGGATTCGCCGGCATATTGTAGCTGCATGCCATGCCCCGGTTTGTTCTCGAAATCGATGACGATCTGGTTGCCGGGAATATCGAGGCTGGCAATGCGGCCGTACCCCCAACTGCGATGATGACAAAAGGCGCCGGGCTCGAGGCGGTCAAGGTTTTCGGCGGCTTGCGGCGTGAGCTGACCGGCGGTGAGAAGGGATTCGATTTCGGGGACCATGAAGAAAGATGGGTAAAAGTTGAGTTCTATCACGAGAACCTGGAAATTATAAGGTTGTCAATGCCGCTGGGAAATGACTATATACGAGGAATGAAGCGATTCGCTCTTAGCCTGTTTCTCCTCACGTTCGTTGCCGCCATTGCTGCTGCCGATATTCAAAGCCCACCAATGGCTGATTATGGGGTCACTCGAAAGATGGGCCGCGGTTTGGCCAACATCTTCTTTGGGTGGTCGGAAATTCCGCATACCATCGCCACGGTCAACTCCTTCGAGGGCAATGCCGCAGGCGCCACTTACGGCGTCGTTCGTGGCACCGGCCGGGCGGTTTTCCGTTTCGCCGCGGGTTGGTATGAATTCCTGCTGGCTCCGTTTCCGCTCGAGCGTTCCTCTTATCGGCCGCCTTATCGCGATACCGTTCCTTGGATTCACTCCGGTTATCAGGAATTCCCGCCTGAACTCGGTTGGGAAAGCCGTTTCCATTACACGCGCGCCAACACGAGCACGTATTAATCTTTCCACTTTTTCAATCTAGAAAACGCAAGGCCGCTCCACTCGTGGCCTTGCGTTTTCTTTTTTCTCCATGCCCGTTTCCCGGCCATTGGCGGTTGGCGACACCCTCGAGCTGACGATCGAGCAGGTGGTTTTCGGCGGGGATGGCCTGGCTCGCCACGAGGGGTTTGTGCTGTTTATTCCGTTCACCGCCGCGGGCGAACGGGTGGAAGCGACGGTCACCGAAGTGCGAAAAGGCTACGCCCGCGCCGAGTTACTCCACGTATCGCACCCGGCTGAGGAGCGGCAGGAGCCGTTTTGCCCTTATTTCACGAAATGCGGCGGTTGCGCGTATCAACATGTCGGCATTAAGACGCAACGACACTGGAAACAAGGACAAGTCGCCCAATTACTCCGGCGAATCTGCCACCTCGATTTTCCGGTCAAACCGATCCTCGGTGGAGAGCTGGATCGTGCTTACCGCAATCGCATCACAATGGCCTGCCGCGATCGTGTCATCGGGTTTCACCGGCACCGACAGCCTGAGAGATTGATCGATATCGAAGCCTGTCCACTGGCTTCCGAGGAAGTCAATCACCACCTCAAGCGCTTCAGGGAATCGTCGCGAGGATCCCATGAAGGGCCTGTAACCATCCGCGAACCTGGCAAGCCCCGGCATTTTACACAGACCAACCCTGAAGTCGCCGCCCTGCTCCGTTCCTGGGTCGAAACGCATGCGGGCACGGGCCGTTTGCTCCTCGATTTCTTCGGCGGTGACGGTTCCTTGTCCCGAGCCCTGGCTGATCGATTCGAGCAGGTGTTCGTGATTGAACAGAGCCCGGCCGCCGTTCGCACCGGAAAAAAGGAATGTCCGGGCAATGTGCAATTTCTGGAAGGCCCGGCCAGTTCGACTCCGTTGCCGCCAGAGGCCCGCACGTTCCGTTCGGAGGAGACCGTGGTCATCGTCGATCCCCCGCGCACCGGGCTCGATCAGGCTATGCGCCAGCGTTTGATCGAGATCGCGCCAAGCCGCCTGCTCTATGTCAGTTGCGATCCATCGACGTGTTGTCGAGATTTGAAGGCGCTCACCGCATGTTTCGAGTTGGAAGAGATCCAGCCGTTCGACATGTTTCCACAGACAGGCGGGGTAGAATTAGGGGTTGCCCTGAGATCGATAATAAAGAATTTGCCGTAGAAACCTTTGTGCGTCTGTGGGATACTACGTCGTCCGCCACGACGCGGCCCCCCTTGAGCATGCCGTCGCCTTCATCGCCACATAATAAACGGAATTCCACTTCGAAAGATCCGGAACCTAGCCCTCTTTTAACCCCAAAAGAGGCTTCCGCAACCTATCGCATCCCGCTCCCGACCATTTATTATCTGATTAAGAATGGAAAAATCCCGGCATTGCGCGTGAGCGGCCGGTGGCGGATTCGAGCCGAAGAATTTGATCCGCAATCGTTAAAGGCGCCCCGCTCCCGGAAACGGCGCATTCTTCTCGTGGATGATGATCCCGGCGTGCAAGGGCTCTTCCGGCTGGCTGCGCAGCAGGTGAATTGTTCGCTCGCGGTGGCACGCGGGATGAAGGAAGCCATCAAACGGCTCAAAGACCGGCGATGCGATCTCGTCTTACTGGATCTCTACCTGCATGAGAGCCGTGGGGATCAGGTCTATGAAAAGATTTTGGAAACCGACAGCGGGCTACCGATCGTGGTGATTACCGGATATCCAGGGAGCGAAGTATTGCACCGGATTCTTCAGCACGGGCCGGTGACTGTGTTGAGCAAACCGCTTCGAGTGGAACAAGTAGCGGAAACGATCCGAACGTTCGCCCGAAGAAAAGGTTGAGCGCGGGAAGCTTACTCCGGGTCGTCGCCGGGTTCCGTTTCTCCCTCCTGCCCTTCGCCTTCATCCAAACGCCGGACGATATCCGACATATCCTCGACTTCATCCCATACCTGGCGCGTGACGAAAATCGGGGCATTCTGCTGAATTGCGAGCGCAATGGAATCGCTTGGGCGCGCATCGAGTTCCACGATCTTTTTTGCGTCCAATTCATTCTCAGCTTCGACAATAATACGGGCGTAGTAAGTGCTGCCTTGGATATCGTTGATGATGACCCGCTGGATCCTGGCGCCGAAGCCGGTCAGGATCGAGCCAATCAGATCATGCGTGAGCGGCCGCTCCTTCGGCGTACCATTCATGAACATCAGAATCGCATCGCCCACACTGCGATCCACATAGATGACGAAAACTTTTTCTTCATTCCCGATGAATACCGCTCGGCCTGCGCTGGCAGGGACAACAGCCTTGATTTCGACTTGCAGCACGGAAGCGCTCATTGAAGGCAACGTAACCACGCCTTCTGAAAAAGACAAGCGGGCCGGCGTGCCCCCATCGATTTGCGGAAAAAATCATCGGGAAATGCCAACGCTCCATTGCATATCTTCGCCGGCGTCCTAGTATCCGCCGCATGATCGCGACAACCCCAGAATGGGACCTCGAACAAGCCGCCTCGACCTACAATGTCGACCGCTGGGGCACCGGTTATTTTCAAGTCACAGAGAAAGGCACCGTCGGCGTGACCCCAGATCAAAGCGACATGCCCGCCATCGATCTCATGGAGGTCGTGGAGGAAGCGCGGCAACGCGGCTTGGCTTTCCCGCTCGTCGTGCGTTTTCAGGATATCCTGCGACATCGGGTTGTGACGATCAACGAAGCATTTCGGGAAGCCATTGAAGAAGCCAATTACACGGGAACTTACAAGGGCGTCTTCCCCATCAAGGTCAACCAGTTGCGCGAGGTCGTGGAGGAAATTGTCGATGCCGGCAAGCCTTATCATTTTGGTATGGAAGCTGGCAGCAAACCGGAATTGCTCGCTGCCCTCGCGCTTCATGAAGATCCCGAAAGCCTCATTGTCTGCAACGGATACAAGGATCGACTTTTCATCGAGAACGCCTTGCTCGGAAGAAAATTGGGCAAACAAGTGATCATGGTGGTTGAGAAACTGGAGGAACTCGCGCACATCCTCGAAATTTCCAAACAGATGAACGTGGAACCGATGATCGGGATCCGCGTCCGTTTGCAATCCAAAGGCGCTGGTAAATGGGCAACAAGTGGTGGGGAAAACGCGAAGTTCGGCCTGCCAACCGCGGACCTTCTGGAAGCCAGCCGTTTATTGAAGGAAGCAGGATTGGCGCAAGCCCTCAAGCTGGTTCATTTTCATGTCGGTTCCCAGGTCCCGGACATCACCACGCTCAACTGCGCAATCCGTGAGGCCACCCGCTTTTATTGTAAACTCAAGAAATTGGGGCATGATTTAGGGTTCCTCGATGTGGGCGGCGGTCTGGGCATCGATTACGACGGCAGCCGCACCAATTACGATAGCTCAGTCAACTACACCTTGCGGGAATATGCCCGGGACGTCGTTTACACGATTCAAGATATCTGCGAGTCGGAAGAAGTGCCGGCTCCCACCATCGTCAGCGAAAGTGGCCGGGCCATCGTGGCGCATCACTCCGTTCTGTTGGTCGAAGCTTTCGGCTCGATTGAAAAGGATGGACCAAAGACGCCGGAACTCGACCGGTCGACTTGTCATAAACTCGCCAAAGATATTCTCGAACTCCAAGAGACCCTCACGAGCGAACATCGGCTGGAACAACTCCACGATGCGCAAGCAATCAAAGATCAGGCGCAAACTCTCTTCGATGTCGGAATTCTGGAACTGCAAGACAAGGCCATCATCGAAACCACTTATTGGGAAATCGCCCGAACCATCGTCAGCTTTTTCGATGACGATTATCGCCCGGAAGAAGTGACCGAAACCGAGACGCTATTAAGCGACCAATATCTTTGCAATTTTTCCGTCTTCCAATCGTTGCTGGATCATTGGGCTTTGGGGCAAGTCTTCCCGATCATGCCGATCCATCGCTTGGAAGAGCAACCGAAACGCCAGGCGACCCTCGTCGATATCACCTGCGATTCGGACGGGAAAATCAGCAAATTCATCGATCTGCACGACATCAAAGAAACGTTGCCGCTACATGATTTCCAACCAGGCACCCCTTATTACATCGGCATCTTTTTAGCCGGCGCTTACCAGGATATCATGGGGGATTTGCATAATCTTTTCGGCCGCGTCAATGAGCTGCATGTCTTCGTCGACGAAGATGAAGACGAGGGCTGGTATGTGGAGGAGACCATTGGCGGGAGCACTATCGCTCAGGTGCTGGAATTGACGCAATGGAATCAGACCATGCTGTTACGGTTGATGAAAACGCAATTTGACCAGGCGATCCGCGACGATCGCCTGAAACCGACTGAAGGCATGAAATTGCTCAAGCGATACGAGCGAACTTTGCGGGGTTACACTTATCTGCAGTTGCAAACCGAGAACGCTTAGCCCCGGCTCAAAAATCGACGCCGATCCATCGAGATCCGTGGCATTCCGACCGAATTCGGGCTATTCATTCAATGTGAAATCTCTTCTCGCTTGGCTCGTCTTGCTGACCGGCTGTTTCTTTGCGTCCGCTCAAACGCCGGCGCCCACACCAAAAATGATGTCCGTGGCGCCGCCCGGCCCGACCGTGGTGATCGAGCTCGACACTGATATTTCCAAAGCGCAGTTCCTTTATCTCCGGCGAGCCTTGAAAGAAGCGGAGGCGGGAGGAGCCAGCGCGATCATTCTCAATATGAATACTTACGGCGGCGAGATCCAGGCCGCCTTGAAATCCATGCAGGCGCTGGCTCGCATCGAGGTGCCGACCTATACGTATATTAACACCAACGCCGCCTCCGCCGGCGCACTCATTTCCCTCGCAACCGATGAGATCTTCATGGCGCCCATCTCGGCTAGCGGCGCCGCCGAACCGGTCTCCGGCGACGGAGAGGACATCGGCAATTCAATGAAACGCAAGACCATCTCCTACCTCGGCGGCATGGCTCGCAGCGTGGCTCAGGCCAAAGGGCACAACCCGAAACTGGTGACCGCCTTCATCGACCCCGAACCGGAAGTCAAAATCGGGGATAAAGTGCTCAAGAAAGAGGATACCTTGCTGACGTTGAGCGCCAAAGAAGCCGTTGAGCAGGTCGATGGCCAACCGATCTATGCCCAAGGCATTGTCGATTCCGTCGATGCCTTGATCGATCGGGAGAATCTTTCCCGTCAGCGAATCACCGTCGAGCCAAGCGGTTTCGAAACCGTAGCACTCTGGATCACTCGACTCGCACCCATTTTTCTCCTTGCTGGCATCGCGGGCGCTTATCTCGAATTCAAAACGCCTGGATTTGGTATTCCCGGGATCCTGTCCGCTGTTGCTTTTCTCCTTTTCTTCACGGGACATTACATCGCTGGCCTCACCGGTTACGGCACGCTGCTGCTCTTTTTCCTCGGCGCGGTGTTGGTCGTGGTCGAAATCTTTCTGTTGCCGGGCACGTTAGTCTTGGGGCTTGTCGGCGGTTTGTTGATGCTGGGGACCTTACTCTGGGCCATGGTCGACCGTTATCCCGCGGATGGTTGGACCTTGGATCCCAGCCTACTTCTGATGCCGGTGGTCAATCTGACCATTGCCTTTGTCCTGGCCGGTTTCGCGGCTTGGGCTTTTGCCGTTTACCTGCCGAAGATCCCGCTTTACCGGGGCTTGATTCTGGACAGCGTGGCCGGCGGTCCTTCCACCGCACCCTCGCGCTCGAGCCGAGTCGGTGGCAATGCGCCCGTTCCCGAAGAAGCCCCGCCCATCGCCGAGGGCATGACTGGCGTGGCCGTCAGCGATCTACGGCCTTCGGGCAAGGTGCGGATCGGAAATCTCTACCTCGATGCGGTGACCCACGGAGAGTATGTCGAAGAAGGCAGCCCCATCGTTGTCCGGCGCATGGAAGGCGGCAGCGTCCTGGTCATGGAACAATGGGAAGAACCCGCTTCTGATTCCTCGGATTCGCTCGCCTAGACACCAGGCCAGTCCACGAGAATATCGAGATTTGAGCAGGAAAACGCGGCATTCGTCCGTCCGATTCTTTCCGACCCTGATTGGAAGTGGGCGCGAGCTAATCGGCCGTCCCACTCGACTCCTCTGGCTCCCAGTTTGCCGTAGCGCACTCAGAAACTTGTTCCAAGTTCCTCTACGGGTGTGAGCCACCGCGTAGAGGAACACGGAACGTGTTTCTGAGTCCAATACCGGCCGTCCCACTCGACTCCCTCTG
>JGI12210J13797_10553096_pt1 | contig 19530 bp, 16 predicted proteins | sample ElkSlonscriptome_3_FD_13797 | JGI IMG/M metagenome (IMG submission 13797)
TCTTCCATGTAGCTGTAAGACGCGCCTTCCGGGCCGTTGACCAGCAAAAAGAAGGCGCCACGATCTTCCTTCGGCGCGTATTCCTGCGGTACCTGCTCGAACAGCCAGTAGGCACCGGCGATGGTCGCGGCAAAGGCGATCAGCACCAACCACTTCTGCCGCAGCAAGAAGCGCAGGATGGCACCGTAGCCTCGGCGCACGCGCTCGAAGGCCCAGTCGACGCAGACGCTCAGGCTGAACCGTCGCCGCTCGTTACCATGCGCCTGCGGCAGGATCTGCGAGGCCAGCATCGGCGACAGCGACAACGCGACGAATGTGGAGAAGATCACCGCCGCGGCCATGGTCAGCGCAAACTCCGAGAACAGCCGCCCGACATCACCTTGCAGAAACGCGATCGGCACAAACACCGCCACCAGCACCACCGTGGTCGCGACCACCGCGAAGCCGACCTGCCGGGTGCCGCGGAAGGCGGCCACCAGGCGCGTCTCGCCATAGTGCTCCATGCGCCGATGGATGTTTTCCAGTACAACAATGGCATCGTCCACCACCAGGCCGATGGCCAGCACCAGCGCCAGCAAGGTCAGGATGTTGATGGAAAAACCCAACGCGTAAAGCACTGTAAAGGTCGCGATCAGCGACACGGGCACCGTCACCGCCGGCACCAGCATCGCGCGCACCGAGCCCAAGAAGAGGAAGATCACCAGCACGACCAGCCCGATGGCGATGCCGAGCGTCTTGTAGACCTCCTTGATCGCGTCCTTGACGAACACCGAGGTGTCGTAGCTCTGCTTGATCTCCATGCCATTGGGCAGGCTCGGATTGACGCGGGCCATCTCGGCCTTAGCGGCATCGGCCACGGCGATGGTGTTGGCGGTGGATTGTTTGATGATGCCGATGCCGACCATCGGCACGCCGTTGCCGCGGAAGAAGGTACGGTCTTCCTCGGTGCCGCGCTCGACCCGCGCCACGTCGCCCAGGCGCACCAAGTAGCCATCGGCACCCTGGGCCAGCACCAGCTGGCCAAAATCCTCGGCATCGCGGAAGCTGCGGTCGAGCCGCACCGTGAACTGCCGGTCGATGGACTCGACACTGCCGGCGGGCAGTTCCAGGTTCTCGGCGCGCAGCGCGGCCTCGACATCGGCCACTGTGAGCCCTCGCGCTGCCAGGGCGCTGCGGTCGATCCAGACCCGCATCGCATAGGTCTGGTTGCCCCCGACCCGCACCCGCGCGACGCCATCGAGCACCGAGAAGCGGTCCACCAGATAGCGACGGGCATAGTCGGTCAGCTCCGGTACGCTCATCCGGTCGCTGACCAGATTCAGCCACATGATCACGTCTTCGTTGCTGTCCACCTTTTGGATGTCTGGCGGCTCGGCCTCCACTGGGAGCTGATCGAGGATGCCGGAGACGCGGTCCCGGATGTCATTGGCGGCGCCGTCGATATCACGGTCGATGTCGAACTGCACGGTGATTTCGGAACGGCCGTCCTGGCTGCTGGACTCAACGGTGCGGATGCCCTCGACACCAGCGATGCGGTCCTCGATCAGCTGCGTGATTCGGGTCTCGACCACATTGGCCGCGGCGCCAGGATAGACGGTCTCGATCGAGACCACCGGCGGGTCGATGTCCGGATATTCACGCAGCGGCAGTCGGTCGAAGGCGACCAGGCCGAAGGCGACCAGCAAGAGCGACAGGACCGTAGCCAGGACTGGGCGGGTGACGGAGATGTCGGATAGGATCATCGGTCCGCCTCGACCATGTCACGCAGTGAACTGGTGCCGTCGTCCACCGCCAACACCTTCACCGGCTGACCCGGCCGCACCTTGTCCTGCCCCTCGGTGACGACCTGGTCGCCGACGGCGAGACCGTCGCGAATCTCCGCCAGACCCGGCTGGCGGGTACCGATCTGCACCTGGAGACGTTCCACCGTCGGACCGGCGTCGCCGTCCACTAGCAACATGACGTAGTGGTTCGTACCTTGCTGCAGCAGTGCCGCCTCCGGCACCACCAGCGCCTCGCGCGGGTCGAGCAGCAGCTCGACGCGCAGCAAGAGTCCTGGCCTCAGCGCGCGGACCGGGTTCGGCAGAAGCGCACGCACCTGCACCGAGCGGGTTACCGGGTCGATGCGGCTGTCGATGCCGCGCACGACACCGTCGAACACGCGCTCGCCGTAGGGGCGCGCGCGGGCCTGGATCTGAAGCCCCGGCTGCAGTTGTTCGAGGTACAGGCTCGGCACTGTGAAGTCGAGTTTCATGACGCTGTCGTCGTCCAGCGTCGTGATCAGATCGCCCGGCTCCACCAGCGCGCCGCGGCTGATGTTGCGCAGACCGACGACACCGTCGAACGGCGCCTTGACCACACGGTCCGCGAGCCGCGACTCCAGCGCCACGAGCACCGCCCGCGCCGTATCCACGTCGCGCTTGCGCTCATCGAGCAGCGACTCCGAGGCCGAGCCCTGCGCCACCAATGAGCGCACCCGGTCGTATTGACTCTGCGCCTCGGCAACGCGCGCCTGCGCCTCCTCCAGCAGCGCGTGCTCCTCGGCACTGGTCATCTCCACCAGCAGCGCCCCCTCGCTAACCCGCTGGCCATCGTCGAAGTGCACAACCGAAATGGTCTCGGTGACAGTAGACGTGATGGCGACCGACTCATTGGCCAGCAGCGTACCAAGCGCCTCGATGCGCTCAGCGATTGACTCCAGCCGTGCCTCGGCGACGATCACCGGCACCGCGGCCGGCGGCCCGTCCGCACCACCAGGTTGGGCATCGACGCGCGAGACCGCCAAAAGCGGCAATAGAGAGAGCAACGCGACGGCTGGTAGCGCTTTGCGCATCGGGAACGGAGAACTGGATTTCATGGGTAGGTCCTTGTCGCCGCACAACGCGGCCACGCACTGGCAAATTGCTCAAGCAAGAGCCTCGCATATGCTTGCCGTCACGCCGACATCAACCTTATTGGTGGCCTACCGATCGATAGCCTCTGAATCGCGGCATACCGTGCCTGTCTCACCAGGGCGCATAGGACGATTCGCGTACACAATCCTAAGCGCCAGGGGCGCAAATGCTGGCGCAACTTAAGCGAAGCCAAAACAGCGGCGAGACACAGCTTTTGCGTACCGACCCTCGACGCCCGCTCGCCGAGCAAAGTACGCCTTGCTTTAGGGTGTTGGCGTCATCGCTCCGACTCTGAGCATGGTCCCAAACAGGGCATTGGCGAGCAGGCCGACGCCAACCGCCACGCACAACCAAGCGACAAACTGGCGCACCAGTGCGACGTTTACGGCGTGGACGATTTTCACGCCGAGGAGGACGCCAAGGACCTGGAAGGACGCAATCAGCGGGACCAGGGACAAGTCGATACGGCCGTATCTCAGGTTGCCCAGGGTCCCGGATAGCGCTGCCACGATCTGGATCACCTGCCCGGCGCCGATACTCATCAGCGGCCGAAAACCGAACATAATCATCAACGGCACGGCGACGAGTGGACCGCCGGTACCGGTCAGGCCGGAACTGAAACCAGCAATCGACCCCACCCCTAGAAGCAATAGGGTCTGCGCTAGGGGCCTACCCGCGAAGGCGGCTTGGCGCAGGCCGAGTGCCGACATGATGGTGTAGAGACCCGCACCAAGGATCAACAGCGCCAGCATCACGATCAAGAGTTCGGCGTTGACCCAGGCGTTAACCATTGCACCTAGATAGCCGCACAACAATGCTCCGATGCAAAGTGGTACCGTTGCCCACCAGTCGATGCTGCCCTGTCTGTGAAAGGCATAGGTGCCAACGACTCCGGTTGCGACAAAGGTGCAGAGCGCCGTGGCCATCGACTGGTGGACGTCCAGCGCAGTGAGATAGATGAGCACGGGCACCATCAGGACTCCGCCGACGCCCACCGCGCCGATCAGCGTACCAACCGCCAACGACGCGATGCCCAATGCGAACCACGCCAACACGCCCGTCATGGCAACGCGCGCGAGGGCCGGAGGTCCCGCTGAGCCGCGCTCACGCGAGCTGATGGCTGAGACGTTGTATCGCCTCAGCCGGCGACGAAGTGATTGAGATCGCCACTGATCAGCGCATTGAGCCGCTTCATGAGGAGATAGCCCATGGTACTATCGCCTTCCATGAGCTCGATTAAACGTTCTCCGTCGATCGAGAGTACTCTCGCGTCCGTCAAGCTATGGGCCGTTGCCAATCGTGATTTCGAGCCCTCTACCAATGCCGCCCAACCAAAGACATCCCCGCGACGGATGATTTCGCCGGCGGAGGCAGATGCTCCTCCAAGGTGAAGGGAAAACCGCACAACCCCCTCGACCAGGACGAAAAAGGCATCGGGCGGGTCGTTCTTGCTATAAATGGGCGCACTCTTCCGAAACAGTTGCGGCTGACTGATTTCCGCGAGCCTCGCGTATTGCTCGTCGGTCAAAGAGGAGAAAAACTCCGTCCGCTTCAGAACTTCTCGACGACCTGCAGTGGCAGTTAGCCCGATCGGGTTGTCATCCATGATTCCAGCACCGGGGTTGATTGGCTAATAAAACTCGGCAAGATTGCCACACGCTGTCCGTACAAATGGTGTCACTTGCGCCCGCCTCGCTTAGGTTATTCACCACATCATCCTCCGCCCGGCGAGCTAACAATTGCAGCTGCATCGAAAAGAGGCCGGCGCTCTCCGACCAGCGCTGACCGCCACCTCGGCTTCGCTCAGTTGCGCCCATTGACTGAATGGTAGATTTCCCCGCCTGACGTCAAAGGCCGTTCAGGCCGCGACAATCCCCATTTCCGACGGCGTGACCAGAGGGCTTTGCGCCCAATGCCCAGCATGTGCGCGAGTTCAGTTTCGCTGTATTGCCCCTGAAAATGGCGAACGAACTCCTGAATATAACCCTCCACCGATAAGCGCCGACCAAACAGATTCTCCATTGCGACCGGCATGGGGACCCGGCCCGCGGCCTGCTGCGCCAACTCAAACTTCGATACGACTCCGGGAATGTTACCCAGGTGTTTCAAGGTAAGGGTATCGCCATCGGCAAGTATCACTGCGCGCTCAATCAGGTTTTCCAATTCACGGACATTGCCCGGCCACTCATATGCGTGCAGAAAATTCGCGAGATCGTCTGAGATACCGCGGATCTGTTTTCCCATTTTCTTGCTGTAATGCGCGATAAAACTTTCGGCCAGCAAATCGACGTCCTCACCTCGCACCCGCAGCGGCGGCACATTGATGTTGATCACGTTCAGCCGGAAGTAGAGATCTTCCCGGAAGGTGCCGAGCCTGATCTGCTCATCCAGATCTTTGTTGGTCGCGGCAACGAAGCGTACATCGACTGAATAGTTGCGATTGGAACCCACCGGGCGCACTTCCCGCTCTTGGAGGACGCGCAGCAGCTTGACCTGGAGATTAAGTGGCAGCTCTGAAATCTCGTCCAACAGCAGAGTGCCGCCGATCGCTTCGCGGATCAGCCCCTCGGTATTGTCCGATGCACCGGTAAAGGCACCTCGTACATGACCGAACAACTCGGATTCCATCAGATCCGCAGGGATCGCGCCGCAGTTGACGGCCACGAAAGATCCTTCGCACCTTGCGCTCGACTGGTGCAGCGCACGCGCGATGACTTCTTTTCCAGTCCCACTCTCACCCTGTATCAGGACCTGCGCATCGGTCTTGGCCACGCGGTCGATCATGTCGAACACCGCTTTCATCTCCGGTCCTTTCGCCACGATCTTGCCGGAACCGTATCGACCATTAAGATCGCGCTTCAGTATGCGGTTTTGCCGTTTGAGTCGTCGCTCGTTCAGTGCCCGAGCGACCGCATGCAGCAGGTCGGCGTTGACAAAAGGCTTGATCAGGTAATCGGTCGCTCCTAGCCTCAACGCCTGGATCGCACTCTCTGTCGACGAAAAGCACGTCATCAGTATCACGGGAATCTCCACCGCCAGTTCATTCACCCCGCGAATGAGGTCGAGGCCAGTCGAATCCGGAAGCTTTAGATCCGTAATGATCAGGTCGAAGTCCTCGGACCGGATAGTCCGCAATCCATCTTCTACCGTATGCTTCAGTTCCGTCTCATATCCATTGGAATGAAGCAGGCAAACCAGGCAGTCTCCAAGGCCAACGTCGTCGTCGACGACGAGAACGCGATTCGTCCCGGCCAATTCACGACGCTGTAATGACTTGCTCATAGTGGAAGGTACGCCTCCAAGGAAAACTCCAGATGAAAACAGGCGCCACCTTGCATCCGGTTGGACGCGCGGATCGTACCGGCGTGCTCACGCACGATATCGTGCGTAATCGCCAGTCCCAGACCAGTCCCTGCCCCGGAAGGCTTGTTCGTAAAGAATGGCTCGAAAACCCGATCGAGACTGTCGTCCGGGATACCGGGGCCCGTATCTTCAACCGTGACGATGACCGTATCCGATGACTGCCTGCTGGTCGTCACCCGGATTTCACCACGGCCTCCGATTGCTTGTGCCGCGTTTAGAATTAGGTTGAAAAACGCCTGGCGCAGCCGGACGCGGTCGATACGTATGACTGTCTGGTAGTCCGGTTCGTGCACGAGCACGAGATCTTCGAATCGACGATCGGCGCTCAGCATTTCGAGCGCCTCCTGTATCGCCAAATCAATCGGGAGAGGCTGACGCTCTCCGACACGCGAGAACTCGTACACTGTTCGCGACACTTCGAGAATGCGTTTCACGTTTGCCGCGATCTTCTCGAGACCGGTCCGAAACATCTCCTCGGTCAATTCCGTTTGAGACTGGAGGAGTTGCACCATCGAGTAGGTCGCTGCCAGCGGGTTGCTGACTTCGTGGCAAACTCCCGCGAGCATGAAACCGATCGACGCAAGACGGTCCGTCTGCGAACGTGCCAACTCGGCCCTGGCGGTTTCGCTGTTGTCAACGAAGAGCAGATAGGCACCAACGTCGGGTATTGTGCCAAGAAACAGCTGCTCATTGATCGCCATGTCGCCGCGACAGCAAGCGAACGACGCCTGCTGAGGCGTCAACCACGGCAAATCACCGGATAAAACCGAAACACGGCCCGGATACAGATCGCCGATTCCAGGCCGAGCGCTCTTATCGGGAACTTCCTGGAGGCGTTTCGCGGCCGCGTTTTGAAAAAGAACAATGCCGTCCATGTCCATCAACACTGCCGGCCATGGCAGACCGGCCAACAATGACACGACCGGGTCGGCCATGGGATGGAGTTGGTCGAGCTGGCCCACGCTCCTCATCGCGACTGGCCGCAACAGCCACGCCTCAGTGCTGTCCCGTCCGTATCGCGCCAAGGCAAGCTTCCGAGTCGCGAGCGATCGGCGATCTCGGCCTCTGCGTTGACGGGACCACGTTGCGGCCTGCCATGAACGCGGCGCACGAGGTCTTTGCCCATGCTCGGGACAATCATCGGTCTGACACCTTCTGCTAGTTGCGACAAAGCTCATAAGCGAAGTCCATGCCAGATTAAGAAAGCACCACCTCTTGTGCGGACGACTGCTTGCCCATCGCATTCCAGCCTTGCCTGCCGCAACGCGAACGCTGCGCATCGACCGCTGGGTGTTCCGCCACTGAAACAATCTGTCGGTCTTCAACCGGCGACGGTGACAGCACCCAGCCACAAGGCACCAATTACGCCACGCGGGCCGAAAGCAGTCCTTGTGCTCATCGCGAGAGGGCGCCGCGGCAGGCGTCGCCTGCCGTTGGAGCTTCGATCAGTCCGACAGACCGAGCAGCCTCGCTGCATTCCCGTACAGGAAGCCCTCAAGCACATCTTCCCGGAACGGTAGCTCCTGGTAGGCCGCCGCTGTCTTCACGACGTCGCTTAGCGGGTAGGCCGTCGCAAATATCATGCGCTCACAAAGAAAGCTGTTGGCGGCCTCGACATAGTGCATGTAGCCTGGGGCATTCATACCGTAGAGGTCCGGCATCAGGTAGAGGTTCGGGCGGTGATGGGCGACACCACAAGCGAGCGTGGTCCAGGGCCAGCAGGCGTGCGAGACGACGATCTTGAGATCGGGAAAATCGCCGGCAACGCGGTCGATCGTCGAGGGATGCGAGTAATCGATATCGGCACCGGCGACGCCGCTGACCGTCATCGCCAGTATCCCCCCGAGTTCCTGGCAGCGTTCGTAGACCGGATAGAGCCGGCGATCGTCCGCCTTGATCAGTGGCGGGCCGAAGCCGGGCTCGAGCGTGATCCCCTTCAGTTTCAGGTCGACCAGGATACGGTCGACTTCCTTGACATTCTCCGTCGGAGCGTTCTGCAGGCAGATTCCACCGAAACCGCTGAAGAAGCCATCGTACTCGTCGACCAGGTCCGCGACATCCTGAGAGTCAACGCTTTGCTTCGGGTCGGCGACGACCCGGCCCCAGATGACCCCGTGCGTGATCCCGGCCTGTTTAAGCTCCTTCTTTAACATCGGCATCGACCGCTTCCGGGCCGACGGCGGCAGCGCGCCGCAAAAACCGAACAACCCTTCTACCCATTCCGTCTCAGTGTAAATACTCATGCTGCGGAACGACTTCAAAGGGGGTCGCATTCTAAAGTCAATGATCATGGTGCCTCCCGGCGGTCTGTGTTGATTTGTATCGTTGTGCCACGGTCGACGGTCCGAGGCGTTTGGCGCTATCCAGGAGAACCCAGGAGTCCAGCCAAAATAAACAAGAGCACGCTCGCGCCGCTGATCCCGTAGCCACCGACGTACAGGATCTTGCCCAGCGACGGCGCGCGCGACTTGAGTTGAAACCAGTGGCCTATCATGACGACACACGCTCCGGTCACAGCGAGCATGGTCACCACTTCCCTTTGCAGCAGCTGCTCAAGCATGCGCCGCGATCCTGGCGCTCTAGCCGCCGACGCGTTTGCTAAAGGCGTTGACGAAGTCGGCCGCGGCCTTGCTGCCGCCGGCGAACGATTTCATGGCCTCCTGGTGAAGCACTTGCAGCACCTCTTGTTTGATGAGGTTGACGGCGTCGTTGTCCACCAGGTCCGCCAGTTTGCGCGGACGCTCCCAGTGCACCTCGACAACGGTCCTAACGCGCGTCGGTCGGTTGGTCATAATGATCAAGCGGTCGGCGAGATAGATGGCCTCGTCGATATCCGTCGTCACGAAGAAGTTGGTTCGGCCGGTTTCCTCGAACAGACGGGAGTAGTACTCCCACATGAGCTCTTTGGTCATGTGGTCCAGGCCTCGAAAGGGCTCGTCGAGGATCATGATGCTCGGGTCGTTTATCATTGCCCGCGCCAACTCGGCACGGCGCTGCATGCCACCCGACAACTGCGAGGGGTACTTGTTGCGAAATCGGGTCAAGCCGACCTTGTCCAGCAGGTAATCGCCGCGCTCGCGCATCTCTTTCGTGTTCTGGCCCCTCGCCTTGGGGCCATACATGACGTTCTCTCCCGTCGTCATCCACGGAAACAGTGCAGTTTCCTGGAACAACACCAACCGGTCATGGCCTGGGCCGGTCACCTTCTTACCGTCGATCGAGACGCTCCCCCCAGAGGGCCGCTCGAACCCGGCCAGCAGACGAATCAGCGTGCTCTTGCCACAACCGGACGGGCCGATCATTACAGTCAGCTTGCCCCGCTCGATGGCGAAGGAACAGTTCCTGACCACGTCGGTCTGGAACTCTTTCTCCCCATAGCTTTTCTTGACGTGCAGCAGAGTCATCTCGCTGGCGTTGAGCGCCGTCGTCTGCGCGCCCGTCGGTTCGGTGGTACTGGCCACTGCGTGCATAGCAAATCACCTCGATTTTTGATGGCTGCCCACGCGGATCAACGCGAGCTCAGCCAGGGGGTGAACCGTTGCCCCAGCGCCCGAATCGCGGTGCTGGAGAGATAGCCTGCGATTCCGATACTGATCATCCCAACCACGATCTGTTCATAGGAACCGCCGACATACGAGTTCCAGATAAAGAAACCCAAGCCGCCGCCGGAACCCCCCATGCTGCTGCCGCCACCGGAGATCATCTCCGCTGCGACCACCACTTCCCAGGTGATGCCCATCCCGACGGCCGCACCGATGAAGATAGACGGCAAGGTCCCCGGCAAGATGATTCTGCGGAAGATATCCATGCCGCTGGAACCCATCGATTTCGCCGCCTGAATGTAACGCGAGTCGATAGACTGCGCCCCGCCAACCACATTGATGACCACGGTGTAGAAGGCCCCGAGGAAGGTCACGAAGGCGATCGACATCTCCTGCGTGGGCCAGAAGATGATCGATGCCGGAACCCAGGCCAGCGGCGGAATCGGCCGCAAGATCTCGAACACGGGAAAGGCCATACCGCGAAACAATCGACTCACGGCAATCCAGAGCCCAAGCGGAATACCGATAATCATCGCGGCAATGAATCCAGCCAGGACGCGCGCGAAACTGAGCCACCAGCTTTGCCAGTACCCAGGATCGGCCAACAAGGGCCCCCAAGCGACAAGTACCGCCGTGGGCGCAGGCACGAGACCGACCCATGGCACCGTGAAACCGAACCACTCTTCGGAGCGCGCGCCGACCTCCCAGAGAATTAAGAACGCCCCGATCGCCGTTACCGCCCGTATCAACGATGGATTAACCATTGGTTTTCGCATGCGTACGGCTTGTCCGTTCATTACTGGAGCAATAGCACTCATTTTCTACTTCCTCTCTATAGACCGCTTAGTCGACCGGTCAGGGTGCAGATCAAAGACTTCAGGCACCTTCTTTTTCTCCGGCCTGGAAGGCCTTGACCGCCTCCTCATGCACCACCTCCATGGTCTCATCCATCAGCTCGCGGAATCGTGGGCTGGTGAGCACGCTGTAGTCACGCGGGTGCGGAATATCGACCAGGATCGATTTCTTCGGCCGGCAGGGTCGCGTCGTCATGATCACGACCCGATGGCCGAGAAAGATCGCCTCCTCCAGATCGTGCGTGATGAAGAAGATCGTGACCTTGTTTTGGTAATAGATATTGAGCAAGGCCTCATGCATGACGGATTTGGTCAGCGAGTCCAATGCTCGAAATGGTTCGTCCAATAAGAGCACTTTCGGATCGTTCATCAATGCCCGGACGATTTCCACCCGCCGCCGCACGCCCGACGACACCTCGCCCGGATAACTGTCCTCAGTCCCCAGCAGACCGGCCGTCGCCATCAAGTCACGCGCCTTTTCGAATGCCTCCGCCTTCGACAAGGCACCTTGCATGATCGGCCCGAAGGCAATGTTCTCCAGGTTGGTCTGCCACGGGAACAGCGCGCCGTTCTGGAAAACGACGACGCGGTCGGGTCCCGGTTCGGCACGCGGTCTGTCGGGGCCGCACAGTAGTTCGCCGTCCAGGAAGATCGACCCGTTGGTGATGGAATGAAATCCAGCGATGGCGTTCAGCAGTGTCGTCTTGCCGCAGCCGGATGGACCCACGATCATACAGATCTCGCCACCACCGATATCCAGGCTGCAATCGTCGACAGCCTGTATAGCCGCTCCCTGCGGGTCGTAAACCTTATTGACGCGTTCGATCCGGATCGCACCTTTGGCGGCGGCGCTTGATAACGATTGCTCGTCAGGCTGCCGAATCGTCGCGCTGTTGGCTGTGCTCATTGCTGACCTCCCAAAGCGAGTTCGCGCACGCGCCACTGCATCAACTGGTCACCGACCAGCCTTACCAAGGCGCTCGTGATATAGCCGACGATTCCCAACGTGACCATTCCGATGACGATGGTCGGATAACGAACCGTGGTGTAGGACGTGTTGATAACGTAGCCGAGGCCGAACTCACCCGAGACCATCTCGGCCGCAACGAGCGAGAACCAGGCAACACCGATGGAGATCTGGAGGCCGGTGAACATGTACGGCAAGGCGCCCGGAATGATGATGTATCGGAATACCTGCCACCGGCTCGCACCTAGACAGGCGGCGGCGCGCGGATAGGACTCATCGATCGACTCGACACCCAGCATCGTATTCAGCGCGGTCGCGTAAAAGGACGCAAGGGCCGTCAAGAAAAGTACCGGTGATTCGAGTCCGGTAAACATGATGATCGCAAGCGGCACCCACGCGAGAATCGGGATCGGTCTCAAGGTCTCGAACAGCGGAAACATGTAACTGCGGAATTGCGCCGACCATCCTAAGAGGAGGCCAAACGGAACGCCAAGTATCGTCGCAATCGCGAACGCGATCATGATGCGCCGCAAGCTCACCCAGATATGCTGGTAATACTCGGGGGTATAGAAGGACAGCCCGTAAATCGGGTCCTCGCTGAACCATTCCTGCAGCACCTCCCAGGGCCCCGGCAGGTTGTCGAAGCGCCAGAAGTGCCATACCTCTGACATAAAAAACCAGGAGCCGAAGAAGATCGCGAAGCCAACGAGCATGAGGTATGGCTTCGGGCTCTGGAACCAGCGCGCACTTCGATACATGGTCAGAGACAGGCCGGTCAGTCGGGCTGTCTCTGCGGCATCGCCGGAGCGCGGGATCTCCTGCACCTGGGCCAACCAGGACGGCAGGCTGAAATCCTCGACGACCATGTTTGCGCACCGAGACAGCACGTCCTCGGCCAACTCGGGGTCGGCGCTGAGGATCTCGAGCAGGCTTTCGCCATTGATTCTAAGCAGACTGACCTGTCCGCGGGCAGTCGTTTTCGCCAGACGCTGCTGCTGACCCTTTAATAGCGCAGCCCAGCCGATTACGTCGCCTCGCTTTACGATCTTGACCAGGACAGCGGCGCCTGCATCCGGCCCAAGGGCGTGCTCCACTTCCCCTTCCACTAGCACGAAAAGGTCTCTTGCGGGCTCGCCGACCCGATAAATGACGTCGCCGCTCGAAAAGGATTCGAGACTGGCGCGTTCAAGAACCTTATCGAGCAACTCATCGGGTACAGCTTGGAGGATCGCCGTCTGCTTGAGCAATTCACGGAGTTGCATCATCGTCTCACTCACTCCTCATACAGGCTGTAGCGCGGCTTGTCGGTAACAGGGACGTCCCGACAGCCGGCGCTAGCCCGGTGGTTGGTGTCAGCTCCATCCGATCCCGGACACTCAGCCTGGGAATGCAGACGCCGGTTGCGATTTCACCGTGCCGATCGGTGCCTCTAGACCTCTTTCTTTGAGGATCTCTTCGGTGAATTGCGGCATAATCGCCTCTGGGCGAAGCGTCTCGACATGGATGGCCTTGATGCCGTGCAGGAACTTCGCCGCCCGAGAAATGAGTTCCTTTGCGCGTTCGGTGAATGCGAATTCGAGCAGCAAGCGCTCGCTTCCGCCGCCCTCTTTGGGTGAATACGCCCCGGTAAAGGACATCCACAGCTGCTTCTCGGTGAAGCCAGTGGTCTGCGCCTCCGCCAGAGCCGCTACCTCTGCGGCATTGGCCGGGTCCGCCAGGAAGAGCTGCGCGTCGAGTTCGGCATTCAGCCAAGCCTTCACGATATCGGGTCGTTGCTCGATCAGGTCTGCCCGCATTGTAACGAAGGCACCGTCGTTTTCATCGACGGAATAGCCGGACGCAACACGACGTGCTAGACCCTCGTCGACGAGTTTGGAAGCCGTCGGTTCCCAGATCGCTGCAGCATCAAGTTTGCCCGCCTTAAAGCCGCTAGTGATAACCTCGATGTTCTGATTGAGATAGGCCGCCGGCTCGATATTCTCACTCTGAAAAACCGCTTCCACGTAGCGGTCTGCACACGCGCCTTTGGGCGCCGCGAGCCGCTTCCCGTTAAGCCATTGCAAAGCCTCTTTCGAGTCGGCAAACTCAGGCGCGTCATTGCGCACCAGGAAGACGTTGCACTGATCCCATGCGAGACCGGCAACACCCACCATGCGCACATCGGAAACCCGCTCCTTCGTGGTCGCCACGATCGCCGGCATGTCTCCCATGTATCCGATGTCCTGTTTACCGGCCAGCATCGCGTTGACGATAATCGACCCTTGCAGGCCAATCTGGAATTCGACCTTGGACCCTTCCGGAAGGTACTTGCGCCAGAACTCCTTGCCACGCATGACCATGCCTGACCAGGCCTCCGTGTAATAGGGCTGGTAACCAATCACGAGATCAATTGGCTCGCCGGGTTCTCCGTAGTCCTTTGCGTAGGCGACTGCCGTCATACCCAACGAAACCGCGGTAACCAAAAACAGTCGCGCGCACCAGATCAGGCGCGGACCTGAATTTCTGCGAGTCGTTTCAAGGTTCATAAGATTCTCCTCAGTGTGCCCCAGTCGATTTGGGGACCGTTAGATTTTCCGCGAATCGAGCCAAACACCTCGATGCGCGACGCGAAGAAAGCGGACTCGTGATAGACACGCTAAGCCGAGCCACAGACCCATGACTATCGCCCTCGCTGTCGCCTCCCTGCTTTCCGTTGACAAAGTGCTACCGCTCCAACAACGCCTTGCTCAGGGAACCAAAGCAGTGCTCATCGCGCACCGAAGGACGCCAAGTACCGAGTGATTAGGTGCACCAGATTGCTCATCACTCGATGCCCATCCACTGGATGGTCCGCAAGGATGGCTCGGACCTCGTTACCATTGAGCGCGATGACTGTGCTTTCCTCTTTGCAGCTCGCCTTGGCGATGCGGCGCGGTTGATCGGCGATCAGCGCCGCCCAACCAAACAATTCACCTTTGCTGATAAGGAAACCACCAGGGCTGGTGCGATCGTCGCGCCCCAGCATGAACTCCACGCGTCCCTTTTCGAGAATGTAAAGATCTTCGACAGGCGCGCCAAAGTCATAGATGACGGCATCTGCGTGATACGATTCTTCCCGCATCAACCCAGCCAACTGCGCCTGTGCTTCGTCGGAGATCCCTTCGAAAATCGACGCCAGCTTCAATGCGCTCGCGACGCCGACAAACACGTCGCCCTCTTCGACGACGACGTCGAAAAACTCCAACGGGGCTTCCGCGAGGCCGACAGGTGCCCCCGTTTCGACGTCCCATTGCCAAAGGTGCTCATGGCAAGTTAAGACTTGTCCATCAAAGAGCCCTTCGCAAAGGGCAACTTCTTGGTGTGGGCAAATGGCCTGGTAGGCGAAATAGCGACCATCCGCATTCAAAATCAGCACCTGTTGGCCGCCATCAAGTTCGACTTGTTTCATACCGTTGGTTGGAATGTCTTCGGATCGACAAACGCGTGTCTTGCTCATGCCCTTCACCTTCGGTTGGGGGGTTCTCGACATCAAAAACATGTCGGCTAGCTAAACTTGTCATAGCGGATGGTGTCGGTCGTCAGACGTGCCTCCAGGAGGAGCAGACGTATGGATGCGTCTACTGCCGGCGGAGGTCCAGCCAAGTAAGACATGACATTGTCATACGAACCCTTCATATGCCTCCCGGCCGCCTCATGGACAAAGCCAGAATCGAATTCAAGCGTCGAATGCTTCGTTGCAGCGACTTCCAGGCCTCTCTGATCCTCATCCGACAGGACGATGACGACGCGAATATGTTCGGGATAACGCGCCTTAAACTCCTGTAACTCGTCGGTGAAGAATAGATCTTCCGCAGTACGCACCCCAAAGAAAACGTAGCCCTTATGGCAGGAGAAATAGTCTTCATGCACCGCACGGGACAATATCGACATCATTCCCGCGATTCCACTTCCACCGGCGATACAGAGAATGTCCTTGTCAAGTGATGGATGGAAGGTTGCTTTGCCTAGCGGCCCGAACAGTTGGACGTCCAGTGCTTTCGAGTCGCTGCCGAACAGCCGTTCCGACACGCCACCACCGGGCATCCGCTTGATCACGAAGTCAAGTCGCTCCGGGCGGTGGGCGTAGTTCACCATCGAGTAACCCCGAGAACCCGGTATCCCCTCGAACTTGAGGGCCATGAACTGGCCGGCATCGAAGTCGCACGGCTCATCGAGGTCGACAGAAAACGCCATCACGTCCTTAGCCAAGTCTCGTTTTGCACCGACGCGTCCATTGAAGTGGCGGGGCACGCTGCGGCCAGGGGGATAGCCGCCGACGAACCCGCGAATCTCCATGGTTAGGTCGGAGCGCGCAACGCACTGGCAGGAGAGAAACTCCCCCTTTTCCGGATTGACGTGTTTCTTCCCGGGGCTGTTCGGCCAGAGATCATGAATCTCGCCTTCGATAAGTCTTGCCTTGCACGTTCCGCAGGTCCCGGTCGCACATTCATAAGGCATCTCGATCGCGTTTCGGAGGCCGCCAAAGAGGACTTGCTCGTGCTCTTGCACCGCATACTCATACGCCCTGTTTCTGGCTCTTACCTGTACTTTCATGGCTATTGACTTGCCTTTTGACACAAGATTGGCTGGGGCACCGCGGACCGACTTAGAACGGTAAGTGATGTCCAATTCCCAGTTGCCTCGTATCCAGCTTTATGTTGCGACTTACTAGCAACGCGGCTCCGCTCTGGACAGTGACGCGGTCATACATCTTGCCCACCGCGTACAATTCTGTCGCGCCACCGTCGAGTTCGGTTTTGAATACCTGCAGAGCCGTGACGACCTCGGCTTCGCCTTTTTCTTCGTTGTATTCGATGGAATAAATGGTCGCGTGGCGCGTCAGTGGTGAGTGATCGCTGTTGTGGCGCGGCAGCTGTTCGAACAGGCTATTCATGCCCTGCTTGTCGTGCTGCAACCAAGTCATCTCACGACCGATTTCCGGGCTGATCGCCGTAATCTTGTAGTCGTAGGCGTTATCGCAGAGCGCGAGGTAGTCATCGAACGCCTTTTCATCGAGCGCCATGCAGGACTTGTAGACCACCTCTTGCACGAGTTCTTTCGCATTCATTATCAGGACTCCTGATCAACACAATATCTGCTTTCCGAACCTATGACACACTCGATTTCCGTCAATTTTCTTACGAATTCGACGTGCGACGCAGGTCCTGGGGGATCCGTCAAGCGGCAACCGACGCCGATGTCCCGAACGGTGCCGATGCCTTGCGGTGCATGCGCCGGCTCCATTCACTGTAGAAGTGGCGCATTCCGACCTCGTCATGGATCGTGTTGTCTTCTTCGCGTCCCTGGATGACCCACTTGCTATCGCTGCCTTTCCGCATCGCGATGCCTTGACCATGAACCGCGAGCAGGTCTTCGTGCAGATTTCGACCAAACGGACCCCAGATCGTATTGTGATCGCGGATGCGTTCCGCGCGTTGCTCCGCGGAGTCGCCCTTCAAACCCAGACCGCGGAACTCGATGATCACCTTATCGGGACCGAGCGGGATCGCCGTGTCCATGCGCATCACGGATGTCCTCAGGTTGTAGGTCATGCCAGGGAAGATATCGATTAGCACCCAGCCTCCCGGTGCCAAGCCCGGCCAACCGACGCCTCGTTTTTGGCTCCCTTGATAGGCATCGTATTTTATTTCCATTGAACCCACTGAGGCGTGGCCATTCGCGTATCCGGTGTAGAGGCGGTCGAAGTACCCCGGCTGCATCATGCCAGTAATGCGATTAAAATAGTGCAGGTAGTCGTGATAGAACTCGCTATTGGTATCGTGCCATAGCTTATAATTGGTGTTGACGACGGCTTTGTGGTAATGGAAGACCTCCATTGCGGGCTCGAGCGGCTCGTCGAGCAGCTGCATCGCGTCGCCGATGTATTCCCCTAGCGTCATGCTGTCGTCGTCGACGTTGACCCATACGAAGCCCCCGAACCCAACCTCGCACTTGACCTCACGCAGTGAGACATCTTCTTGGCAGACGCGCTCCTGGTAGCCTTCCTTACCACGAGGAATGTCGACGCAAGCGCCACGAGTATCGAACGACCAGGCGTGAAAAATGCACTTCATTGTCTTGGCATTGCCGGCCGGGTCGTACAGGATCGTGTTGCCGCGATGGGGGCAGATGTTGTAGAAGGCGCGCACCTTGTTGTCATCACCGCGTACGGCAATCAGCTCCTCGCCTCCGGGGTGATGAAAGGTCCGGTAGTCAAACTGGTTTGGAATCTCGCTTTCATGACAGGCAATAATCCAGACCTTGTTGAATATCTTCTCCTGCTCCTCGCAAAATAACTCGTCGCTCGTATAGATACTGGTATCGACGAAATGCGTATCGGGCAGGTTTGGCCTGGAATGCCACTGGTTGGAATTGCGGGACATGACCTTTGATCTCCTTCAGCTGGTGGACACGACACCCTGGAGCAATGCAGCTGCCGTGCCAGTAGCTCGAGAATGGGTTTAATATTAAACTTATTAGGGAGTTAGCAGAGAACCTGTCGTCGACATCGTCAGCCAGTCCGACCAGGCGTTTCGATCAGATACACCGGCGAATGCCAACGTGTTTCGATATGACACGAGGTTCCGCAACGGGACGCCTACCGTTGGGAGAGCGCCCCCCAGCGTGTGCTCCGTTCGACTGTGGCCCTGTGCGCAACATGAGGAACTGCCCCGACAGCTTCGATCGGATGTGGGATGACGAGGGAAAAAGTATTGAGGGCAGGCGAGCAGTCACGCTAGGCTGCGCTTGGGGCACGGGCCAAGCTTCGACCCGGAGTTGCCGCCGCGGACATCGGTGATCGCCATCACGAAGCACGATGGCGGCGCATTCGGGTGCTGACGGCGCGCAAGGCAGGCGTCGTCCCCTAGTTTTTAGGCGGGATTCGCCGCTGGTCACAAAATATAATCAGGCCGCAGTCCTAATGTCAGGGCTCGGCTTGAGTTCCGTTTTACCGACTCGACATGGCCCTGGAAAGGCGGGGGAAACTGCTTTAACCTCTTGCGCGATATAAAATTCCGGGTCGACGACGCAACGACGAGAGCTTCCTATGAGCACTGAAACGCATCCCATTAGTCAAACGCTGCCACGCGGCGTCATGTTGAACGCTTACCCTGATAGCATCGGTGGGCGCCTTTCGGACCTGGTGAAACTGCTCAAGCGACCAGAACTCGAGGGCGTCTTCTCGTTGCTGTACATCCTACCGACGTTCTTTAACAGCGACCTCGACCGCGGCTTCTCCATCGTCGACTACGATCTCAACAGAGAGTTGGTCTCGCCGCAGGACTTGCACGACCTGGACGAACTCGGGGTCATGTTCAAGTTCGACCTGATACTGAACCATCTGTCCGTTGCCTCGCCGCAGTTCCGCGACCTGCTGGAGCATGGCGATAATTCCGAGTATCGAGATTTCTTCGTCGATTGGAATGCGTTCTGGGCAGCCCATGGCAGCCTCGACGAAGAGGGATGCATGATCCCCGATGAGGAGCATTTGCAGAAGTTGTTCCTGCGCAAGCCCGGTCTGCCGATCCTGAAGGTCGGTTTCCCCGACGGCTCTGCCCGCCCCTATTGGAATACCTTCTATCAGCAGGTCAGCTACCGACCGGTCTCTGCTCAGGCGTTGAGCGGCATCGACGGCGTTACGGAGCAGACCGCGACGCAGGTCGCGGCGGTGGTCAACACCGCCCTCGAGAACGACACGGACGTCGACCGCATGGACCTCGACGGCTTCGGCTACCTCAAGGAGGAGATCCGGTCCGTGCTCGAACGCAACCGCGAGTATCTCGGGCAGATGGACTTGAACGCCGGTTCGGAGAAGGTCTGGATGTTTTATGATCAGACCCTGCGGCAATTGCGCGACTTTGGCGCCAAGATCATCCGCCTGGATGCCTTTG
>JGI12210J13797_10006333_pt1 | contig 19500 bp, 12 predicted proteins | sample ElkSlonscriptome_3_FD_13797 | JGI IMG/M metagenome (IMG submission 13797)
ACGGGAAGCAAGTAGGTTGGCACCTCATGGTAGATGCCTCTACTGATTTGCAAAAAGTACGGAAAGTGACTCAATGAACAATCCCGGAACAAGTTAGCAGTGAACAGTTAACAATTGATAGTTGAAAATGAACAATGTGCAACCGGAGACCGGAATTTAAAATTGATCTCTTCCAAAACCGAAATAATTAATGAGTAATGACTGATGAATAATCCCCAAAACCCAGTAATCTAAATAACTGTGGACTGTAGACTAATATAATCTCAACTCTTCAATCATTCATTCTCAGATTCATCAGTAGCCAGTAGTTCCCTTAATTCATTTAGGGCCGCTACATTTTTAGGGTGACGAATATTCTCAAGGATATTATTCTTCTCGCGGCTGGTAAGTCGCCAACTTAACGATGGTCGTTCCAGCGTGCGCCGATTGGGATTCAGCAGCTTCCAGCTTTTAGGCACCTCAGAAGTATACTCCAAATAAACACTGTGCATATCTACATCTAGCCATGATTGAGCTAACTCAACCCGGTCATCGTTACTAATATCTTGAATGTTAAACAGATTATCGTAAAAGAAGCGGAATGGAGCTACCATTCGCTCAATGAGAGAGGCACTGCTCGGAGCTTCAATATCTTCAATCTTTTCAGAATCACGGATATTCAGCAGTACCACTCCCGAAGTGTGCGTGTTAATCCACTCCCGAAACACGAACATAAACCGCAGTGCATCCGAAATACCAAAGTTATCCGTCATACCAGCATCCATAATCTGAATGGCGGGGGAAGTGGGTAACGTAACATTGGGCGTTACGTAAGGAAACGCTGCATTCATTCGTAGTGCCGTCAGAAAGCGTAAACTATCGGCTTGCTGCTTATCTAGTAGACGGCGGAAATCCACCCCTTTAATAATTGACCGGTGGTTGTGCTTTTCGTGCGGTAGCCGAATATGCATGTACGAAACGTTCTGAGGCGAGATATACAGCTTACGCCCGTCGTTCACAATAGCCGGAGTGAGCATAATCATCGGAATTTCAGCGTTCTGTTCGGGAATCCGATAATCACTTAGCTGCTTTTCTAATAGATGATGCGTATTTTCATTGAATTGCTCCTCAAAAGCATAACCTCGATCTTTGGTATAAGTAAACCCTCCGTAGGAGAATGTTTGATTACGCACCATTAAATCATTCACCAGCAAGGTGAAAATGATTGGGTTCAGATTGTCTTGGGCAATTAGGCGAGCATAATAAGGATCATAGATAGATGGTTGTGCCGATATACTATTGCGAGCAAGTACAATGGGTACATCTGTCTTAGGTTGTTTTTGCTGATCTTGCCACGCCAATTCGCGGAAATAGGCCGCTCCGATTAGCCCACCGGAAGCTCCAGTAAATAGCCGGGTATGGTCTATTAATCTTCCCTGGGTAATGCTATCGGCGTGCTGTAAGGCCACTGTTGTCCACATCGCCGAACGAAGCCCACCCCCACTAGTACAAACCAGCACCATTTTCGGACGATATTCAGCACTGTAAGCGTATTGATCGAGCATTCGCTCGTACCAGATATCCAATATTTTTTCGGTTGCCCGGTAGTCCTGATGGTAGTAGCTAGTATCATTTAGGGCTTTCAGGCGAGCGAGCGAATATTCAACTTCGGCAGTGGTATAGTCTAAACCAAACGCCCGATACGAGTTTTCACCCCATTCGTAGCGGACAAACATATTTAGCAAGAAAAAACTAACGATTACCGCGGTAGTCGCCCAACCCTTCAGCCAAAATGAAACCGCTCCGGTCATCATAAGAATAACGGTCATAAACAGCAGGATACTGGCGGCAGCGGGAATCTGCACCAAAGGATTACTACTAAAGATGCCCAGCATAAGAATCAATGCAAAGATAAATAACTCGATAATCACTGAGTTGAAGTGGTTTTGGTTAAACACCTGTAACACCAACGATTTGTCGTGTCGAACTGCCGGTGCCTCTCGTAACCGTAATCCTAAGTCCAAGTAGTTGTCTACTCGTCGGGTTCCCTTTTTAGTTTCTTTCCAGTTACCCATAATACGAACGCGGGAAAAACGGACTTTTTTCAGTTTTCGGTTCACTGTAGAGGCCAGTAGACGCACAATGTCCTGATTAGTCCACCGGAAATACTCAAACGTCAACAAAATAATCAGCACCAATCCACAGAAAAACCCAGCGATCTTTTCAGCGATTCCTAGAAAGGTGTTGTATTCGTTAGCAAACTGAAAATTGATCAGACAAAGAAGATAAATGCCTAGGAAAAATAAGGGAACTAGGCTGTTATTTAGGGCAAACTTGGCAAAAGGGCGCGATAACGTACCAACAAATCCAAAGCCTGGACCATCTAAAATATAACAAGTAATGTGGTAGGCCATCGTAAACCCACCGAAGGCCATACCAACTAATAGGAAACTAAAGAAGTTAATTTTACCGAGGTATTCAGGGTCAAGGAAGAGATAAGGAATGCCCAGATTTTTACCAAATTGCCCAATAACAATGGATGTCAGTAATATCCAGCAGAGCAATAGTAGTTGATTCTTCCGGATATGCAGAATGAGTAACTGCACCGGAAGTGAGTAATATATTGGCTCCACGATATTTTTCATCAACTTCCTCACCACATACTAATAACGAATCTTCATTGGCTTGAGTATCAACCTACTAATGTTGAAGGGTTAAAAGGTTAAAGGTTTATTTTATTTCAAACCTGCAACCGTTCCACGGTGGCCTTTTAACTTGTAACTTTTATATGATACCAAGAACTGTACCCTACTTGCTGCCGGTATACAATTCGTACTCTAAAAGTTGAGAAGGTAACTTTCCGTTGAGGAATTCTTGCTTCCGGCTGGTCTTTAGGCCAATTTTTTTGGCCAGTTCTCGGTTGGCGGTAAATACGTAGCCGTAATAGCCAGTCCCCTGTTGTTTGAAGAAATCTCCCACTCGAGCGTATAGCGATTCTAGTTTACGTTCCTCACCCAGCCGAGTTCCGTAGGGTGGATTAATCACAATGACCGGACTACCTGAAGATGATTTTTTAGTTTCGGGAATAGGCGTTTCAGCAAAATCGCTTAATTGAAACTGAATCAGATGACCTACTCCTGCCGCTCGGGCATTCTTCTTGGCTGCATCAATTGCCTCGGGGTTGCTATCAGTTGCTACAATGTTTCGCTCAGCATCTCGTCGCGATTGTTGGTTGAGTTTCAAATCTTGCCGTAGCCGTCGCCAAATGCCACTTTGGTACGACTTCAGGTGCATAAAACTGTAGTTACCCCGTAGCAATCCAGGATAGGTATTTTGCTGCATTAGTGCAGCTTCAATGGCGATGGTGCCGCTCCCGCACATAGGGTTAATTAGCGGTTGGGAAGGATGCCACTGAGTAGAAAGTAGCAAAGCGGCGGCTAACGATTCTTGCATGGGAGCCGCTACCGTTACCTCGCGATAGCCACGTTTACTGAGGCTTTCCCCCGAAGTGTTCAGGTAAATCGCCGCTTCTTCTTCCGTCCAGTAGAGAAATAGTACTATCTGATCGTTCATTGGACCAGAGTTGGGTCGTCGTCCAAACTTGTTCATAAACCGGTCTACTACGGCATCTTTCACTTTCAAATTGGCGAAACGTCCATCAGTAATCGTGGGATGTTTTACGTACGATTGCACCGAAAAATAACCATCTAGCGGAATCTGATTCTCCCAAGGGTAATCACAAATAGCTTGGTACAGCTCATCCGGCTGAGTAATGGAAAGTGGCTTTAGCTGGTACAGTACTCGATGAGCCGTGCGTAGTTGCAAATTGAGTCGCATAGCATCCAGCAGTGTTCCTTCAGTTTCTATATCCAGACGATTAATGCTTTTTACAGGCATGCCCAGCCTCTCTATTTCTTGGGCTAAAATTGGGCTAATAAGCGGGGCACAGGTAACGACTATTTTTCGAGTGTAAGACATACTTTCTACTTACGCAAAAACTTAGTAGCTATGCTACTAAAACCGCATTTTTATTTATACGATTTTTTGCTATCGTAAAGATGCTAATTACTCTGTAGATTGTACTACTCAGCTGCTCTCTTTTGGTCAGCTATCCACTGATCAACATTCTCTTCTAGTATGCTAAGCGATATGGTACCACTACCCAGCACTACATCGTGAAACTCCCGAATGTCAAACTGACCTTTCAGACTTTCTTCCGCTCTTTTTCGTAGTTCCTGAATCTTGAGTTCGCCGATTTTATAGGCCAGCGCTTGTCCGGGCCAAGCAATGTAACGATCTACTTCTACTACCACATCTTGTTCACTCATACTGGAATTTTCGCGAAAGTAGGCAATGGCCTCATCGCGTGTCCAATCCATTCGGTGCAAACCAGTGTCTACTACCAGCCGAATGGCTCGCCATATTTCGTAGGTAAGTTGTCCGTAGCGGGAGTACGGGTCTTGGTACATGCCTAGTTCCGACCCTAGACTTTCCGAATACAACCCCCATCCCTCTACAAAGGCAGTAAACATCAGCATGGTTCTAAACTCCGGCACATCTTCCTGTTCTTGCGCGATAGCAATTTGCAAATGATGGCCAGGCACAGCTTCGTGAATAGCCAAACTTTCCATGCCCCACTTGGGACGGCTTTTGAGGTTATAAGTATTAGCAAAAAAGTAACCTGGAGTGCCATTTTTAATTGATCCGGGCTGATAGTAGGCGGCGGTTGTAGCCGGAGCTTGATAAGCAGGTACCTCAATCACTCCGTAGGGCAAACGCGGCAAGTGACCAAACAACTGAGGTAGCATTGGGTCAATCCGCTTACAGATTTCTCGGTAGGCAGTAAGTAGTTCTTCAGGAGTGTCAAAATAAAATTGGGGGTCAGTTTTTAGAAACTCGTTAAATGCGTTTATATCGCCGGAGAAGCCTACTTCGTCAATGATCTGCTGCATCGCCGCTCTGATGCGAGCCACTTCACTCAATCCAATTTTGTGAATCTCTTGGGCGGTCAGATCAGTAGTAGTATTATTGCGGATGCGTTCATCGTACCAAGCCTCGCCATTCGGTAAATCCTTTAATCCGAACGAGAGACGAGCATTCGGCACGTATTCCTCTTCCATAAACTGGGCAAATTGAGATAAAGCCGGATTAATTTTTTGGGTGATGAGAGTACGAGCCTCCTGCTGTACCGATGCAATATCTATTCCCTCTGGATCAATCGTCTCGCTGATGGATACTAACGGAGCGTAAAACACACTTTCTTCAGGATTATCAGCAATCATACTTCGCACTTGTTCCGGCACCTGCACCACGGTGGTTTGAGGCATCATAATTTTTTGCTCAATACCTTCTTGAAGTAAACGTTGAGTATTTTTCATCAATTCCGGAATACCTCGCAACCGCGTCAATAGGTCGTCTATATCTTGCTCCGATTGCCGAGGCATCATTTGGAGTACAGCCGGTATCATCTGGTGAATCCCTTGAACCTGATCAATCATTAGGTACTGTTCGGGATACTGAACGTACAGATTATAGCTATCAGTCACATCCTGCTGGAAAAGCGCGTAGTTCAATTGATCTTGCTCATTCAAATCGCTAGGGTTAACCAGTTCTTGAGCTTCGTGGAATGCAGTGAGATCGTCGATTACCTTCTCCCTTCCTTTAGGAGATAGATCATCCCACAGATGATTGTACCCTTCTGACCCCAGGAAAGTAGCCATCATGGGTGAATTTATCTTCTTACTTTCGGCATACAACCCGAATAATGCGCCCAGTCGGTCGCTTTCCGAATTAAAGTTAGCTGGTTCTTTTAAGTAGGTCAGTTGCTCTTCTAAACTTCCTTCTGGCATTTGTCCGGCAGGTTTCTCGGATTCGGTACAGCTTAAGAATAAAAAAAAGGAGAATAGGGCGATTAAGCAATGTGAAACGGATGGTAAATGCATGGAATGAAGACGTTAGGTACGAATGATGAGTGCTTTGGGCTAATATAGTCCATTCAATAGGATGATTCTATGGACTATGAGATAATTTTGGTTCAATGCTCTTGGTGATAATTAGTGTGCCCGGCACTACGAAGTAGAATGTAAATACGACCTTTGAAAGTAAGCATTAGCTCAATAATAATATCGCGTAAACTTTCTACTGAAAGCATTCGGGGATTCCCACCAGAAACCTTATTTTTGCTATCCTTTTAGAAGAGCTTAAATAGCTGGTAGCATGATGCGGGGGCGTTAGAAGTATTTACTCTTCATCTCCTGCCCCCTCGCGCGCACATCAATCATTATCCACTTTCAATTATCAACTACTATGAACACCTGGTTTACCTGTAAAATAAAATATCAGAAAATAGACGAGAAAGGCAGGGCGAAAAATGTATCGGAAATGTACTTAGTCGACGCCGTTTCCTTTACTGAGGCCGAACGGCGGATGTACGAAAAGATGGAGTCCATGATTCAGGGCGAGTTCTTCGTCACTGGCATTGCTAAGGCGAAAATTTCGGACGTGTTTAACTACGAAGACAGCTACCTCTGGCACCGCTGCAAAATGGTATATACCGTAGAAGAAGAGGGGAAAGGTGCCGAAAAGAAAATTACCAACTACGTGCTACTTACCGCCCCCAATGTGAAAGATGCTTACGACCGAATGTACCAAAGCCTGAACAATATGCTGGTGGACTTTCGGGTTACTGAAATTGTAGAAAGCCCCATTGTAGAAGTATTCCCTTACGAATCGCCAGACGCGGAAGGCCGCCCCGAAGATACACAGGAAGCGCCTGATAACTATCGCCCTCTATCGGAGGTAAACGAAGATCAGCAGGTGTAGCGACACGGTTAATTATGTCGTTACTTTATCGCCGGTTTCCAGCAAAAGTAAGATTAATACACGATGCTTACCTATTAAGCTATTAGGAAACCTTATCGTTATAACATCGTTATAACGATTGTAACACGTATCCAGTCGTATGGCAAAAATCAAACTATCTAATGTCGGTAACTCTAAAGGGATAATATTACAAAAAAGATTGTTAAAAAAATATAGCATTAGTGAGTGCGCTGAACTAATAGAGGTAGAGGAAGGCATACTAATTAAACCAGCAGATGCCCCTCGTTCAGGCTGGAAAGAATCATTCCAGAAAGAACTACTTGAAAAGGGTTATGAACAGATAGTACCCGATTTTTTGGATGACGACACTCTAGAAGAGTACTAATGGCGATTACTCAGTATACTATCTGGTGGGTAGAACTATCTCCGACCCAAGGTAGTGAGCAAGATGGTACTCGTCCCTGTTTAGTCATCTCACCCGATGAGATCAATTCAGTGTTGCCTGTATCTATTATCGTTCCCCTAACTACTAAAGAGCGGCGATATCCCACCAGAGTAAAATTAGCATCTACTAAGCAGTATACAGGTAAAATTTCTTACGCAATTATTGATCAGATCAGAACGGTTTCTCATAAAAGGTTCAAAACGCTAATTGGTACTATTCGTACTGAAGAAATTCAATCGATCAAAGATGTTATCCGACAAACACTGGTTGATTGATCCCGTCGCTATTCAATCATCAACCTTCGGAAGAACACTTTATCATCGCGCTGAAGGCGAAGCACGTAGATGCCGGGTGATAATGGTCGGGCCAGACTGGTTAGATTAATCGGCAACGGAAACTCTCCGTAGAAGAGTTGATGATAGAACATCCTCTGCCCTTCTGGTGAAAGTAAACTTAGCGTAATCTCTTTTTGATACCATAACAGATTTTCCAGGTAGAATACATCCTGCACCGGGTTAGGATAAATCTTCAACGCTCGGTCTTCGGGATCAATCCGGGTGCTGGCTACGTTGCGTACAACTACTGTTTTACTTACTAAATTAGTACAGCCATCGCTACGAGTTGCTAACAGCCGAACGGAATATACTCCCGCTGAATCGAACTGAGGAATAATACGGGCAGATTGATAGGTGAAATTGCCATCGCCCAAATCCCACTGCCAACTGATTGAAGGATCGCCTTCATTCAGAGGGAATGCCTGCAACACCGCCATATCGGGTTCAGACAGATAAAGTGTATCTGACAATATTTTGAAATCGGCAAATTGGTTAATTTCTACGTGAACGCCTACCGCTTCACTTTCTATCAAACCATCCAGGTTGGTGATATAAATTGTGGTATTCATGGCTACCGAGTCCAGTAACAATCTTTTTCCCGCATGGATTGGATTAGTAAGACTAGCATCGGAATAAAAGAGAAATGTCTCACCATTATCAGGGGAAATAGTAACCGCCTCGCCCTGACAGATACGAACAGTAGTCAAGTCCGGTTTTTCAGCTTGGGTACGGATAATGTTTTCTGCTAACGTATACATGCAATTCAAATCTGCTGAATCTATCGAGTAGATTAGCTTCAATCGCCAGTCTTCTGTCGGTAAATCAGAAAAGTTATAGTTAAATGCTGGCTGTCGGCTAACTTCTACATCATTCACCAACCAAGTATACTGTCTAATATGATTGGTATCTCCAGTCAGCATAATGTCTAGCTGATACTTGGCAGCAAGATCAGTGGTATCTAGCGAGTAACGAATCTGTAGATTGGGCTGCCATACGTTGATAGTTACTGGGAGTGGACGACTGTCAAATGCTTCTGCCGCATTTACTACGTAGAAAGTATCGCTCTGACTGATTCTTTCGGTTACAAATTGTTCTCCTTTGTACAATAGCTCAGTCAGATCCTTATCCGCATACACTTTAATAAGATTAGTATCAGTTGCTCGTAACGTAACCGATTCACCGCCACAAATGAGTTTGTTCGTAATTTGCGGCATAGTAGCCCGTTGTACTACCGTGATTTCTTTAGATGTTGAAACCTGACAACCAGGACTGCTGGTCACAGTTAACTGGACCGTGTAAGCTCCAGGCTGAACATAAGAAGTTTGCGGATGCTGCTGGGTACTTCGGAAGCCATTACCAAAATCCCAATCCCAGGCTACCGCGTTCAGGCTCTCATCTTGAAAGTTTAGGGCATAATTACTTGTCTCATCCAGAAAAAGCGTATCGTTTTGCCAGCCAGAGTTCAAGCTATCTATCACCGAAAAGAGTGCCTCTGGCTCTTTGATGAGAATCTTAATTTTCTTAATTCGCCCTTCGTAACCATTGGCTAATGATGACGCATAAATTGCAGTATCATGGGTAATAGTGGTAGTCGTAAGCTCTCGACCTTCAGTGATTAGATTAGCTCCCAAAGCATCTTGATAGAACCGATGATTATCGGTAAACTGAATGGTAGCCATGCTATCAGTGCAGACCAGTTCAGTAGTTAGCACTGTTGGTTCGTTTCGGTAATTCGTATAAAATTCTCGAGCCATTGTGACGGCAGATTGCAATTCAGCCAAACTACTGCCGGCTACCCAAGCAAAAGCAACCGCCCGCCCTCGGTTCGCCGGAATACTAGCGACCGTAGCTGCTAACACCTGGGCTACATCGTTTCCACTACCGTTTGCCCCCGCTTGCGCGCTATCGGTTCCTTTAGAAGCCCAACCAAACTTTTCCCGTTCCGAAATATCGCTACCAATACTGGAGCTATTTCCGTTTAGATCTTGCAGGTCTAGTGGCTGATGATTCGCAGTTTGGCTAGTTAATAAAGCCACCCCCGCGTAGGTATCTTCATTGGCATTGTAGGAGTACGCCAATGAATAAGTAGAATTCCAGCCAGTACGATTCTCGGTTCGATTGTCTATATCCCAGTTGGCGAATAAACCAACAGATACATCGGTGAGTGTACTATCTAGGCGGTTTGTTACTCGGTATTCAGATACAATATAGTTATCAGTGTTGGTGGTATCAGCCAACCAGGTCTGCTCAACCCGAAGGTTTAGCGGGTTGATTGCGTTAGCATCGGAGAAAGCCGAACGAAGCTGATACGCAGGAACCGTCGCTCGGGTAAAGCGAATACTTTCTTCTACCTGGAAATCCCGCTCGCGACTAAGGTCATTGAAATTATTGATAAGATTATCCGAAACATAGGCAGAGTCAACTCCAATTAGTAGTCCGGCTTCGGTGGCAATTATTTGATCTTGATAACGAATGTTGCCTACTGAAAAACCATTGGGATCAAAAGCAATTTCACCCTGGTCGCCTACGGTAATTTGCAACTCATTTTTCGTAATGGTAGGGTAGCCCGATGAGGAAACAATGAAGAAATACTGATAATCCTGATAAGTACTATCTTCTATTCCCAAGCGGAAGTACAGTTGCTCATAGCTTGGCAAATCATTGTTAAGAACTATTCGGAAGGGTTGAGCAGCGTTAGAAACGGTATTCAGAGAGTCAATGGTACCGGGGCGAAATACCGAATCCAATACGGTTACATACTCAGAAATTGAAGACAGTGTAATCTTGGTATTAGCAGTAGAAGCTGAAAGTAAATTTTTTATATCTACACTGATGGTAAGAGCGTTGCCGTAATAAGCGTATTGTCCTGCATGACTTTGATAGGAAAAATTAGTCATCCGTAACGCGGGAGAATTTACGGGCTTTAAAGCTTGAGCGGCTTGTAAAAGTCCGGCTCCCAACGTTTCATCGTAGCCACGATTGGCCTCCTGACCGCTAACATCTTTAGCCGATAATCGCATTATTTCCATCACTTGTTGGGCACTTAAATCTGGATATTTCGACCGAACCAATGCTGTTGCCCCAGCCACCACTGGAGAGGCAAACGAAGAACCTGACCCAGTGCCAAAACTATCGTCGTTTTTAGTCGTGTATGCACCGCTGCCCGGAGCTACCAAATCCACGAAGTAGCTAGAAGTGGTGTTATTCACCCGATTTCCTTCATTATCCGCCATCGCTACCGAAAGCACGTTGTCAAAGGCCGCCGGGTAAAAATCTTCCTGCTTACCACTATTACCCGCCGCAGCGACGACTACCGCATCCTTTTCCAGTACGGCATAGTTAATCATATCCTGCCCAAACGCCGAATAAGCATTCGCTCCACCCCACGATAAATTAATTACCTTACAGCCCTGATCGGCCGCATAAGCGATAGCTTCGTAACCGAACCCGAACCTTCCATCTTCAGAACGAAATACTTTAATGGGTATGTAAGAGGCATTAAAACCCAACCCAGCCATTCCCACCCGATTGTCAGCGCTGGCACTTCCCACTCCAATTACCATTGTTCCGTGAGGATCTTTGTCAGCTGTAGGATCGTTGTCGTCATTAGCAAAATCCCAGCCTACGTAGTTGTCCACGTAGCCGTCGCCATCGTCATCTAAGCCGTTAATGGGATCACCTTCGTTACGGTAAAGATTATCGGTTAAATCCTGGTGGCCAAATTCTACCCCGGTATCCAGATAGCCAATAAGCATATCAGAACTGCTCTGTTCAATCGCCCAGGCCTCGTAGGCTTGCACCGATTCTAAGTAGTGCTGTTGGCCATTTTTAGCGGCTTCAGGGTCATTAGGAATATATTCGTTTAGCGGTTTTAGTAAGTAGTAGGGTTCAGCATATACTACTTCATCCAGTTGCAACAACTGGTTAATAGTAGCTACCACATCTTGCTCAGTATGGAGGCGATAGATTTGAGCTGTTGGTTCCTGACGAGCTAACTGACTTATTATAGGTGCTTGCTGGAGCACAGAAGTAATTCGACGGGCTTGCGTAATACTTTTCACCTTCTGTAGCACCGACTGTGGTGACACTGCCGTGCGGGCGTTCGGACTATTCTGAGAATGTATCTTTAGAACAATCTCGCCCGACAAGTAGTCTTTCTCCGAGATGCCTGCGGGTAAATGGAAAGCCCGAGATTGTGCTTGAGCAGAGCCGATCTTCGCTAAAGTAAAACCAATAAAGAAGAGAAAAATGAGTGAGCGACAGCCAACTCGCCAGAAAATCGTCATAACCTGCTACTGCATTGCTTACCCCCTTTACTAGCGAAAATTGGGTCAGTAATGCACAGCAGGACTGGCTCTTTGCATCATATACTACACATGACACATTTGGCGATAAAATGAAAGTTTAAAAAGTGTTCAAGTGTTCAAGTGTTCAAGTGTTCAAGTGTTCAAGATTACAAGAATACCTAAGCACCCAAACACAAATTCTTTTATCAAGGGAATATACCGCGAGCTACGTAGGCAGTAGCAATTTTCTCCATCGCGCTAATAAAGGACGCAATTCGCAGGCTTCCGGTTTCTTTAGTTTTCATAATTTCCCAAATAGTGTAGTAGGCATTCATCATGGTTTCCTCTAAGCCGGAGTTAACGATATCAATCTCGCCTGCCCCTCGAACTAAAGCAGCTCGATGGGTTTCGGAGAGCTGATTGCCTGTAATTTCTTCAATGGCATTTACCATGCCTCGGTTGGTCAATTCTTCGTAGCGCTTATCCATTCGTCCGAAGGCAACGTGCGACAGGTTCTTCAGCCATTCAAAATAGGATACGGTAACCCCTCCCGCGTTCAAGTAAAAATCGGGCAGTATGCGTAACCCTTTCTCCTGAAGTATATTAGCCGCTTCGGTCGTCACTGGCCCATTGGCCGCTTCACCAATGATCTTAGCTTTAACGCCAGGGGCATTCTTCGCGGTGATCTGATTTTCTAACGCAGCGGGTATTAAAATATCACATTCGTACTCCAACAGCTCAATAGAGTTTTGAATATTCTTAGCATTCTTATAATCAAGGATAGAACCCTTCTCCTGTTTTAGCTGATGCACCTCTTCCACGTCTAAGCCATTGGGGTCGTAAATGCCACCGTTGTATTCGGCAATACCCGTAATAATCGCCCCACCCTCCTGCAAGTATTTAGCTGAGTAGTAACCTACGTTTCCTAGTCCCTGCACAATAATTCGCTTACCTTCCAAGCCAGGTGTTAAGTCTAGGCTTTCCATATCTTCGGCAATATCTACAGCGGTGCGGATGCCGTAAAAAACTCCACGCCCAGTAGCTTCGGTCCGTCCACGAATACCGTGTAGCGATATAGGTTTACCAGTAACGCAAGCCAAGGCATTAATCTCATTGGTATGCATAGACGAATAGGTATCGGCAATCCAGGCCATCTCGCGAGCTCCGGTTCCGTAGTCTGGGGCGGGTACGTCCTGCGCTGGACTAATGAAGTTCTTACGAATAAGCTCAGTCGTATACCGCCGAGTGATTTTTTCTAATTCTCTTTCGCTGTATTTACGGGTATCAATCCTCACACCGCCCTTGGCTCCACCAAATGGTACATCTACCAGAGCACACTTGTAGCTCATCAGCGCAGCTAGTGCCTTTACTTCATCTTCATTAACCGCCATACTGTAGCGAATACCACCTTTCACCGGGAGGCGATGGTGAGAATGCTGCACCCGATACGCCTCAATTACTTCATAGTGCCCGTTATCCAGCTTCACCGGAAAATTCATCTGATACACGCTGTTGCATTCTTTAATCTGTTCCAAAAGTCCCTGTGGTAGCTCCATGTACCCAGCGGCTTGCTCTACGAACTGGTTAACGTTGTCGAAAAAACTGTAATTCTCCATAACTTGGTTAATGATGAATAATGATTGATAAATAATAATGAATGGATAGTAAGTAAGAAATTAAAAAATGTACTAGTCATTACTCACTCATCATTAATCATTATTTCTTAAGGTAGATAAAAATCGAAGACAATACCGCGCATACAGCGGAAATGTTTCTTAGGGCAGCTCTGGTAGCCTATTTTTGAACAAGGCCGGCAACTGACCCGATTGTTTTCTAGCACCGTAAATTTGGTACGATAGGGATACATTCCAAACGAAAGAATGGTATTCCCCCAAATACAAAAAATATTCTTCTTAAACGCGGCAGCAATGTGCATAAGACCCGTATCGTGGGTAAATACGTAGCGAGCCTGTCGTACCACTGAGGCTGACTGGTTGAGGTTAAACTTTCCACAAGCATTCCAGACTAGCGATTTCTTACCTAGCTCGGCTAACTTCTCTTCGTAGTCTTCTGAGGCTTCGCTGCGAGTGAAAAAGTTAGCTACCTGCTCACCAGTTTCCCAGTCATTCTTGTCGCCCAAAAGAACGATGGGTTTATTGATCCGGTCGCACAGCTCGATCATCCGCTCAACCGGAAGCTTCTTAGTATTATACTGTGCTCCAATGGCGTACGCTACAAACTCACTGCGATGAGTTTCGGGCAGCCAATCTGGTTCTACTTCATCGGCATCGGGTATAAAGTAGTCTAAACCTAAACTATCCATCTTCACGTCCAATGGAGCAACTGTTTGCATGTATCGATCTACAATATGTACATTAGGTAACTTGTCAATTTTAAAGTTAACCATCAGCCACTTCTCCACGTTTAGTTTAGAGAAGCTGTGGCTTTTAACACCCAGGCGTTTTTTGATAATCTGCGTGCGAAGATTGTTGTGCAGGTCAATAACGTAGTCGTACTTCTCTCGCTTCAGATTGGCGATGAATGACGATAGTTTATCTTCTAACAGATAAATTTTATCAATGTATGGGTTGGCTGTCAGTATGGATTGGTATTGCTGTTTGGTAGCGTAATGCACTTCAGCATCTAATTGCGTTTTTAGTGTTCGGGGAACCGGAGTGGTAAGTACAATATCTCCAATAGAGGAAAAGCGGAGAATCAGCACTTTGAGTTTTTTCGCCATAGGGCAAATATAGAGGTTTGAACGGCTGGGAGCTAGGAGCGGGGCGCAAGGTGTGCTAATTATTTACTTCTAGCCCTTAGCTCCAGGCTCCCAGCTCAATACTTTTTATTTTTCTTAAAATTCTGTAAATTCTTTCGGGTCTTTTTGTTGTTATAGCAACGGATACCATTTATCAACCTGATTTTATGAGAAACTGTATATACATTACCTTTATTGTCGCATTACTGTCCGTAGGCTTTTCTACGTTGGTGTTTGGTCAGATTGCTCAACCGGAACGGGTTGAGATTGAAATTGATAATAATAGTGATAACTACGTGGTCGTCTCAGCCGAAGAGCGGGGACTTATGCTGTTTCGAGAGACTGATGCTCGGCAGAAAAACGGAACCCGCTTATGGGAATTTATCTACTACGATACTGATCTTAACGAAAAGTGGAAACGCTCTTACGAGTTAAATAGTCTCCTATCGTTGCGGGGCTACGACTACGATCGAGGTCAGCTATGCATTCTGTTTCAGAAAGGGCAGTACCAAGACAAGGCCATGGAAATGATCAATATGGAAGTTGCCAGCGGTGATACTGCCTACCATGCCATTCGGCGAATTGTTCCGGTGAACCTAGAATTCTTTGAAATTATTGGTCAAACTGTGGTGCTAGGTGGCAATGTGAATTACCGTCCGGTAGTAATACACTACGATATGCTGATGCGAAAAATCAATGTACTACCCGGCATTTACCAAGAAAACGGGGAGATTATCGACATCATTCCTAACAAGCGTGATAACACTTTTGATGTTCTTATTGCGGAGATTACTCCAGAAAAAATTAAAACGGTAACCGTGAAGGCTTATGATCAGTACAGCAACCTGCTTCAGAGTGCTCCACTCAAACCGCAGGGTAGACGTAATTTATTGGACGCTCAAGTCACCGAATTCGATGGGCAGAAACAGTTTCTAGCGGGTACCTATGGTCCGAAACGCTCTCGCTACTCCCGAGGGTTATTTGTGGCTACGCTTAGTCCCAGTGGCGAGCAGGAGATGCGCTACTATAGCTACGCTGATCTAGAAAACTTCTTCGGCTACATGCGCGAACGTCGCGAAGAGCGGGTAAAGCGTCGCTTGGAAAAGAAGAAGCAGGAAGGTCGGAAAATTCGTCTTAATTACCGAATGGTGGTACACGAACTTATTGCCGATGGTGATAAATACATTATGCTAGGCGAGGCTTACTATCCTAAGTACAACAGCTATTATTACAGTGGTTTCGGCGGGTACGGCTCGTACCGTAACAATAATATGTACTTCGATGGTTATCGCTATACCCACGCTATTGCTGTATGCTTCGACAAGAAAGGTGAACTACTTTGGGATCATGCTTTTAAGCTTGACAACGCCAAAAGTATGCAGCTAAAGCAACTGGTTCACGTAAATTCTCAGAAGGATCGGGTAGTTCTAATGTACTCCTTCGATGGTGAGATTACTTCTAAGGTAATTCAAGACAACGGTGAAGTACAGGATATAGTGACTAGTGAGGTGGCTCTACCTAACCCAGAGGATGAAGTACGTAAAAACGATAAAGAGGTCTTTGGTATTCAGAAGTGGTACGATGAGTACTTCTACGTACACGGTACCCAAGATATTCGTACCATTGCCGCCTCCGGTTTAAATTCTACCCGCAAAGTCTTCTTTATTAATAAGGTGGTGTATAACTGAAAATTTCCTACTCATCTCGCAGACAATCAGTGGGGTTTACTCGCGCGGCTTTTACCGTTTGTAGGCCTACCGTAAACCAAGCGATTAATAGAGCGATTAAGCCCGCTCCGGCAAAGTACCACCACTGCAAGTCAATACTGAAAGCGAAACCTTCTAGCCATTGTTGAGCAATGAAGTAACTTATTGGCAACGCAATGACAATAGATGCTAGTACCATCTTAGTAAAGTCGGTTGACAATAAGCGAACAATACCAAAATCGCTAGATCCTAATATTTTACGGATGCCTATTTCTTTAAGTCGTCGCTCTGCAGTGAATGCTGCTAAACCGAATAACCCTAAGCAAGAAATGAGAATAGCCAACCCAGCGAAGTACTTTGATAGAGTAGAAACGCGCTGCTCAGCCGCGTAGAGAGCCTGATAGTCGGCATCTACAAACTGATAATCGAGCGAATAATCGGGATTAAAGTCTTGATGGAAATTTTGAATCTGAGCTAAGGTTTCTCGCTCCTTACCTGCTTCCAGCCGAGCTACAATGTTCATCGCAAAATCAAAATCTGCTTTTATAAACGCGGGTTTTACCGATTGATGTAATGATTCAAAGTGAAAGTCTTTAACTACTCCAATAATCTGGCGGTCTTCACCCCAGAGGTTTACCATAGTTCCAACTGGGTCGGATAGACCCATTAACTCAATGGCGGTTTCGTTGAAGATAATTGCTGAACTATCGGTACTGAATTGACGCGAGAAACTTCGCCCATCTACTACTTCTAAATCTAGGGTTTCAATCATATCGTAGCCCATGCTAAAGTTCCAAAACTCCACCACATCATCGGGATTCTTTCCCTCCCAACTAAGACCGACCGTAGAGGCGTCGCTCCCGACCACATTTTGCTGCATACTAGAAGCATTAACCACTCCAGGAATACGCTTTATTTCGGCTAAAAAGGTTTCAGGTTTTTCGGCTATCTTCCCTTCCATCGGGAAAATAATTAGGTTCTCTTTGTCGTACCCTAGATTTCGGTTCTGCACGAACGCAATCTGCTGGTACACCACCCATACCGATACAATTAGTATAACCGAAAGCGCAAACTGGAATACTACCAATCCTTTGCGAGCCCAAACTTCGCCTACAGAGCTTTCTAACTTTCCCTTTAGTACCTTCGCCGGACTAAAACCCGATAGATACAGAGCCGGATAACTACCCGCTATCAGCGCTGTGAAGAGGATAATACCCACTAACGACAAAACTAGGTAGGGGGTAAACACCATTGATAACTGCTTACCCGTAATTATATTGAATTGTGGCAGTAATAGCGTTACTAAAACAATAGCCGTCAACAGCGATAAGAACGATATCAAAAATGATTCGCCCAAATACTGAGCTATTAAAGCTGATCGGCTAGCCCCTACCGCCTTCTTAACTCCTACCGCCTTCACTCGCCGGGATGCTTTGGCAGTAGATAAATTCATAAAGTTAATACAGGCGATCACCAGAATAAAAATGGCAATGATGGAAAACAAACGAACATATTCAATCCGCCCGCCAGTTTGCACCCCATTTTCATAAGTTCCGTATAGATACCCCGCTGAGTAAGGGCGAACAAACAGGGTACGAAAGTCATTTTCCTGGTACTTACCATCCAGGTAACGTTCAATCTTTTGGTCAAATGCAACAATGTCGGTATCCTCTTGAAGCACTAGAAATGTGCTAGGCCCATTATTGCCCCAGCTCTTCACCGAAGGGTTGATTTCTTTAAAAGCCTCAAACGACAGAATGAAATCAAATTGAGCGGTAGAGTTGGTGGGTACATCGGCGAAGATGCCGGAGATGGTGGAGGTTTGAGTGAATTGCAAAAGATGCCAATCTAACGTTTTGCCCACCACATTTTCGGTAGTACCGAACAAGCGGTTTGCCACATCTTCGGATATTACCACTGAGTTTTTGTCGGTTAGTAACTGGCTTTCTTCGCCTTGCAATACGTTGTACGAAAAAATAGTAAAGAAATCTTCTCCGGCAAACTGACCCGGTGCTTTCACATTCTTCTCACCAACTGATAGCGTAAAATCTCCGAACCAAACCGATGGGGTAACGGCCGCAGCGTACTCCACTTCCGGCATATCTTCGGCTAAAGATTCCGCCAGCAAGCCGGGTGTACCCTCCTGCGTAGTGATAATATCGGCTTGATTCTGATCCTCCATTACCTGATACAATCGCGCATCTTTCTCGTGAAATTTGTCCACTCTCAACTCATCGTTCACCCACAAGAAGATAAACAGCGCACAGGCTAATCCAGACGATAATCCAATAAGGTTGATGAAAAACGTACTACGGAAGCGCTTGAAATTACGGTAGATGAGGAGAAAGGTGTGTCGGAGCATAATATTGAGAGTTTTCAGATAACCCTAACTCAATTCGTATGCCACCCACAACAACAGGCTTCACGTCCTCACTATGCCGATTATTAGATCTTCATCTGTTCACCAACGGTCATTATTGTTCGGAATTGAACATAGATTATATACTTGCTGCCGGACTTGTTCCGGCACCTCACAATTGGTAGCACTGTAGTTACTCGTAAAACTTAATATGCAGAAAACTTCGATCCACAACAGTCCGCATAAGTTTCACTTAGTCAGGGCGTAGAACTTAAGGAAGCCTATTATCGGAGGGACGATAATAACTTTCGGCACCTCCTATTATGCAGGAGACTCCGGAATTCGCTGCGTCGGCAGTCCGATTCACTCATCCGGGGATGGGGTGAAGAAGGGAGAGTTATTAGGGAAAGAAATCTTCGTACAAATCCCTCCACTCCGGGTTTAGGGAATTTATCAGATTCTTTTTCCAACCGCGACGGTAGCGTTTTATTTGCTTCTCTCGGTGCAAAGCCTCTTCGGCAGATGTAAATTCTTCGTAGTAAAGCAGCTTATCGCAATTATACTTCTTAGTGAACTTTGCTCTTAATTTATGCTTATGCTCATATACTCTCCGCCCCACATCGTTAGTAAACCCAGTATAAAGCACTGTATGGTGACGGTTAGTGAGAATATACACGTAGTAGCGACTCATGCTTGGCTTCAAGCAAAAGATATGCTATTGCCGGATGAGGTTTTGCGAATTCCGACATCTCCTTGCATGAATAAGAATTGTACTAAAAATTTAAGAAACCTGACTATTTTAAGTATTGT
>JGI12210J13797_10587580_pt1 | contig 19500 bp, 11 predicted proteins | sample ElkSlonscriptome_3_FD_13797 | JGI IMG/M metagenome (IMG submission 13797)
AGACCTGCCCGGCACGTGCTTCGATCACCTCGGAGGTTTCGACCACCGGCGCGATATCCTGCGGCGTCAGGCCAGAGCCGAACATTTGCAGCAACTGGCGTTCGACCGCGATCCGATTGACGGTTTCGGCCGCCACGGGCGATGTCGCTATCAGTTTCAGAGCGGCATTGCGGGCCAGCTCTATGGCGACGACCGGTTCGGCGGCGCGAATGGTGGAACCGCGCCGGCGACCGGAGATAAGCCCGACTTCGCCGAATATCGAACCCTGCTCGATCGGAACCGTGATCGATGCATCGTTGGGATTGACCTCGACCGCGACCGACCCTTGCGCGATCGCGAACATCGAGGAGCCGGGCGCATTGCGGCGAAAGATCACTTCGCCCGGATCATAGGCATGCACGCTCGCATCGAGCATCAACTCGCGCAATTGGAGCGTCGACAGCCCCTGCAGAATGGACACGTTCTTGCCGAAGACTTCGAGCCAGTGTTCGACATCGTGGTCGCCCGGCAGCACGGCGAACTTGTCCGACAGGATCGGCTCGTCGGCGGGTTTCAGTTCGGCATTGCCGTTCAGGAACTCGATCACGTCGTAGCCCTGGTTCATGCAATGCTTGATCAGCGGATAGCCCGCCAGCGCGCCGATCACGTGGATGCCGGGCGTCGTCGTTTCGAATGCGGGGGAAAGCTTGGGGAAAGCGCTGCGTTCGTCGCTGGTGAACTCGATGCCGATGGATTCGACGAAGCCGCGCGGCGGCTGCGACCCTGTCCGCGCGATGATCCGGTCGCATCTGATGGTTTCCTGACCGTCACGCGTTTCGAGCACGAGCTCGCCGTCCTTGACCTCGGCCGGGGTGGTCTCGCGCCGCACCGACATGCGGCCGTCCTGCTCCGCCTCCTCGAGCAGGGCAACATTCGCAGGCTTGGCCCGGGCGAAGCTGTCGCCGCGATTGAGGATCGTGACGACATTGCGCTGCGCATCGTCGGCGGCAAGGCCGAGCGCATTCTCGATCCCCGCATCGCCGGACCCCACGACGGTTATGTGCTCGTCGTAATATTCGCCGGGATCGTCGAGCTGGTACTGGATCATCGGCGAATCCGCGCCGGGGCAGCGCAGGCGATTGGGATTGCCCTGCGTCCCGATGGCGAGAACGATCGTTTCAGCCCGCACGGTCTCGCCGTTTTTCAGGCTGATCGTGAAATCGCCCTTGGCGCCTTCGACCTTCTCGACCTCGGCATTGAGCATGACGTTGATCTTGTGGCTGTCCGCCTGGTCGTCCCACGTGCCAAGGATCGCCTCGCGCTTGCCCGCGTCGAATTCGAAATCGCTGCGCAGCACGAGGTTCGAGGGCGTCGCCATGACGTGCTTGCCCTTCTGGTACTTGAAGATGGTATCGGAAAGGTGATCTGTCTTTTCGAGCAGGACGTGTTTCATGCCCAGCGCTGCTGCACGACCAGCTGCGCTCAATCCGGCGGGGCCGGAACCGACGATGGCGACTTTATACAAGTCCGACAATCTACCCCCCTCATGGATAGACATGTACAAGCCTCGCACTCTAGGCAAACTGGCCGTCAATACCAGAGGCAATTGCCGCTTTCTGTGCGGGCTGCTAAACGGTCGCCATGGGATCAGAGACGATGGACGACGAACGTGGCGGCGCGGGCAAGGGGGCGGGTGCCGATGGCTCCGGCAATGCGAAAGCGGGCTGGGTGCTGCTCGGCATTGCGGCCCTGCTGGCAGTCGGTTCGATCGGCTACAACCTGATCGAAGCCGATACCGGCGAAGCGGAACGACCCGCATTAGCCGACAGCGAACTGTCGATCGAGGAACTGCGTGCCGCTGCGGAAAATTCGCCGGACGATTCCGGGGCGTGGAGCGATCTTGCCTTTGCCCATTTCAATCGCGGCGAGTTCGCGGACGCGGCATCGGCCTACGAACGAGCGGTCGAGATCGATGACGGCGAGGCGGTGCTGTGGTCGGCGCTGGGCGAATCCCGCGTCTATGCCAGCGAGCGGGATCCGTTGCCCGCCGATGCGCTCGACGCGTTCGAACGGGCGATCGCGATCGATCCCGGCGATCCGCGGGCGCGCTATTTCATGGCGGTGAAGAAGGATCTGGAGGGCGATCATGACGGCTCGATCGCGGCGTGGCTCGACCTGCTCGAGGATTCACCGCCCGGCGCTCCATGGGAAAACGATCTTGTCCGAACCATTCAGCAGGTCGCGGCCATCAACGATATCGATGTCGAACAAAGGCTGGAGACGGTTCTGGCAGCGCGCGCGCCCAGTGTTCTCATGCCCGGTTCGGGCGATATTGCCGGGGTCGCGGCATCGCCCGGCCTGCGCGGCCCGAATGCGCAACAGGTCGCCGAGGCGAGCCGGCTCGCGCCAGGAGAACAACGCTCCATGGCCGAGGGGATGGTCGCCCAGCTCGAAGCGCGGCTGATCGACGAACCAAACAATCTCGATGGCTGGGTGATGCTGATGCGCAGCCGCATGACCCTGGGCGAAACGGGCAGGGCGCGCGCGGCGCTGGATGCCGCCATCGCCGCCAATCCCGACGACGCCGACCAATTGCGCGCCCAGGCGCAGCGGCTCGGCATCAGCTAGAAAAGGGTCGAAAAGGGGCTCCGGGCGACGATTGCCCCCCTTCGATCAAATTTCAGACCACGCCGAAAGCGAGCATTGCGTCGGCGACTTTCTTGAACCCGGCGATATTCGCGCCGCGCACATAGTCGACATAGCCTTCGTCCTGCTGGCCGTATTCGACGCATTTTTCGTGAATGCCTTCCATCAGGTCGTTAAGCATGTCGCCAAGCCGCTCCTGATTCCAGCTGATACGTTCCGAATTCTGGCTCATTTCAAGGCCCGAGACGGCCACGCCGCCCGCATTCGCGGCCTTGCCCGGGCCGTACAGGATCTTGGCATCGTGGAAGACTTTCACGCCGTCGAGCGTGGTCGGCATGTTGGCCCCTTCGGAAACGCCGATGCAGCCATTTTCGACCAATGCGCGCGCTTCCTCCTCGTTCAACTCGTTCTGGGTGGCGCAGGGAAGCGCGAGCTCGCAGGGCACGTTCCACGGGCGCTTGCCCTCGTGATAGCTTGCAGCGGTGAAGTGATCGGCATATTCGCTGATACGTCCGCGCTTGACGTTCTTGAGGTGTTTGACCCAGTCGATCTTGTCCTGATCGATCCCTTCCGGATCGTGAATGAAGCCGCCCGAATCCGATAGCGTCACGACCGTGCCGCCCAGTTGCACGATCTTTTCAGCCGCATGGGTCGCGACATTGCCCGAACCGGAAATGACCGCGGTCTTGCCTTCAACCCCGTTGCCCTGGTGGTTCAGCATGTTCTGGAGGAAATAGACCGCTCCATAGCCGGTGGCCTCCGGGCGCATGACGGACCCGCCATATTCGATCGCCTTGCCGGTCAGCACGCCTTCCCAGCGATTGGTGATCCGCTTGTACTGGCCGAACATGTAGCCGATTTCGCGTCCGCCGACCCCGATATCGCCGGCCGGTACGTCGGTTTCCGGACCGATATGCCGATACAGTTCGGTCATGAAGCTCTGGCAGAAGCGCATGACTTCGGAATTGGACTTGCCCTTGGGATTGAAGTTCGCGCCGCCCTTGCCGCCGCCCATGGGAAGACCAGTCAGCGAATTCTTGAACGTCTGTTCGAATGCGAGGAATTTCAGCACGCTCTCGTTCACGCTCGGGTGGAAGCGGATGCCGCCCTTGTACGGACCGATCGCGTTGTTGTTCTGGACGCGCCAACCGCGCTGAACACGGATATTGTGGTTGTCGTCTTCCCAGCAGACCCGGAACGAGACGATGCGATCGGGCTCGGCGATCCGGCGCAGGATCTGCGCCTCGTGATACTCGACCTTGTCCTCCATGAACTCGAAGATGTCCTGCGCCACCTCCTGCACGGCCTGGATGAATTCGGTCTGCCCCTGATTGCGCTTCCTAACGCCTTCCATGAACTGATCGAGATCGACGTGATCGGCTACCGGCATCGTATTTCCCCCAAGGATGAAAACGGCGCGACCCGAGCGATTGATCCTTTTGCGCGATGGTATTCCCGTTTTGCGAAACAGGCGCAAGCAGTAATGAAAAGCGTTTCGGCCCGGCACGGGCAAGGCCGCGCACGGTGATGGGCTTGCAATCGCACGCCATGGTCGTAGTGTCGCGCATCCCGTCCAGACGCGCTTACATTCGGCACGCAGCCGGTTGGACAAGCCGCCACGCGCCAGATCGTGCACCGCGTCGAGACACGCAATTACAAAGGTTTTCATGAGCAGCGAAAGCGCTGAAGCGTCCATTGCGAGCGATACGCCCATAGGCCCACCTGTCGTCGACCTGACGATCGACACGCACGATCGCGGCTTTTACGACGGTTTCAGCCGGGAAGTGACCATTCCCGGCAAGATCATCGTCTCGCTGATCATCATGTGGGCGATTTTCTTTCCGGTGAGCGCCATGGGCACGCTGGAAGCAGCGAATTCGACGATCATCGCAGCATTCAGCGGATGGTACATCTACCTCGTGGCGGCGCTAATCGTCACTTGCGGGGTTCTTGCCCTGATCCCGCAGACCGGATCGCTGCGCATCGGCGCTCCGGGAGAAAGTCCCGAATTCTCGACCTTTTCCTGGATCTCGATGCTGTTCGGTGCCGGGATCGGGATAGGCATGCTGACCTATTCGACGGGCGAGCCACTCGCCCATTTCGTCAACAATCCCGATATCATCGCCGGCACAGTCGAAAGCGCTTCGTCCGAAGCGGTGCGCTCATCCTATATGTGGACTTTCCTGCATTGGGGCCTGGGCGCGTGGTGCACCTATGCGCTAATAGGGCTCGCGATCGGCTATGTCGCGCACCGGCGCGGCCTGCCGCTTACGATCCGTTCTGCCCTCGTGCCGTTGTTCGGCCGTCATATGTCGGGCATTGCCGGGCATGTCGTTGACGTCGTCGCTGTCGTGGCGACGATCCTTGGCGTCGCGGTGACGATGGGCCTTGGCGTTCAGCAGTTCGTGGCCGGGCTGTATCGTGTCGGGCTGGGCGACTGGCTGATGGTCGAAGCGGGCGACGGCAGCGGAATGACGGCGTCGGGGCTGGCGATCGTCACCGCTCTGCTGGTCCTGGTCGGTGCCTCGACGCTTAGTGCGCTGTCGGGCGTTGGCCGCGGGATCAAGTGGCTTTCGAATATCAATATGGGCCTGTCCTTCGCTCTTCTCGGCCTGTTCGCGATCGCCGGTGCCGGATTGTACGGCCTCGAATTGCTGGGCGTGGGCCTTTGGGACTACATCAAGACGCTGCCCGCCCATTCGCTGACACTGTTCTCCAGCGACGGCTCTGAAATCAGCGAGGCGCTGGTGCAGTGGCAGCTGGACTGGACGGTGTTCTACTGGGCGTGGTGGATCGCCTTCGCGCCGTTCGTCGGCATGTTCATCGCGCGCATTTCCAGAGGGCGCACTATCCGGGAATACATCATAGGGGTCGCGATCGTGCCGTCCGTCGTGTGCTTCTTGTGGATGGCCCTGATCGGCGGCACCGCGATCGAACTGGAATTAAGCGGGCTGGCCGGTGGTCAGATCCTCGGAGCGGGGATGTCCGACCAGCTATACGCCACCCTTGCCGTGATGCTCGATCCGGGCGTGGCGATGATCGTGTCGAGCCTCGTCGTGCTGCTGTTGATGACGTATCTGATCACATCGGTCGACAGCGCGATCCTGATCATCAATACGATCAACGGCGCGGGAGAGGACGAGGGCACCCGGCGGTTCCACATCGTGTTCTGGGGCGTGGCGCTTGCTTTCGTGGTCGGCTCGATGCTGATCCTGGGCGGGATCGACGCGATCCGGATCACCATGATTATCGGAGCGCTGCCATTCTCCTTCGTCGCGGCGGTTATGGCGGTCGCGATTGTCAAGGCAATCGTGTTCGACCTCGTCCGCAAGCACCACGGGGTGCCAACCACCGCGCAGGGCTGTGCGGATTGGGACGGACCCACAGGTCAGCCGGCAGGGATATCTCCCGCATAGTGTTGCGAGAATATCACAACATTTGACAGGTTCGCGACAATTTGGGCGCTTAGGTGGCCAGCGCCCGATGTGCTCGCTATCCCCCCTTTCGCATGCGCAGCATTCCTATGCATGCGCTCGCTTCAACGGGGTTTTTAGCTGTCGCCAGATCGCGACGCGCCCCATCCCAGAACGCTGAGGGCAATAAAACATGAAACTACACATTGGCGGCGCGTCGATCGGCGCGCTCGCGATCGCACTGGCATCGCCGGTCGTTGCGCAGGACACCACAACGACCGCGCAGGCCCAACCGCGCCAGGGCGGCGTCGGTACCATCGTGGTCACTGCACAGCGTCGCAGCGAAGATCTGCAGGACGTGCCGGTATCGGTCGCCGCAATCGGCGAACAGGAACTCGACGAACTCAACATCGACACGTTCGAGGATTACCTCGCTCAGATCCCGACCGTGACCGCTGGCGGCAACGGCCCCGGACAGAGCACGATCTATATTCGCGGTCTTGCCTCGACCACGCCGAACATCTCGGTCGCCGGTGTTGCCGGGCTCGCCCCGAACGTGGCGCTTTATCTCAACGACCAGCCGCTGTCGCAACCGGGCCGTAACCTCGACGTCTACGCCGCCGACCTTGAACGTATCGAAGTTCTCTCCGGGCCGCAGGGCACGCTCTTCGGTGCCAGTTCGCAAGCGGGCGTCGTTCGCCTTATCACGAACAAGCCGAGCCTGAGCGGTTTCGACGTTTCCGCGTCGGCCGGCGTCTCCTTCACCAAGGGTGGCGAGGCGAGTTATTCCAGCGAAGTGATGGTCAACGTGCCCGTCACCAACAGCTTCGCGCTGCGCGGGGTCGTCTATCTCGATGACCAGGGCGGCTATATCGACAACGTGCAGGGCACACGCAACCTCAGCGAGAGTGCGCGTTTCCGTCCCGAGGGGACAGTTCGATCCAATGGCGTTCCGGTCAATGCCAATCGCGCCGGCTTCCAGTCAGAAGCGGACCTGTCCGACGTGACCTTCCTCGACGCCGACAATGCCGGCATCGCCGAGGAAAACTTCAACGACACGCAATATACCGGTTTCCGCATTACCGGTCTGTATGAAGTGACGCCCGACTGGACCGTCACTGTCGCGCACCAGCGCCAGAGCCTGGAAAGCGACGGCGTGTTCTTCGCCGATCCCAGCCTCGACGGCCTCGACGATCTCGAGATCGAGCGCTTCGAGACCGACCGTCTCGAAGATGACTTCTCGAACACGAGCTGGACGGTCGAAGGCCGTCTCGCCATGCTCGACGTTGTGTACACCGGTGCTTATACCGAGCGTGAAGCCGAACAGCGCGCGGATTACACCGACTACCTGTTCGCCGGACAATACCTGCCGTATTACATCTGCGACGGATCGGTGTCCTATCCCGGCGACGCTGATCCCAGCGGAACGTGTCAGGAGCCGAACCTCTACAACGATTCGTTCTCCAAGACCGAGGTGTTCACGCAGGAACTCCGCTTCAGCACTCCCGAAGACTGGCGCGTCCGTTTCCAGGGCGGCGGATTCTATTCCGATCTCGTTCTCGAAGAACGCGTCGACTTCAATTATCCGGGCAATGTCGACGCGGCACCGTTCGGACCGTTCGCTCCGAACTTCCCGCAGATGTCAGGCTTCGTCTCCGATCCCGGACCGTTCCAGCGTGACACGATCTTTCGCAACGATATCCGCCGGACCGACGAACAGTTCGGCATATTCGGCGAGGCAAGTTTCGATGTCGTGCCCGACCTGCTGACGGTCACTGTCGGCGCACGTTATTACGACGTCGAAGTGGATCTCGAAGGAAGCGCCAACGGTTCGTTCTGCAACAGCGGTGCTGCCACGGACGCGAATGCCTTTGGTACCGACATCAGCGATTTGTATGACGGTGACGGCGAGTTCACCTTCATCGGCTCGTGCAACGCCGACCTACGTCAGACCTTCGACCTGAACGACAGTCTCGAGGACATCCAGGCGGCCGGCCTTAACGCCACGCAGGCGCAACAGGTGTTCAATTCGATCCGCGCACCCGATACCGCGCAGACCGATGGCTTCATCTACAAGGGCACGGTCACGCTGACCCCGACCGAGGACCTGCTGTTCTACGCAACCTATTCGGAAGGTTTCCGTCCCGGCCTGCTCAACCGTCCCGGTGGCGCGCTTGGTCCCGATCCTTTCGTGGTTCCCTTCGAACTGGAAACGGACGAGGTCCAGAACTACGAACTGGGTTGGAAGACCGACCTTCTCGATGGCCAGCTCCGCCTGAACGGCAGTGCCTTCTACGTCGACATCTCGAACCTGCAGACGCAGATCTTCGATCCCAGCATCACCAATCTGTTCTTCTCGGACAATGCGGCGAATGCCGAGATCATGGGTCTCGAAGCCGACTTCACGATCGCGCCCTATTCGGTTCCCGGCCTGACGGTGGCGGGGGCATTCTCGTTCCTCGATACCGAGATCACCGAAGTGATCACCCCGACCGATGACGTGATCGCCGGTGAAGAACTGGCTTACGCGCCGTCCTTCCAGGGCAATCTGCGCGCTCGTTACGAATGGGATCTGAGCACCAGTCTGACGGCCTATGTCCAGCCGCAGGTGACCTATTCGGCCGAGAAGTTCAGCGACATCATCGAGATCAACAAGATCGAGCTCGAAGCCTACACGCTGTACGACCTCGCGGTCGGTATCGAAGCGCGCGAATACCGCTTCGAAATCTACGGTGAGAACCTGTCGGACGAGCGGGCCGAGATTTCCGGCCTGTTCGGCAATGATCGCGAACGGATCGTGACCAACCGTCCGCTGACGGTCGGCATGCGGGTCACGTTCGACTATTGATCGCAAACCGGCACGCAAGTGCATTCAGGACGGCGGGAGTGAAGAGGTTCACTCCCGCCGTCTTGCTGTCTAGGGCAGTGCGATGAGCAATCGCGAAGAAACACTCAAATCGGCCCGGCAGGCATTACAGTCCGGCAAGTTCGATGTCGGACTCGATCAGGCAATGACCGTGCTGGCCGACGATGCGTTGGAGGGCGAAGCGCTGTATCTGGCGGCGGTCGCTTCGCGCTATCTGAGGCGGTTCGACGATGCCGCGAGCCATCTTGCCGCATTGCATCAGGCGATGCCCGAATACGGTCGCGCGTGGCAGGAGGAGGGTCACCTCGCACTCGCGCGCGGAAACGATGGGGCGGCCCTGTCCGCCTTCGCGCGCGCGACGCGGTTCAATCCTGCGCTAGAGGCGAGCTGGCGCGAACAGGCGCAATTGGCCGCCGCTGCCGGACGCACTGCGGAAGCGAACGCCGCGCAGGCGCAGCTAAGGCGCCTTGCTGCGTTGCCGCGTGAATTGCTTGCCGTGACGAACCACCTTGCGGAAGGGCGGCTCGTTCGCGCGGAGGAAATCTGTCGGCATTATCTGCGTCAGAACCCGCGCGATGTCGAAGGCATGCGCCTGCTGGCGAAGATTGGGATACAGCTGGGAATCCTCGACGATGCGGAGTTCCTGCTCGAAAGCGCGGTGGCGTTCGCGCCCGACGACGTGCAGTTGCGCTTCGATTACATCGATGCGCTGCGGCGGCGACAAAAATTCGCCGCAGCACGCGAACAGGCGGAAGATTTGCTGAAACGCGATCCCACCAATCCGCTGTTCCAGTCGCGGCTCGCGATCGAAAGCATCCAGACCGGCGACTATGATCGCGGTCTGGAGCTGTTCGACAAGGTGCTGGACAAGCTGCCGCGCGACCCGGCCAGCCTGACCAGTCGCGGACACGCTCTCAAGACCAAAGGCGCGCGCGGCGAAGCAGAGGAGAGCTACCGTTCCGCGCTCGCGGCCAAGCCGGATCACGGCGATGCGTGGTATGCGCTTGCCAATCTCAAGACCTATCGCTTCGACGCTTCGGAAATTGCCGCGATGCGCGATCAGGTGACGCGCGGCGATCTTGCCTTCATGGACCGCGTTCACCTGAACTTCGCGCTTGGAAAGGCCCTGGAAGACGAGGGCGATTACGAGGCGAGCTTCGCCCATTACGACGAGGGCAATGCGCTCAAGCGAGCACAGACACGCTATAGCGCCGATGCCATGAGCGCCGAGCTTGCGCGGCAGCGCGAGCATTGTACGCGCGACCTGTTCGAAAAACACGAAGGCGCGGGACACACTGCTCCCGACCCGATCTTCATCCTCGGCCTGCCGCGAGCGGGATCGACCCTGCTAGAACAGATCCTCGCCAGCCATTCGCAGATCGATGGAACGCTGGAGCTGCCTAATATATTGGCACTCGCGCATCGGCTGCGGGGACGGCGGGCCGGTCGACCGAATTACCCGCAAGTGCTGCACGATCTTTCAGCAGGCCAGCTCGCCGAAATGGGCTCGAACTATATCGAGGATACGCGAATCCATCGGCAGGATGCCGCATTTTTCATCGACAAGATGCCGAACAATTTCCGCCATATCGGGCTGATCCACCTGATCCTCCCCAAAGCGAAGATCATCGATGCGCGCCGGGAGCCGATGGATTGCTGTTTTTCCGGCTTCAAGCAATTGTTCGCGGAAGGGCAGGAATTTACCTACGGCCTGACCCAGATCGGTCGCTATTACAGCGATTACGTCGAATTGATGGACCATTGGGACGATGTCCTGCCCGGCAAGGTCCTGCGCGTTCAACACGAGGACGTGCTCGACGATCTGGAAGGGCAGACCCGGCGCATGCTCGATTATCTCGGTCTGCCGTTCGAACCGTCATGCCTCTCCTTTCACCAGACCGACAGGGCCGTTCGCACGGCGTCGAGCGAGCAGGTGCGCGAACCGATCAACCGCAAGGGGCAGGGTGCGTGGAAGCCGTTCGAACCATGGCTCGATCCGCTCAGGCAGGCGCTCGCCAACAAAGATTGAACCCGGCGTTCATGCGAGGCGCGAACCGTTCGGCAGCTCGGCGTCCGGCGCTGCCAGAACGATGGCGCCATTTCCATCGGGAAAGCCGAGGACCAGAACCTCCGACATGAACGGCCCGATCTGTCGCGGGGGGAGATTCACCACCGCCATCACCTGTCGGCCGACAAGTGTTTCGGGCGTATAGTGATCGGTGATCTGCGCGGAGCTTTTCCTGACGCCCAGTTCGGGCCCGAAATCGACCCGCAGCTTGATCGCGGGCTTGCGCGCTTGCGGAAAAGGTTGCGCGTCCACGATGGTCCCGGCGCGAATATCGACCTTCAGGAATTCGGCGAAATCGATCGTGTCCATCATGCGCTCCCGAAAAGCGCGCTCGTGGTACGAGATGATCGCTCGCGCATCATTCCAGCCCCAGTTCGTCGAGATTCATGGTCGCGGCATTGTAGCTCGTGGCGGCGAGCCTGCCGGTGAGATTGGCGCGGATGCGCCGGATCTGCGCGTCGGCTGCGCTTTCCTCGCGCAGGTTGACGAGGAAGAAATCGCCCGCTCCCAGGGAGAACCGCCGCCGCTCGGCAGAAACCATGGCGTCGGCCTGCACCACCTCTTCCTGGGCAAGGCCGGCCAGTTTCAGCGCAGCGTCGAGATTGGCCAGGATGTTGTCCAGCTCGACCTCGATCTCGTCCGCGACACGTTCTTCGCGTAGCTGCGCCTCGCGCAATTCCGCTTCGGCCCGGCGCAAGGCACCGCGCGCATCGCGGTTTTGCAAAGGGACGGTGAAGATGACACCGACCACGGTATCGGTTGAATCGAACGTCGAACCGCCATCGCCCACAGGTCCGAAATCGCGCGAAACCTCGGCGTTGAGATCGAGTTTTGGCTGCAATTCGTTGCGCTGCAATTCCACCTTGTTGCGAGCGCGTTCGATCGCGATGGCAAGGCTTCGCAGTTCGGGACGCGCCGCGAGTATCCGGTTGCGGCGCATCGCCAGCAGCAATTCGACATCGGGCAGCGTGTCGAGCAGATCATCGTCGGGCAATTGGTCACGCGTCGGCGTAATCATCCGCCCGTCCGCACCGCGCAGGTAAAAGCTCAACGAATTGGCGGAAGTGACGAAACCCCGCCGCGCTTCGGCCAGCAGGGTACGGCGACGGATGACGTTCTGTTCGTTTTCGGTCAGCGCGATCCGGGGGCTGGCGCCGGCGCGCACTTGCCGCTCAAGACCGATGGCGCGCGCTTCCGCAATCTCCAGCAATTCCTCGTAGACGCGAATTTCCCGGCCCGCCGCGATCCAGCGCCAATAGGCACTCAGGGCCTCGAACTGGACGTTGAGACGCACCAGGAGGATGTCGAGCCCGGCCTGATCGGCGCGAAGGCGCGTATCCTCCACCTCGAACCGCCGCGGATCGATGCGGCGGTCGCGCAGCAGAGACAGCAAGCCGCCGATCTTGAATTCGCCAAGCTGATTGGTGTTGTAGGCATTCTCATAGATCGGAAAGCGCCCGTCGGACAGGCGATAGCTGCTGTAGATTTCCGCTCCGAACGGGGCGATGGGCTGGCGCGCGCCGACTTCGGCGAAACCTCCCGAAAAGGTCCCTGTTACCCGGTCGTACGCTTCGGCTTCGAGCATCAGGTCGAATGCGCCATCGGCGGCCAGTTGGTCGGCGCGCGCGGCGGCCTCGCGCTCGAAACTTTCCAGGATGCGCGGAAAGGTCAGGGCGGACGACCGCAAGACTTCGGACGGCAGCAGCGGCCCGTCGGTCAGTGCCTCTTCGAGAGGATCGCCGACCGGTTCGATATCCTGCGCCGCGATGGAGGAAACAGGCAACAGCAACGCGATCGCCCCGGCCAACGCAAAGTGACCGCGGCCTTTCGGCCAGTCGATCATCCGCTTTGTCCCGTCGTATCGGCGGAAGTGGGCAGTTCTGGCGGGAAATTGTTCAGCTGCCGCCACAGCTCATAGCCGACCGGAACGGTATCGAGCAGGATCCATGCGCGAACGACGGTTCCGAACCGGGCATAGCGGTCGCCCGGCCAGGTTTCGCCCGAGTCCGGATCTTCGGCGATGAGGATTCGAAACCGACCATCGGGCTGCGCTACCTGGTCGACCGTGGCGACCCGGCCGGCGAAGGTTCCGATAGCGACGGAGGGCCAGCCACTGAACTGGACGGACGGCCACCCTTCGAACTCGACCCGCGCCTCTTCGCCCGGTTGAACCAGCGCCACGTCGCGTCCGTCGATAAATACCTCGATCACCCGCTCCTGCTCCGCGGGAACGAAGGTCGCGAGCACGTCGCCTGCATTCACCACGGTGGCGGTGTCGCCGGCATTGATGCTCTGGATGAATCCATCCTGCGGAGCGGTGACGAGCTGCATCGACTGGCGCGAGAGGCTGATGTCGGTGCGGCTCAGATTGGCCTGCGCCTCCGCGACGCGGCCGCGCATCTCCTCGACGCGGATCTGTGCCTGTTCGTATTCGCGCCGGGCCGAAAGACCGGCCTCGAACAATTCCTGCATGCGCCGCAGGTCGATCTCCGCCGTCGCGAGCGCGTTTTGCGCCGCTGCCAATTGCAGTTCGACCTGCGATCGTTCGGCTTCGAGGCGCTGGATCAGCTGTGGATCGATGTCGTCGATCCGAACGATCGGATCGCCTTTTTCCACCGGACTGCCGTCGCGCACGTACCATTCCTCTATCCGGCCGGAGACGAGCGCGTTGACCTCCTGCTGTCGCTGATTGGGATTGAGCGTTGTTACCACGCCCTGTCCGCCGGTTGTCTGGACCCACGGGACATAGACCAGGAACGCGATCGTAAGCAGGATCGCGACCATCAGCAGCAGGAACACCGAGCGGAAAATCCGCGGAACCTTGAGCGCTTCCAGCGCGCTGAAATGCGCCATGTCGCCGGGGGAGCGCTTTATCTTCATGGCCGTGCTCATGCTGCACCCTGCACCTTGACCCGGCCTCGCCCGGCTCGCGCGGCCGGGGCAGACGATGCCGCTTCGACCGCGGCGCGATAGGATTCAAAGTCGGTGAATTGCCGCTGGCGCTGCGCTTCGAGGAACAGGAAGCGGTCGAAACCAAGGTCGATCCGGCGGCCGGTAAAATAGATCACGGTGGTATAGGCCTGATTGCGCAATTCCTTGATCGCTCGCGCGAGATTGTCTTCGTCGAGCAGGTCGAACAGCCGGCTGAGCACGAGGATGCGCGGCTGTTCGAGCAGCGCGTTCGCCAGTTTGAGCTGTTGCAGTTCGACCGAAGACAGCGGATAGCCTGTCGCTGCGATCGGCGTGTCGAGACCTTTCTCGAATGTCGAGACGGTATTGGACAGGCCGACCTGTTCCAGCGCGCCGACCATCCGCTTGCTCGCCGTATCACGGCACGACAGGCCGAGATATTCGCGAATGGTCATGCCCACGAAGGTCGGCCGTTCGAGAACGTGTACTTCCTGGCGCAGATTGTAGGCCTCGATGTCCTGGAAATCGACCCCGCCAAGCGTTGCGAAGCCGCTGCTGGGGCGTTCGTGCATCTTCAGGAAATTGGTGAACAGGCGTTGCACGCCGTGATGGCTGGCCGCCGCCATGACGATCGATCCGCTCGGGATTTCAAGGTCGAAAACCGCGTCCTCGTGCCGTGCCTTTCCGCGCACACCCTGAAACACGAGCGTATGATCCACCCCTGCGATCGGGTCGATGCCGCCGGGCTGCTCCTGCTCGACATCGTAGAACAAGGTCAGTTCCTCGATCGCGGCGCACAGGTCGTAAAAATAGGTAAGGTAAGTGCCCAGTTGCGCGACGCCGAAGAACGCGACCGACAGGACAAGCTCGGCCGCGACCAGCTGGCCCAGGGTCAGCTGGCCCTCAATGACGAGCCATCCGCCAAGGCCAAGCAGGGCGGCGCTGGCGAGGGCATAGAGCAGCAGGAAGGCGATGGTCTGCGAAAAGTGCTGCCGGAAATGCGCGCGTCGGTCGTCGAGATAGGCGTGAGTCATCTCGTCGGTCTTGTCCAACGCGTAATCGACCCGGCGCTGGGATTTGAAGAACCCGTTCGACCCGCCGACGGTTTCGAGCCAGTTGGCGGTTTCGTGCTTGGCATGAGACAGATCGATGCCCGTCCGCACCGCGCGCGCACCCCAGACCAGCCAGATGACCCAGATCAGGGCCGACATGACCAATGTGAAGACCAGAAAGAGCGGATGGTAAAGCGACACCAGCACGAAACCGACAGCGACCTGCAGGACCACCGAGAATCCGCCGATGAACAGAACCGGCAGCGACGTTTGAACATTGATGACATCGAAATAGCGATTGAATAGCGCGCTCGATTTCTTGTCGGCGAAGAACGGATCCTGCGCATAGACCGAAATCAGCGAGATTTCGGCCACCATGCGCGCATAGAACCGCCGTGCGAACAATTCCATCAGGTGGATGCGCAAGGCGTAGAGCAGGCCGAACAGGACAAGCAGCCCGAACAGGGTGAGCGAAAGCATGACGAGCGGCGCGGCAAGTGCGGTGTTCGCGACGGTATTCACCAGCATCTGGACCGAAATCGGCGTCGCCAGAGACAGCAGGCTTACGCCCACGCCATAGACCAGCGCCAGCCAGTAGAAGCCGCCTTCGGGCTTCAGGATCGCGAAAAACCGTCGGAAGAAGCGCCGCAGCGAAATGCGAGCGCCGCGGCTCCCAGCTTCGTAAGCCATTATCGCTATCTAGTCCCAGGCTATACCGACGAGATATATCGTCCGACACATTGCCGGGATCCCTTCCGGCAAGCGCCCCGTGCGCTCTCGCAACAGATAGAGGATGGGAGCATTTCCCGCAAGTTCCGGGCGCACGGCAGGGTATCGAAAACCGCGATTTTTCGACCGGAATGAACTGATCTTTCTCGACTTGATCCGATCGCGCGACGATAGCGGGTTCGCATGAATTCGACAGATTCAGCCATTCCCGGCCCCGAGATAGCGCAAGCCGGTCCCCGCCATGCGCGGATCGTACTGGTCGGCGGCGGTCATGCTCATGTCGCGGTGCTGGCCGACTGGATCAAGAACGGATTGCCTTGCGATGCCCCGGTGCTTGTCTCGCCCTCTCGCCATTTGCGTTATTCCGGCATGGTCCCGGCCTGGATCGCCGGGTTCTACGAGCCCGACGAGGGCCTGGTCGACATTGCGGCCCTGGCCGATCGCGCCGGAATCGCGCATGTCATGGACCGCTGCACCTTGATCGACCCCGACCGCCGGTTCGTCGAACTCGCCGGGGCCGGGCGGATCGCGTTCGATTTTGCCTCTCTCGACACCGGGGGCGTTGGCCGTGCGCGTGAGGTTCTGGGTGATGATCCAAGACTGCTCGACATTCGCCCGATCGATCGCTTCGTCGAAAATCTCGCACCTGCCCAATCGGGCGCGACTAGCGAAGCCCGGCGGATCGTCGTCGCCGGTGGCGGGGCGGGCGGCACCGAACTCGCGTTCGGACTGCGCAACATGGCCGGTTCGCAGCCGCTCCCGGTCGTGACCCTTGCGACCGGCAAAAGTGGATTGCTCCCCGATTTTACCCGCCCCGTCCGGGCCATGGTCGCAGCCGAGATGGCGAAGCAGGGCATCGAGGTAATCGAAGGCGACGCAACGATCGCTTCAGGCGAACTGCACGCGGCGGGCCGCTCGCTGGAACCGGCGGATATCATCGTCGCGGCGCTGGGCAGTGCGGCGCCGCGATGGCCGGGCGAAGGGGGCCTCGCCTGCGATGCGGACGGTTTCGTGCTGGTCGACCGGCACCAGCGCAGCGTTTCCCACCCGCATGTCCACGCCGTGGGCGACGTCGCGGCGCGCGAAGACCGCCGGATACCCCATTCGGGCGTTCACGCGGTCTTTGCCGGGCCGGTCCTCGCCGCGAATTTGCGGGCCGCGCTTGCTGGAAAGGCTCCGCCAAAATCCTATACGCCGCGCTGGAACAATCTTTACCTGATGACGACCGGCAACGGTTCGGCCATAGCGAGCTACGGGCCGCTCGCCGCTAAGGGGCGCTGGGTGGCAAAGCTCAAGGACTGGATCGACAGGCGCTGGATCGCCAAATATCGCCGGCTTGCCCGGCCGGATTGAGACGGACAGCGGAAATTGTGCGTGATCCGGCGCGCGGATTGGGTCAGTTATCCCGTCGACCCGGGGGCAAGGACAAGCTTTCATGAAGAAAATCGCCATTCTGGCAGCCATCGCGGCGATCATCGCAGCCTATCTGATCTTCGATCTCGGCCAGTATCTGACGCTGGAGGGAATCAGGCAGGTCGGCGATGGAATAGCGGAAATTCAGGACCGCAATCCGGTCGGGGTGATGGCCGGGTTCTTCGTGATCTACGTTGCGGTCACGGCCGCATCGTTGCCGGGCGCGGCGATCATGACGTTGGCGGCGGGCGCGTTGTTCGGGCTGGTGACCGGCACGATCCTCGTATCCTTCGCCTCCACCATCGGGGCGACGCTCGCCTTTCTCGCCTCGCGCTACGTCCTGCGCGACTGGGTCGAGAGCAAGTTCGGCGCACGGCTGAATGCGATCAATTCCGGGCTGAAGCGCGACGGACCGTTTTACCTCTTCACCATCCGCATGATCCCGCTGATCCCGTTCTTCGTCGTGAACCTGGTGATGGGGCTGACCCGCATCCGCACCTGGACTTTCGCCTGGGTCAGCCAGGTCGGGATGCTTCTGGGCACGATCGTCTATGTCAATGCCGGCACGCAGCTGGCCCGGATCGAGAGCACCTCGGATCTGCTGTCGCCAGAGCTCGTCGGCTCGTTCGTGCTGCTCGGCCTCGTTCCGTGGATCGCGAAGGGCATCGTCGCCGCGATCCGGAGGCGCAAGGTCTATGCCGGGTTCGAGAGGCCGCGGCGCTTCGACCAGAACCTGGTCGTGATCGGGGCCGGGTCCGCCGGTCTGGTCGCCGCCTATATCGCTGCCCAGGTGAAGGCGGGCGTGACCCTGATCGAAGCCGACAAGATGGGCGGCGATTGCCTTAATACCGGGTGCGTCCCGTCCAAGACGCTGATCAAGAGCGCCAAGGTTGCCGCCAGCATGCGCCACGCCGACCGTTACGGATTGACGCCGGTAGAGCCGCAAGTGCCGTTTCCCAAGGTCATGGAGCGCGTGCAGGGCGCGATCGCCGCGATCGAACCGAATGACAGCGTGGAGCGTTACGAAGGGCTCGGCGTCGACGTGGTGATGGGCCGCGCCAGGCTGATCGATCCGTGGACGGTCGAGGTCGCGCGCAACGATGGCGAGACGCAACTCCTGACCGCGCGCAACATCGTCATCGCCAGCGGCGCGGACCCGGTCGTTCCCCCGATCGAGGGGCTCGAAGGATCGGGCTATCTCACTAGCGACACGATGTGGGATGCCTTTGCGAAAATGGACACGGTGCCGCGTCGGCTTGTCCTTCTCGGGGGTGGGCCGATCGGGTGCGAATTGTCGCAGGCGATGGCGCGGCTCGGCTCGCAGGTCACCCAGGTCGAGCGTGACGATCGCGTGCTGGGCCGCGAGGATGACGACGTTTCCGCAGCCGCCCGAACCACGCTGGAGGAAGCCGGTGTCACGGTTCTGACCGGGCACGAGGCGGTGCGGGTCGAACCCGGCCGGGTCATCGCAAAAACCGCCGATGGAGAGCGGGCAGTGGAGTTCGATACGCTGATCGTCGCGCTTGGCCGGTCCGCCCGCCTGGCGGGATACGGGCTGGAAACGCTTGGGATCGAAACCGGCAAGACCGCCTTGCACGACGAGTTCCTGGCGACCAAATTCCCAAACATCTTCGTTGCCGGGGACGTCGCCGGCCCGTTCCAGTACACCCACGCCGCCAGTCACCAGGCATGGTTCGCCAGCGTCAACGCGCTGTTCGGCCAGTTCTGGAAGTTCAAGGCGGATTACCGCGTCCTGCCCGCCGTGACCTTTCTCGACCCAGAGATCGCGCGCGTCGGATTGAACGAGCGCGAGGCGCGCGAACAGGGCACCGATTTCGAAGTCACGACCTACGAAATGGCGGAATCGGATCGTGCCATTGCCGAAAGCGAGACGCGCGGTTTCGTCAAGGTGCTGACGGTTCCGGGCAAGGACACGATCCTGGGGGCAACCATAGTGGCTGCCAATGGCGGCGAACTGATCGCCGAGTTCACGCTGGCGATGAAGCGCAAGATCGGCCTCAACGCGCTGCTCGGTACGGTTCACGCCTACCCCACGCTTGCCGAGGCGAACAAGTTTGCAGCCGGAAACTGGAAGCGTGCGAACAAGCCCGAACGCCTATTGGGCATTGCCGAACGCTATTTCGCATGGCGTCGCGGATGACGCGCGCTGGCGCTTACGCGGGTTTTGCGCGACAGGACCAGAAAGGGGCCTGACGGGGACCTGAAGGGACGCAGAGTGCCCGAGGGGGATTGAAGACTTGGAACTATTCGATCAGTTGCGCGGCCTCATCGGCATTGCCGTCCTGCTGTTGCTGGCATGGGCGATCAGCGAGGATCGCTCGGCCCGGCCCGGCGCCCGCTGGATTGTCGGAGCGCTTGCATTGCAGGCGGCGCTCGCGCTGTTGATCGTGCGCGTTCCGGTCG
>JGI12210J13797_10177609_pt1 | contig 19489 bp, 14 predicted proteins | sample ElkSlonscriptome_3_FD_13797 | JGI IMG/M metagenome (IMG submission 13797)
AAGCCGGTGGATCGGCCCGAGAACGCCACCGCGCCCAAGCCCAAGCCGGGCAACGCCCAGCCGGTCTACCCCAAGTCGCTGCGCGACGAGGGCGTCACCGGCAAGGTGGTGATCAAGCTGCACGTGCACCGCGACGGCACGGTGCGCGGGGCCAAGATCCTCCGCAAGAGCAACAACGCCACGACCGACGAGGCCAAGGAGAGCGCCAACAAGCTGTTCCTGGCCGCGGTGGTCAAGGCGGTCAAGACCTGGTCGTTCGAGCCGGCGAAGCTCAACGGTCAGCCCATCACCGTGTGGCACACGGTGACCATCCCCTTCACCCTCAAGGCCGGCTAGACGCCGGCGAATCGACCATCACCATGGAACTGTCACTCGTCGAAATCTGGGAGTCGATGGGCTTGTTGTCCCGCCTCGTCGCCATCGGGCTGATGGGGATGGGCGTGGGGAGCCTGTTCGTGGCCATCGAGCGCACGCTGGTGCTGCGCCGGGCCGACCAGGGATCGGCCGCGTTCGCGGCCAAGGCCCGCTCGCTGCTCGAGGACCGCGACTTCTCCAGCCTGCTCGACCTGAGCAAGGGCAAGGAGTACGAGCGCACCCCGCTGCCCCGGCTGATGCGGATGGGCCTGGAGTCGTACTTCAGCCACCTCGACGACACGGTGGGCGCGGCCGAGATGGCCAGCCGCGAGCTGCAGCGCCGGCTGCAGCAGCTCGACGCCGAGCTGCGCCGAGGCATGGGCCTGCTGGCCTCGACCGGCTCCACCGCGCCCTTCATCGGGCTGTTCGGCACCGTCATCGGCATCATCACCGCCTTCCAGGGCATCGCCTCGGCGGGCGGCGGCGGCATCGAGGCGGTCTCGGCCGGCATCGCCGAGGCGCTCATCGTGACCGCGGTGGGCCTGGTGGTGGCCATCGGCGCGGTGCTGGTCTTCAACGTCCTCACCGCTCGCTTCGACCGCTTCGACATGAGCATGCAGCACGCGGCAGGCGAGCTGGTCGACTACCTGGAGGGAGCGTCCAGTGGGCGCCAGCCTGGGAAGTAGCCGGGGCAAGATCACCCCCAACATCAACGTCACGCCGCTGGTCGACGTGGTGCTGGTGCTGCTCATCATCTTCATGCTGGTCATCCCCAACGTGCAGGGCGAGGGCAAGCCCATCGAGATGATCAAGGTGGAGCGGGCCGACAAGCTCACCGACGACGAGCAGCCCATCGTGCTCACCGTGGACGATCGAGAGCAGTACCTGGTCGACGCCGAGCCCCTGCCCCGCGACGAGGCGGTGGCCGAGGTGCTCGCCCGCGCGTCGTCCAACCCGGGGCAGCGCGTGCTGCTGCGGGCCGACGCGCGGCTGCCCTACCGGCCGATCCGCGAGCTGTTCGCCGAGCTGCAAGCGGGCGGGCTGGTCAACGTGGCGCTGGCGGTCGGCGTGGCCAACGAGGCCGGGGCCGAGGCCCTGGTCGGAGGAGAGGGCTAGCACCATGGGCATGAGCGTCGGGGGCAAGAAGGGCCGGATCGGGCCCGAGATGAACGTCACGCCGCTGGTCGACGTGGTGCTGGTGCTGCTCATCATCTTCATGATCCTCGCGCCGATCGTCACCGAGGCCTTTGCGGTGCGCCTGCCGCCCAAGGAAGACGACACGCAAGAGGAACTCGAGGCGGCCAACGATCCGAGCGAGCCGCTGGTGCTCACCGTGACCGACGCGGGCGAGTACGAGGTCAACGGAGTGCCGCTGCCGGCCGACGAGCTGTCGCCTCGCGTGCACCGCATGTTCAACTCCCGCCCCGACAACGTGCTGTACGTCGACGGGGAGGACGAGGCGCCGGTGGGCGCCGTGCTGCGCGGGGTGGACCTCGTGCGGCAGGGCGGAGCCTCGCCGGTGGTCTTCATCACCAAGAAGCTCGAGTAGGACCCCGTGCCATGAACGAGCGACGCCGCTCGACCACCACCAGGACGCTCGTGACCCTCGCGCTCCTCGGCGCCAGCGCGCGCGCCGAGGCGATGGAGCCCGAGCCGGCCCCCGACGCGTTCACCGTCGAAGAGGCGCCCGAAGAGGCGCCCGAGGAGCCACCCTCCGACGACGGCTTCGCGCTCGAGGACGAGGGCGGCGACGAGCCCATCGACGAGGGCACGGTGGTGATGCCCGCCGCGCCGTCGGACGACGCGGCCGAGGAGGAGCCCGACGACGACGGCGGCTGGACCTTCGAGGTGGAGGACATCTCGGACGACGAGGACGCCATCGAGCAGGAGGTGGCGGCGGCCACCGTCGAGGCCAAGGGCGGCCCCACCGGCGTGGTGCGGGGCGTGCTCAAGGACTCCGTGACCGGCGATCCGCTCGTGGGCGCGCAGGTCGAGGTGGTCGGCGGCACGTACAAGACCAAGACCAATGCGCAGGGCGAGTACGCGCTCACCCTGCCGGCGGGCACCCACGAGATCCGCCTGCGCAGCGACAGCAGCCAGCCGCTGGTCTCCACGGTGGAGGTGGCCCAGGGCGACACGGTGAAGCTCGACCGCGAGCTGCGGCCGCTGCAGGGCGCGGGGCAGGTGGTCGAGGTGCAGGCCGAGATGAACCGCGAGAGCGAGGGCGCGCGGCTGCTTCAGCGCAAGGAGTCGGTCTCGGCCCGCGACCTCATGAGCCGCGACGAGATCTCCAAGTCGGGCGGCGGCTCGACCAGCGCGGTGGCCCGCCGGATCGTGGGCAGCACGGTGGTGGGCGGCCGCTTCCTGTTCGTGCGCGGCCTGGGCCATCGCTACGGCAACACCCTGTTCGACGGCGCGCGGGTGCCCAGCCCCGAGCCCGAGCTGCGCACGGTGCCGCTGGACATCTTCCCCTCGGGGGCGCTGTCGGCCATCAACATCCAGAAGACCTTCACCCCCGACGTGCCGGCCGACTTCGCGGGCGGCTCCACCCAGCTCGAGAGCCGCGACGTGCCCGAGGAGTTCATCTTCGAGGCGTCGGCCGAGATGGGCGCCAACACGGCCACCACCGGCCGCGAGATGGTGACCGGCCACGGCTTCGTGGGGGCCGACGGGTTCGCGCTCGGCAACCGGCCGCGGGCGCTGCCCGAGGCGCTCGACACCCCGCAGCGGATCGGTCGCTCGGTGGTGGGATCGGACTTCCGGCCCCTGTACACCGAGCAGGACATCGAGCGCTTCGGCGAGGCGCTCGACGGCCGCACGCGGGTGATGCGGGCCCGTGCGCCCGTGAACTTCGGGGTGAAGGCCACCACCGGCTACGGGCTCGAGTACGGCAAGGAGGGCAAGGTGGGGTTCCTCGCCTCGGCGACCTACCGCGCCCAGCACCAGACCATGCGCGAGCGGATCCGGCTGTACGCGGGGCCCGACGGCGTGCTCGACGTGAACGAGCCCCAGGTCGACTACCAGGGCATCCGAACCACCTACAACGTGGCGTGGTCGGGGATCGGGCTGGCCAAGTGGCGGCCCAACGCCAACAACCGCCTGGAGGTGCTGGGCTTCTACTCGCGCGACGCCGACGACGAGACCCGGGAACTGCGGGGGACCGCGCTGTCGGTCTCGAACACGCCGGTCATCAACACGCGCCAGCGCTACATCATGCGCTCGGTGCTGCTGTCCCGGCTCGGCGGCCACCACGAGCTGCCCAAGGCGAACGACCTCGAGATCGACTGGTTTGGTTCGTACGCCCAGGCGCGGCGCGACGACCCGGCGATGCGGGACATGCTGTTCAACACCGACGGGTCCGAGCCGGTGCTCGACCCCACCAGCGGCGGCGGCAAGCAGCTGTTCCTCGATCTGGTCGACCACACCGAGAGCGCCGCCGTCGACTTCGGGGTGCCCTTCCAGCAGTGGGGGGGCCTGGGCGGCAAGTTCTCCACGGGGGTGTGGGTCGAGGGCAAGCAGCGCGAGTTCTTCGCGCGGCGCTTCGCGTTCCAGCGGGCGGGCAGCCTGCCCTTGCCGGTGGGCCTAGGCGACGTGCTCGGGCCCGACACGATCGGCGGCGGCGACCCCATGGGCACCGTGCCGCTCTACGTGGAGGAGACCACCCGCGCGAACGACAACTACGACGCCCAGCAGGAGATCTACGCCGGCTACGCGATGGTCGACCTGCCGCTGGTTCGCTGGCTGAAGCTGGCGGGTGGCGCCCGCTTCGAGGCCAGCCACATCGACGTGGAGGCGTTCGACCTGTTCGACCGCTCCGCGGAGGTCGCCAACGGCGACGCCGCGCTGCGTGACTACGACGTGCTGCCCTCGGTGTCGTTCATCTTCGCGCCCACGCAGAAGATGAACGTGCGCCTCACCGGCACCCAGACCCTCGCCCGGCCCGAGTTCCGGGAGCTGGCGCCCTTCGAGTTCACCGACTTCGTGGGCGGCGCCACCGTCATCGGCTTCCCGGGGCTTCAGAGCTCGAAGATCTGGAACGCCGACATGCGGTGGGAGTGGTTCCCCTCCGTGGCCGAGGTGGTCGCGGTGTCGGTCTTCTACAAGTACTTCGACAAGCCCATCGAGCGGGTGGCCGGCTCCCGGATCCCGCGGTTGGTGTCGTTCCGCAACGCGGAGCGGGCCCAGAACATCGGCGCGGAGCTCGAGGTGCGCAAGAACCTCGCGTTCCTCGGCGAGGCGGTCGAGGACTTCTCGCTGGGCACCAACTTCGCCTACGTGTTCTCGCGGGTGGAGCTGGGCGACTGCGACCCCTTTGGCGAGGGCGGAGGCTGTGACGGGGCGGTGAGCGACGTGTCCACCTCGCGGGTGCGGCCGCTCCAGGGCCAGTCGCCCTTCGTGGTGAACGCCTACCTCGACTACACCAACGACCGCAGCGGCACCACCGCGCGCTTCCTGTACAACGCGTTCGGTCGGCGGATCGCCGAGGTCGGGGCCAACCGGCTGCCCGACATCTACGAGGAGTCGATCCACAACTTCGACTTCGTGCTCGGCCAGCAGCTGGCCGAGGGGCTCACGCTGTCGCTGAGCGTCGAGAACCTGGTGAACTACCCCCGGCGCTTCACCCAGGGGCCCGACCGCGCCGTGACCTACCTGGCGTGGCCCGGGACCACGTTCGGGCTGGGCTTGACCTATCGGATCTGAGTCGGGGTCGGGGCGGCGGGCCGGGGCGGCGGGCCGGGGCCGGGGCGGCGGGTCGGCTCCCGACCCAGGGAAAGCCTCACATCCTTCCCCATCGTTACCGAGAATTGCGTTCGAAGACGCGCCGTCGTCACGCGATCCGGTCATAACGCACTCATCGTCGAGCCACATCCCTCGGCTCGAACACCGGCCGACGCACCCCTCGCGTCGTGCCCCCTGGAGATTCCCAAGATGAAACGCCTCACTGTACTGGGCGCTCTCGCCGTCCTCCCCCTCTCCCTGGTCCTCGCCGGCTGCGACGGTGACGAAGGCGGCCTCGCCGACGCGGGCGACGATTCCGGCAGCGACGAGCTGCGGATCGAGGTCGCCGGTGACATCACCGAGGACACCACGTGGTCGGCCGACCACATCTACGTGCTGACCGGAATCACCTTCGTGAAGGGGGCGACCCTCACGATCGAGCCGGGCACCGTCGTGGAGGGCGCGGGCGGCTCGGTGCTGGTCATCGACCAGGACGCCCGCATCGAGGCGGTGGGCACCGCCGACGCGCCGATCGTGATGACCTCGGTGCTGCCCGAGGGCAGCCGCAACCGCGGCGACTGGGGCGGGCTGGTGCTCATCGGTGACGCACCGGCCAACGTGGGCGTGGGCGCGGCCGAGGGCTTCCCCACCCCGCCGCCCTACGGCGGGCAGGACGAGGCCCACGACTGTGGCCGGCTGAGCTACCTGCGGGTGGAGTGGGCCGGCTTCGAGCTGTCGCCCGGCAACGAGCTGAACGGGATCACCTTCTACGCCTGCGGCACCGGCACCTCGGTCGACCATGTGCAGGTGCACATGGGCTCGGACGACGGCATCGAGATGTTCGGCGGCAACTTCGACGCCTCGCACCTGGTGGTGACCGGGGCGGCCGACGACAGCATCGACTGCGACCAGGGCTTCCGCGGCAACCTCCAGCACGTGTTCGTGCAGCAGGACCCGGCGGTGGGCGACAACTGCCTGGAGTGGTCCAACCAGGGCAACGACTTCGCGGCTACGCCGGTGACCGGCCCCACCCTCACCAACTTCACGTGCGTGGGCTCGGGGGCGGGCGGCGAGAAGAGCAAGGGCGTGACCCTCAAGGAGGGCACCGAGGCCACCATCCGCGACGCGCTGTTCACCGACATCACCAACGACGCGATGGTGCTGCTGCATCAGGTCACCCAGGACAAGGCCGAGGCCGGCGCGATCGTGGTCGACGGCGTGCACTTCTGCGGCGGGGCCGGGTTCGCGGTGAGCGACGACGAGGGCGAGGTGGTCGGCTGGACCGCCGCCGACTTCGAGAACTGGGTGATGACCACGGGCACCAACGCCAAGGATTCCGACTGCGGGCTGGGCTCGACCGCGTGGGGCTCGCCCGACGTGCAGCCGAGCGCGAGCCTGCCCGGGGTGGGCGGGTACGCCGGCGCGGTCGATCCCGACGGCGACAACTGGACCCTGGAGCCCTGGATCACCTACGCGCGCTAGAGCGCGAGGCGCGAGGCGCCATGGGCCGGGCCGGGGCTTTGTCCCTCGCCCGGCCTTGGTCTATGGAGGGGCGTGCCCGGCTCGCTGCCCATCGACGCGCTGCTGCCTCGCATCGAGGAGGCGCTGCGGGCCGGCCCCAACCTGGTCGTCCAGGCCGATCCGGGCGCGGGCAAGACCACCCGGGTGCCGCCGCTGCTGTTGGACCAGGGCCTGAGCGCGGGGGAGATCGTGGTCACCCAGCCCCGAAGGCTGGCCGCGCGGCTGGCCGCGCGACGGGTGGCGCACGAGCGCGGCGGGCCGGTGGGCGGCGAGGTGGGCTACCAGGTGCGCTTCGACACCCGGGTGAGCGATCGAACCCGGGTGTGCTTCGTGACCGAGGGCCTGCTGCTCAGCCGCATGCGCGACGATCCCACCCTGGCCGGGGTGGGCACGGTGGTGCTCGACGAGTTCCACGAGCGCCACGTGGACGCCGACGTGGCGCTGGCGCTGCTGCGCCGGCTTCAGCTCGGGCCGCGGCCGGATCTTCGGGTGGTGGTGATGTCGGCCACGCTCGACCCCGAGCCGGTGGCGCGCTTCCTCGACGCGCCGGCCGTGGCCTCGCCCGGGCGCAGCTTTCCGGTGGAGGTGGAGTACCGGCCGGGGGCGGGCAAGGCTGCGCTCGAGGCCCAGGTGGCCGACGCGGTGCGGGAGCTGGGCCAGACCGGGCTCGATGGGCATGTGTTGGTGTTCTTGCCGGGGGCGCGGGAGATCCATCGCTGTGCCCAGGCCTGCGCCGGGGTGGCGCGCACGCTGGGGCTCACGGTGGTGACCCTGCACGGTGATCTGTCCGCCGACGCGCAAGACCGTGCGGTGGGCTCGGGCGGACCGCCGCGGCTCATCCTCTCCACCAACATCGCCGAGACCTCCGTGACCATCGAGGGGGTGGCGGCGGTGATCGACAGCGGGCTGGTGCGGCGGCCCAGCCACGACCCGTGGTCGGGGCTGCCCATGCTCACGCGAGCGAAGATCGCCCAGGCCTCGGCCGAGCAGCGCACCGGTCGGGCGGGGCGGACCCGGGCCGGGCGGTGCGTGCGGCTGTACGCCCGGCACGACCTCGAGCGCCGGCCGGCGTTCGATCCCCCCGAGCTGCGGCGCCTGGACCTGGCCGGGGCGCTGCTGGACCTGCGGGCGCACGGGCTTCGCGGGGCCGGTGAGCTGCGCTGGCTCGACGACCCGCCCGCGGCCGCGGTGGAGGCCGCCGAGGCGCTGCTTCGGCGGCTGGAGGCGGTCGACGACCAGGGCCGGCCCACGGCGGTGGGGCGCGAGATGCTGCGCTACCCCGTGCACCCGCGGCTGGCTCGGCTGCTGGTGGAGGCACGGCGGCGGGGCGTGGCCGCGTGGGGGGCCGGGGCGGCCGCGCTGCTGGGCGAGCGACCGCTGCGGCGGCACGACGGGCGAGGGCCGGGCGGTGCGGCGGCCCCCGACGCGGCGGCGGCCGACGTGCTGGCCGAGCTGCGTGCCCTGGAGCGGGTGCGTCGCGACCCCGGCGAGGCGGGGCGGCTGGGCATCGACCGCGGGGTGCTGGCGCAGGTGGAGCGGGTGCGCCGGCAGCTGCTCGATCGCATGGGCCGGCCGCGGGCGAGCAGCCGCGACCCCGACGACCTGTGCATGGCGCTGCTGGTCGCGTTCCCCGACCGGGTGGCGCGGGCGGAGACCCGCCGGGGCCAGCCCGATCGCCTGGTGCTCGCGGCGGGGGGCGAGGCGGAGCTGTCGGCCGCGTCGGCGGTGCAGGGCGCGGAGCTGCTGGTGGCGGTGGCGGCCGAGCAGCGGCACGAGCCCGGGCGCCGGGGGCCTCGCACCGTGGTGCGCAGCGCGGCCGCCATCGAGCCCGAGTGGCTGCTGGAGCTGTCGGGAGAGGCGCTGGTCGAGCGCACGCGGGTCACCTTCGATCCCCGCACCCAGCGGGTGGAGGCGGTGCGAGAGACCCGCTACGACGGGCTGACGATCGACGAGGCGCCGCTGGCCGAGGTGCCGCCCGAGGGCGAGGCGTGCCTGCGGGAGGCGGCGCTCGCCCGGGGCCCGGCCGCCTTCGTCGACGATGCCGACGCGCTCGAGGGCTGGCTGCGGCGGGTGGGCTTCTTGGCCCAGCATCGGCCCGAGGTGCCCGCGCTCGGCGACGCCGACGTGCGCCGGGTGCTGGCCCGGCTGTGCGAGGGGCGGCGCAGCTTCGCCGAGCTGCGGCGGGCGGGCCTGCGCGACCAGCTGCGGGCGGAGCTGCCCGGGAACGTGCTCGCCCTGCTCGAGCAGCTCGCGCCCGGGCGGGTGCGGCTGGCCGGCGGGCGCATGCTCGAGGTGCACTACGAGCGCGACCGGCCGCCGTGGGTGCAGTCGCGCCTGCAGGACTTCTTCGGCTCGGTCGAGGGCCCGGCCGTGCTGGGGGGGCGGGTGCCGCTGGTGCTGCACTTGTTGGCGCCCAACCGGCGGGCGGTGCAGGTCACCACCGATCTCGCTGGCTTCTGGGAGCGGCACTACCCCGAGCTGCGGCGGGCGCTGATGCGGCGGTATCCGAAGCATGCGTGGCCCGAGGATCCGCGCACCGCCGCGCCGCCCGAGCCCGGCGGCGGGCGGCGGCGTCGGTGACGAGGGGGTCGGGGTGGTCGGAGCGGCGGCGCGGTTTTCGATCCGCCAAACCGCTGCGTGCTAGCATCGTCGCCGGTGTTCTCCGAGGCCGTCAGCATCGCGACCACCGCGCTGAAGCACCGGCGCGACATTCGCAAGTGGCTCGCCCAGCTGTGGAAGCGGCTGACCAAGGGCCGGGTGCGGATCGTCGTGTTCGGCGCGGCCGGGGCGGGCAAGACCTCGCTGGGGCGGTTGCTCGCGGGCGAGGACGTGCGCCCGGAGTACCGCGAGTCGACCCAGCCCGAGACCTTCGAGCTCGACGGCGCGGCGCGCTGCACGGTCCTGGTGCCTCCCGGGCAGAAGAGCCTGCGGGCAGCGACCTGGGACGAGCTCGTGCGTCAGGTGACCGCGGGCGAGTCGACCATCGTCATCCACGTGGTGTCGTGGGGGCTGAACGCCATCGAGCCGCTCCCCGTGCGGGGTCTGGAGGGCTTCGAGGAGGGGATGGCCTCCGAGGAGGTCGTTCGGCGCTTCGCCGAGCGCCAGCGGGCGCAGGAGATCGAGACGCTCCGCGAGTACGGGGCACACTTCGGCAACGCTCCGCGCACGCTGTCGATGCTCACCGTGGTCACCAAGCAAGACCTGTGGTGGGACCACCGCGACGAGGTCCGGCGGCACTACGAGGGGCCCTACGCGGAGGCCGTCGACGAGCTGCGCCAGCGGGTGGGGGCGAAGAACTTCGTGCACAAGCTCTGGTCGGTCTCGCTCATCCCCAAGAACCTCCGCGACGGCGAGGGTGAGGTCCTCGTGCCCACCGCGCAGGGCTACGACGCGCCGCTGCAGCTGACCAACACCGAGCGGTTGATCGAGATCGTGGCGCAGGAGGCCGAGCATGGCCGGTGAGTCCCGGGGCGACGAGATGCCGGCCGAGGTCGTGCTGCGCATGCTCGGCGAGTACTCCGCGCGGGTGTCGACGGGCATGGGCATGTCGGTCGGCGCGCGGGCGTCGTCGAGCGCCTTTTGGGGGTCCGTGGTGGTGCTGGTGGTGCTGCTGGGGGCGGGGATGTACTTCGTGGTCGAGCGAAGCCCGCTGACCGACGATTTCGCGAAGACGTTCGCCGTGGTCGCCGTGGTCGCCGTGGCTGCCGTCACCACCTATGTGACGAAGAAGCTCGGAGAGCTCGTGGAGAGTCGGCGCCGGCCCGAGCTGGAGCTGGCCGTCTGGCAGCTGCGGCGGATCTACCAGGTGGCCTCCCGCATGGAAGACCTCGGCCACCAGGTCGACTTCGCCACGCGCTTCGAGTTCGACCTGCGCCTGAGCGAGGCGCAGTTCCTGCTGGGGCGGGCGGAGCGGCTGGGCATCACCGAGGCCCTGACCGAGGCCGAATTCGCCAGTGTCCGGCGCGAGCGCTCGGTGACCGCGATCCCCCTCGAGTCCGAGACGACGCCGACCGACGCGCCGCGGGACGCAGTGGGCATGCTGGCCAAGGACGCCTGACCGAGCCGTCGGCCTCACCACTGCGGCGTGACGGGCAAGGCTGGTGAATCGGGGCTGGGTGCTACGATTTCCAGCCCCTCGACGGGGGCCTCGCCCGCGCGGTGAGCCGACGCCCCCCCGAGCATCCCGATGACCCGCGACGCTTCGCCCCGGCCTCGCTCCTCGACCGGTCCCCTTCGTGCGCTGGTCCGGGAGCCGGTCGTGCACTTCGTGCTCATCGGCGCGGTCCTGTTCGGCCTGGACTACGCGCTCACGCCCACGGAGGCTACGAGCGCCACCGAGGCCCCCGGCGCCCAGTCTTGCCCGCTGCCGATCCCGTCGGAGCCGATCGTGGTCGACCAGGCGCTGCGCGACCGGCTGGCGCGGGAGTGGTCGAGCACCCACGCCGCCCCGCCCGACGCCGCGCAGCTCGAGGGCCAGGTGCAGCACTACATCGACCAGCACGTGCTCTACCGGGAGGGGCTCGCGCGGGGCCTGGCCGAGGGCGACGCCCGGATCCGCGAGCGGGTGACCGCGCAGATGGCCTACGTGCTCGACTCCGGGCTGGTCATCGAGCCGCCCGAGGAGGCCACCCTGCGCGCGTGGTTCGAGGCGCGGGCCGATCGCTACGCCCGGCCCGAGCGCGTCGACTTCACCCAGGTGTTCGTGCAGGGGCGCGACGCCGGGGCCGAGGCCCGGGCGCGGGAGCTGCTCGGCCTGCTCGACGCCGGGGCCGATCCCAACGGGTTGGGTGACAGGTTCTCGGGCGGCCGCCGCTTTCGCGGGCGCAAGCTCGACGATCTCTCCGCCCGCTTCGGCGAGGCGTTCATCGCCGGCCTCCAGACTCAGGCGCAGGGCACCTGGGCGCTGCGGCGCTCCGACGAGGGCCTGCACCTCGTGCGGGTGGATCGCTGGGTCGCCGGCCGGGCGCCCGAGTTCGAGGTGGTGCGCGAGCAGGTGCACCACGACTGGGAGGAGGCGCAGCGGATCGTGGCGCGCGAGGAGGCCACCCAGGCGATGCGTGGGCGGTGGGAGATCGTGATCAGCCCATGATCGGGCGGGGGTCGAGCGGGCGGGGGTCGAGCGGGCGGGGGTCGAGCGGGCGGGGGTCGAGCGGGCGGGGGTCGTGGGTGGTGCTGCTGGCCGTCCTGGGGTGGATGGTGGCCGGGCCGGTGGCCGCCCACGGTCTGCACCCGGGCGTGCTGTCGCTGACCGAGCAGCAGCCGGGCGTGTTCGCGGTGCAGTGGACCGAGCCGGTCGACACCAGCGGCGGTGTCACTGCGGTCGAGGTGCGTTTTCCCGAGGTCTGTCGGCACGAGGGCAGCCGGCTGGACTGCACACCCGAGGGGTTGCAGGGGGCGATCGCCTTCGAGGGCCTGGAGGCGCAGCAGGGGCGGGTGGTGGCGATGGTGCGGTGGCTGGATGGGCGCACCACCGAGGCCCTGGTCACCGCCGACGCGCCGCGGCTCGAGCTGGAGAGCGCGCCCGGGCGCTCGGCTGGGGTGTGGCTGGGGCTGGGGGTCGAGCACATCCTGAGCGGGTTGGACCACTTGGCGTTCGTGGTGGGGTTGCTGCTGGTGGTGGGCGTGCACGCGATGCGGCGGCTGCTGGCGACGATCACCGCGTTCACGGTGGCGCACTCGCTGACGCTGGGGCTGGCGACGCTGGGGGCGATCTCGCTGCCCGTGGCGCCGGTCGAGGCGACGATTGCGGCCAGCGTGGTGCTGGTGGCCCGCGAGGCTACGCATGAGGAGGCGACGCTCACCCGGCGCGCGCCCTGGGCGGTGGCGCTGGTGTTCGGGCTGGTGCACGGGCTCGGGTTCGCCGGGGCGCTGGGGGAGTGGGGGGTGCCCGAGAGGTGGGTGCTGCCGAGCTTGTTGTGGTTCAACGTGGGGGTGGAGCTGGGGCAGGTGGCGGTGGTGGGGGTGCTGGTGGTGGGGGTGTGGTTGCTCGGGCGCGGGGTGGGGCGGCGGCGGCTGGGGAGGCTGCGGCCGCTGGCGACGCATGCGATCGGGGGGCTGGGGGCGTGGTGGTTGATCGAGCGGACGCTGGCGATGCTGTAGGGCAGATGATGCTGTAGGGCAGATATGGGTTGAAGTTTTCTTTTTCTGCGGTCGACCCTTTGGCTCAAGAGCTCACAACGATTGGGCGACTCTTGTCGCCGAACCTTCACGTGAGCTGGGTGATCTCCTGCCACGCTGCGTTGCGATCCCCTCAGCCACCGGCTGTGACACGCCATGGGGCCAATGAGCACGAATCCGGATGACGACGTGTGCGTTGTGGCACTTCGGGAAGTTATAGGACCACAGGGTTTTTGGGTCGGCGGATGCGGTGAGTTGAAGATGCGGCCAAGTTTGCGCTCGATTTGATGATGCGGAGATCGGCCACCTTTCGGTGGTATTCGACGAAGTCGTCACCAAGTGAGCTGTCTGCGAGTCTTGTTGCAGACTGAGCATCACCTCCGCGTATAATGAGTTCTTCGGTTGGCTTGAGCTTGCGGGCGGCGAGAAAATTTCGCACCAATACTTCAAACGTAGATGGCGGCTTATGGTCCAAGTGTGCCTGTTCGTAGCTAATTAACTCGTTGGTGACCTCGCACTGAACGACCTTCTCTGTGCTTGTACCTCGCCCGTGAATATCAAAATGATTTCGTTTGGCGAGGATAAGGGTGGGTGCTAGGTATTCGCGGAATGCTCTTGCTACTGCCTGAATGGTAGATGTGTTACTGCCGGTGATTGCACTCTTGAGTGAGAAGTCTGTGTTGCTGCCATCCATCCTTTCGAGCCAAAAGCATCGTGTTGGGTGATCAGGTGCTTTGGCGACGTAGTAACGACGAACGCCTACTCCAACTTTTTGTTCAAAGTCTGGATGAAGGGCGAGGACCGCGCTGAGATCGCGAGCCTTGTCGCCTTCAATGGTGTCACCTAGCTCGCAAGAGTTTAGGATCTCTCGGAAATGTTTTGTGGCAGCGGTTTGCGTGGGGAAGACACGGTGACCAATGTCGACAGGCTTAGCCAAGAGCCAAACTTACCGCTTTCGGAAACGTATGGCAAGCGATGGGTATATTCTTCTTTCGGACGTGTGCCGAAGTACGGATGGGCGAGCAAGTGGGCTCGTAGTCGACTCAGACAGTCGATCAATGAGCCCTCTTACTCGCCCGCCCCCGCTCACCCCTCCGTCGAGAACCGCCGCACCGGCGTGCTCACCTCGTGGTCACAGTCGCTCACCGTCGCGTACCACTCATACTCCCGCCCCGCCTCCAGCCCCTCCACCGCCGTCGTCACCATGCCCATTGCCGGGTCCACCACCGCCGCCGCCTCGAAGTTCCCCCCTGCCCCGCGCAGGTCGATCTCCAGCGTGAACTCGCTATCATCGTCGGTCAGCCACTCGTCGCGGCTGGGCGAGTAGGTGCGCACCGTGACCTCGTCGTTCGCCGGCGAGAACTCCCAGATCCGCATGAACCCCGACCCGCCGTCGCCGTCGCCCTGGTAGTCGGCGAGCATCGAGTGGATCACGTTGCCCTGGTACACGTCGGTGCGCCGCGACTCGTTGGTGATGTGCCCGCCCGTCATCAGCTGCACGTTGTCGACCCCGCGCAGCGTGTCGTAGATCTCCTGCGACTGGGGCCCGAAATTCCCCCCGCTGTTGAGCATGTAGTGGGTGTTGAGGATCCCCAGCGCGTCGGGGTGCGCCTCGAACACCGTGCGCGCCCACGTGAGCACGGCCGGATCGGGCGTGGTGTCGTACTTGAGGTTCACCACCACGATCTCCAGCTCGCCCACCCGCACGTGCACCCAGTTCTCGTCGTTGGTGGTGCCGAGGTGGCCGCCGTAGTACGAGCGACCCGCGAAGCGATCCACCCCGAAGTGCTCGTTGAACACGGTCGTGTCGCCGTCGCTGCCGGTCGGCGCCTGGTCGTGGTTGCCCACGCACACCCCGTAGGGCATGCCATCGGGCAGCTCGGCCTCGGGCTCCTCCAGCCGGCTCATCGCCGCGTCGGCGATCGCCCACTCCTCCTGTGCCGCACCATGGTTGACGATGTCGCCGTTGTGGATCACCGCCCGGATGTCGTAGGCCTCGCGGTTGTCTCGCACCCACTGGGTCTGGTCGTGGAAGTAGTCGGGGCTGCCCGCGCTGGGCGAGTCCACGTCGGAGTAGTACTGGGTGTCGGGCAGCACCACGAGGGTGAAGTCGTCGTCCGTCCCCACCTCGCGCACGTAGAACGTGGCCACGTGCTCGTCCGAGTCGGCGTCGGCGATGCTCAGCGACAGCTCCACCGCATCGGCCGGCCGCATCGGCGGCGGGTCGGTCGGGTCTTCGACCAGCACCGTGGGCGGCGCGCCCCGGTCGAGCACCGCGCCCTCTGGCACGAACGTGGCCCCCACCAGCGTGCCCGAGGTCCCGCCCACGCTGTCGACCACCCCGCCGTCGCCCTCGTCGAGCGCCCACCTCGACACCAGCCCCTCGCCGCTCTCCAGCGTCAGGAACATCGCCGCGGCGATCTCCGCCTCGCTGCGGGCGTGGTCCCACACCCGCAGCTCGTCCACCAGCCCGTGCAGCGCGCCCGCGGCCGTGCCGGTGGAATCCATGGCCGTGCCGATCGCGAAGTGCTGGATGCTGTCGGCGCGCGGGGTGGCGTTGGCGTCGAGCTGCTCGTCGAGCTGCCCGTCGAGGTACAGCCGCCAGGTCGTCCCGTCGTAGCTCACCGCCACGTGGTGCCACGTGCCCCACGTGACCGCCGTGGTGCCGATGACCGGATGGTTGGCGCCGCTGGCCGTGTCCTCGAAGTCGGCCGCGAGCACGTTGCCGTGGAACCCGAACGCGTAGTTGCAGTTGTAGACGGTGTCGTCGTTCTCGCCGCGGCCCTTGCCGGCGATCGGCACCAGCCGCACCCCGCCCGACCCGGTCCCCATGTCCTCGCCCGCGCCGTCGCGCCGCACCCACGCCTCCACCGTGAACGTCTGAAGCCCCAGCTCGGGCGCCTCGCCCATCGTCACGTGCGCCCCGCTGCCGTCGAAGCTCAGCGCGCTCGACATCGCCGGCGGCGCGTCCCCGCACGCCGTCACGGGCGGCGGCTCGCCGGTGGTGTCCCCCGAGCCCGACTCGTCGATCGCCGCCGTCGCGCTGGCATCGGCCGCCTCGGTGTCCGACCCGGTCCCCGAGCCCTCGACTCCCGTGGTGCCCGTGCCCTCCGTGGCATCCGGGTCCCGGCCGGTCGAACCGCCCGCACACCCCACGAGCGCCAGGGCCATCAGGCCCACCACACACCGCTCACGACACTGGCTCGTCACGTTCCGGACGCTACGACGGGCCCGCCGGCCCGCCTAGCAGTAATGTGCGATGCCTACCTTCCTTTGGTTACCTTTCGGGGCGTTCGCGAACCTCGAGATCCACTGCCTCGAAGACCTCGTTGGCGTCGCTAGCGGTCAGCGCCCGGTCGAACCACTGATGGAGCCGAGCCTCGTCGGTACAGGCCTCGACCCGCTGGTGCTGGAGCTCGGTGAGTGCCAGCTCCCGCTCATCGAGCAGCTGCAGGAGCAGCTCGAGCTTGCCCTCGAGTCTGCCCTCGAGTCTGGCTTCGAGCCTGCCCATGAGCTTGCCCTTGGCAAAGGCTTCGTCGTAGATGGTCGCGTGCACGGTTCGGCCGCCCGGCTTCACGGGCAGATCCTCCACTTCGGTCCTCAATCCTCGAAGACCTCGTTGGCGTCGCTAGCGGCCAGCGCCCGGCCGAACCACTTCTGGAGCTGTCCCTCGTCGGCACAGGCCTTGACCCGCTGGTGCTGGAGTTCGGTGAGTGACAGCTCCCGCTCGTCGAGCAGCTGCAGGAGCAGCTCGAGCTTGCCCTCGAGCTTGCCCTCGAGCTTGCCCTCGAGCCTGCCCTCGAGCTTGCCCTCGAGCCTGCCCTCGAGCTTGCCCTCGAGCTTGCCCTCGAGCTTGCCTTCGAGCCTGCCCTCGAGCTTGCCCTCGAGCTTGCCCTTGGCGACGGCTTCGTCGTAGATGGTCGCGTACACGGTGTGGAGCTCCTGGCTGGCGGCTTGGACGAGTATATCGCGGAGGGGAGAGTCGGGCTCGAATGCGCTGATGACGTAGGTCCACAGTGCCTGCACGTCGTCGATGCCCAGCGTCGTCATGACCGTCTCGAAGAGCGGCGCGAGAGGCGCGACGTGCTCGCGCGTGGTCTCGTGGGGCCGGAAGGCGAGGCGGAGCAAGGAACGGGTGACCTCGACCAGCGCGAGGATGCCGTCGCGCGCGTGCTGGTCGGCGAGGACCGAGTCGCCGAGCTCGTCGACCTCGAAGGTCAACTCGACCGGGGCGCCCATGGCATCGCGCAGCTCGTCGGGGAGGTCGAGCAGACCAGAGAGCCGCCGGGGCTGCGTCCACCCCTCGGGGCCCTGGTAGAGCACGATGGGGTAGATGAGCGGCAGGTGGTGGACGGGGCCCGGCTGCTCTCGGATGAAGCCCTCCCAGATGCGCACGATGTAGCGCAGCAGCCGATAGGCCATCAGGCGATCGGGCGTGGACTGGTGCTCGAGCAACACGTAGACGAGAACCGATCGCTCGGTGTCACGCAGGCGGATGTCGTAGAGGATGTCGCTGTGGCGCGTGGTGAGCTTGGGATCGACGAACGAACCCGAGCGCACCCGCAGCGTGGGCCAGTCGAGCCGAGCCGCGACCTCCTCGGGCAAGACCTGACGCAGCTCGACCGCCGCCGCCTCCGGGCGAGTGAGCACCCACTTGGCCAAGCGGTCGTGAGGGTGGAGAGCCTTGCCGTCGCCGTCGCCGTCGCCGTCGCCGTCGCCGTTGCCGTTGCCGTCGCTGGTCATCGAACGCATGGACCGTAGCGCAGCCCCTGGAGGTGAACACCTGGGGGAAAAGGAACCACCCACGCCGGCGCGATGATGCGGCCCGACTCGTTCTCGTGGCTCAGCGCGCCCCCACCTCAGCGCTCGGGAGCGGATCAGCTCGAGCGCAGACCACGGACTCTCGGCCCAGGAAATTCTTCCGAGAAACCAAATTTTCTTCGTAACGCTTCGGGAGGCTCCGGCTACGTACCCCTCGAAAGCCGCCGCGGCGCCCGAGGGGGGCGCGACCGCAGGAGGCCAAAGGGAGACGGACAATGCGACGAATCGCGATGATTTCAGGACTTGCGCTGGGGCTTCTCACGATCAACGGGGCGGTGGCCCTCGCGGGCGACGGCGGCGGCGGTGGAGCGGAAGAAGGCGGCGGCGGTGCCGAAGACGGCGGCGGTGCCGAAGACGGCGGCGGTGCCGAAGACGGCGGCGGTGGAGACACCGGCGGCGGTGGTGGGGACACCGGCGGCGGTGGTGGTGAAGAGGGCGGCGGCGCCGAAGAAGGCGGCGGCGCCGAAGAAGGCGGCGGCGCCGAAGAAGGCGGCGGCGGTGAAGAGGGCGGCGGAGCCGAAGAAGGCGGCGGAGCCGAAGAGGGCGGCGGCGCGGGTGAGTCCGGCGGCGGCGGTGAGTCCGGGGCGGAGGAGTCCGGCGACAGCTGGTGGGGCGAGACCGACGAAGAAGGAGGCGCGGCCGAAGAGGACGAAGGCGGCGCGGGTGAGACCGGCGAGGCCACCACGGGGGCCAGCGAAGAGAGCAGCGGCGGAGCCGAGGACGACGCGCCGAGCTGCTCGGTGGATCGCGACGGCTCGCCGATGGGCGGCCTGCTGATGCTGCTGGGGCTCACCGCGTGGTCCCGCCAGCGACGCCACGCGACCCGCTAGTCGAGCAGAACGAATCGAGCACCCACGGGGGCGCCAGGCCAGAGGCCAGGCGCCCTCGTCTGCATTTCGAAGACTCGCCGCCCGACGACGAGCGAGCACGTCTCCGTTCGACCGCCCGCACCTCCGCCCGCCGGCCCGCCGATCTTTTTCCTCCACCCCATGTAACGACCCCACCTACTTCGGACACGCACGCACGATGGCGAGGGAGACAACGATGAAGATGCTCGCGGCGCTGGCGTGTGTCGCAGCGCTCGGCGGCTGCGGGGGGCAGGGCGAGGACGGGCCGGCGGGCGCGACCGACCCGGGCTCGACCGATTCCGACGGGCCCACCGAGGACGGCGGCGACGACGACACGATCGACGTGCCCGTGCCGGGGCTGGACCGCAACGCGCTGGGGGCCACCGGGCTTCGGAGGCTCAGCCGCGGGGAGCTTCAGCGCACGCTCACCGACCTGGTGGGGCCGCTGCCCGAGGGGATGCTCGACGCGATCCCCCACGACGAAGAGACCCCCTTCGACAACGACTACGCCACGCAGGTGTCGTCGCCCACCCTGGTCGACGGGATGCTGTCGCTGTCGACGGGCGTGGCCGAGCACGTGCTGGCCGATCCCGATCTCTCCGAGGCGGTGCTGGGCTGCACGCCCACCGGCCCCGGCGACGAGGACTGCCTGCGCACCTTCGCCAGCGCGTTCGCTCGCCGAGCGCTGCGGCGGCCGCTGAGCACCGAAGAGCTGGACGCCTACGGGGCCTTCATCGGCTTCGCCGAGGAGGAGGGCGACTTCGACGTGGCCGCGACGATGGTGTTCCAGGCGGTGCTGATGGACGCGGAGTTCCTCTATCGCATCGAGACCGGCGAGCCGGTCTCGGGCGATCCCTCGACCGTCCGCCTCGACGACCTGTCGATGGCCACCCGGCTCTCGTACCTGCTGTGGGGCACCGCCCCCGACGAGGCCCTGCTGGCCCGGGCCGAGCGCGGCGAGCTGTCGAGCGCGCAGCAGGTGCGCGAGGCGGCCGAGCAGATGCTGGCCGACCCCCGCGGGCTCGAGCAGCTGCAGCGCTTCCACGCCATGTGGCTGGACTACGACGACCTGCCCCGCGGCAGCACGCTCGAGCAGGCCATGCACACCG
>JGI12210J13797_10423378_pt1 | contig 19466 bp, 19 predicted proteins | sample ElkSlonscriptome_3_FD_13797 | JGI IMG/M metagenome (IMG submission 13797)
AGCGACGGCAAATTTGACTTGTCATCGTGCGACGTTGTTCTTTTTCAACCAAGTGCTGTCGACAGTGCCAGGAGACTGATTGAGTGAATAAGCCCGCCAAGACGCTCGCGATTTCGCGCAGCACCTCGAAAAGCCTCGCGAGGACACGCGGGCCAGAAAAGCATCGCAGTGCATTGGCTGTCGCCATTGCAGGTGCGCTGTCGTTCGGATTGCAGTCCGGCGTTCACGCTGGTGTTTTTCCGGCGCAGGTTGAGCTGTCCAGTCTGGACGGCAGCAACGGCGTGATTTTTTTCGGCGAGGCGACCGATGACCGGTTGGGCTATTCGGCCAGCTCGGCCGGCGATGTCAATGGCGACGGCATCGACGATTTGATCATCGGGGCCTACAGTGCCGACCCATCGGGCAGTTTTTCTGGCCGGACCTACGTCGTGTTCGGCTCAGCTGATGGTTTGACGAGCCCCTTCAAGCTTTCCACTCTGAACGGGACCAATGGTTTTGCGATCGACGGCGAGGGTGGCTCTGATTTTTCCGGGATCTCGGTCAGCGGTGCCGGTGACATCAACGGTGACGGCATCGACGATCTGGTCATCGGCGCGACGGGCGTGGATGTCGGCGGCAACGAGAGCGCCGGTCGCACTTACGTCGTCTTCGGGTCGGACGGGGGATTTGCAGACCCCTTCGACTTATCGACCATCGATGGAACGAACGGATTTTTGCTCAACGGCGAAGCGGCGGACGATGATTCGGGGTTTCCCGTCGCTGCCGCCGGCGATTTGAATGGGGATGGCGTCGACGATCTGGTCATCGGGGCCGTCCCATCGAGTCCGGGCGGTAACTCTGAAGCAGGCCGAGTTTACGTGGTGTTCGGCTCAGCCAGCGGTCTCCCGAATCCCTTCAACCTGTCGACGCTCGATGGAACGAACGGAATCGTCATAAACGGGGCAAGCGCCGGGGACGATACCGGACAGTCACTGGACGGTGCTGGGGACGTCAACGGTGACGGCACCGCAGACCTGATCATCGGCGCTCCGGGGGCGGGCCAGGGTGGCCGCGCGTACGTGGTGTTTGGATCGACCAGTGGGCTACCGAATCCACTCAATCTGTCGGGCCTCGGCGACCCCTTTGGCGTCATCATCGAGGGTGCAGCGCCCGATGACGATGCGGGTCAATCGGTCAGTGCTGCCGGCGACATCAATCATGATGGCATCGACGACCTGATCATCGGCGCGCCCGGTGCGAGCCCGAATCAGACTGACGGGGCAGGGCGAAGCTTCGTGGTTTTCGGGTCAGAGACAAGCCTCCAAAGCACGGTCCAACTGGCTGATCTGAATGGTCTCAACGGATTCACCTTGAACGGGGAGGCTGCGTTTGACGCGTCGGGCCTGTCGGTCAGTGAAGGCGGTGACCTCAATGGTGACGGCATTGATGATCTGATCATCGGTGCCTGGCGGAGCGATACGACCGGCTATGACGCGGGGCGGGCTTACGTGATCTACGGATCGGATAGTCAACTCCCCAATCCCCTGAACCTGGCGACCCTCGATGGCGACCGGGGATTTGCTATCGATGGCGAGGTGGCCGAGGACTTGGCTGGCTTGCCGGTGAGCAGCGCCGGCGATTTCAACGGAGACGGCATCGACGATCTGCTCACCAGCGCGTTCGACGCTGATTCCGGCGGCAACGAAAGCAGCGGTCGCAGTTACGTGCTGTTCGGCCGCGCGGATGATTTGTTCGGCGATCGATTCGAGGATGAGTGATCGGACATCTTAGCCCGCAAGTTCGTCCATTGGTTTGAGTTCAGTAGAGCTCGACCGCCAGACTCCGCGCGCAGAATTCATCAATGAGGGGATGCAGACTCCAGTTCGCGTATAGGACAGTAGGCCACAACTGTAATCGAGTCTGTAATGTACAAAGCCATACATCATTTGCCACTGACGCTGGTCATGGTGGTTCTTATCGCCAACGTGACTAGCCCCTCGGCCTTGGCCGGCAGCTCTGATTATCAGGTCAAGGTGATCGATCTTAATCCTGAGCAAGGCATTGACTTTCAGCCCATTCCGGCAATTGGCACGTACCGTCAGGGTCTGATCTACTTTCAAGGAAGGACCGATGACGGTATCGAGCTCTATGTCTCCGATGGCACCCAGAGCGGGACCCGCCAGCTGATTGATCTGATGCCGGGGCCGGATGGATCAGAGCCGGCTGAATTTACCCGCGTGGGCCCGATGGAAAATGCGAATTCGAGGGTATTTTTCGTTGCCGAGACACCGGCAAGCGGACGCGAGCTGTGGGTCAGCAGCGGCACAGTGGTGAGCACGCTGCTGGCGGCGGATTTCATGCCCGGGCCGGGTGATGGTATTCCCAGCAGTCTGACCGCGTGGAATGGGCAGCTTTACCTCAGCGCCGACGCCGGGGCGGGTCGTCATTTGTATCAGCTTGATCGCGCCACGCTTGGCGTGACACCGCTCGGAAGCACTGAATTCGAGATGGCACTCGATGCGGAGCTGGTCACGACGCCATCAGCACTTTATTTCGCGGCAACGGCTCAGGCGACAGGACAAATCGAAGTCTGGTCGACCGATGGCACTGGCGTGACGCAAGTGACCACCACAGGTTGTGAATCGATTGATGATCTGCACGTGGCCGGCAGCGACTCTGTGTTCATGGTGTGCAAGCGAGCCGGTTCCATCGACGTACTGGAGGTGGACCAAACCCAGTCCAGTGGCACGATCCTGATCCAGTCGCATGTCGGCGGTGAAAGTATTACCGAGGAACTGAGCAATACCGCCAGCGTGCTGTACTGGGTGCTCGATAGCGATCAACTCTGGGGATATGATGAGTCTCTTCCGATGGCGGGGATTGTCGCAGACTATGGTTCTGGTGGGAACATCAGGGGCCTGACTCGTCTGGGTCCACGGATGCTGTTCATCGCTGATTCGGGAGATGGATTTGAGCCACACGTGGCGGAGGGCTTTTTTCCGACACAATTGCTTGATGTGTTTCCCGGGCCTGAGACGAGCATTCTTTTTACCATCCTGGTGTCACACGATGGCTGGGTTTATTTCATGGCGGATGACGGGGTGACTGGCTACGAGCTATGGCGCACGGATGGAACTCCGGCCGGCACCTTGCTGTTTGCCGATATTGAGCCTGGCAGTGCAAGCTCCCTTCCCGTGAATTTACTGAGTTCGCCGCTCGGTCTTTTCTTCAGCACCAATGGATCCGGTCTGTGGGCAAGCGATGGTGCCACGGTGACTCGCGTGGATAACCTGCAAAAATCATCCTCGAATCCCACCGAATTGCTGCATGATCCAATCGCAAGCCGCCTCTTTATGACGCTATCGAATGCGGGCCTTGGAAAAGAACCATGGGTTTCGGATGGCACCGATGCCGGCAGCTTCCTCCTGGGTGATATCCGGGACGGTGCATCCAGCTCGACCAGTGATCTGTTGGCCACGCTGCCTGATCAGTCCGGGGCTGCGCAGGATTCGCTACTGGTCTTTTCCGCCAACGATGGTGTCGCCGGAAGGCAGCTTTGGCGTTCTGACGGTACCCCTGTTGGTACCGAAGCGCTGGCCACCATCAATCCTTCCGACAGCGCTAAAATCGAGCCCGGCGTGGTGTTCGGCGAGCACTACTATTTTGCTGGTGACGACGGCACTACCGGCCTTGAGCTGTGGCGCACTGATGCCACAACGTCCGGGACCGAGCTCTATGCGGACATCAATCCAACAGGTGGCTCGATTTCCGACAGCAGTCCACAATTCGTTGTGTTTGATGAGCGGCTGTTTTTCACTGCCGATGATGATCTTAGCGGGCGGGAGCTCTGGTTCACGGACGGCATCAGTCCACCGGCCTTGTTTGCCGATCTCCTTCCGGGAAGCATTGGTTCGATGCCGGGAGAACTCACTGCCACGCCCTCGCGGCTGTATTTCACGGCAGAGGGCAGCAATGATGACTTCCTCTGGCGCAGTGACGGTACCCTGGCCGGTAGCGAGCCTATATTGCCATCAGGAACATCTTCCGTGATTGCAGTGGGTGACGGCGTGTATTTCCGTCACGATGACGGCAGCAGCGGGCTTGAGCTGTGGCGTGCGGATGCGGACTCGGTCGAACTGGCCCTGGACCTCACTCCGGGCCCCGATTCTTCCACCATCGGGTATGTCGGAGTTATTGATGAGAAATTGATTTTTCGTAGTCTGGGCACCGAGCTTTGGGTCATCAATAGTGATACGGGGCAGGCCAGTTTGCTTGGGACCTTCGAAGAGATCGATGTACAGCTCGGCGAGCGCTTGGGTGAGCACCTCTATTTTCGCGCCGAAAGTGCTGGCGAAGGATCCGAGCTGTGGCGCACAGATGGTGCAACGATAGAGATGATTGATCTCGAGCCTGGCACGGCGTCGTCGAATCCGGTCGAGCTTGTCGCGGGCAATGACCGCCTTTGGTTCTTCGCTTATGACAGCACCGTCAAGGAAGAGCTGCATATCCTGCGCCTGCTGCCCGCCATCAGCTTTGCCCCTGACCCCGTGCTCTTCGACGGTGTCGACGTGGGTAACACGGCGTTCGTAACGGTCAGCATCAGTAATACTGGTAGTGCGACGCTGGAACCGGCTGCTGCCACCATCGGCGGCATAAATCCGACCGATTTCAGCATCCAGTTGGACAACTGCAGCGGTGCACAACTGACCGCTGGGCAGTCCTGCAGTATCGAACTTACATACTCCCCGTCGGAACCTGGTTTGCGCCGGGCCGTTCTGCTCTTGCCAAGCAATGTTCAGGGCGGAGCGGCCGAACTGCCTTTGCGCGGACGCAGCGATTCGTTGTTTGCCGATGATTTTGAATTCGTACAGTAGTGTGTCTGGCGGTGACTGAACGCAGACCATTTCCCAACCGATTTGAACTTGATATCCATTAGATTATCCGCAACACAAGGTCCATCCATTGAGCTCAAGCGCCTGTTTTCGCGGCGCAGAAGCGCTGTGTCTCGAAGTCGATGCCTGGATGTAGAAACCGACCGCCGCCGCGGCTGCTGCGGGGTACACTGGCCACGCTATGCATTCCGATGCCTTCATCCAACTGATTTTTTTGATATTTGCCGGTGCCGCGGTCATCGCTACCGCGGCGCTGTTCGCGCGGCAGGCGCTTCCTGTTGCCTATATTCTGCTCGGCGCGATCATGGGACCCTGGGGATTGGGGCTGGTCGAGAATCTCGCGATCCTCCAGGGAATGGCCGAATTCGGGATCATATTTCTGCTGTTTCTCCTCGGCCTCAATCTGGAGCCGCGAGAGCTGCTGCAGATGTTGCGCGAAGCCGTGCTGGTCACGCTGGTGACCTGCCTGGTGTTCTTCAGCGCTGGCGCTGGCGTGGCGTTGGTCTTCGGTCTGGACGTACTGCAGGCCGTTCTGATCGGCGCTGCCGTGATGTTCTCGAGCACCATCCTGGGCCTGAAACTGCTGCCCACCTCGACGTTGCATCATCAACGTCTGGGCGAAATCATCGTGGCCATCCTGCTGCTGCAGGACATCATCGCTATCGCCGTCATCCTTTTCATCCAGGGTTTCGCCGGAAGCACAAACCCGGCGCTGGATGTGGCGGTGCTGCTACTGCTGGCCCCGCTCCTGTTCCTTTTTGCTCTGTTCTTCTGTCGCTACGTACTGATGGCCTTGATGCAGCGCTTCGACCAGATTCAGGAGTACGTTTTTCTCGTCGCCATCGGCTGGTGCATGGCCATTGCCGTTCTGGCCCATGCGGTAGGCCTTTCCTACGAGATCGGTGCTTTCATCGCCGGCGTCGCGATCGCTACCAGTCCGATCTCACGATTCATCGCCGATACGCTCCGGCCGCTCCGGGACTTTTTTCTCGTCGTCTTCTTCTTTGCCCTGGGTGCGGGATTCAACATGGGCCTGCTGTCGCAGATCATCTGGCCGGCACTCACTCTTGCCGCGCTGCTGATGCTGATCAAGCCGTTCATGTTTGCCCTGATGTTCAGAAGAGAGGGCGAAACCCCGGATGTGTCTCGAGAAATCGGCATCCGCCTGGGTCAGGTCAGCGAATTTTCCCTGCTCGTCGCCATCGTCGGACTCCAAAGCGGCCTGATGACCGAACAGGCCTCCTACATCGTCCAGGCGACCACGATCCTGACTTTTATCGCATCGACTTACTGGATCGTTCTCAGACTCCCCAGCCCGATCGCGATTTCGGATTCACTGCGACGGGATTAGATTCTCGAAGCGGACTCGATGGTTCTGAGCGACGCGATCTGAAACGTCCGATATCGGTCAAGCCCACAGCGCAAGGCGCTTGGCATCGGCTGTGACCGGCTCGGGCTTTTGCCTGAATCAGCGCACTTGTGGTCGCTAGAGATTATGGTTACCGTCTAACGCACATTCATCGAGGGATTGCGTGTGGCAAAATTGATCATCGTCGGGTTTCTGATATTGCCCATACTTGCCTTTGGCGGTCTTTTCTATATGGGCCAGAAATCTCGTGAGGCCTCCGCACCGGGCGTCAGCGATGGGCAGCTGGCCGCCTGCCCGGCATCTCCGAACTGCGTGTCGAGTGAATCGAACACGCCGCAGGACAAGCGTGTCGAGCCGCTCCCGCTTGGCGCCTGGTCACAGATCTCGGCAACGATCGAAGAGATGGGCGGTACTGTTACGCGACAGGAGCGCGATTACATCGCGGCAGAGTTCATGTCGAAACTGTTTAAGTTCACCGACGATGTCGAGTTTCGTCTTGGCGACGATGCCGTGCACGTGCGCTCGGCGTCTCGGGTCGGTCACTCGGATATGGGCGTCAATCGAAGCCGCGTCGATGATCTCAGAGCGCGGCTCGGTAATGGCTAGGGCCCGACGAGTTGATTACTGATCGTCAGGGATCTGGAGCTGATGACATTGTTTAAAAACCTCCGACCGGGGCGCGGGAGACCTCGATCGAGGAATGGCCTGACGCTTGCGGTGCTGCTTGCGATGACGGCCTGTTCGACGGACCCATCGACTCGCTCTAGCGCCGATAAGATTGGGCCAGCGGCAGCGCAGTCTGATTTAGCGCAAATCAGCATCATGGCTTTCAATGTCGAGAATCTCTTCGACACGGATGATGATCCGGGCAAGAACGACGCGACATACCTGCCGGCTTCGACCAAATCAGATCCTGAGCATATTGCAGCCTGCAATTTGATCGAGGTGGATTCCTGGCGAGAGGATTGCCTTTATCTGGATTGGGGCGAAGCGGCCCTGCGTTTCAAGCTTGAGCAGCTCGCCGCCACTATTCTCGCTTACAACGAAGGACTTGGTCCGGACATTATCGCGCTGCAGGAAGTTGAGAATATCCGCGTCCTGGACCGGCTGCGTCGCGATCATCTCGGTGCTGCGGACTACGGGCCGCCCATCCTGATCGAAGGGGGCGACGCCCGAGGCATCGACGTGGCCTTTCTCTCGCGCTTGCCGCTCGCCGACGAGGCGGTGCTTCATCCTTTGGATATGTCGGCTTTCCCCGACCGCGCGCCAGACACCCGCGGCGTGCTCGAGGCGAGCTTTCGACTGCCCGACGGCTCGATCCTGACCGGCTTTTCAGTGCATTTCCCGGCCCCCTTCCACCCCATCGAGATGCGCCGGATCGCGTATGCGCACCTGAACGAGCTTCGTTCCGCGCTGCCTCAGGATCGGCTGGTCGTCGCCGCTGGAGACTTCAACACGCCGAAACGTGAGATGGAGGAAACATCGATCATGGACGAGATGGTGCGGCCTGGCTGGGCCGTCGCTCACGAGCTTGGTTGTGAAGGCTGCCAAGGCACGAACTACTGGTCGCGCGGCGAAACTTGGTCGTTCCTTGACATGATACTGGTCTCGCTCCCCGCCTCGAGTCCGTGGCGCCTAAATCCTGACTCAGTTTCCGTCGTCACCGACTATGCCGATCAGCTCGACGGTGAGGGTCGACCCCAGCGTTTCGATGTCGAAGGCCTTCGGGGTGTGTCCGATCACCTACCGATCGTGGTCATTCTCGAGGCGCCTTAGGCGATATAAAGAACGAGCGCTGTCCTGATCTGCCTGTGATTGCAAATTTTTCCATGTCGGCTTTGCAACAGCCCTCCTGATGCGGGTGCAGATCGCCGTTCGATAACTCGATCTCAACCAGGCTACAAAATCCAGGCCGCTGCAAACCAGACCAGGATGATAGCGGCAATCACGCCTTTAGCGACGGTGCCGACGACGACCCCGATGGTTGCGCCAACGCCGGCTCGAAGCGATGCGTCCAGATTGGCTTTGCTCGCTAAGTGGCCGAGCATGGCGCCGACAAAGGGTCCGAAGACAATCCCCGGCAGGCCGAAGAACAAGCCAACTAGCAGGCCTAATGTTGCGCCAAGAATGGCATGACGTCCGGCGCCGAAGCGCCGCGCTCCTTCGGCTGTGGCGAGAAAATCGATCAGCACTGACAGCACCGCCAGCAGTCCCAGCCCCAGCAGGGTAGACACACCGACCCGCGCAAACTCATCGAGCCACGCCATCAGGACTAGGCCAAACAGGATCACCGGCACACCCGGTAGGGCTGGAAGAATGATCCCCGCCAAGCCAACCAGCACCATCAGCCAGGCAAAAATCCAGACCAGAACAATCAGCGCTTCAGCAACCATAGTCATCAAATCAAAGAAACCAGACTCATTATCCCAGACAAAAACCCACCCCGCCGCACCCCAATAATTGAATCGAAATCCAGTACCCGGAAACAGGAAACCGAAACCTAAAAAACCACTATCCTTATCCCCACCATCCCCTACCGCCGAGCCCCCCATGTCCCACATCCCCCCCTTACCCGCAGAAACCACCCCCGAACTGGCCGACACCTTCGCTCATTTCGAGTCGATCCTTGGTTTCGTGCCAAACTCACTCCTCACCATGCAGCGCCGGCCTGACATCGTCCGCGCTTTCGGCGTTCTGACCGCGGCGGTGATGGACCCGAAGGGCAGTGTTGATCCGGGATTCAAGCGTCTGTTGGCGCACTTCGCCAGTCGCGCATCCGGCTGCCAGTATTGCGAGGCGCATTCTTTGATTGCCGCGGGCATCAGCGGCGTGCCCCAGGATAAGGTCGATGCGATCTGGGACTACCAGACCAGCCCGCACTACAGCGATGCCGAGCGGGTCGCTCTGGACTACGCACTGGCCGCCGGGAGCGTCCCGAACGCGGTTGACGAGGAATTGATGGCGCGGGTCAAGCAGCACTGGAATGACGAGCAGATCGTTGAGCTATTGGCCGCGGTGTGTTTGTACGGTTTTCTCAATCGCTGGAACGACTCCATGGCCACCGATCTAGAGGACTCACCAAAGGCGCTGGGCGATCGACTCCTGAGCCGGGGTGGCTGGACCGGAGGCAAGCACGTCAGCGAGTCGAACGGGGAATAGATCACCGTTGCGCGAACCGGCCGGCCACGTAGAATAGAGCCATGAAAGCGGGTGCACGATTACAACTCAAGCTCGGTCAGAAGCTCAAGCTTGCACCGCAGCTTCGCCAGGCCATTTCCTTGCTCCAGCTCAATCGACTCGAGCTCAAGGAACACATTCGTGATGTCCTGGAGACCAACCCGCTGCTGGAGCGCGCCGATGAGGCGGACCAGCCGGAGTCGGCCGATGACTCGTCGGACGTCGAGGTCGAATTTGAAGACGACTATGGTTTCGATGATCTGCCCGACGGGTTTTCGGTGGCGGGTGACGCACCCCGCTATGACGATTTCGTCAGCGACCGGGCCGATGAATCTCTTCAGCAGCATCTGCTCTGGCAGGCCAACCTGTCCGGATTCAATGACACCGATGAGGCCATTGCTCGGGCGATCATCTATGCGCTCGACGAAGAGGGTTATCTCCAAGACGATCTGGATACGCTGAGGGCGTCGCTGGCGCCGGAGTATCTGGTCTCGCGCGAAGAGATTGCGGCGGTCCTGGAGCGCGTCCAGCATTTTGAACCGGTCGGGGTTGCGAGCCGGGACCTTGGCGAGTGCCTTCGCGTTCAGCTTGAGGCGCGCTCATCGTCCACGCCGGGTATTGGACTTGCCACGCATATCGTTGAGCATCATCTGGACGTGATGGCCCAACAGGACATCAATCGCCTGGTACGCGCAACGGGCTTTGACCGGGACGACGTGCAGGCCGCGGTCGACCTGATCCGCTCTCTCAACCCGCATCCCTGCAGTCGCTTCAGCTCCGACGATGAAAATTATGTGGTGCCCGATGTATATATCCATCCGCGCGGGGACGGCTGGCGGGTCAGCCTAAACCCCGACTCCGACCCCGGCCTGCGACTCAACAAGATGTACGCCTCACTGGTCAGGAAAAGCCGCGGAGAGGACAAGAAGTACCTGAAAGACCGACTGCAGGAGGCGCGCTGGTTGATTAGCGGCCTGGAGATGCGCAATCAGACCCTGCTTGCGGTGACTGAGGCGATCGTGAAACGTCAGCATCGGTTTTTCCACGAAGGGGAGATCGCGATGCAGCCGCTGCTGCAGCGCGAGGTGTCCGAACAGGTTAATGTGCACGAGTCCACGGTGTCGCGCGCGACCACCCATAAGTATGCGCATACGCCACGCGGCACCTTCGAGCTCAAGCACTTCTTTTCCGTTGCAATCACCGGCGAGGATGGCCAGCCCATTGCGGCCACCGCCGTCAAGGCACAGCTTCGCCGCCTGATTCAGGACGAACAACCCGGAAAACCCTATTCAGACCAGGCGCTTGTGACGGCTCTTGGCGACCGCGGTATCAAGCTGGCGCGCCGCACGGTGGCTAAATATCGAGACCAGCTCGGTATTCCCGGATCTTCGCAGCGTCGTCGAATGGCCAGACTGCGGCCCTGATTTCACGTCCGAGACTGGTATAAGATTGAGTCAGGAATCTCGGGGCCACGTCGTTACCGTGGCGGGTAGAGGTTCAAAGCACCGCCCATATGAGGAGCAATATCCATGCAGATCGAAGTCACTGGCCAGAACGTTGAGATCACCGATGCCCTGCGAGCCTACGTTATGGAGAAAAGCGAGCGTTTCCAGCGCCACTTTGATAATCTCATTTCGGCCCATTTCGTTTTGCGCCTGGAAAAAGTCGACCATACGGCGGAAGGTACAATAATGGTGGGCGGTCGGACGAATCCGTTGTTTGCCGATGCGACAGACCTTGATATGTACGCCGCGATCGATGCGCTGGCCGACAAGCTCGATAGGCAAGTACGTCGACACAAGGCAAAATTGACGGATCATCATCGCGCCGCGCGCTCCGCGGGCGTTGACTGAAGCCGGTCGTTTTTGACCCATCGCCAGGGGTGGAATAAGGTTCCATGCAGCTTTCTGATGTGATCGATCCAGAGCGAATAGCGCTGGATATTTCTGTTTCAAGCAAGAAATCACTTCTCGAGAAGGCCGCTGAGCTGCTGGCGCAATCTGCCAACAGCGGGCGGCGCCGCGAGATTTTCGAGAGCCTTTGCCAACGAGAGCGGCTGGGTTCAACGGGTCTCGGCCACGGGGTCGCCATTCCTCACGGTCGCGTCAATAACCAGAGCAGCGTGATCGGCGCGGTAATTCGCCTTCGAAACGCAATTGATTTTGACGCGCCGGACCAGGAACAAGTCGATCTGTTCTTCGCGCTTTCGGTCCCCGATCAGTGCTCCGATGTTTACTTGAAGTTGCTGGCCGACGTTGCCGCGCGTTTCGGTGACGCGAACCACCGCAAGCAGATGCGGGACGTCGAAGCGGCCGAAGATCTGATGAAACTTTTTAAGGCCGAGGCGGACGCCCCAGCGGCGACATGACCGCCAGCATCACGCCGGCAGAGCTGTTTCGAGCCTATGCCGGCCGTTTGGGCTTGCGTTGGGTGTGTGGGGCCCGTGCCGCGGAGAACCGCCACATTACGGCGACCAGTATCCAATCCCGTCCGTCGCTGATTGGTTTTCTCAATCTGATCCACCCCAATCGCATCCAGGTCATCGGGGAAGAGGAAGACGCCTGGCTGGACAGCCTTGATTCCAAGGCGCGATGGGAAACCATTGCCCGTATTGTGGACTCCCAGCCCGCCGCGCTCATCGTGGCCTCGGGGCTCGAAATCGCTGATGACCTTGAACAATCGGCAAAAGAAAGCGGTTTACCGCTGATGATCTCGGGCCGGCCGGCTTGGGATCTGGTGAGTTTTCTCGAATACCGGATCTCCAAGCGCTTGGCGCGACGCTGCACCCTCCACGGGGTGTTCATGGAAGTTTTCACGATAGGCGTGCTGCTGACTGGGGAATCGGGAACGGGCAAGAGCGAGCTGGCGCTCGAGCTGCTGAGCCGAGGGCACCGTCTGATCGCCGATGATGCGCCGGAGTTCACTCAGCTGACGCCAGAAAATATCGAGGGCAGCTGCCCGCCCGTGCTTCGCGACTACCTGGAGGTGCGCGGACTCGGTATTCTGAACGTGCGGCGGATGTTCGGTGACTCGGCCGTTAAGTCGACAAAGTATTTGCGCCTGATTATTCATCTTCACCTGCCCGGTGAGGTAGACGCCGAAGCTGATCGCTTGAAGGGCGACGTTGAAATGCGCGAGGTTCTTGACCTGAATATTCCGCAAATCAATCTGCCGGTGATGGCCGGTCGTAATCTGGCCGTGATGGCCGAAGCGGCGGTGCGTGACTTCGTCTTGAGAATGCGCGGCTTCGATGCCGCTGCAGAATTTGTCGAACGCCACGGCCGTTTGATGGACGGCGAACAATGACCCATCCGATCGTTGTTATCAGTGGCCTGTCGGGCAGCGGCAAGAGTGTGGCCCTGCACGCCCTGGAAGATTTGAGCTATTACTGCGTAGACAATTTGCCCGGTGGCCTGCTCGCGGATCTTATCGACGAGGTGCGCGGCCAGCCGGAGCGCTATCCGAAAGTTGCCATTGGGATTGATGCCCGCACTGGCCCGGACGGTCTTGAAAAGCTGATCAAGCTGTTTGACAGCGCTTCCGATGAAAGCGCCTTTCGGGTCGTGTTTTTGGACGCGGACCAGCGCGTGCTGGTCCGGCGCTTTTCTGAGACCCGTCGCCGCCATCCGCTGGCGGGCAGCGCAGGACTGGAGGCAGCCATCCGCTCAGAGCGCGAATTGCTTGAGCCGATTCGACAGCGTTCAAACGCCGTTGTGGATACGTCTGAAACCAATATTCATCAGCTTCGCCGACAGATCTGGCGTAGCGTCGGGCAGACCGATGAAACCCAGATTCCCTCGGTGGTGATCGAGTCTTTCGCCTTCAAGCGTGGCGTGCCGCGCGATGTCGATCTGGTCTTCGATGCCCGCTGCCTGCCGAATCCGCACTGGGAGCCCGAGCTGCGCGCTCGCACTGGTTTGGATGCAGACGTCGCCGAGTTCCTATCCGGGCACTCCATCGTGCAGGATTTCAGAGACGACGTCCTGGCGTTCGTTAGGCGCTGGCTGCCAGCGCTGGCTGAGGATCAGCGCAGCCTGCTGACGGTCGGGATCGGCTGCACCGGCGGCCAGCATCGCTCGGTCTGGCTGACCAGCGAGCTCGGGCGGGCCCTACACAACGACGGACATTCGGTGGTGGTGGCGCACCGCGAGCTGGAAACATGACCGGCATCGTGCTGGTGACGCATGCAGGCCTAGGTGAATCGCTTCGCCACCAGGCCGAAATCATTCTGGGGCGAATGATGCCGCTGACGACGGTGTCGGTCAGCGAAGGGGCAGATCCTGATGAGGCGCTTGACAACTTGAGCGCAGCGCTGGCGATGGGTGCTGATCTTTCGGGTGCCATCGTGTTGACCGATCTGCCGGGCGCGACGCCACACAATCTGGCCTGTCGAGTCGCCACGCGCCAAGCCATACCCGTCGTTTCCGGACTAAACCTGCCGATGCTGCTCAAGGTTCTCAACCACGCAGAAAAAACGCCCGCTGAGCTGGCCATGCTGGCCTGCGCCGGTGGCCAACAGGCGATATTTTCCTCATGATTCAGCGCGCGGTGACCCTGAGCAATCGGCTGGGCCTGCACGCACGGGCGGCCAGCAAGCTGGTTCAGCTAGCGTCCGAGTACCCGTCTCAGATCTGGGTGATCCGCGATGAGCGCCGGGTTAACGCCAAATCGATCATGGGCGTGCTCCTGCTGGCCGCACCCTGCGGTACCGAACTGATCCTCGAGGCCGACGGTGAAGGGGAGGACGAAGCGATCGAGGCTCTGACGGCCTTGATCAATGATCGATTCGGAGAGGCTGAATGAGCCTCATTCTGACCGGCATCGGCGTCAATAGTGGCATCGCGATTGGTCGTGTGCACCGCCTGACGCCGGGCGAGCTGGACATCCCGGAATACCATTTGGATGCTGGGGCGATCGACTCAGAACTGGAGCGCCTACAGCAGGCTATTGATCGCTCAGAGCGCTTCCTCCGAAATCTGCTCGAACGAATGTCCGAGGACGGCGAGACGGCCCGCGAACTGATCGAAGCCCACCGCTTGATCCTGCGTGATCCGCTGCTGACCGAGGCGACCTGCGAGCGCATCCGGGAGTCCAGGATCAACGCTGAATGGGCGCTTGCGCTGCAGAGCGAAGCCCTGCTGGAGCGCTTTCGCTCAATCGACGATGACTACATCGCCCTGCGCCAGGAGGACCTAGAGCAGGCGGTCAATCTGATTCAGCGTGAATTGTCCGAGCAGCCGGCTGCCGTTCTCGGATCGCAGGTCCCGCACCAGCTCGAGAACACGATCATCGTTGCGCCCTCGCTGGGCCCGGCCGACCTGGCCGTGCTCCACAAGCGGCGGGTGGCCGGGCTGGTCAGCGAGCGCGGCGGGCCGCTATCTCATTCGGCGATCCTGGCGCGCAGCCTGGAGATTCCGATGGTGGTCGGGATTCACAAGGCGCTCGATCGCCTGACTGAAGATGAAGCGATCATTCTTGATGGGCACTATGGCGCGCTGCTCCTGAGCTTTGATGAGAGCCTGGAGCGTCACTATCAGGACAAGCGCGAGGCCAGCCTGCGTCATCGCGATGAGCTGCAGCGCTATGTCTCAAAGCCGTCAAAGACTCGCGACGGCGAGACCTTCAAACTTTACGGCAACGCGGAGCTGCCGGTCGAGTTCGATCGCTGCAAATTGGTGCGCGCCAAAGGCATCGGCCTGATGCGCACCGAATTTCTGTTTCTTGGCGACCGACTGCCCGACGAGGAAGCCCAGTACCGGGCCTATCGAACGGCGGTGGAATCCATGGCCGGCAAACCCGTCACCATCCGAACCCTGGATGCCGGCAGCGACAAGATGCCGCCTGCGCTGGTGCTCAGCCAGGGTCCCAATCCGGCCATGGGTCTGCGAGGATTGAGGCTGTCGCTCGCGATCACCGACCTGTTCTGCGAACAGATCAGAGCCATTCTGCGGGCATCCTGCCACGGGCCAGTTCAAATCCTGCTGCCGATGATCACTCAAGTCGATGAAATCCACCAGGCGCGTCGAGTCATCGACGAATGCCGGCAGGAACTGCAGAGCAACGGCGAGCGCATCGACCCGGACATTCCGATCGGCGGGATGATCGAAACGCCGGCTGCAGCACTCGCTGTCCGGCACTTCGCTCCCATTCTCGACTTCATGTCGGTGGGCACGAATGACTTGATTCAATATGTGCTGGCGATCGATCGGGAAGACGAGCAGGTCAGCTACCTTTACGACCCGGGGCACCCCGCCGTTGTGATGTTGATCGAGCAGATCGTCGCCGCCGGTCGCGAATTCGATCGCCCGGTCACGGTTTGCGGCGAACTGGCCGGCGACGAGGCTGCAGTTCGCTTGCTTATCGCGCTTGGCGTGGTCAACTTCAGCATGCCGCCGTCGTCAATTCCGGCCGTCAAAAAGAGTCTGATCGAGGCCCGGGCCAGCCGCTGCCGCGAGGTCCTTGCCCGGTTCCGGGATCAGCCAGACGCGGGTCGGCAGCTTTTGGATGCCCTGTTGACGAGCGGCTAGCCCTCTAGCTCGTGAGCACGCTTACGGGCCCCAAAGCAGGCGATCCATGGCGCGTTGCGGTGAATGCTTGTCGAGATCGATCGTATCGTCGACGAATTCCACCCCTTCGGCTTCCAGCAGGCTGCGCTGGGTCCGATACTTCGCGCTGTCGGTCGGAAAGCTGATTTTTCCCTGCGCGTTGACGACTCGATGCCAGGGCAGTTGACGGGCTTTCGGGGCTCGGCCCAGCGCCATGCCGACCATGCGAGCCTTGCCCGGAAATCCTGCCAGACGCGCTACTTCGCCATAGTTGAGGACCGAGCCGGCCGGTATGCCCTCGATCACCGCCCAGACCTTCTGATAACGATCTTCCGATCCCGCCTCAGCGGTCGTTCTGTCGTCGACCACCGGCCGCCTCCAGCGTGGCAGAGAGAATTCCGTTGAGGATGTTGAGCTCGTTCTCGTCGGGTTGAGCGCGCTGATACAAGCGGCGCAGCCGCTGCATTAGGCGCTTGGGTTGGTCTGGATTCATGAAGCCGATGCTGAGCAGGGTTTCTTCCAGCCGCCTGAAATAGACATCCATTCGTTCAGCGGACTCCGGGATCCAGTCGTGCGGCTCGACGCGATCGGGCAGATCCTCTTGGCGCGCCGTGAAGATCTCGTAGCAAACCACCTGGACCGCCTGGGCAAGGTTCAGCGAGTTGTATTCCTTGTTGGTCGGAATATTGATCAACTGATGGCACAGGTCGGTCTCTTCATTGGTCATGCCGCTGCTTTCCCGACCAAACACGATCGCGACCTGTTGGTCGGTCGCGTGCTGGACGACGTGAGCCGCCGCCGATCGCGGGGTCATCAGGGGCAGGGGCAGGGCGCGCGTTCGCGCCGAGGTGCCGATCACCAGCTGACAGTCCGAGATCGCCTCCATCAGCGTGTCCGTGCGCACCGCCGTCTGCAGCAGATCGTCAGCGCTGGTCGCCAGCGCGGTGGCCCGAGAGCTCGGAAACGGTGCCTCGATGGCGGCCAGATACAGACGCCGCAGCCCCATCACCTTCATCGCCCGCGCCGTCGAACCGATATTCCCAGGATGCGTCGTCCCCACCAGGACAACGCGAATATTCTCAGTCAGATCACTCATCCACAAAGTGTAAGCCAACCCGCCCAAAGACTCCCGCCTTTATCCCCAAGCCCTGAGCCCCAAACCTGTTCGCTTCCGCCCTTAAGCCCCTCACCCTTTCACCCCTTCACCCCTCAACCGTCCGTCCTTCGCCTATTCTTTTGAATCCCTGAAACCTGAACCCTGGAACGTTCCTTCCCGATTCCCACCCCCATTCCGCGCTATCATTCAACGCATAGATTCCAGCCTCTTCCAACGAAAATTCCGTGACCAATCCCTACATCAACATTGCTACCGAGGCCGCGCATCGCGCCGGGGCGCTGATGCTCAAGTTCCGCCAGCGTCTCGAAAGTATTCCGGTCGAGCGCAAGGCGAGACATGACTACGTGTCCGACGTCGACCGTGCTTGTGAGCAGGCGATACGTGATTACATTCTCAAGCACTACCGGGATCACGCGGTGCTGGGCGAAGAGCAGGGCCGCACGGGCGACAGCGATTCTGTCTGGATCATTGACCCGCTTGACGGCACCAGCAACTATCTGCGCGGCATCCCCCATTTTGCCGTCTCGATTGCCTTGCAGGTCGGTGGGCGACTCGAACACGGCGTCATCTATGACCCGCTGCGCAAGGAGCTGTTTACGGCCAGTCGCGGCGAAGGCGCGTTTCTTAACAGTCAGCGCATTCGGGTGTCGGGGCGCAAGGACCTGTCGAGCGCGGTTCTTGGCACCGCGTTTCCGTTTCGCAAGCGTCGCCTGCTGCCGGCCTACCAGGGGATGTTCGAAGCGCTGTTTGAAAAGACCGAGGACTTTCGTCGCGCCGGTTCCGCTGCGCTGGATCTGGCCTACGTGGCCTCTGGCCGTCTCGATGGCTATCTTGAGCTTGGCCTCGAGCCCTGGGATATGGCGGCCGGCGCCCTGATGGTCCAGGAAGCCGGTGGCGTGGTCATGGACATCACCGGTGGTGAGCGCTGGCTTGATTCCGGCCATATCATTGCCGCGCCCTTCAAGCTGGTCACGCCGATCCGCCACGCGGTCGAACCGCATCTGACCGAAGGAATGAAAGCCCGTGTTGGTTGATCCAGGCCGATCCAACCTCTCGCCACGTCCAGGCCATGCCCGCTGAGGTCTCGCCGGTTCTTGCCCTGACGCGCGATCTGATCTCGCGCGAATCGATCACTCCCAATGACGCGGGCTGTCTCGATCTGATCGAGCGCCGACTCCGCGCGATTGGCATGCAGATCGAGCGTCAGCGCGTTGAAGAGGTCGACAATCTGTTCGCCTGGCACGGATCGGACGGACCCCATTTAATGCTGCTGGGGCACACCGACGTCGTCCCGCCCGGGCCGGCAGCCAGCTGGGACAGCCCGCCCTTTCAGCCCACCGAGCAATCCGGCGAGCTGGTCGGCCGCGGGGCCGCCGATATGAAATCCTCGGTGGCGGCGTTCGTGGTGGCATTGGAAGCGGTTTTAAAGCGCGTGGCCGAACATCATGGGACGATCTCGCTGCTCCTGACCTCCGATGAGGAAGGCATCGCCCAGCACGGCGTCCGAGCGATGGTGCCCTGGCTGCAGGCCGAGGACCTGGTACCAACGGCCTGTCTGATCGGCGAGCCCTCAAGCCTGAAGGCCCTCGGCGATAACGTCCGCATCGGTCGCAGGGGAAGTATTCAGGCCCGACTCGTGATTCGCGGGCGCCAAGGCCACACGGCCTACGCCGACCCGCGCGACAACCCGGTCCACCGCGCGGGTCCGCTGCTCGCAGCCCTCGGTCGCATGGAATTCGATGACGGCGACGCGCATTTTCCGCCGACCCGCCTGCAGATCTCGAATCTTCAGGCCGGCACCGGGGCCGATAACGTCACGCCCGGTGAGCTGCTTGTCTTGTTCAACCTGCGCAATAACCCGAACAGCCCCTCGGAGCTTCTCGAGGCCCGGCTGCGCGAGCTAATCGAAGAGCACGACCCGGGCGAGTGGGAGCTTGGCTGGCGTGTTTCCGGCGAGCCCTTCGGCCCGGCAACGGGCCGCTTTCCGGACATCGTCGATCGCGCCTGCCGGCAGCATCTGGGGATCTCGCCCAAGCGCGATACGGGCGGCGGCACCTCGGACGGACGATTCATTGGCCCGTTGGGCGTCGACTGCGTCGAGCTGGGTCCGGTTAATGCGACGATCCACCAGGTTAACGAACGTATCGCAATCGAGGATTTGGAGAAGCTTCCCGCGGTATATGAGTCTGTCATTGAGCAATTTCTCACCGCAGGCGGAGACTGATGCGTGCGGTGCTGATCATTCTTTTGCTGGTGCTGGTGGCGCTGCAATTTCGACTGTGGGGCGAAGTCAGCGAGGTCCGCGGCTTGCGCGAAATGGTCGAGCAGCAGCTTAAGGAAAACGTCAGCCTGCGCGAACGCAATGAAGCGCTGGCCGCCGAAGTGGA
>JGI12210J13797_10072964_pt1 | contig 19460 bp, 14 predicted proteins | sample ElkSlonscriptome_3_FD_13797 | JGI IMG/M metagenome (IMG submission 13797)
ATGAGCCGCGGGGGCGGTGTTATGGCCGCGCGAGGGTTTCACCACAGGCTGCTAGGTGTCTCACGGCTTCCGGGGCTGCGGCCCATCCCCTGGCTGGGCTCGGCGCTGGCGCTGCCGCGGCTGTTTCGCGACCCGGTGCGGCTGCTGCCGCGGCTATACCGCGAGCACGGAGCGCTGGTGGCCATCGAGCGCGGCGATCCGCCGCTGGTCTGCGCCTTCGGCCCGGCCTTCAACCAGCTGCTGCTGCCGCGCTCGCGGGATTTCGAGCACTACGCCGATGTGCCCCTGCGGGTCCCCCCGGGCTCGGCGCTCGAGCGCAGCCAGTCCAACCTCACCACGAGCAACGGCGATCTGCACCGTCGCCACCGTCGCTTGATGATGCCTGCCTTCGGCAAGCCGGTGGTGCAGAGCCACTGCGACGACGTGGTGGCGCTGGGCGAGCGCCACCTGTCGCGCTGGAGGCCCGGGACCACCGTCGACGTGGCGCAGCAGATGCTGGAGCTGTCGCTCACGGTGATGATGAAGGGGTTGTTCGGCCTCGATGCGGGCGACGGCGCGGCCGAGCTGGGCGGGCTGAGCACGCAGCTGCTCGAGCACATGATTTCCCCGGCCGCGGCGCTGCTGCCCATCGACCTGCCCGCCACGCCCTACCGCCGGCTGCTGCGGCTGTCCGAGCGCCTCGAGGCGCGCTTGCTGGGCATGATCCGGGAGCGCCGGGCCTCGAGTCACGAGGGCCGCGACGTGCTGTCGCTGCTGCTGCGGGCCCACGACGACGACGGCGCTCGCTTCTCCGACGTGGAGCTGCTGGGCAACATGGGGCTGCTGTTCGTGGCGGGGCACGAGACCACCGCCTTCGCCCTCACCTGGACGCTGCTGCTGCTGGCGCAGCACCCGGGCGTGCTCGGCTCGGTGCGCGAGGAGCTGCGCGAGCGATTGCACGGCGAGGCTCCCCGCGCCGATCAGCTCACCCAGCTGCCGCGGCTCGACGCGGTGATCAAGGAGAGCCTGCGCCTGCTGCCGCCGACCTACATGTTGTTCGTGCGGCGAGGGGCCACCGCGTTCGACCTGGGAGGCGTGCGCATGCCGGCCGGCTCGATGGTGGTGCTCAGCCCGCTGGTCACCCACCACATGGAGTCGATCTACCCGAAACCCGAGCGCTTCCGGCCCGCGCGCTGGGAGGGACGCAAGCCCTCGATCTTCGAGTTCTTGCCGTTCGGTGCGGGGCCGCGGCTGTGCCTGGGGGCCAGCTTTGCCGAGCAGGTGCTGCGCTCGACCCTGGCGATGATCGTGCAGCGCTTCGACCTGCGCACGATCGACGGCACCCGAGTCCGGCCCCGGGCGCGGGGGATCACCATGGGGCCGCGTGGGGGCCTGCCCATGCGGATCTACGCGGCTGGCCGCGCTCCCCGGCGCCCGGCGGCGCTCGGCGGCGGGATCGAGGGGCTGGTGCGGTGGTGATCAGCCGTTGCTCAGCACCAGCGTGATCGAGTCGTCGTCGAAGGTGGCGGTGACCAGGTCGTCGATGTCGTCGTCGTCGATCCGAGCGGCGTGGATCCGGATGGCCGCGGCGGGGAGCGCCACGGTCTCGAGATCGTCGAGGCGGCCGTCGCCGCTGCCTCGGAACCAGCGCAGCTGGGGCACCGCATCGTCGACCATGGCCACGTCGATCTGGCCGTCGCCGTCGATGTCGCCCAGCGCGGTGTCGTAGGGCGCAAAGCCGGCCAGCTCGTAGGGCTCGCCGGGGATGAAGTCACCGATCCCGCTGGCCACCAGCACCTGGACCGAGGGGCTGGTGTAGCTGGAGATCACGAGATCGTCGAAGCCGTCGTCGTCGAGGTCAGCGACCCGGTTGGACCAGGGCGGGATGTCGACCCCCAGCTCCGTCGGGAAGGCGAAGCCCGCGGGGGGCACGGCCATCAGGCTCACCAGGTCGTGCTCGCGCTCGATGAGCACGGCGTCGAGCATGCGGTCGCCGTCGAAGTGGCCCATCGCCATGCCGCCGGGATCGAAGCCGCTCCAGGTGGGGTCGCCGATCTCGGTGGTCTCAACCTTCCAGATCCCGTTGCCGCCGTTGCCCAGCGCCACGTCGACGTAGGCAGAGTCGGGGATCCGCAGCGTCATCAGGTCGCTGTCGCCGTCGCCCTCGAAGTCGGCGATGATGCTGGACGAGACCGGCGTGTACTCGGCGTCGGGCCACACCGCCCACGGCGCGAGGGTGCCGTCGGGCTGGCCGGTGAACACGGCCAGGTTGCTGCTGCAGCCCAGGGCGACCACGTCGGTGCGGCCGTCGCCGTCGATGTCGCCGGTCACCGGGAACGCGCTGCACGCGGTGAACCCGGTCTCTTGCGGCGGGGCGAAGTCGCCCTCTCCGTCGCCGAGATAGATCGCCGCGGTCACGCCCACGCCCGGCTCGACGCCCGCGACCAGCAGATCGGTCGCGTCGTCGCCATCGAAGTCGCCGATGTCGAGCGCCATCGGGGTGAACCACAGCCCCAGGGGGATCGAGTGCACCACCGGCACGAGGGTCACGTCGGCCTCGGAGGCCAGCTCGAAGTCGGCACTCGGCCCGCCGGGCCCGCCCTCCGGCCCGCCGGTGCAGCCCGCGAGCAGCAGCCCCAGGGCACCCCCGGCGCGCATCATCCATGGGTCGTACGTCATCGTCATCGTGATCGTCATCGTCATCATCATCCTCCAGCTCCGTCTCATGATGGCCGGGACGACGACGTTCGTCACGCTGCGCGGAGGAGGTGATGGCTGGCGTGCCCGTGCATCGCCGAGCGCACCGTGAGCTCGAGTGCTCGGCGGCACACGAGTGGAGCGCGCTGCTGCGCGGGGCGGAGGGCCTGTCGTATCGTGTCTGGGCCCATGCGAACGTACTGTCGGATCTGCGAGGCGGCCTGCGGGCTGCAGGTGGTGTCGGATGCGGCGGGCGTCCCCGTGCGCCTGCGCCCCGATCGAGGGCACCCCAGCAGCCGGGGCTACGCCTGCGCCAAGGGCACGCGCTTCCTCGAGGTGGCCCATCACCCCGAGCGCGTGCTGCACCCGCGGCTTCACGGGCAGCGCGTGGGCTGGTCGCGTGCGATCGAGCAGGTGGCGCAGCGCCTGCGCCGGATCATCGACGCGCACGGCCCCCACGCGGTGGGCGTGTACTTCGGCAACCCCATGGCCTTCAACGCGGCGGGCGTGGTCTCCACCCTGGCGCTGGGCAAGGCGCTGGGCACCCGCAACGTGTTCTACGCGGGCAGCCAAGACTGCAACAACAAGTTCGCCGGCGCCGACATCGTGCACGGCAGCCCGGTGATCCAGGCGTTCCCCGACCTCGCGCACACCGACTTCGCGCTGGTGTTCGGCTCCAACCCCTATGTCAGCCAGTCGAGCTTCGTGCACCTCGAGGGCGGAGGCCCGGCCGCGTTCGGGGGGATCCTCGAGCGCGGGGGCGAGGTGGTGTGGGTGGACCCGCGGCGCACGGAGAGCGCGCGGCGCTGGGGGGAGCACCTGCCGATCCGGCCCGGCACCGACGCATGGTTGCTGCTGGGCCTGCTGCGCGAGTGCGCCGATGGAGCGCCGCCCCCCGAGGCGGTCGACGGCTGGCCGCGGCTGCGCGAGGCGGTGGCGGGGGTGAGCCTGAGCGAGGTGGCGGAGCGCACCGGCATCGAGCGCAGCCGGATCGAGGCGCTCGCGGCCCGCGTGCGCGCGGCCCCGTCGGTGGCGCTGCACATGTCGGTGGGGGTCAACATGGGGGGCTTCGGCACGCTGGCCTACGTGCTGCTGCAGGCGCTGGCGTGGGCCACCGGCAACTACGATCGCCGCGGGGGTCTGCTGGTGAACCCGCTGTCGCGCGCGGTGCAGCGGATCTACGACTGGGCCGGCGTCCACAACGAGCACCGCAGCCGGGTGGGGGGCTTTGCGTCGGTGCTGGGCACGCTGCCCGGCGGGGTGCTGGCCGACGAGATCCTTCAGCCGGGCCCCGAGCGGATCCGGGCCCTGCTGGTGCTGGCCGGCGATCCGCTGCGCTCGATCCCCGGGGCGGCGCGGACCGAGGCGGCCCTGCGATCGCTGGACCTGCTGGCCTGCGTGGACATGTTCGTCAACGCCACCGGTCGGCTGGCTCACGCGGTGCTGCCCGCGGCCAGCTGGCTCGAGCGCTGGGACATGGCGCTCACCTCGGTGCCCTTCCTGCAGACGCCCTGCATTCAGGTCTCGGGCCCGGTGTTGCCCCCGATGGGCTCCGCTCGGCCCGACGCGTGGATCCTGGGGCAGCTGGCCGGGGCGCTGGGGCTGCCCGGGCTGCACTGGTGGCTGGCGCGGCGGGGGCTCGATCGCTGGCTGCCTCGGCCGCGCTTCGGGCTGCCCGCGCTGCCGCTCCGTCCGGGGCGCTGGCTGGGGCGCCGCCGGCTGCGGCTGTGGGACGAGCGGGTCGCAGGGGAGCTGCAGCGGCTGTGCGACACGCCGCCCGCGCCCGCCGACGGGTTCACCCTGATCGGCCGGCGGCGTCGGCTGGGCCACAACAGCTGGCTGCACGGGGGCCAGCGCAGCGGCGATCCCGAGGCGGCGGCGTGGCTGTCTCCGGCCGATCTCGACGAGCTCGGGCTCCACGAGGGCCAGGCGGTGGAGATCCACTGCGAGGGCGGCTCGCTGCGGATCCCCGCGCGCTCGGCCGAGGGCCTGGCCTCGCGCACGGTGGTGGTGCCCCACGGCCTGCCCCAGCTCAACGTCAACGGGCTCATCCCCGGGGGGGTCGAGCACATCGAGCGGGTGAGTGGCCAGCTGCGGATGACCGGTATCCCGGCTCGGGTGGTCCCTTCGGATCCATAGTGTGGGAAGTCGGCGCCCTCATGCTAGTCCCCTGGAACCGTGATGGCTTGCAGGGGACTAGCAGCCTCACGAAATATTCAATTAGAAGTTTCGAGACCCCTATGCGTGTTGGAAGTAGCCGAATGACGCACAGAAGCGCACCATTCGTTCAGGCAAGTGGGCATGTTCTTCATGCAAGCGCAGGCACGGTGCATTCGGTCGAAAAAGGCATTACATGGCGAGCAGCGATGCATTCTCATGGGAAGGGGTCTTCGGACACCTCCTGTACCGGACCAACCTCAGCGGATACAACGGGCTCGGTACATGGGAGGTTGGACCCGGACGAGTTCCAATTCCCTTCGTAAGCCAGATAACTCGAGAGTACGGATCCTCGGTCAGCGACGTCAACGATCGGCTCTCGTACAACCATCCGTTCGCGACGGTCGGTCTGGCGAGCGTGAGCGCGGAGGTCTATGTGCTCATCGGGCGTTGGGACGTAGGGGTGGATTTCGTCATCAACGTAGAGGCCTCGCTCGAGACGCTCATCCGCAACGCAGGCGCGGCGTTCCTCCGCTATACGCGCGGCCAGAGCCGGCAGCTTGCGTCGCAGATCCAGGGCATGGTCGACCAGTTGGTGCAGATCTTCCCCAAGTTCGAGGCGGAGGGGCGGCTGGGGATCAGCGTGGGCATCGCTGAGAACAACCGGGCCTACCTGAGGCTGGCTACCCTGGGCTCGGCGGCCCTGAGCATCCAGATGCCCGGTGGGCTCGACCCCATCTCGATGGGGTCGTGGGACGGCGCGGGGCGTAGCTGGCAGATCACGCTCAGCAACATGAGCGGCCACATCCCGCGGAAGTGGCGCTGAGCGCACCGGTCGCGGGCGCCTCTGCTCGGACGGGGGCGCCCGCGTCGAAGCTCCGCTCCACGCGCATCGCTCGGATGTTTCGCGTGTCACTCGGCATACAGGTCTATGTTGAGGTACACCAGATGGATGCGCTGGACATGCGGTTGGCTATTGGCGGTGGCGGTCGGTTCGATCGGTTCGATCGGTGCGATCGGTTGTGGTGACGACGCGGTGGGGGGCTCGGGTGGCACCGACGCCACCGGCTCGACCGGCGAGACCGGCTCGACCGGCGAGCCCGCCGACTCGAGCGGGGGTGATGACCCATCCGCCTGCCAGGCCGACGCCGATTGCGACGACGCCGATCCCTGCACGGCCGACGTGTGCGAGGCGGGGGTGTGCGGCGTGTCCGGGCCGGTGCTCTCCAACGCGTGCCGCCCCGTCATCGAGGTCGACTTCCCGTCGCGGGCCGCCACGATCGTAAGCCCCACCCCGGAGGTGATGGTCACCGGCTCGGTCTCCGACGCGGCCGGGACCGTCGAGTGGCTTCAGATCAACGGAGAAGAGGTGGCCCTCGACGCGCAGGGCGGCTTCGCCCACGGCATCGAGGCGGTCACGGGCGGCAACACGCTGGTGCTGGTGGCGGGCGACGAGCACGGGGTGGAGCGCACCCAGGTGCAGTCGTTCGTATGGTCCACCGGCTATCACCAGCCCGAGGCCAGCGACCAGGGGGCGTTCGAGCGCGGGCTGGCCCTCTACCTCGATCAGGCCTCGATCGACGACGGCGATCCGTCCGAGCCGGTCGACGATCTCGCCACCTTGATGGGCCTGGCCCTGAGCGCCATCGATCTGGGGTCGTTCATCGATCCCACCGTGCCCATGGCCAACGCGGCCGGCTACGACATCTACGTGCTGGGGCTGACCTCCGGCGGCTCGCAGGTGTCGATGAACGCCATCGACGGCGGGCTGCGGATGGTCGCGGTGATCAGCGACGTGGTGGGCGATCTGCACCTCGACGGCCTCATCAGCAGCGACGGCGAATTCACCGTCGACCAGATCTCGGCCACCGTCGATCTCATGGTCGACGTCGACGAGAATGGGCGGCTGGTCATCGCCGTGCTCGACCCGCACACCGAGGTGGGGGGGCTGGACATCACCGTCGACAACGGGTTCCTCAACTTCATCATCACCATCATCGAGCCGCTCATCCTCGGCGGGGTGGTGTCCGATCTCGAGTCCGAGCTGACCACCCAGCTGTCCTCGCTGATGGGTCCGGCGGTGGGCCTGGCCCTGGAGGCGATGGCGCTCGACACCACGGTGACCGTGCCCTCGCTGGCCGCCACCGGCTTCGACAACGACGTGCGGGTGGCCTCCAACTTCCGCGAGGCTCGCTTCGACGACGGGGTGGCGCCCCCCGAGCCCTCGCCCTCGCAGGGAGGGGTGCTGGCCCAGCGCAGCGGGGCCAAGGCGCTCATCGACATCGCCCCCTACGACAACCTCGGCGTGCCGTGGTGGGATGGCTGCGGCGAGGGGGCGCCGCCGCTGCGAGCGGAGCGGGAGGCCGATCTAGAGCTGCTGCTCACCGACGACCTGCTCAACCTGGTGCTCTATGGCGCGTGGGAGGGCGGGCTGCTCGAGCTGTCGCTGCCCGCCGTCGACGATCCGCGCGCGGCCGAGCTGTCGGCGCAGGTCAGCGGCATGCTGGCGCCCACCGCCTCCGCGTGCGGCGAGTCGGGCGAGCTGCGCATGCACGTGGGCGATCTGCGGGTCGACGGCAGCGTCACCTTCGACGGCCGCCCCGTCACCTTCGTGGCCCACACCAGCCTGGTCATGGGCGTGGGGCTCGAGCCCTCCGCGGCCGGGGTGAGCATCGTGGTGGGGGACGTCGAGCACGTCGACACCGAGCTGACGATCGGCGAGGACGATGCGCTCGACGTGGAGCCCGAGCTTCGGGCGGCGCTGGAGAGCTGGCTGCTCGAGGGCATGCTGCATACCCTGCAAGACCAGGGGCTGGGGGAGATTCCGCTGCCCCAGCTCGATCTCAGCCTCACGCTGGGCCTGCCCGCGGGCACGGCGGCCATCCGGGTGGAGGCCGAGGAGGTCGTGCGCGCGCCCGGCATGTCGGTGGTGCGCGGGCACCTGTAGGTCGCCGCGCCGAGACCGCTCAGTCGCGGCAGCACAGCGCGCCGCCGAACTGCGGCCCGGCCTTCTCGATGAACTCTGCCTCTTCGGAGGCCGAGGTGTCACATGTCCAGGGGGGCGGCAGCGCGTTGCAGAGGTTCCCTGCGCCGCGGTTGAGCGGGGCGCAGCCGTTGATCGCGGTCAGGCCGATGTCGCCGCAGCCGAACACGTCGTCGAGCCCGATCGGGGTGCAGGTGTCGCTGCCCTCGCTCGATTGCCGGGTCACGTAGAACGCCCCGTTCCAGAACTCGTCGCTGCAGCTCTCCACCCCGGCCGCCATGACCTCGCCTCGCGACTCGCACACGTGGAAGCCGGCGCTGCACAGGTCTTCTACCGAGCACCTCGTGCCCAGCGGGTTGGGGCCGTCGTCGCCCGCCTGTCGGTCGCAGAACGCGGTGTTGATCAGCACGCCGGGCAGGTCCCAGCCGCCGCTGCACGCCGCGATGTCGGGGTAGAGCCGCGCGTCGGTCAGCGCCTCGCGCTCGCCATCGGCGCAGCCGGTGACCGCCGGCGTCTCGCCGCTGCTGCTGCTGTCATCGTCGCCGCCCTCGCTCGAGCTCGAGCCGCCGTCGTCGAGGGTGGTGGTGGTGTCGCTCGGCCCGGGGCCGGTGCTCGTCTCCGGGCCCGGGCCCGGGCCCGCGGTGGTGTCGGCGGGATCGGTCGTCGTGGTGGGGGCGGGGCCGGCCCCAGAGGAGGACGACGACGCGCCGGTGCTCGAGCCCGAGTCTCCGGTCGACACCACTGTGCTCGGCGAGCCGTCGCCGCACGCACTGGCGAGCAAGAGGCCGAGCAGCCACGGGGCAGTGCGGGGAGCCATGCCCGCGATGGTGCCACGATCGCGCGGTCTTGATGAGCCCGTGCGGCGCGAGCGTGGATGCCCTGCCCGCCTCCGTCACGGGTCGCCGAGCGCCGGTTCCGAGCCGGCGCATACCGCTGTTATCCGCGGCAGGACCGATCGCACGGGGCCACGGGATATCATGCCCGCGGAGGTCATGGAGATGAACGACGGGATCCGGATCGTACTGGGTGGGTTGATGATCGTGGCGGGGGGAGCCTGCGGAACGGAGGCACCCGACAACCCCTTCGATGTATCCACCGCGAGCGCGTCGGCGAGCGCGTCGGCGAGCGGCACGAGCTCGGATGACGCCTCGGGCTCGGCCACCGCGGGCAGCGCCACCGGCACCACCACCACCGACGTCGAGGACGAGACCGGCGGCGGTCCCAAGCTCGACGTGGGGGTCGGCGACATCCCCGGCCCGTGCGAGGGCGAGGGGTGCAACGAGGGCTGCACCTCGGTCGACCTGGTGTTCGTGATCGACAACTCCGGCTCGATGGGCGACTACCAGGCCGCGCTGGGCCTGGCCTTTCCCGCCTTTGCCGCCACGCTCGACGCGACCTTGCCGATGGGGACCAACCTCCACGTCGGCGTCACGAGCACCGAGATGGGCTACTCGTCCTCGGGCTCCACCTCGATCAACAACGGCGTGTGCACGTTCGAGGGCGAGGGCGGGCTACCCAACGACGCCTTCTACATCACCCCCGACGTGACCGATTCCGGGCGCAACGGGGCGCAGGGGCGCCTGTACGATCCCGGCGACGGCACGACCTACTTCGAGTACGTCATCGGGACCGGGGGCGGCGAGCTTGCGGCGCTGGAGTCGTGGTTCGACGCGGCGGCCAACATCGGCACGGGCGGCTCCAACATCGAGATGTCGACCGCCCCGGCGGGCTGGGTGGCGGACGCGGCCAACGACGGCACCAACGCGGGGTTCATCCGAGACGAGGGATCCGTGCTGGTGGTGTTCTTCATGCAGGACGAGCCCGACCAGACCCCGCTGATGATCGACGGACAGGCTGGCGGCCTCGCGATGCTCGACAAGCTGGTCCAGGCCAAGGCGGGGTGCGGGGGCATCGACTGCATCATCGCCGGGGGCTTCCTCGACGAGCAGGCGTGTGCGGCCAGCGGCAACCTCCCCCTCGACGACTTCCTCGCCAACGTGGGCGAGACGCCCATCGTGCAGCCGCTGCCCGACAAGAACCTGGCCGAGGACGATCCGCAGTCCGCGGCCGACGAGATGAACATGGTGCTCAGCGGCACGCTCGCCGAGGTCATCGCGCAGACGTGCGAGGAGATCGGCCCCGAGGGCTGAGCGGCCGCGGCGCTCTCCCACGCCGCCGAACGCCGCCCCCGCTGACGACGAGCGACGATGCGCGGGCGAGGTTCACGACCTCCGAGCGCCCGTTGGCCATCGCTGGCCATCGTGGCGACGCGAGCTCAGCGCTCAGGCCGCCGAGGTCACGTTCTCTCGGACGACATGCGGATGACGAGCCGCGATCCGGAGGAGGGCAAGCGCGGGGCCCTCCGGCTTGCGTCGCCCTTGCTCCCAGTTGCGCAGCGTGTGGACGCTGATACCAAGAGCCGCTGCGAACCCCTCCTGCGTCAGCCGAACGAAGCTCCGCAGCGCGACGATGTCTTCGCCAGACTCGATCTGGCCTCGCATGATCCGCCTCCGTTGGCTCGCCTTCAGGGCACGACCAAAGTCGGCATCGCTCAGCTCTGGGACTTCGTCTTCACTCATTGCGGCTCGGCTGACCGAGTACATCAATAGCTCAATGGTTGCCGGGAGCGCCAAGGTGTCGTGGCTCGGGCGCCCGGCCTCGCGGCGGCTCAGCGGTGCCCGGGCTTGCGCCCGCGCTCGTCCAGCCGCCGCCGGAAGTCGGCCATGATGGCGCGGTACAGGCCCTCGCCGAGGTGCTGGTCTTCGTACCCGGCGTCGATGCTCGGGTTGTCGTTCACCTCGATGATGTAGGGCTTGCCGTCGACTTCCTTCAGGTCCACGCCATAGAGCCCGTCCCCCATGAGGTTGGCCGCTCGCACCGCGACCTCGAGCACCGCCGGCGGCACGTCCTCGAGGGGGATCGCGTCGGACATCCCCTCGGTCAGCCGCTCACCCTCGCGGTGGATGATCTGCCAGTGCTTCTTCGCCATGTGGTAGCGGCAGGCGTACAGCGGTCGCTGGGCCAGCACGCCGATCCGCCAGTCGAACTCGGTGGGCATGAACGCCTGCGCCACCACCAGGTCCGAGCGGCGCAGCAGCTGGGGCAGCAGCTCGCGCAGCTCGGCCTCGTCGGCGGCCTTGACCACGCCCTGCGAGAACGCACTGTCGGGCTGCTTGAGCACGCAGGGCAGCCCGAGGGTCTCGGCCACTTTGGCCTGGTTGCCGCGGTGCACGATCATGGTAGCCGGCGCGGGCACGCCGTGCCGCCCCAGCGCCTCGGCGAGGTACACCTTGTTGGTGCAGCGCAGGATCGACTCGGGGTCGTCCATCACCACCAGCCCCGCCGCGGCCGCCCGCTGGGCGAAGCGGAAGGTGTGGTGGTTGACGGCGGTGGTCTCGCGGATGAACAGGGCGTCGAACTCGGCCACCCGCGAGTACTCGTCGCGCTCGATCATCTCCACCGCGAAGCCCTCGGCCTCGGCCGCTCGCTCGAAGCGCCGCAGGGCGCTGGCGCACGACGGGGGCTCGGCCTCGGTCGGGTTGGAGAGGATGGCCAGGTCGTAGCGCCCGCGATCGGGGCGGTGGGGCACGTGGCGCCGGCGCAGGAACGCCTGGAGCGACTCGGTCAGCTCCGCGATGCGGTCGTCCGGCAGCCGGTCGAGATCCATCGGCGCGCAGCTGACCAGCGACCAGTCCCCCGAGCGCTCGCTGCGGGCGAAGGTGGCCCGCATCATGGGCAGGGACACGCGGCCGAACAGCGCGGCGGCGACCCGGGCGTGCTGCCCGGCCGGCTCACGCCCGAAGAACAGCTCGAGGGTGACCGAGGCCTCCGTCTCCTGGGCGAAGCTGCGCTGGACCGCGTCGTACAGCTCGTCGGAGTGCAGCCGCAGGATCGTCGAGGACTTCGCCGCCTGGATCGTGGCCAGGGTGGGCACCGGCCGGTGGCCCCGCGCATGCGCGAGCAGGGAGACGTAGTACCCGGCCTTCTGGTAGCGGAAGGAGCGACACAGGTTGATCACCCGGCAACCCCGCCGGTCGGCCCAGGCGGGGTCGCCCAGGTAGTCGCGAGCCGACACGACCTCGGTTCCATCGACCTGGGGCGCTCGGGAGACGTCGTTGACGACGATGATGGTGCGCATGGCTCAGCGAGGGGGGAGGCTCGGGGACGGTCGCATGAGTTTCGCGGGGTTCGAGCCGCCGCGGGTCGCAAAGGGTGCAGCGGGCTCGCCGCGGCTGGAGTGCACCCATCGAGGGCGGGGTCGGCTCCAAGCCACCGATGTTCTCCGCGTTGTTTCAGGACCCGCGGATCCGCTGCGTCGAGACGCTCGCCGTGGAAGATCTACCGCTCGAGCACACCACCCGGTTGCTGGTCGATCTGGTCCACGACGGCATGGGCCGGGCCGTGCGCCTGCCCGTCATCGTGGTCCGCGGGCGCCGGGAGGGCCCCGTGTTCGGCATCACCGCCGCGCTGCACGGCAACGAGCTGAACGGGATCCCCGTGGTGCACCGGCTGGTGGCCAGCATCGAGCCCCGCGTGCTGCGAGGGGCGGTGGTGGTGGTGCCCGTGCTCAACATCCCGGGGCTGCTGCGGCGCTCGCGGAAGTTCAGCGACGGCATCGACCTCAACCACATCATGCCGGGGCTCGAGAACGGCAACGAGTCGCAGGTCTACGCCGCCCGGCTGGTGCAGCGCGTGATCGAGCGCTTCGACTACCTCGCCGACCTGCACACGGCCAGCTTCGGCCGGGTCAACACCCTGTACGTGCGGGCCGATCTCGACGACCTCACCACGGCCAACATGGCCCTGCTGCAGCGGCCGACCATCATTCTGCACGACCCGGCCCAAGACCGCACCCTGCGGGGGTGGCTGGACTCGCGCGGCCGCCCCGCCATCACGGTAGAGGTGGGCAACCCCCACGTGTTCCAGCCCAAGCAGGTCAACCGCACCCTGGTGGGCCTGCGGGCGGTGCTGTCGCAGGTGAAGATGCTGCCCCGCCGCACGCTGGCGAAGGGCCCGGCCCCCGTGCTCTGCGACGGCTCGCGGTGGCTGTACACCGACGCGGGCGGCCTGCTGCAGGTGCCGGTCGATCTCGGCGAGGTCGTCGAGGAGGACCAGGTCATCGCCCGGCAGCTCGACGTGTTCGGGGACGTGGTGCGCGAGTATCGAGCGCCCCACCGCGGGATCGTGATCGGCAAGAGCGTGGAGCCCGTCAGCCCCACCGGGGCGCGGATCGTGCATTTGGGACACATCGCGGAGCCTGGGCGCTTCGCTCACCTCGCCAGCCTCATCGCAGAGGAGACGTCGTCATGAGGATCGGAGTGCTCGTCAACGACTTCACCAGCCTGGTGCCGCAGCAGTCCACCGCGATGCTCGCGGCCACCCTCCAGCTCGAGGGCCACACGGTGCGGGTGTTCGCGGTGAACGACCTGGGCATGGACCAGGACGGCCGGGTGAGCGCGCGAACCCGGGGGGCCCGGCGGCCCGGCGACGTGGCTGCGTTCGTCGAGCAGGTCGCCTCCGATCCGGGAGAGACCGAGCCGCTGGGGGCGCTGGACTTCGTGCTGTGCCGGACCAACCCCGGTCGCGACGAGCGCCCGGGCCTGCAATCGTCGGCGCTGCAGCTGCTGGCCATCGCGGCCCACCAGGGCCTGGTGGTGCTCAACGATCCCACGGGGCTCATCCGTGCCTCGTCCAAGGCCTACCTGGGGCTGCTGCCCGAGACCGCCCGCCCGCTCACCATCACCAGCGCCGACCGGGAGACCCTGCGGCGCTTCGTGATCGAGCTGGACGCGCCGGCCGTGCTCAAGCCGGCCCTGGGCACCCGCGGGGTCGGCGTGTTCCGCACCGAGCGCTCCGAGCGGAACCTCAACCAGATCCTCGATCTGCTGCTGGAGCGGGGCATGGTCACCGCCCAGCGCTACGTGCCGGCGGCCGACCGCGGCGACACCCGCGTACTGGTGGTGGGCGGCGAGATCCTGCGCGTCGAGGGGCAGGTGGCGGCCGTGCGCCGGGTGCCTGGCCAGAACGACTTCCGCAGCAACATCTACGCCGGCGGCCATGCCGTGCCCGGCGAGGTGACCGAGGCCATGGAGCGGGTGGTGGAGTCGGTGGGTCCCCGGCTGGTGCGCGACGGCCTGTTCTTGGTGGGCCTGGACTTCATCGGCGACGTGCTGTGCGAGGCCAACGTGCACAGCCCGGGGGGCCTGCGGGACATCGAGCGCTTCACGGCCCTGCCGTTCACGCGGCACCTCGCGCGCCGGCTGGTCGAGCAGGTCGAGCAGCACGTGGTGGTGAGCGAGACCGGCTAGAGGGCACGACGACAGCCCGGTCGAGCGTGGGGCTCGGCCGGGCTTGCGGCCATCGGCTCAGCGCTGGGGCGACAGCACCAGCAGGTTCGCGTCGTACGTCAGCACGCCCAGCAAGATGGCGCACGCCAGGCGGTCGTACGGCAGCGAGTGCCGGTGAACGCCCTCGTGGGGCCACGGATCGGCGATCTCCGCCGTGCCCGTCTCCCGGTCGATCCCGCAGATCACCACGAAGTGCCCCACGGGCAGGCCTCGCAGGTCGTCGCGCAGATCGTCGTCGCCGTACTCGCGGGACTCGTTGTACAGGAACGTGGCGCTCAGCCCGGTGAGGATCGGCAGCCCCTCGACCAGCATGCGATGGATGAGCGTGGCATCGAGGACCTCGTGGTGCACCCGCCCGCCCAGGGTGAGGTAGCGGAGGTAGTGCTCGGTGGCGTAGACCAGCTTGTCGTCGTCGAGCTTGTGCTTGGCCTGGGATTGCAGGCGCTCGGCGAGGTCGGGGCGTGGCGTTCGAAACCAGGTGGGATCGAACAGCTGGAGGTTGAGGGTGTAGAGATCGGCGCGATAGCCACGGGTCAGCGCGTGGCAGCCCAGCTGCACGGCCAGCGTGCCGCCGGTGTCCAGCTGCGGGATGCCCTCGTTGATCGCGTTCAGATCGAACGCATCGCCGTGGTAGGCGTAGACCGCCTCGAGGCAGGTGGGCCCGCAGCTGCGTCCGTCGGGTTGGGGCCGGATGGGCACCGGGAGCGAGATCTTCGACATGGTGGTCGTGTCCGTAGGAGCCGGGTGGGGCGCCGAACGATGCACGACGCGGCCCCCAACGAAAAGAGGGGAGGAGCCCATGGACCCCTCCCCTCATGTCGGCCCAGCGCCGACGCTCATCGATGAGCCCACTCGTTTGCCTACGCTCGGTTGGAGCCCGCGGGCGGGGCGAAGGGTGCAGCGCGCGGGTCGATTCCCTCGCTCACCGCCGGCCTGACGCGCCCTATGCCGTGAACGAGCGCCCCTCGAGCGCGCAGTCGGCCACCGCGCGGTACACCTCGGTGATGCGGGCGGGCGTGAGCCGTGAGCCCACCGCCCGCAGGATCCGGCTGGCCAGCGTGCCCCGCCCCAGGATCGTCGACAGCGCGGCCCGGGCGGCCGGGTCGAGCGCGGGGTAGGGCAGCAGGGTCTCGGTGAGGTGCGTCCACAGCTCCTGCACCGTCAGCCGCTGCTCGGTGCAGCCCAACGCCCGCAGCAGCCCCTCGTGCTCCACCATCGCCTGGTCGCCCTGCACGATGGCTCGGTCCAGACCCTCGCGCAGCACCGCGGTGGGCAGCGCGTCGAGCTCGTCCAGCTTCACCCAGCGCTCCTCGGCCAGCGCCCGCACCGTCTCGGCGCACAGCCGCGCGATCACCAGGTCGGCCAGCGGGGTCTCCTGCACGTCGAGCAGCCGGATCTCGATGGCGTCGCGCTCGAAGCGGGCGATGGCCCCCCGGGAGTTGAGCCACTCGTGCTGGAGCAGCCCCTCCGGGTCGAGCGGGGCGATGTCGCGGAACATCGGGGCCAGGATCGTCTCCCGGTAGTCCGCCTCGCTGCGGACGGGCTCGGGGATCACCTGACCGATGATCGAGGGCAGCTTCCGCTGGTTGCCCGCGTAGACCTGCAGCCGCGAGTCGAGCGCTCCGGTGGGCTTCCCCTCCACGAACGGCGAGCTGGCCGCCAGCCCCGGCAGCAGCGAGAGCACCGGGCGGATCGCCGCGTGCAGGCGGTGGAATTCATCGTCGCCCTGGAACGGCAGGTTGAGGTGACAGCTCTGGAGGTTGGACCAGCCGTGCCCCTGGCAGCCGAAGATCCGGTCGTAGGCCCGGTAGATCGGCTGGCCGTCGTGGGACCACAGCGTGGTGTCCCGGGCGGGATCCATCGTGGGGTGCATGGCGGTGGGGAGCACGCGGGCTCCGTGCTCGGCCGCGAGCGCGTCGACCCGGCGCAGGTTCTCGATGAACGCGCGCGCGACCGCGGCCTCCAGCCGAGGCACCGGGCCGTTGGTCTTCAGCTCGATCACGTGGGCGGCCAGCTCGTTGCTCCACGCGATGGGCCCGCGCTCGAGCTCCGAGACCTCCTCGCCGGCCTCGGCGGCGAGGATCCGATCGCACACAGGAGCGACCGCCAGGGTCTGGCGGTCGACGAGCATGTACTCCAGCTCGATGCCGTAGCCTTCGAACAGGTGGAGAGGTGAATTCATGGGCGTGGGTAGGAGCCGCCCCGCCCCCCGAAGGATGCGCGGGCGGCCAGGCGGCCTTGGGTGGACCCCTACGGCTAGATCTCCCGGTCGTCGTCGCCGTCGCGGTAGCGCACCCGGTACACGTCGGTGCGGCGGTCGAACCAGGGCCGGACGATGCCGGTGCGGCGATTGCGGCGCAGCACCGCCATGTCGAGGTCGTGCACCAGCATGGCCTCCACGTTGGGCGTGGCCTCGGTGGCGATCCCGTCGCGGGGGAACGGGATGTCGCACGGGGTGAGGATGGCCGACTCGGCGTAGTGGATGTCGGCCCCCTCCACGAAGGGCAGGTTGCCCACCGCGCCGGCCGTGACGCAGTACACGTGGTTCTCGATGCAGCGGGCCAGGGCGCACGAGCGCACCCGCATGTGGGCCTGCCGGATGTCGGTGTTGTAGGGCACGAAGAACACCCGCGCCCCCTTGTCGGCCGCCATCCGGGCCAGCTCCGGGAACTCCACGTCGTAGCAGATGAGGATCGCGATGGGCCCGCGGTCGGTCTCGAACACCCGCAGCACGTTGCCCGGCGAAACCCCCCACCAGCGCTGCTCCGACGGGGTGATGTGGATCTTGAGCTGGCGGTCGACCGAGCCGTCGCGGCGGAACAGGTAGGCCGCGTTGTACAGCACGTCGTCCTCCACGATGAGGTGCGTGCCGCCGATGATGTTCACGTGGTAGCGGATGGCGCACTGGCTGAAGAAGGCCAGGTAGCGCTCGGTGAATTCGTTCAGCCGCCGCGCGGCGAGCCCCGGCCGCTGCTCGCGGGCCAGCGACTGCAGCTGGGTGGTCAGCAGCTCGGGGTACAGGACGAAGTCGCAGCGGTACTCCGCGGCCGTGTCGAGGTAGAACTCGCACTGCGAGCACATCTCCTCGAACGAGGCGATCGGGCGCAGCTGGTACTGCACCGCGGCCACCCGGATGGACTGGGCCAGCGCCCGGTCGCCCGAGGGGACGAACGCGGGGTTGAGCCACTCCATGAGCACCGCCCAGCCGCCCGACTCCTGGTCGCTGGGCAGATAGCCGGGCAGCGCGCGGCGGATCGTGAAGCCGTTGGACAGCTGCGCGGCGATGGTGGGGTCGCGCAGCTCCTTGCGGACCACGGCCTGCAGGTAGTCGCCGAAGCTCATCGAGTCGGCGTGCGCGTGATAGCTGGGGGCGCGGCCGCCGAACATGATCCCGCGCAGGTTCTGGTCGCGCACCAGCTGCTTGCGGGCCTCGTAGATCCGCCGCGCGATGCGGAACCCGCGGAAGCGAGGGTCGACCGCGATGTCCAGCCCGTACAGGGTGTCGCCCTCGGAGTCGTGGGTGCTCATGGTCCCGCCGCTGGAGACCTGCTTGAACGTGTGCGGATCGGCGTAGACGGTGCCGTCGACCAGCATGCTCGACGAGGTCGCGACCAGCTCGCCGTCGAGGTCGACCACGATCTGGCCCTCCGGGAACAGCCGGATGTGGTTGCGCAGCTGCTCCTTGCTCCACGGGGGCACGCCGGGGAAGCAGCGCTCCTGCAGCTCGGCGATGGCCCGCAGATCGGAGACCCGCATGCGCCGCACGGTGAGCCGCTCGCCGCGGGAGACGGTGGACTTCCGCTTGGCCGTGGACTTGGGCTTGGCCGACGACTTGGGCTTGGCCGACGACTTGGGCTTGGCCGAGGTCTTGGCCGAGGTCTTGGGCTTGGCCTTGGGCTTGGCCGAGGTCTTCGACTTGGCCGCGGGCTTGGAGGACTTGGAAGAGGACTTGGGCGGGGTCTTGGTCGAGGCCATGATCGGACGGGGTCGGACGGGGTCGGACGGGGTCGGGCACCGAGAGTGCGAGCGGCAGCATACTCTGCCGCTCCGCGTGCCCGGTGCCGGAGCCACGCGTGAAGCGGCGAGCTGCGGCGAGCCGCGGCAGGATCGAGCGCTACGGCAGCCCGCGGATCACGCCGCGCTGCGGGGGCACCCGGTCGGGCCGGCTGCGCGAGGGCGGGCCGAGGGGGGCCTCGGACGGCTGGGCCTCGAGCGAGGCCGGCTCGACCACCAAGGCGCTCAGCCGCTCGTGCTCCCCGCGCTCGCGCGCGAGCTCGATGAGCTTGGCGGGCACCCGCGCCGGTTCGAAGCCGCAGACCACCGGGGTCAGCTCGTCGCTGGCGTCGACCCGTTCGAACCCGGAGCTGAGCAGCACGTAGCTCGCCCCGAGCTCCAGGGGGTGCACGCTCACGTCCACGTCGACGAACATGCTCTCGCCCAGCGAGCGGGTGAGCCGGGGCGGGCCGACGGGGCGCGGGTAGCCCAGCCGCTGGTGCTCGCCGAGCACGGTGTGCTCCACCGTGAGGGGGATGGGCTGCCCGCCGGCGATCCGCAGCAGCCGGGCATGTCCCACGTGGCCGACCGCCACCTGACCGTTGCGCACCAGCAGCAGCGTGAGCACCACCCGCACGTCGGGGCTCATGTGGGCGCGTCGGCGCCACGTCACGCTGTTGGCGTCCTCGACCGCGAGGCGGGCGAGCACATCGAGCGGGGCGCGCGGATCGAGGGCGATCGAGCGCAGCACCAGGGTCACGGCCGCGGCCGCGGCCGCCTGCACCGCCTGGGTGCGGTCGGGCTCGGGGCCCAGCCCGCGGGCCACGAGGTACAGGCCGTGCGCGTCGTCGTCGACCACCACGTCGGAGGTGGTAGGGCCTTGGCCTGCGTCGGAGGACCAGCGGCTCGAGAGCACGGGCGGTGAGAGCCGCGGCCCCGCACAGAGGGTGCACCCGCCCGGGTCGCTCATCGTCGGGCCGGGCAGCGAGCGCCGATGGTCTCGGCGGTGTCTTCGATCATGTCCCGCAGCTCGCGGCGCATGGGGCCGGTGAGCTCGTGGGCCACGTCGCGGTAGGGCCTCAGCTCGACCACGAAGCCCATGTCCCGCAGCTCGCGGGTGACCGCCCGGGTGTGCCGAAAGGGCACGCGGGTGTCGCGAGTGCCGTGCAGGGCCGTGATGGGGGCGTGCGGCTCGAGGGTGTGGGGCATGAGTGAGTCGGGCACCGAGCCGCCCACCACGATGGCTTGCTGCAGCAGCGCGGGGCGCTCGAGCGCGAGCAGGAACGCCAGCACGCCGCCCTGCG
>JGI12210J13797_11269766_pt1 | contig 19444 bp, 11 predicted proteins | sample ElkSlonscriptome_3_FD_13797 | JGI IMG/M metagenome (IMG submission 13797)
CGCATAGCCTTTTTCGACCAGTTGAGCACAATATCGCTCTAGCGCATGGTGGGGCAGCCCTGCCAAGGGCACTCGCCCGATTTCCTTGCCCGCCTCTTTGCTAGTCAGCACCAGCTCTAGCTCCCGCGCAATGGTAATCGCATCCTGAAAGAAGGTTTCAAAAAAATCGCCCACCCGATAAAACAGCAGCGCGTGGGGATACTGATCCTTCATCTCCACATATTGCTGAAACATCGGCGTCAGCGCCGCCCGATCCGCCATGCGATAGTCGGCATAGCGCACTGTGTGCTTCATCAACCGCTCTGGCAAATCTTGCAGTAAAGGTGAAGGCTCAGGAGTTGCTTGCTGTCGCTTAGACACATCCGATCGTTCTGAGGTGGACGAAGAATCTGAAGGAGAAGTCTGTGATGGAGAGTGAGATGCCGAATCCACCATGAGTCGATAGCCCTGCAATGCACTGATGAGATCAGAAACGAAGCCTCAAACGAAGCCCTGAACCACTCAGAATAAGAGGATGTTTGAAAAGTATTAGACAACACGCTGGAACAAGACTGATCCCCCTAAATCCCCCTTGAGAAGGGGGACTTTGATTCCGGTTCCCCCTTTTTCAAGGGGGGCTAGGGGGGATCTGAAGTAGCATTGACGACTTCTCAAACATCCTCTAAGCGATCCACTACAGGATACGGTAGCTTAAATCGGGCGATCGCACAGAGGCCGCGCCCACATGCCTGCGCCTATCGTTGCAAAAGGTTGGATACCTCATCCAACAGGTCTGCTGGAGCAGTCGGTTTCGGGAGAAACAGTTGAAACCCAACCTCCATTACAGCTTGCACATCCTGCTCAGACACATAGCCCGTCAAGGCGATCGCCAAAATCTCTCCATTTTGCTCGACAGGTAGCGATCGCACCTGTCGGATTAGCTCCTGCCCACTGACATCGGGCAGGCCAATATCGCTAATGAGCAAATCGTAGGGCTGTTGGGTGATCTGATCTAAGGCTTCTGCCGCCGTTCGTGCCCCCGTGACAACAGCTCCCGCCCGCTGTAAAACGAGACTGAACAGAAAGAGATCGTTTGGAGAGTCTTCTACCAGCAAGATTTGAACCCCTGCCAAAGAAAAAATACCCCTTGGAGCGACATCTGTTGTGATCACAGGGGCAGAAAAATTAGAGCTAGGGGCATCGACCACCTTGGGTAACACGATGGTAAATGTTGTGCCTTGGTTGATGCCGGGGCTATCGGCTTCCAGAATGCCACCATGAGCCTCAACGACAGCGCGCGACAAGAAAAGACCCAGCCCCAAGCCGCTTTCTCGTCGTGTATTGGATGCATCGCCTTGACGAAAGCGGTCAAAAATATGAGGCAAAAAATCAGGTGAAATGCCCTGTCCATTGTCGCTGACCTGTATCTGCACTTGAGCAGACAAGTAAGTCAGCCGCACGGTGACGATTCCGCCACGAGACGTGAATTTCACAGCATTGGAAAGCAAATTAACCAACACCTGCTCGATTCGGGTCGGATCAAGCACAATCAGCTCCAGACTAGGCTCAATATCCGTCTCAATCCGAATATCTTTCTCAATCGCTTGGGGACAAACCAGCGCAATGGCCTGCTGCACTGTTTCTCTCAACTGAGTCGGCTGCAAGTGGATCTGAAATCGATCTTGAATAATGCGGGAGGCATCGAGTAGATCTTCAACCAGCTTCAGTTGATTTGAAGCACTCGATTTAATCACGGCGATCGCCTTGGAGTGAGGCGAGTCATTAGAGAGTCCCTGCTCAATGATATCTGCCCAGCCCAAAATGCTGTTTAGGGGAGTTCGCAACTCGTGCGACAACACAGAAAGAAACTGATCCTTACTGACATTGGCCTCTCGGGCGACTCGCGCCTGCTCCTCCAATATCAGCCGCTCTCGTTCGGTTTTAACCAAATGCACAAACTCAGACGCTTGCCGTGCATAAAGGTTGATCAGTTGCATCAACCGTTCAGAGGGACGATGGGGTTGTTGAAAATAGATTGCAATGATGCCCAACAGTTCTCGATTGCGACCCATAAGAGGAATCACTTGCAGAGCTTGCAAATCCTCTGATTCAGCCATTTGGCGGAACGCCGCAAACTCTGGATGAGTTCGCACATCTTCGACATAGAATTGCTCACCCAATCTCAGGGCAAGTTCTAGAGATGGTCTCTGGGTACTCCAAATTTCAATGAGGTCGTCTGCTTGATCAGACTTAAATCCACGCCGACCGACGAGGGCAAATTCTTCCTGCGTTGACTCATAAAGAAACACGTCGCCCTTCTCGGTTTCGTAAATGGTGAGCATGGCCTCTAGCACCACCGTCAACGCCTGATTGAGATCAAAGGAAGAAAATAATTGGGTGCTGAGGGCCTGCACCCGACTCATCGACAATAGCTCTCGCTGGAGCTGAAACTGGCTCTGACGAAGTTCTTGTTCGACCCACTTGAGGTTGTCAACGTCAATCAGCGCGATAACCACCCCGTTGATTTGACTGTTGAGAGTACGGTAGGGGCGAATCCGCAGCAAGTACCACCGACCCTCTCGGTCTTGAACTTCGCGCTCCAACGCATTGAGCGTTTCAATGACTTCCGAAACCAATGTTTCTAAATGAGGAATGTTGATATTGAGGCTAAAGTCTTGAATCGGTCGTCCAACATCAGACGGAAGCAAGTGTAAAAGACTCCGAGCTGCTGGAGTCAGACTGCGAATGCAGAGATCATCCGACAGCATCAAAATGGGAATGTTGACGTTGTTGAGCAAGTTGACCAGATCGTTGTTGGCTCGATGCCATTCTGTGTTGATGTGTTGCAGCTCTTCATTGGTGGTTTTCAGCTCTTCATTCGCCGACTGAATTTCTTCCTTTGCAGTTTGCAACTCTTCGTTGGTGCTTTTGAGTTCTTCGTTGCTCGATAAGATTTCTTCATTCGCAGCAACGAGCTGTTGATGGGTTGATTCGTGCTCTTCAATCGTGATGCGAACAAAGGTTTGAGAGTCGAGTAGTTCTTGCCGAAGTCGGGAGTTTTCGGCTTCGAGATTTGTTATTTCTCGGTCTGGAGACTGGAGATTCAGGTTAGTCATTGCTTCAAAATCTGGGTTGCGCTCAAACAAGACGAAAAAGTAACGCCCCTGAGACAAGCTAAACGGAATCACTTCTAGAGAAATGCGATTGCTATCAGATTCGATGTCTTCGATCTTTAGGTTCTGGCGTTTGATGGTCACGCGCTGCTGCTTTGCCTGTTCAATGGCGGTGCGAACATCGACTAACAAGCTAGGACGGAGCAGTTTAAACAAGTCAAAGCTAGGCTCTCCTTTCGTCAATCTTAGATATGGAGCAGGCTCTCCCTGAAAATACAGAACCTCTAACGCTTCGTTGATAATGACGCCCACTGGGGCATAGCGGTTGAGCAAGAGATGTGCAGCCCACTGCTGCATATCGGACTGATTTGGGGTGACAGCAAGACTTGGTGATTCTCTAATGCCAGTTTCTCGAGAATGATAGTTGGAAACAAAGTCAAAATTTAGCCGGGTTGGAACGTCTCTAGGGATATATATCCTAGAACGTGCATCAAAGACTTCAAAAAGCTCAGAGTTTTCTCCAATACTCTCCGAGTTGCCTAGGACTAAAAACCCTGTGGGTTTGATGCCGTAGTGAAAGATAGACATGACTCGCCGTTGCTGAGCCGCTTGAAAGTAAATCAAGACATTGCGACAGCTCACCATATCGAGGTTTGAAAATGGCGGTTCACTGCTTAAGTCTTGACGAGCGAAAACACACACTTCACGCACGGCTGGGGTGATTTGATAGCTGCCATCTATTTCCATAAAAAAGCGATGGCGTTGTTCTATCGACACTGCTTCCATTTGAGTTTCTCGATAGACGCCTGTTCGGGCGATCTCAATGGCGCGATCGCTGATATCGGTGCCAAAGATTTGAATCTTAGGGTTGATCGTGTAAGAGTCGAGACTTTCCAACAGGCACATCGCCAGAGAATAGACCTCTTCACCCGTCGCGCATCCCGGAACCCAAATGCGAAACGACGATACTGACGATTGCATCTGCAACAGCTGAGGAAAGACGGTTTCTTTGAGAACTTGGAAGACATCAGGATCTCGAAAAAAGCTCGTTACCGTAATCAAAACATCTTGATAAAGAGCCTGAATTTCAGTGGGCGTCGCTCGCAAGTACTGAATATATTCACTCAGGTCAATTAATTTGTTGACAGTGATGCGTCGTCTCAGCCGTCGCTCAAATGTCGTTTGTTTGTATTGGGTAAAGTCAACGCCAGTATGTCGTTGCAGGAGTTGATACACTTGACGCAGATCATCCTGTTGAAACTCAGATGAGTCTTGATTTTCCTCAGTAGAGCTAGGATCACAGACATAGGGATGAATGCTGATGTTTAGCAGCTCTTCAGCCATCTGAGTCGGTGACAAAATAAAATCGACCTGTCCAGTGGCAATGGTCGCATTGGGCATGTCGGCAAATTCAGCCGTGGAGGGATCTTGTGCAAAGGTGATTCCTCCAGCAGCCCGGATCGCTTGGATACCCAGCGCCCCATCATCGTTGCTGCCCGACAACACGATGGCGATCGCCTTGTTTTTTTTGTCAGCGGCTAAGGACTGAAAAAAGATGTCAATCGTCTTAGTGCGCCTCAGAATCTGCTCACATAGCCCTAGCTGAAGTGATCCCTGATGGAGCGTCATTTGAGTTCCAGGCGGAATCACATAAACGTGATCCATCTCAAGGGCCATGCCGTCTTTTGCGTCTTTCACAGGCATCCGGGTGGCCCGACCCAACAGCTCACTCAGCAGACTCTCCTGGTTTGGAGCTAAATGCTGTATGAGAACAAACGCCATCCCTAGATTAGGCGGCACATGACCCAGCAGTTCCGAGAAAGCTTCTAATCCACCCGCAGAAGCACCAATGCCCACAACAGGAAACGCGGCGTCATTATTCGATGTTGTCATTAGCTTGGCGCTGTAGCCTTCACTCAGTATCTAAACCCTACTGCTGAGAACATAGCATTAATCTAGAGGAAAAATATCTAAACATAATTCGACATTCTGGTCTCAACAAGCAAGTTGGTCAGCAAATGGGTCGATGACCAAACGCTAGGTTGAGCACCAATTATTTCGATTTCTGAAGCTCTAGGTCTACTCATCAACTTGAATAGATTGGCTGAGACCATCGTTTTCTCATTTTCTCACCAAGCTACAGCAAAAAATAGATAAAGAATTTATTCATAATCCGTGAAACTCAATCCAGATAAACATTGCGTTTGATATAACTTTTTGTAATACTATATTTACAACGCTTAAAGTTCATCCCACGCCACAAAGGCACAAAATATTCATGACTGGATTTATTAAAGGACTCTTCGGCAAGAAGAAAAATGACGAAGCATCCACATCTGACAACTCTGCTGCTCAACAACGCGGAGCCTATTACTTAGAGCCTGATGATGCCAAGACATTCGGCGACATCGACTACATGCGCACGAGTAAGACCGTGAAGCGCACCTTCGCAAAGGGCGATGCACGAGTTCGTCAAGTTTCAGCGATGAAAGAAGCTGATATGAGAAAGACTCCTCCTAGCTCTGTTGAGTCTTGGCAACCAAAGACTCAGCCAAAGTCAGAATCGCCAAAGTCAGAATCTAAGACATCATCATTCAACTCAACATCTAACGAGACGAAGCGGCGATCGCCCGACTCTAGCATGGACATGTTCCGCAACATGGCGAAAGACATTCGCAAGTAACTCTTGAGTCCATCAGCTCATCGGTCACACAGCTTTTAAACGTTAAAAACGCCAAAGTTTAGCCACTCCCTCAGATTCTAGGTCTGATGTGCTGACTTCGGCGTTTCTTTTTTCTAGCTCGTGAAGCATCGCCAAAAAATGAAAAGCAGCCTGAATTCAGGCTGCTTGATGGGAGGAATGTAATGATTCGGTTTGAATGATTCAAGCTAGATTTGGATCAAGTCGGCGTCGCTATTCGCCTGGACTGACCCCAGAAGATAAGCGAAATGGACTGTTGTTGAAGAGGCGATCGCTCATCGGACTACGGCAAGCTCTGGCGCAAACGCCGTTGAACCAAATGTGTTCTAGCTGTTGTTGGAAAGAATTTGGCTGGCGTAGGCATCCATACGACCAAAGGCATGAGTGCGCTGTGAATAGTCAATCTCTTTGCCAGTGAAGCTCTTGGCTAGAAATTCAAATGACTTTGAACGCCAGTTGCGCTCGTGAATAGCCTTAGTTTGCTCACCTCGGAAGTAAGCTTGAGTGCCAATCAACGCAGCTGCAATCCAAGCTACGACAAACAATGAAATTAGGATACCCATAGATATCACCTCTTTAGTTAGGAACCTTGAAATACGTCTACTCTCTTCAATGCCTGATACTCAGAAGCTGTCAACTCTTGCACCAAAAGTACTTGAATAGCTTGTGCCTGCTGCAATCTTGGAACAACGCCATCGGGTTTGAGACTTAACGTATCTCTATGTAAATATTTATAACAAATATATTACAAAATTGCAACAATAAGTTGACAAGATGGCTAGATTCTAGGTGCGGCTACCTTCTTGCTTCTCTATGCACAGGATTTTTCATTCAAACGACGACGTCAGTATGACGAATTTGGGATAGATTGGGTACGCTATCGGCAAAACCGATGCACCATGCATTATTGAAGGCATCGAGATGGTCATGGCGAAAAAATGGATGTTGCTCGGCCTAGGCTCTATCGTGTTCGGAATTGTTTTCGCACTGAGTTGGCTGTCAGAGCGAAACGTGCGACGGGCAACCATGACTGGGACAACAGCTTTAGCAGCGACTTACGCAGGTACTCTGGCAGGCATCCAAAGTACAGAACATTCTCAGCGACTTTCCTCGATTAAATCGCGATCGCTCTCCAACCCTAATTCTGGAGAGATCGCTGTCTTTTGGGACTATGAAAACGTGAAAGTTGCCGCCCAGGGAGCCAAAGCACCTCTAGCGGAATCTTTGGTCAACTACGCTCAAACTCGAGGACACCCGCGCATCAAAATGGTGTATTCCAACTGGCGTAGAGAACGAGACATCTTGGTGCAGGTGCTCTACAGCCTCGGGTTTGAGACAATTCACGTTTCGACAGGCAAAGAAAACAGCGTCGATATCAAGCTGACGGTAGACTGTCTCAACGCCGCTCATCAATATCCAGAGATTCAACAGTTCATCTTGGTCACTGCCGATCGCGATTTCGTGCCACTGGTCAACGCGCTAAAGACCCTACAAAAAAACGTGACGCTCATCGGTCGAGCCGCAACAGCGAGCGAACAACTGTTGTTGAGCGCAGACGAATTCATCGACATCGAAAAGCTGTCGGTAGAAACCAGCTATGCCAGTTCCACAGAAGCGCAGCCCCAAGCCCCTCCAACCATTAGCTATCATGAAGCGCTGATGTGCTTGACGGAGTCGATCTCTCAGGCTCGAGACCAGGGAAAAAGTACTCGCTTTGCGTCCATTGATTTGCTGATGCGCTCCAATCCACAGTTTGCCTATGAGGGCGTCTTGTCTATTCGCAAGGACAACGGTGAAACCTTTGTCAATTTTAGTGCTTTCATCACAGAGGCTAATTTGGAAGGAGTCGTCAAAATTCAGACCCTAGAAGGCTTCAAAGAATTGTTCTTACCCGATGAAGATCCAGAAGCGGAATCAGAGTTTGGAACACAGGTATATGAAGAACTTGGGCGTGAACAGTGGCAAATTATCCTCAGCCAGGTGCGGCAGGGGTTTCAGGATGGGCAACCCGGCCCGATGTATGGTCGCTTTTTGGTGCTGTTTGCCTATGTGCGCCAAGCCAAAAAAGATGGCCGACTCCAATTGACAAATACGCAGCTTCAGCAAGCGTTGAGTCGTCTCGTAGACTTTGGCATTCTCGTGAAACAGCCTGACACAACTTACCGCCTAGTCAAAGATTTAGACACCCGTGAAGAAGAATACGTTAGAGAGCTGATGCAAAACGAAGTCCACGAGACTTAAGAGCTTGCGGTTTGTTAATCTATGTGCCAAAGACCTCTATAAATCGTTTGAGGGAAATCTCTGTCATTGACTTCAGCGTCAAATCTCAGGAGCACTCGGCCGAGCAAAAAGGGTTCAGTCATAGAAGAGAGAAAATGACCTTCTGTGTTGGAATATTCTCTTAGGACGAAGACTGAGATGCCCGAGGTCGGGTCACAAGAATGACCATCCCAACCCCGCCGAAATAGAGTCCCAAAACAGCTCCGGCTAGCAAGCTTTGGGTAATAGGATCAGTGGAAGGCGTCAGTACTGCGCCCAGCACCACCGCTCCTAACATGATGTAGCGCCAGCTCGCTAACATTTGCTTAGCAGAGACGATTCTAAGGAGTCCGAGTAGAAGCTGAATCACAGGGATCTGAAACGCAATGCCTGTACTGAACAACAGCAACAAGACAAACTCGAAGTAGCGATCGATAGACCACAACTGCTCGACTACGTCTTCACCGTAGTTGATGAAAAAGTTGAGCGCCGCAGGAATCAGAGCGATGTAGGCAAATGCCAGTCCTGCAAAGAAAAGAACGCTCGAACCTAAGACGATTGGCCCCAGCATCCGGCGTTCGCGTCGAGTCAGCCCTGGCAATACAAACCGAATGATTTGGTACAGAATCATGGGGCTGGAAATCAGCAAACCGCAGTATCCCGCCACTTTTACAGATACGAAAAAGTATTCGCCAGGAGAGAGTTGGAGAAACTTAGCCCCTTGGGCAGGAACTTCCAGAAGCCCAACGATATCGTTCACGAAAATAAAGCAAATCACAACTCCGATCAACACAGCAATCAGAGCATAGAAAATGCGCTGCCGCAGCTCCTCTAGATGATCGAATAGAGACATCTCGACATCATCGGGAAGTTCGCCATCAGAGTTGTCTTCAGGAGGCTGTTGAATAATACGATTTTCGTCGTCTTTGGTGTCGATATCCTGCAGAGACGTCATGAGTCTGGTTTCACCCTCTCAGCGTATTCAAACCCGTTAGTCATTGCTATGCGGGGGTAGTCATTGTGGTCAGCGGATTGCAACACCGATTCTAGTTCGAACAGCAATTCCACATCCAGAGCGCTGAATCATCTTCAGCTAAACATCTTCATTATATGGGGTTACACTTCGCAACCTGCCTCATGAAGAACATTACCGAAAAAAAGAATTGGAAAAAAACCGTTGACGATCAAGAGAATAATTAAAAACGTCTGTTCGTCTTTAAAGTCGTTTTGAAAACATATCACTCGTCGGAAGTATCATCTGCCTCTGATGATGCAGGTTCCTCTACTCCATCCGTTGCTTCTGCGTCATCTGCGGCATCTAAATCAGATTCACCCAGATCAGCAGCTTCGGGCTCAGTTTCGCCTGCAGCTAGGCGGCTGATTTCATCTTTATATTCCGCTGGAGCGAGAGCTTCGGCTGAGGCAAACAAAGGTTGTGCTTCATCATCACGTCCCAATTCTTGTAATACTAATGCTTTGCTCAAAATCGGGCGGAAGTCGTCGCCGCTGGTGCGGATGGCCTCGTCAAAGATGGCGATCGCCTCTTCATCGCGTCCCATTTCTACATAAACCTGCCCCAACAACAGCTCTACAGAGGTGACATCAACACTATTCGGCTGAATCTGGTTCACGTCATCGGCTGTTTTGAGGGTGTCTTCCAAAAGTCCGATGGCAGCTTCTGGCCTTTCCTCAGCTAACAATAGCGACACCAAGCCCCGCAGAGCATTCATGTCTCCCGGATTGGCGGACAGCACATCTCGATAAGACTGAGCTGCTGCTTCGCGATCGCCCACCTGCTGCTGCGCTTGCCCCAACAAAACTGCATATTCTGTGCGATCCGGGTAGAGTCCGACTAACCGTTCGAGAGGTGCGATAACCGCACCAATGTCCCCTAGTTCGAGGCGAGCCTGAAGCAGTCCTCGCAGGGCGGCTTCGTTATCAGGCTCTCGTTCGAGTACGAGTTCATACCCTCGCGCCTGGGCTTCCAGCTCCTCTTGCATAGAGGTTGGCGTGTTGGTTACTTGCTCCGAGTCCCCCTGGTCTCCCTGAAACACCCGACTGAGCGGCAAGGCTAGCGAAAAACCAGCAAAGGCGATCACCGCAATTACAAGCACAGCGTTAATCAGCCATCGCTGGCGCTTCTTATCAAGCACAACAAAAGTCTCCCGAACAATGATGGATTATCAATGGTTACTGTCAATGACTACTCATCGTAGCGTCGATTCATATCACCCTACACGGACATCATCTTAGCTCCAGATTGCGAGAACGATGAGATGGAGTTGCTTCGCTCCGTTGACTATTGTCTGATGAATCTAATGTTTGATGAATCTAAGAGCAAAGCTGCGGTTCGGCATGAAGCAACGCTTCGTTCAGATGCTGTTCCAGAGTCTTTGCAGGCAGCGGCCCTTGGATATGATGCCAGGGGAGAAGGCGATCGCACGACCAACGCTCATGAACATAGAACTCCATGTCAGGCAACTGACCGTCAAGAGTTTTGAAGGCGCGACGATAGCTGCCCAGCGAGTCTCCATAGTGGCGAGTCAGCTCCAACAATTTTGAAAGGCGGCGATCGCCCCGCGAAATTAACGCCTGAATGACTGACCACTTGTAGCTTTCAGGCCGGAAGTCAATCCCTTGAGGGCGCAACCGCTTTTGCAGTAATTTCAGACGTTTGTCACCATCTGGATTCACCCCCATCCACTGAAATGGCGTATGAGCTTTGGGAACAAAGGTGCTACAACCTAGAGTCAATCGCAAACCAGGAGCCCCCTTTTTGACAGCTAGCATCATTTCCACAGTCTGATCCAAATCATCCCGCGTTTCTCCCGGAATCCCGACCATGCCGTAGAGCTTCATGTTGCTCAAGCCCCCAGCTTTGGCATTTATTGCAGCTTCTGCAATTTCGTCGGTTTGTAGCTTTTTATTGATAATGCGCCGTACTCGCTCCGAGCCGCTTTCCACTGCAATGGTGATGGAGCGGGTGTCATGGTTGACCAAAGTTTGAGCTAGCTTTTGAGTCACCGTATTAGTCCGAACAGAAGCAAGACTGATGCGAACTTGCTCAAATTGCGGACGGTTGAGATAGTCAAGCAGCCGATCAAATTCGGGATGCTGAGTGACAGAGGCTCCCAAAAGCCCAATGCGATCGGTGACCTGAAGACCTTTCTCGATAGCGGGGATCAGTGATTCATCGAGATCTGCGGGGCGAAAAGGAAGCGTCAGATAGCTCGCCAGACAAAACCGGCACAGCTCTGGACAACTGCGAACCACCTCGACCATATAGATATTTTCCCAGGCCGCTTTTTCTGTGACAACGGTTGAGGTTGAAAGGGTATTGCCGCGATAGGTCTGTTTCACGACTGTGGCAGGAACAGCGGCATGCTTCGGCTCAATGGCTCGAATCGCACCACTTGGACTCTCATAACTGACGTCGTAGAGGCTCGGTACATAGATTCCAGGCACCGAGGCCAAATGCTGAAGCTGAGTTTGGCGATCGCTCTGTCGTACCTGCTGATAAGCCTGAATGAACTCGTCGAGCAACAACTCTCCATCACCCAAAAGCACCACATCAAAAAAGTCTGCAAAGGGTTCGGGATTAGCCGTCAAGACGGGGCCACCTCCAAACACAAGGGGATGGGCATCGGTGCGTTCTGTTGCCCAGATAGGAACTTCTAACTCCTCAAGAGTTTGGAGAATGTTGACGTAGTCAAGTTCCCAAGACACGGAAAATCCCAGCAGTTCTGGGGTTGCAGGCAACGGCTCACTTCCGTCTGTGAAGCATCGACTCACAGCAACGTCATCTCGTAGCGCAAGAGTTGCCCAAACCACTTGATATCCCAGGCTCGTAATGCCGACGCTGTATTCATTGGGAAATGCGAAGATCAGCGGAATCGCATCCGCTCTGGGTTGGGATGGAGAAAAGAGTCGTTTTTCTGAAGCTAACGGTAAACTCACCAAGTGAACTCAAGGGCAACATCTTTCAGCCTAGCACGTCAAAATTCTTGTTCTGGGAACGGATTCAGCGGACATAGCTCGGTTCCAAGCAAGGGTTGGAGAAGCGACTATTCATTTATCCCATCCAATATCTTTGCTATTGGATAGCATCAGTCCATTTTTCAACTAGCGGTCATTCTCAATCGTTACCCTCCGATGTCCGCAAAGCAGTGACGAATGAATCAGAAGCTTGGTCAGATGACCGATTCATTCTGATTTACCAAACTGAGAATAACTGTTCAGCTAGATGGGTGACTCAGGACATCAATGGTAGAATTAAGTAGAAGTACTGGCAACTTGTTGCGTTTTAGATCAGTCTTGTGGATCAGTTGTGGCTAAGTGAGCTATCTAGACCCACCGGTTCAGTGGATCAATCGTGAACGATCTTTAAGATTCATTCGTCGATGGAATGTAGAGTAAAAAAAGCCAAACCGCAAGCAGACTTTATGTTTTGTCCGTTGATCTTAGTGCGAAGTCCGAAAAAATACTTAAAGGTTGAACGGCAATCTTCATCAAAGTTTCAAAAAACACAGAAGTCTCACCGTGTTCAACATGGGATATCAGTAGTTAAGGTATTGACATTACCCAGTCATTCAATATTTATTCCTGAATATTCGTCTTGAAATATTCAAATTTGGAACTTCAGCTTGACTTTTTGGGCGATCGCCCAATCTTGGTTCCGGTTTCTCAAGCGATGTGCATCAGGATTTCAGGGTTCATCACTCCGCCATCAAGTCTTCATGCTAGACCTCCAAAAAAAGTCATGCCATGAATCTCTTGATCTCCATATGTTTCGGGATATATTAACGCGCAGTCTCAGAACATTTTTAGTTGGAACTATTGCAGTCGTGGGCTCATCCTTGGGTTCAAGCCTATCTGCCTCAAGTTGGGTAGAAGCTTATCAGAGATGCTCTCAGTAAGAGTAATAGGTTCTACTTATTAACTAAGTCGTGTCACACCCAATGAGGATTCAACCAACATTTTTCGCAATGTGAAGCCTCATTATGTATTAAGAGTTGCAGTCTCCTGGCGTCCCATAAGGGCGTGATGAACTAATGGATCAGTCTCTAGGCGATAAATATGAAACGCTTGTTCCTCCTCCAGAACGATATACTGGCGGGTCGGAAGCTTACGGAGTGCAAGAAGAATTGAGATCTGAAGCAGATCGACTACTTGAAAAGGGAGTTGAGCTTTACCAGATTCGGGATTATTCCTCAGCCATTTCCACCTTTGAAAACGCATGCGAACTCTACGCTCAACTCGATGACTTCGTAGGTCAGGGTCGCGCATTAGAAGGTTTGGGTCTTAGCGAATATGCCCTAGGAAATTATAGACGCGCAATCAAAGTGTCTCAGCAGAGTTTAGCGATCGCCCGTCAAATTGGCGACCGCCGTATTGAGAGACAAGCGCTAGGCAATCTGGGCAACGCCTACCGTCACATGCAGGACTATGAAAAAGCGATTCGCTACAAGCACGAAAGTTTAACCGTTGCCCAAGAGATTGAGGATCGGCGAGGCATCGCTGCGGCCTGCAACAACCTTGGGATGGTCTACAAAATTATCGATAACTATGAGGCGGCGATCGCCCACTACCGACAAAGCCTCGATGTAGCGCGAGAGCTAAAGGACGTAAACGTTGAAAGTCAGGTTCTTCGAAACCTGGGCAACGCTTACCACGCTATGGGTGACCACAACAAAACAATTGAGTGCTATGAGTCTCTGCTCAAGATTACCAAGGAGTTAGAAGACGAGCGGGCACAGATGCATATTCTCAAAAACCTAGGCAGTACCTGCTACACCGTAGGGGACTATCTCAGAGCCATCATGTTCCAGCAGCAACGGCTTGACATTGCTCGTTCGCTCCATGACCAGCGCCACGAGATGCAGTCGCTAGAAAGTCTAGGCGTCATTTTTGATGTCGTTGGAAACCAACACCAAGCGCTTGACTGCTTTGAGCAGCGTCTTGCTGTTGCGAAACGAGTCAACGATGAAAAGCTAAAACAGCAGGCGATCGCCAGCCTCAAGATGTTGTGCTACGCCATCGGAGACTATGCCCGCGCTAGCCAGTACTAGCTCAACGCGCTTTCGAATTTTCCCTGAGGGTTTCCAATCCCACTATCTCTCATCTTAGACGACAGGATTGAGCGAGTTTCAATCAGTGAATGTTTCGTTCTGGGAATGTTTCGTTCTGGCTTCGTCTTGGTCTGTGAATCCAACTTACAAGACCTCTTAACGTCCTTGTTCTACAGCAGAACAGACGAAACCCGTTTGAGCTCTCTCTCAGACTAGGTTGCCTCTTAATGATTCGGCTAAATACTCCTGCGGGTTAGGAATTGTCGGACGTTGCTCCATTCGGCGTTTTGTCGAGTCGATAGTGATCAGAGTAATCGTCTTGATTGAAGAAATAAACTGAGCGGATTGGATATGGAATGTTATAGTCCGCCTCGTCGCAAGCCTGCTTGAGAGCAACCATCACCAGTGTCTTGATGCGCCGCACCTCTGCCTGTTGAGGCGCGGTCCAATAACGCACTACAAAGTTGATAGCGCTGTCGCCAAACCCGGTGATATCAACTTCAGGTTCAGGACTGGACTTAACACCAGAAATGTCATCCAGCGCCTTTAGCAGCACCTGCTTCGCTTCAGATAAAGGCGTGTTGTAGTCCAATCCGATATCTAAGTCAGTCCGGCGATTGACGTTTGCTGTCATCACCTGCACCGCACTGGTAAACACAACTGCATTGGGAATGACGACTTCTTCCCCTTGATAAGTACGCATTTGGGTTGAGCGCAGAGCGATTTCTTGTACCGTTCCCTCGTAGTCAGCGACGATAATTTGATCACCGATGCGAAAGGGCTGCTGCAAAAGAAGAATAATCCCTGCCAAAAAGTTCTTAAAAATATCCTGGAAGGCAAAACCAACTGCGACTGAACCTAAACCTAAAAGAGCGACGATGTCGCCAAGACCTAGATTCGGAAACGCTATAACGGCTGAAATGAGAACTCCTACGATCCACGCGGCAACATAGCTAACACTGACCAGCAACCCTTGGAGCGATCGATTATTAATAAGACGCTCAGCCGCTCTCCGAGTCAAGCTACGGACAAATTCTGCCCCGTAACGGGTTAGCGCTAAGAGAATGATGGCAGCCAAAAGAGCCGGAAGAAGGGCGACTCCTTGTCCGACTAGTTCTACCCCTGTCGTTTGAATTTCTTCTAGCAAGCTCTGCATAAAATCTCTGAAGTGCTCTGATGGAGCGTGTTGTTTGCGACAGCTGAAGCTTTACACATGCTAATTATATTTCGGACTTGGACATCTATCTTAAGAATGACACTGAGAGACAATTCTTTGAATCCAGTGCATACAAATTCTCTCAGTTGAGCAGAATTACCGCTTCGTTCTGCTGGTCAAGCCGCTTCCTCTAACCAGGGCAGGTATCTGAAGCGTGGGAGCTTTAGTATGAGAATATCAATATAGTTCAATAGTTCTATCTTAAGTACCGATTCTTTGTAGAGGATCAGGAAAGATCAGAAAATGTCAGAAAAGATCAGGAAAGCCAAACTACACTGAAAAGTCTATGCAGGGTGACTTCAGTTGACGGGCCGATGAACTTTGAAGACGTACTGGAACGAATCCATGAAGCCGCATTTGCTCACAGCGGTAGATATCTCAGTGAACCTCAAGTCCAAGTTCTGCGAGGAACATGGAACAACTTGACCTATGACGAAATGGCTGAGGCGGGATACAGTGCAGGCTATCTGCGACAGGATGTAGGTCCCAAGCTCTGGGAACTCTTGACCGAAATTTTTCAAGAGCGTGAAAGAGTCGGGAAAAAGAATTTTCGGCTGGCAGCCACTCGTTGGATGAAGCGTATCTCTGAGAGCGATCGCCCGCCACTCGACGATCCTGAAGTCAACAATGGACAATCTGAAGACCCAGTCAATATCCAACCTCCATCTGAGTTTCTCTATGACTGGGGTTCCGACTTTCCCTTCAGCACCTTGCATGGGCGTCAAACAGATGCTGATGCAGTCAAGGCTTGGATTGAGCAAGAGCGCTGTCGAGTCGTCATGCTCACGGGAGTTGGAGGCATTGGCAAAACAGCTCTAGCTTGGGCTGTCGCAACCGCCCTAAAAAATTCGTTTCACATCATTTGGCGATCGCTCCACGATCAGTCTCCTCAGGACGTATTGCAGGACATTCATTCCTTCTTAGCTACACTTCATCCAGATTCAAATCTTGCTTCCTCTCATTTCTCCAGTTCCTCCGATCTCGTCAGCACGATTCTTCAACTCTTACAGCAGCAGCCCTGTTTGATTGTCTTAGACCGATTTGAATCCGTGTTTCAGCCTGAAGAAACTGCCGGATGCTATCAGCCTTCTTGTCGCGAATATGAAGACCTGCTGAGGCAAGTTGTAGGGCGATCGCACTCTGGCTGCTTGCTGTTAACCAGTCGAGAAATATCAGCAGATTGGCAGCGGCTACCTCCGGCCTATGGGCGAGTGAAAGCGCTTGAGCCTCTGGGTTTAACCCAAGGACAACACTTTTTTGATGCGTTTGATGTCAACTCAGATCTGTTTAGCAACTCGTCTGAATCCGCTGAATCAGACTGGCTTCGATTGCTCGATATCTGCGACGGAAACCCCTCAACCCTCAACGAGGCAGCCACAGCACTGCGTACCTTGTTTGCAAGCGATGTCGCTGTACTGGTTGAAGAGATGGAAAGAGGCTACCTGCCACCAAGTATCCGCGATAGCCTCGCAGAACAGATAGAAAGGCTATCGCTAGATGAGCGAGAGATACTAGATGCCTTGGCGATCGCACAACAGCCTCTTTCCCTGACAATGTTGCGGCAGGGTTTAGTGTCACTACAATCGCGCGCCCAGTTACCCGACACCCTCGACTCGCTATTACGGCGATCGCTTATTCAATCTCAAGACTCATTCTACGTCCTGACACCTATGCTCAAAAGCTATGTACGAAGGCAATTCGTACAGCATGTTGTTGATGAACTAGTGAGTGGAAACCTGCGTCGATTTCTCCACCACGCGTTGATCAGAGCCAACAGCCGCGATGATATTCGTGAGCGACAACAGCGCCTTGTTCTACAGCCTATTGCCAAAGCTCTTCAGAATGAGCTGCCCATAGGGTTGGGAATGAAAGGACATCTTCAACATATTCTTTCTCGTCTGCGCAGCGACTATCGAACTCAGGCAGGCTACGGCGCAGGCAATATCGTCAATCTCTATCGTCATATGGGATGGAGTCTCGAAGGCATGGACTTTTCGAGACTGCCGCTGTGGCAAGCTTGCTTAGATGATGTCAGCTTGGCTGGGGTCAACCTAGCTAGAGCAAAGCTTCGAAACTGCAAATTTTCTAGCTGTTTAGGAAGTCAGCCAGTCGTTGCTTTGGATCGGCAAGGAGAGTTCCTAGTGGTGGGCGATCGCCAGGGACAACTTCTGGTCTGGACGCTTCAAGATAATCAGCAGCGGATTTTTTTGTCAGAACCAGAGTCTAGCGTCACCTGTCTAGCTGTTCATCCTCACCGACCTCTGGTCGCTAGTGGACACACCAATCAACGCATTTATCTTTGGGACACAAACACGGCAAAACGTATCCCTCTACTGATGCCTCAGGGTGGAGCCGTGACCAGTCTCCGATTCAGCGCCGATGGAGCCACGTTAGCAAGCGGCAGTACCACAGGGTGGGTGCAGTGTTGGACGATGGAATCACTTCAGGTGCCGCAGCTGAGTTTGACCGCTTCAGTCCCGATTCGCGATCTTGAATGGGGAATGAGCGATCGCCAACTCATCAGTCTCAGTGATCAGAATGAAGTCATCGTTTGGGATGTGGAAACAGGCGATCGGCTACACACCTTTCAGTCCAGTGAAATGGCTCCAGCCAAAACTGTCTTCTTCTCTAACAACAACATTCCAGTCTCACCCCTTTCTCCGGACGAGTCATCCGCAGTGGTTGTTTGTAGTGAAGAAGGAAGACTACGGTTATTCGATCTAGTCACCAAACGCCCTATCCAGTCATTACAAAGTCCTGCGGATGGACTAGGAGTTATAACCGTCGCTACCGTTCCAAATAATCAGCTTCTCCTTGCTGCCGCAAACCCAGATCAAGTGGTGCGGGTGTGGAATTTATCGACGAATGAAACCCTCCAAACCTTTTCTAACTTAGATGATCCAATTGTTTCTTTAGATATTGCCGCCAACGGCTCATTACTGGCTACGGCCAGCGACCAAGCTATTCGCTTGTGGGACTTAGAAACAGGCACTCGATACAAAACTCTTGCCCGACATCAATGCCGAGTATGCTCGTTGTCCATTAGTCAAGATGGAGCCGTTTTAGCCGTAGGAAATGACGACTGCACGATCAAGCTATTGAATTTGCGCACAGATTCAGACTTGAAAACCCTGAGAGGACATGTTAACTGGGTTTATGCGATCGCCTTTAGCCCTGATCACAAAAGCTGTGCTAGTGGCAGCGACGACGGCACCATTAAGCTTTGGGATATCGATTCGGGGCGATCGCTCCAGTCTTTTTCGGGGCATCGCCAAACTGTACGAGCGATCGCCTTCAGTCCTGATGGACAAAAACTAGCAAGCGTCAGCGATGATGGCAGCCTCAAGCTTTGGAATCTCGATACGGGAACCTGTATCAACAGCGTCCTTGCCCACAACCATCGGATTTTTGAGGTCGAGTTCAGTCCAGCAGGCGATCGCCTTGCCACCTGTAGCGCCGATCAGCATATTGGCCTGTGGGATGCTGCCACTTTGGAGTCCATCACCCTGCCACTCGAAGGCCACCAGAGCCGCCTCCGGACTCTAGCTTTCAACACCCAAGGGGATTATCTCTTGAGCGGTGGCGACGATCAAACCGCTCGTCTGTGGAATCTCAGCACCGGGGAATGTGAACAGGTTTGGGACGAACAGGCCAGTAAAATTCATGCTGTTGCCTTTGACGCGCACGGACAGGGACTCGTCTGTGCCAGCCACCAGGGAAGATTCGGTATATGGAGCCTAGCTCAAGAGAGATGGATTGCGTCGATTGCGGACGAACCTGGGTTCACCTTGGTTCAGTTTGGCTGTGGAGCAGAGGTGCTGATCGCTGTCAATGAACAAGATCAGGTTGCGGTATGGTCGTTTGGCGATCGCAGCTTTCCCTTTTTGTTTCAGGTCAACCAGCTCTACAAAAACATGAACATTTCAGGTGTCACAGGCATCAACGAAGCCCAAAAGAAGGTGCTGCGTCAATTGGGAGCCGTTGAGCAGTGAGGTAAGTCTCAGATATAGTGCTACGCGCTGATATAAAACCAATAGTTGATGGAGAAGCCGCGCGGTGCGCGGCTTCTCCATCAACATCTGTCCTAACCTATATGCGCATTGCTATA
>JGI12210J13797_10120194_pt1 | contig 19435 bp, 14 predicted proteins | sample ElkSlonscriptome_3_FD_13797 | JGI IMG/M metagenome (IMG submission 13797)
TCAGGAGCCATACCATACTGCGTCACGGCTCGCTCAGCCAAATCTGTGGCTTTTTGGATGTCATCACTGGCACCAGAAGAGACCTTGCCGAACACCACCTCTTCTGCGGATCGGCCGCCCAAAAAGGTGGCAAGCTGACCCCGCAGCTCATCTTCCAACATCAAAAAGCGATCCTCCTCAGGAGTCTGCATCGTATAGCCCAAGGCTCCTCTGCCTCGAGGAACAATGGAAATTTTCGAGACCTGAGCGCTGCCCGGCATCAGTGCCCCGACAATGGCGTGACCCACTTCGTGGTACGCCACGGTTTTACGCTCGGTGGGAGAGAGAATGCGCGATCGCTTCTCTAGTCCTGCCACCACGCGCTCAATGGCTTCCCTCACATCGACCATCATCACCGCCTCGCGGTTGTTTCGCGCCGCTAGCAGTGCCGCCTCGTTGATCAAATTGGCCAAATCTGCCCCGGCGAAGCCAGAGGTTTGGGCGGCGATCGCTTCCAAGTCCACATCCTCTCCCATCAGAACTGGGCGAGAATGCACCGTCAAAATCTCCAGACGCCCGCTTTTATCAGGACGGTCCACCAACACCTGACGGTCAAAGCGCCCTGCTCGCTTGAGGGCCGGATCAAGGATTTCAGGACGATTGGTGGCCGCAATGAGAATCACTCCTTCATTACCGTCGAACCCATCCATCTCCGTAAGCAGTTGGTTGAGGGTCTGCTCCCGCTCGTCGTTTCCACCCTGGGGATTGCCGCCCCGTGACTTGCCAATGGCATCTAGCTCATCGATAAAAACAATACAGGGAGCCTGCCGCTTGGCCCTGTTAAACAGATCCCGCACGCGCGATGCACCTACGCCGACGTAAAGCTCAACAAATTCTGATGCGGCCATGCTCAAGAAAGGAACGTTGGCCTCCCCTGCAACTGCCTTTGCCAACAGAGTTTTACCTGTTCCCGGAGGCCCAACCAGCAGGACTCCTTTCGGCATTTTGGCCCCAATTTTGCGATACTTTTCCCCATCTTTGAGGAAGCCAACCACTTCTTGAAGCTCTTGCTTGGCTTCGTCGACACCAGCTACATCAGCAAAGGTGATCCGCTTGCTTTTGTCTTTGCTCGGACTGTAGGAGCGCGCCTTGGTCTTGCCAGAGGTGACGCCGCCAATGCCGGCTCCCATGCCCCCGGCCCCCTCTTTCATCAGCCAAGCTGCCCCCAGCAATGCTCCTGTGGACAGCAGTCCCAGCAGCCCTGTGATCAGCCCTGCATCGCCCATAGGCGTGGAAAACTCAACCTTGTGGGACCGGAGCATGGCGGGAACATCATCGGTGTTGCCTGCTGGCTTAGCGGTGTAGAAGCGCTTGGCCCCAAAGGCCGGCTTGAGGCGATAGTCAATTCGATGGGGTTTGACAGTTGCCTGCAGCACTTGCTGATTGACTACTTGCTCAACAAAAGTGCTGTAGGCGGCATGGGAAATGGTTGCCGTTTTCATACTGGTTTGTATCTCTTTGGGTAATGCTCATTGAACGATATGGTGCCGTGAAGTAATCGCGACGTCAGGCTTTTACCACATGTTCGAACGTTTCAATACCTTGATTATGTAAGACTATTTTTCAGGCCAAAAGGCGAGATTGCCCTACTCATTGCGAGGGCTCAAAGCGACAAACAAACCATGGGATACGGTCCTTTCCCCCTGTTGCTTCGGTTTCCCGGAACGATACTGGAAAGGTGCGCTTATTCATCGGCAAGCGGCGGCGATGTCTGGGGACGGGCCAACCGGTCCGCCGTGCGCAAAATCTTCGCTGCCAGCATCGCTGCCCCAAAGCCATTGTCGATATTCACCACCCCTAACCCCGTGGCGCAGGAGTTGAGCATGGTGAGTAGGGGCGTCAGGCCATTGAACTGAGTGCCGTAGCCGACGCTGGTCGGCACCGCCACTACCGGGCAATCCGCTAATCCCGTCACCACGCTGGGCAGCGCCCCCTCCATCCCTGCCACCACAATCAAAACATCGGCCTCGGCAATTAAATGGCGGTGGGCCAGCAGCCTATGAATCCCCGAGACGCCCACATCCCACAGTCGCTGCACCGCAAAACCGCACAGCTCAGCAGTGACAGCCGCCTCTTCCGCTACAGGCAAATCGGAGGTGCCAGCGGAGATGAGGGTAACTTTACCGGTATAGCGGGGCCGGAGCGGCTCGGGGGCGATCGCCATAATACGGGCACCGGGATAATAGCGCAGCTTCGGCAGCTGGGGCGACACCTGCTCATAGACCTCGGGGGTAATTCGGGTTGCCATGACAACCGACTGGTCTGCCTGGAGGGCTGCCATGATCTTCACCAGCTGCTCCGGCGTTTTACCTGGTCCCCAGACCACTTCCGGAAACCCTGTGCGCAAGGTGCGGTGATGGTCAATTTGGGCGAAGTCGCCAACGGGCTCTACGTCAAAATACTTGAGTTTGCTCAGAGCTTGATCTGGGGTGGTTTGCCCTTGGGCAACGCTCTGAAGCAGAGCCTGAAGCTGATCTGGCTGCACGGCACTATCCTTTCAATCCATTCACTCTACTAGGGTAAAGCAAGCGGCTACTGTGCACTCAGCTTTAGCTCCTCTAAATTCCACAGCGCTCCGCCTAAGGCAGAATATTTGACATTATCTACCCGGTTGCGGATAGCGCCTAGGGATAGCGGGTTGACCAGGTAGATCAGCGGCAGATACTCCTGGGTAAGGCGCTGGGTTTCGGCGTAGAGCGCTTTCCGCTTCTCCTCGTCAAGCTCCTGGGCTGCCTGAACATAGAGATCGCTGATCTCTTGCTCCCAGTCATAGATTATCCGCCCTTCAAAGGGAGGCTGTCCCGGCGGTGCCCCTTGATTGAAGGTATGCAGCGTGCCATCAGTCCGCCAAATGTTGGCACCACTGTTGGGCTCTACACCTCCGGTGAAGCCCATCATGTGGCAGTCCCAGTCGAGGGTATTGGTCAGCTTGTCCACCAGGGTATTGAACGCAATCGGCTGAAAGTCTACCTGGATACCGATATCTAGCAGATCTCGCTTGATCTGTGCTCCGATGCCTTCACGAACCTTGTTGCCCGCGTTGGTGTTTAGGGTAAATCGCACTAAATTGCCGTCGCTATCCAGCAGCTCCCCTGCGTCGCTGTACTCAAATCCAGTATCTTCTAGCAGGCCCTTGGCCGTCTCAACGCTGTAGTCATAGGTTTCCAACCCTTCACTAGGCGGGATGTAATAGGGACTCTGCACTGAAATCGGTGAGCTTTGGGGCTCTCCAAGACCTTGAAAGATGTTGTTGATCATCGTATCGCGGTCAATGGCATAGGCGATCGCCCGCCGAAAGTCTGGATTGGTGAACCAGGCCGATTTGATGGGGTCCACCAGCGGTTTGCCATCCCGACTGCCGGTATTGAGATTGAACGAAATAAAATTGGTGCCGGGGCGAGGACCATCTTCGTATATGGCAAAGGCACCCCGATCCTCCTCTCGCTTCAGCAGGGCGAAGTTTTCTGGGGGCACTGAAATAATATCTAGGCCGCCGGAGCGAAACTGCAGCAGGGATGCATCGGTTGATTCCACGATTTGCAGCACAAACCGGTCGATGTAGGGCTGAGGTTGACCCTCCTCACCCTTCCAATAGTGGGGGTTTCGCTCAAAGATCACCCGCTGCCCGGGATTGTAGCTCACCATGCGGTAAGGTCCGTTGCCTACAATATCCGCCGGGGGGGTGTCTGTCCCCCAAGTCGCAATAAAGCGGGGGTTCCCATCCATATCCATCTCGTTCACCGTCGGCTCTAGCACATGCTCAGGCAAGATGGAAATCCCCCCTGCATAGCGCAGAAACGGGGCGAAGGGCTCGGGTACAGCGAACTCAACCCGGCGCTCATCTAGCTTTGTCACCGTAGGAAACAGTCCCTCATCCCCGATGCGCAAAATGTCGCTGACGCCACTGGGAATGGCAGGGTTGAAGTAGATGTCATTGTAGGTAAATAAAATGTCGTCAACGGTGAAGGGCTCCCCATCCGACCAGGCCAGCCCCTCCCTCAGGGTAAACGTGATGCGCTTTTGGTCTGTCGAAATATCCATCGATTCGGCTAGGGCTAGCTCGAGTTCTCCTGTCAGCCCGTTCTCTCGCATCAGCCCTTCGTATAGCAGCCCAAAGATAGACGTTGCCTCTTGGCTCATCACCGGATTGAATGTTTTAGGGTCGCTGATTTCGCTGATCACTAACCGGGGCACCTGCGCAGCCTCGGTCTGATACCAGCTGAGCTGGCAACTGCTGGTGGCGATCGCCAGGGTTAAGCCCAGGGCGACGCAAAACCAGCGGTGGAGACGCGATCGCAGCCTGCGGTGATTGCTATTGGGTCTAAACTGGAACCCTAAAACAGGGGCCATAGTGCAATATCCTCGCAAACGGTTAGCAGATGGTGGCGGACAGCATCAGGTCAACGTCGCCAAACAAAATTGCCAAAATATTTTGACATATGAAGACGAATCAGCAGGTTTGAACTATGCTGGGGCTTAGATTCTAGCGTGAGCACATGAGCAAAATGTGTCAACAGTGCGACAAGTAATGCGATAAGTACGGGGTCTAATGTGAGTCAACCCACCACCCAAAACCAATTTTCGCAGCCTGACGGGCCGCAACCGGTATCAAAGTCTAATCGCCAGACGGCCCAAGGCAATCGCTCCCCCCAAGACCTCGCTGCTGCGTTGACCTCAGCGCAGCAGCAGCTCGAGGTGGTCAGCCAGCAAAATCGGCAGCTTATGCAGCACAATCAGCAGCTCCGGGTTGAGATTGAGCGCATCATGGCCAGCGCGTTGAATTTGCACCACATCGTTGATTCTGGGCCTATAGCCTCTGACATCGCGCCTGCAGGCGCAGCGGTTCCGGACAGGCGAAACACCACTGCGGCCCCAAGCGTAGAGCCAGGGCAGGTGGATGCCCCGCCCCAGGTTGCCAGCCCTTCTGGCCCCGCTAGCACCAATAGCCCTGCCAGCACCAATAGCCCCGCCAGCACCAATAGCTCCGCCAGCACCAGCAACGTGACCAATGTGACCGGCTACGATGCTACCGCCGACGACATGTTCGCTGAACTCGATCGACTGCTGGCGGGCGATTCACCGCCGCAACAGCCGCCGCAACAGCCGTCGCTGCAAGCCGACGATAGCCTGCAAGCGGCATTGAGTCATGTCAAAAGTCGTCATCGCGGCAATGGTTCTCGGCCAGAGTCACCCAAGCTACCTGCCAATCTCCGCTCGACCATTGCTATGCCGTCCCAGCCAGCAGCATCGCCCATCGCGGCCCCCCGCCGCTCTAAACTGTGGCTGATTGTAGCGACTGTTGTCGTGATGCTGAGCTGTTTTGGCGCAGGCTTCTTGATCACGCTGCCGCTGCTGCAGTCTTCCGACCGCTAACCCCAGCGATCGCATTCCTGCTGAGTGATCTGGTGCCGATAGCGAAACATGTCTTCTAGCCGGGCTTTGACGAAGTGCTCCAGCACCCAAGCCGACACCGGCTGCCCTGGCAAGACAAAGGTAATCGTATCCGTCAGGCGCGTTTGCCCATCCTCTGCCTCAAACTGGTGGCGGTGTATCCAGCGCTCTAATGGGCCATCCACCTGCTCATCAATAAAGAGCCTGTAGGGTTCGCAGGCCGTGTGCCGAGCGAGCCATCGCACCGGAACAGGGCCAAGCCAAATTCTAAATTCGGTTTCCGCCCCTACCCCCAAACCACCTTCCCGCCGTTTGACTTCAACCGGCTGCCAAGGGGGCGTGAGGATATCCAGGATGTCGGGACGCTCGTGGAACTGCCAGACAACCTCAACCGGCGCGTTGATCAGCGTAGAGCGTTGGTAATGTAACTGCATCATCGGGCCTATCAGCTCTGTATGAAGGTCTATGGAGAAACCAATCAGCGATCGCCAGCTTGATTCTTATTCTAAAGGTATTGCCAAAAATGGTCGGGCTTTGACGTCATTGGCGCAGCAGTTTTAGAGAACTTTAGGCATGATTGAAGAAGTCAAGTCACGATGGGGAACAGCAGGTGATATCTAAGCGAATCGTAACGCGTCTATGGTGGCTGTTGGGAGGAACTACGCTGGCACTGGCGACGCCTGTTGTCATCCCAAAGCTGGTGCCCATGCTCGCACCCGCCACTGCGCTGCTGACCTCTGTGGGCGAGGCAGGCGTCAACGCGCTGCAGCTCCACCGAGATCCTCTCAATATTACCGGGGCCAAAATCGCTATCGGCCAGGTGGAAATTGGCCGCCCGGCTGTCTATCGCGTCGATAAAACAGACCTGCAGGACTACGTTGTCCCGATTGAGCAGGTGTTTATCCAAGATGGCCCCCCCACCGCCAACGAGCTTGTGGATGGTCATGCCGCCAACGTCGCCAGCGTTATGGTGAGCCAAGACAAGCAGCTCACGGGCGTCGCGCCCAATGCCCGACTCTATTCCTCTGCCGTGGGTCTCCTCCGTCGGGGTGGCCAGCCGGAGGAATGCCTCGCGGCCCAAACCGTTGCGCAGCAGAACGGCCAGGATGTTCGGGCCATCAATTTTAGCTTTGGGGAATCTCTCACCCGCGACCCCCGGCCAGACGCCATGCTAGACGGCAATGCCTTGCTGACCCAATGTGTTGACTGGTCTTCGGCAGAACATGATGTGCTGTACGTGATTGCTGGAAATCAGGGGCGAGGCGGGATTCCCATTCCGACAGATCTGTTTAACGGTATCACCGTGGCGAACTCAACCCAGGTGGATGGGGTTTTTACGAAGGTCGACTTTAGCAGTCTCAGCAGCGAGCCTGCCGTCATTATCGGGCGGCGAGAAGAGCTCGAAAGTAACGTGGGGCTGCGTCGCTCGGTGAGCCTAGTGGCACCGGGCAGCAACCTACAGATGTTGAACCCCGATGGCAGCGTTATTCGGGCCAGCGGCACCAGCTTTGCTGCCCCCCATGTGACGGCTACAGTAGCCCTGCTGCAGGAATATGGCGATCGCCAGCTGCGGCAGGGCCGGATAGATTGGAGCCTCGACTCCCGGAACCCTCAGGTCACCAAAGCGATCATGCTTAACGCCGCCGACAAGATCGAAGACGATGGCTCTGGGCAGATCCTCGCCATGACGCGCACCCTCCTCACCCACCGCAACCAAACCTGGCTAGATTCCGACGCCTATGACGACGATACCCGTCCTCTCAGCGCCGAGCTAGGGACGGGCCACCTCAACGCCTACCGGGCCTATGAGCAGTTCAGCGCAGGTCAACAGGAACCAGAGAATGCAGTCGCGGTCCGTGGTTGGGACTACCGCAGCGTTGCCGAAGACGACGATGATGGCCCAACGTACCGTGACTATGTGATTGATGTTCCGCTGCAGGCGGATAGCTTTATCTCAGTGACCCTGGCCTGGAATCGCAAAGTGACCCTCAATGACGCCAACGAAAACGGCCTCTATGACATAGGCGAGACGTTTGAGGATCATGGCTTGAACGATCTCAATCTCTATTTGCTGCCCGTGGATGAAGATGATACGGACGACAGCGTTTGGCAGTCTGTTAGCCCGGTGGATAGCGTTGAGCATATTTTCCAGCGCATTCCGGAATCGGGGCGCTATAAGATTCGGGTGGAATATGAGGATCAAGAGAATGAGGCGGTGCAGCCCTATGGGTTGGCCTGGTGGGCGGCTGAAAATTAGGGGCCGCAGTTACGGCGCGCTGGGACTGTCGCTCGAACAGTTTGCGCCGACTAAGCTTAAGCGCCATCCTTGCAGCACCTTGTCTCAATCGCACCGTAATTTATGCCTCTTGCGACATAGTCGTCGTTTATCGTTAAGATTTATTTTATAAATCAGTCCCTAGAGTTTTGTGGCGATCGCCCCAAGGGTGCGCTGGTTGCCCGCAGTAATAGTGGGCCTACTCGATCGCCACAATTTTGCATAAATACCTCCACAACCTAGTTCATGACACAATTTCCCATCGGCGTTGGCATCGTTGGCACCGGGTTCGGCCAAAAGATCCATATTCCTGGCTTTCAGGCCCATCCCAAGACAGCTCTCGCTGCTGTCTATCACCGAGACCTTGATACCGCTAAGGCGATCGCCGCAGAGCACAACATCCCCAAGGCATACCAAACCGTCGAAGAGCTAGCTGCCGATCCCGATGTCCATGCCGTCAGTATTTCGACGCCGCCCTTTCTTCACCATGAGATGGGCCGCACTGTGATCAACAGCGGCAAGCACCTGCTGATGGAAAAGCCAACGGCTCTCTCTGCAGCAGAAGCCAAGGATTTGCAGGCGCTGGCCGAAGCCAAGGGCATTGTGACCTGTCTTGACTTTGAGTTTCGCTACATCCCGGCCTGGCAGCGGCTAGCCGAGCTGCTAGAAGAAGGCGTTGTGGGTCGTCCCCGCCTGATCAAAATCGACTGGCTCGTCCCCGGTCGCGCTAACCCACAGAGACCCTGGAACTGGTATGCCCGCAAGGATCTCGGTGGCGGTATCCTAGGCGCTGTCGGCTCCCATACCCTCGACTACATCACCTGGCTATTTGGTCCCGTTGAGCGGCTGTGTGGCCACCTCAGCACCGGGGTCACGGAGCGGCCCGATCCAAAAAGCGACACCGTCAAACCCGTCGATAGCGACGATACTTGCCAACTGATGCTGGAGCTGCAGGGCGGGACGCCAGTTCATGTTGCTCTCAGCGCCGCCACCTATGCCGGACGCGGTCACTGGGTGGAAGTCTATGGCGATCGCGGCACCCTGGTGCTTGGCAGTGACAACCTCAAAGACTATGTCCACGGCTTTCGCCTGTGGGCAGCGGAAGCAGGCCAGCCACTAGAAGAAATCGAAATCCCATCGCGGCTGCGGTTTGGCAATGTGTATCCTGATGGACGACTCGCACCCTTTGTTCGAGTGGTAGACCATTGGGTAAATGATATTGAGCAGGGCTACAGCACAGCGCCATCCCTAGCTGAAGGGGTCTATGCGCAGCGACTCATGGACTCAGTTCATAAATCCCATCAGACTCAGCGCTGGGTCGATATCGACTGATGCCCTTGCCCCCTGGTCTGCCCGCACTGTAACGTTAAGTTGCGTTGACCCTAAATCAACCATGCTTGCGCTGTCTTAACATTCCGTATGGAGCTTCTGCCCTTCTATTGGCGGATGCGATAGGGTGCGGGAGTCAACTCGGGAGCACACATATAGGTCAGACAGCCTAGAGTAGGCAGTACTACACCACGTTGATGAGCAGTACGATGACGATTCAAGTTTGGCCAGGCTCTGCCATTAAATTAGGAGCGACATGGGACGGTAGCGGCGTCAATTTTGCCCTGTTTTCAGAACATGCCACTTGGGTTGAGCTATGTCTGTTTAATGAGGCTGGGCAGGAGATGCGAATTCCCCTACCTGAGGTCTATAACTTTGTTTGGCATGGCTATATTCCTGGCCTCAAGCCCGGACAGCAGTATGGCTTTCGTGTCCATGGTCCCCATGACCCTGAAGCAGGGCATCGCTTCAACCGCCATAAGCTGCTGATCGATCCCTACGCCAAGGCGCTGTCTGGAGACGTCTTCCACGGAGATGAAATCTACGGCTATGACGAAGACCATCCCAAGGGCGATCTCTCCTTCTCCGACACCGATAATGTTGACTTGATGCCGCGCTGTATCGTGGCTGACGAAGCCTTCGACTGGGAGGGCGATCGCCTGCTGCGCCGTCCCTGGCAAGAGACAATTGTCTACGAAGTCCATGTCAAGGGGTTTACTCAGCAGCACCCGGATATCCCGGCAGAGCTGCGGGGAACCTATGCTGGTTTGGCCCATCCGGCGGCCATCACACACCTCACGAATCTGGGTGTCACCGCTGTTGAGCTGCTGCCTGTCCACCACTTCAACGCCTATCCCGGCCACCTGGCAAAAGCCAACTTGCGCAACTACTGGGGCTACGACTCCCTCAACTTCTTTGCGCCCTATAGCGGCTACAGCGCTGACAAAGCGCCGGGGGCACAGGTGGGTGAGTTCAAGGCCATGGTGAAGGCGCTGCATGCTGCCGGAATTGAGGTGATTTTGGATGTGGTGTACAACCACACCGGAGAAGGTAGTCACCTAGGGCCAACCCTCTCTCTCAAGGGGATAGACAACGCGACATACTACCGGCTGATGGAGGACGACCCGCGCTACTACCGGGACTTCACCGGCTGCGGTAACTCTCTCAACGTGCGCCATCCCCAGGTGCTGAAGCTGATCATGGACAGCCTGCGCTACTGGGTGCTGCATATGCATGTGGACGGATTTCGGTTTGACCTGGCGTCGGCTTTGGCCCGCGAGCTATATGACGTGGACAGCCTAGCGGCATTCTTCGACATCATTCATCAAGACCCAGTGCTCTCTACCGTGAAGCTGATTGCCGAGCCTTGGGATTTGGGCGATGGCGGCTATCAGGTGGGACGCTTTCCGCTGCTGTGGTCGGAGTGGAACGGTAAGTACCGCGATACGATACGAGATTTTTGGCGTGGTGAAGGGGCGACTCTAGCGGAGTTTGCCTATCGCTTTACCGGCAGTTCAGATCTCTATGCCGGTAACGGTCGCCGCCCCCACGCCAGCATCAACTTTATTACAGCCCACGATGGCTTCCCCCTGCGGGATTTGGTGAGCTACAACGAGAAGCATAACGAAGCCAACCATGAAGGCAATCGCGATGGGGAGAGCCACAACCGCTCCTGGAACTGTGGCGCAGAGGGCGACACAGATGACCCAGAAATTTTGGCTCTGCGGCTGCAGCAGCAGCGGAACTTCCTGGCAACGCTGATGCTCTCTCAAGGGGTGCCCATGCTGCTGGGGGGCGATGAGCTGGGCCGTAGCCAAGGGGGCAACAACAATGGCTATTGTCAAGACAGCCCCATCTCCTGGTTTGACTGGAATTTGGCCGATGGCAACCAAGATCTACTCATCTTCACCCAGGATCTGATCGCCCTGAGGCAGCAGCACCCTGTCTTTCGCCGCCGTCACTGGTTCCAGGGCCGGGAAATTCGCGGATCGGGCGTGGAGGATATCGGCTGGTTCAATCCGGACGGGAGCGACATGGACGAAGACCAGTGGCGCGACTATTCCCTGAACTCCATCATGATTTTCCTCAACGGCCATGAGCTGCCGTCCCGCACCAGAGAAGGACAATCGGTAGACGATGACAGTTTTTTGCTGCTGTTCAACGATTTCTATGAGCCAGTAGAATTTGAGTTTCCCGAGCGTCTCCGTCAGATGTGCTGGCAAACCATCATCGACACAACAGAGCCCAAGCTTTTAGTGGCAGGCAGCTGCTATGAGGGCGATCGCCCCATCAAGATCATGGCGCGATCGCTTCAAGTGCTGATATGCGCCAAAACACCGCCGAGCCCGTGATACACAACTTCACGTTTTGTCACAAGGTTATACATTAGCCCAAATCCCGTTACAGTCGGCGATCGCCCCTTTGGAGCTATGGCAATCAGCTGGCGATCGCTCCTCTCCCCGTGAAACGGATCCGGGCATTGGTGTACATTTAGAGCCTCACTGAAATTGACGCCCCCGTAGGGATGGGGCTCAGTTGTGCCCCTTTGCTCGGTGAGTTTTGAATAGAGACCAAACGCGAAAGATTTTAGGATAGACCATGGCTCAGCAGAGCGGAACCGTTATCATCACTGGCGCATCCTCTGGCGTCGGGCTTTACGCTGCCGATGCTCTCGCTAAGCGAGGGTGGCATGTTGTGATGGCCTGCCGCAACCTAGATAAAACAAAGCGCGTTGCCAAGGAACTCGGCATAGCGGACGACCGCTATACGGCGATGCACCTCGACCTCGCCTCCTTAGACAGCGTGCGCGAATTTGTGAGCACCTTTCGCAACAGCGGTCTCTCCCTCGATGCCTTAGTCTGTAATGCCGCTGTCTACCTGCCGCTGCTAAAAGAGCCTGAGCGGAGTAAGGACGGCTACGAGCTTTCTGTGGCCACCAATCACCTTGGCCATTTCCTGCTCTGTAACCTGCTTCTAGATGATCTCAAGGCTTCTAGCTTTCCTGACCGTCGCCTGGTCATCTTAGGCACCGTCACGGCCAACCCCAAAGAGCTAGGCGGCAAGATTCCCATTCCGGCTCCGCCAGATTTAGGCGACCTCCAGGGATTTGCTGACGGATTCAAGGCCCCCATCGCCATGATCAACGGCAAGCCCTTTAAGTCGGGTAAAGCCTACAAAGACAGCAAGCTCTGCAACATGCTCACCATGCGTGAGCTATACCGCCGCCACCCTGACACTGACATCACCATCAATGCGCTTTACCCTGGCTGCGTTGCCGAGACCGATTTATTCCGCAACCACTTTTCCCTATTTCGCACCATCTTTCCTTGGTTCCAAAAGAACGTGACCGGCGGCTACGTGACCCAGGAGCTGGCAGGGGAGCGGGTAGCGGCAGTGGTGGCGGACCCAGAATACCGCAAGTCTGGAGTCTATTGGAGCTGGGGCAACCGACAGAAAGAGGGCCGTGAGTCTTTTGTTCAGGCTGTCTCGTCTGAGGCAAGCGATGACGATAAGGCGCAGCGGCTATGGGAACTCAGCGAAACTCTTGTGGGATTGAGCTAAATAAAAAACCCAGCCGTTAAGCTGGGTTTTATAAGAGATACGCTGTCAAGATACCAAGGAGAACTAGCAACGATTAGTTCGCTACATTGTAGCTGTTAGATAATGTGGCCCCAAAATAAGGCAGGGCGGTTCAATATAGGGTGTTCGGTATAAGCGGGTAACGTTGGTTTTCGTTTGGCCCACTTACAGAGTAGCGTTCCCATATTGAAGCGAAAATAAACTGGGCATAAAGCTTAGGCAAAGATGTTTCGCCCATAGCAAACCGTTGCGTTCAACCAATGCGCTGATAAAATGCGCCATGTGGAACGCGTCCCAATGGTGTAAGGGCCACCACCGTATTGTATGTACTGAGACCGTAAGTGCGTGTATAAAATAGTATACCCAGTACGCAAAAAGCCTCACCTCTTCCTTAAGGGTGTCTTAAGACAAAAGACAGGGTCTGGTGGTGGCCATGGGTGACAGTTCACCCCAACCTCTCCAGTCTGGCGATCGCCTTTGGGCCATCGCTCCCAGCGGAGCCTTGCAGGAACGGCAGGCCTTTGAGCAGGGTGTCGCCCTTTGGCGCTCTCGGGGATACCGCGTTGAGCTAGCGCCGGGGTATGACCAAGAGTGGGGCTATCTTGCCGGTAGCGATCGCTACCGGCGTCAGCAGCTGCAGCAGGCCCTGGCCGACCCAGACTGCCGTGGTATCCTCTGCGTCCGAGGGGGATATGGAGGGGCGCGGCTGCTGGAAGGGTGGCGCTGGCCTAGGCCAGCCGCAGACTGCCCCCTCTGGCTGATTGGGTTTTCAGATATCACCAGCCTGCTGTGGAGCGGTATCGCCCATGGCATAGCGGGGCTTCATGGTCCGCTGCTGACGACGCTGTCCCAGGAACCGGACTGGTCTCTCCAGCGCTTGTTTGACGGGGTGGCGGGGCAGTCCTTTGCGCCTTTGACTGGCCAAGGGTGGGGAGGCGGCAGCGCCCAGGGAATTTTACTGCCTGGGAATTTGACGGTGGCTACTCACCTGCTCGGCACGGCGCATCTGCCCCACCTCACAGGCGCAATCTTGGCTCTAGAAGATGTGTCTGAAGCCCCCTATCGATTAGACCGCATGCTCACCCATTGGCGCATGACCGGAGCTTTGCAGCAGGTTGCTGGGGTAGCCATAGGGCGGTTTAGTCGCTGCGAGCCGCCGCCAACCCGCCCCAGTCTCACGGTGGAGGAGGTGCTGCGCGATCGCCTAGGAGATTTGGGCATTCCTGTGGTGTTGGGGCTGCCCTTTGGCCATGATGGCGTCAATGCGGCTTTGCCCGTCGGTCGACCAGCGCGGCTAGACGGCGATCGGGGCATTTTGGAGGTAATTCCCTAAGCGATGCTATTGCTTTGCCTCCGGCAGCAGCAGCATCGCATCCCCAAAAGAATAAAACCGATATCCCTGGGCGATCGCCTCCTGGTATAGGTCCAGCAAACGCTGCCGCCCGATGAGGGCGCTGATCATCATCATCAAGCTGGACTTAGGCAGGTGGAAGTTGGTGATCAGGCCATCGATAACGCGCCAGCGATAGCCAGGATAGATAAAAATATTCGTCTCGCCACAGTAGGGTGCTAGATCTGATAGATCTGATGCGTGGGCGGAGACGGCTTGGGCAGCCCCTTCTAAAGCGCGGGCCGTTGTGGTGCCAACGCCAATCACCCGCCCTCCAGCAGCGCGGGTCTGTTGAATTGCTGCGACCACCTGCGGTGACACTTCTATCCACTCGCCGTGCATGTGATGGCTGGTGATATCAGCGGCCTCCACGGGGCGAAAAGTGCCAATGCCGACATGCAGCGTCAGGGTGGCGATCCCAACGCCCATATCTTTGAGGGTATCTAGCAGCTCTGGGGTAAAATGCAGCCCTGCGGTGGGGGCCGCCACAGCGCCAGGGCGATCGCTGTAGACCGTCTGATACCGCTCAGCGTCGACATCGGTGCGGGTGATGTAGGGCGGCAAGGGCACCTGGCCCAGCTGGGGTAGAAGCGATCGCAAGGGCTGATCGTCGGGCACCTTGAAATCAATCAAGCGCCCTCCTGTGGCTGACTCAATGGCTAAGATCTGACCGACTATGGGAGGGGCATCTGGCCGATCAAAATAAACCTCGACACCAGGCTTGAGCCGCTTCCCTGGCTTGACTAGCGCATGCCAGCAGCTGGGGGTTCGCTCCTCTAGCAAAAAAACCTCTATAGCAAGGCCGCTGGCTTTGCGGCCCATCAAACGGGCGGGGATGACCCGCGTGTTGTTGAGCACCAGCAGATCCCCTGGCCTAAGCCACTGGGGCAGGTCTCGGAAGGTGTGGTGGTGGCTATTGGTGCTATCGACCACCAGCAGCCGAGCGCGATCGCGAGGGGATACCGGATATTGGGCAATCCGATCATCGGGCAGCCTGTAGTCGTAGGCGCTGAGCTGCTGGTCGGTCAAATCGCTCCCGCCGTGATTTTGTGTGTTGCCCATAATCATGCTAATCAAACCGTTACTTTAGCTACTAAAGTTGGGGAGACCTCCCCAGACCTCAGCCCTCGGACTTGGGGAGGTCCCCCATATGAATTTATCGAAATCTTGGTCAAGATAGAACAATAGCACCGATGCCCTCACCTCATTCCCAATGGACTATACCTATCGCCTCGCAAACGCCAGCCTCACTCTGCGGATTGTTGAGCACCTCAACCGGGCTCAGCTGCCGGTACGATTCATGACGGTTATCCATCAAATTGATGGCTGGGTGATCAAGATCAGTCTGACCCGCCCACTTTCCCCCCAACAGGACGGCGATATTCATGCGTTCCTCAGCGAGATTGGCATTCCCTACAGCCCTGATGTCCGTCTCAAAATGACGTTTTGGGGTCTGGAGACCGGCCAGTCTCCCGTTGACGTGATGCGCCGCTACCAGGTGGCCATTGTGTCCCACGGTGCGCCAGACTCCGCTGAAATTGAAGCGTTTCGAATGGAATTTGTCAAGGGATTGGGCTACTGCCCTGAAACCCTCGCCTAGAGGCGATCGCAATAATAGCAGCAAGCGGCGAAATCGCAGTAATGAGCAGGCAGCTCAGCCGGCGTCAAAAGCGCCTTTGATATAACGCTGCAGCGCATAGGTCTCTCGGGCAGACGCGCCACCCTGTGTCGGGCGGCATTGCACCAGGGCCACATCGAACCTGCAGGGCATCGCCGCCATGGGTTCATGAACCATAAGGAAGTGCCTTGCGGCTTGCTCGATTCGCTGCTGCTTTTGCCAGGTGATGGATAGACCTTGGTCGTCCCACGCTCCTGATGAGCGAACCTTGACTTCGATGAATGCCAAAACAGATTCTCTTTCTGCCTGGGGGTTCGCTGTGGAGGCCACTGGACGCGCCTGCTCCTGCGCTACAAGGTCAATTTCTCCCTGGCGGCAGTGCCAGCGGCGGTGCAAAACGGTCCAGCCCCAGCTTTCGATGACACGAGCGACAAAGGCTTCGCCCTGATGTCCCCGCTGGAGGGCATGCTGGCGTTTGGGGCGGGTCATAGGCAGCTGGGTAGAGGCAATAATGGCGGGGCGCTTGCCTGGCGCTGTAGAGCGATCGCCTACTGCATTTATCTCTCCGCTAGGACAAGCGCTCTAGTTCTGCATAGTATTCCCCAACCCATGGGACCTGCGCCAAATCTTCGAAGGTCGCGGAATACTGTTCGTCAATTTGATGCATACGCCGCTTTTCTGCTTGGATTTGCTCTTGGTAATGCTGGGCCAGCTCTCCTTCTGACGCTAGATCGGTGGTCTCCCACAGCCTCTGGAAGTGCTGACAGCGCTTTTCGCACATCACCCGCTCTAGCCGGTCCACAGCGCGGCTAATTACTAGGGGGGCGCGCAGCACGTCCCGCTTTGTTTTTTCGTCTAGCTGCAGCACGTGACCCACGGCATCTAAGAGACCATCGGTTTCGGCAGCGGCGTCTTGAAGCCGCGTCAGTAAGGGGATATCTGTATCCGGCGTCTGCTCATCAAGCTCCAAAATTTTGCGCCACAGCAGCCGGTGATGGGACAAGCCAAACTGTAGATCGCGCTGCTCTAGCCCCTCTATGATGGTTTGGCGGTGGGAACTGGCATGAATATAAATGCGCAGCAACGTCGCTTCGGCGCAGTCGAGTACTTCGGTAGGTTGCACCATCATACGGGGCATTTCGTCCCCCTTTGGCGATCGCCGTCGCTGCCGTCGTACCTGGGCCAGGAGATTCTCCACTAGCAGGGGCACTAGGCGCGGGTCTCCCCGACTCAGGCGCTCGGCACAGACGCGGCCGTAGTAAGTGCGGGTGGTGGCGTTGGTGACCTGCCCTAAAAACTCCACCAGCTGCTGGGTGATCTGCTGGACGTCATGGGCCTGGTCTAAGTTACGGTCTACGAAGGCTTGATTGATTTGCCAGTCGAGCCACAGAGGAGCCTGCTCGGCCAGATCTCGGTAGGCTGCTGAGCTGTGGCTGCGCAAAAATTCATCGGGGTCTTTGCCCGAGGGCAGGTTTAGCACCCGCAGCTGGGCGTCTCCCCGGTAAGCCAATGCCGTCACTTCTTCAATCGCCCGCTCGGTGGCCCTAGTGCCAGCGCCGTCGTCGTCAAAGTTGAGAATCACCTGTTTAGATTCGGTATAGCGCAGCAGCTGCTTGACCTGGTGCAGATTCAAGGCAGTGCCCAAAGATGCGACAGCATGGGTGATGCCTGCAGCATGGAGAGCAATGACGTCGAAGTAACCTTCTACGACAATGGCGGCGTCCGTTTTGCTGATGGCGCTGCGGGCTTTATCAAGGCCAAATAGAGTTTTGCCCTTATCAAACAAGTCTGTCTCCGGCGAATTGAGGTATTTGGGCTGCTGCTCCCCCAGGGTGCGCCCGCCAAAGCCAATCACCCGGCTCTGCAGATCGCAGATGGGAATCATCAGGCGATCGCGAAAGCGGTCATAGTAGCCTTTGTTGCCAGAGCGAGGGACAATCAGCCCCGCCTGCTCTACCAGAGAGACGGGATAGCGCTTTTGCTCTACTAAGTAGCCATAGAGGGTCTGCCAGCCGGCGGGGGCATAGCCGAGCTGAAAGCCCTGAATGGTGGCCTCCTCAAAGCCGCGATCGCCCAGGTAGTCGAGGGCGGCTTTGCCTTCAGGCTGGTTGAGGGCATGTTGATAGAAGCTCGCGGCGATCGCCAAAATTTCGTAGAGCTTTTCCCGCTGGGAGAGCTGCTTTTGAAACGCCTGTCGCTGAGCCGGTTCTAAGGTTTGGACGGTAACGCCGTAGCGTCTCCCTAGTCCCAGCACCACGTCACTAAAGGAGCGCTGTTCATGCTCCATGAGAAACTTGATGGCGTTGCCCCCGGCCCCGCAGCTAAAGCAGTAGTAGAACTGTTTGCTGGGGCTGACGCTAAAGCTAGGAGATTTGTCGTCGTGGAAGGGGCAGAGACCGACGAGATCTTTCCCCTGCTTTTTGAGCACGACATGCTCGGAGACGATATCGACAATGTCGGCCCGCTGTTTGACCTGCTCGATGGTGTCGGGGTGGAGGCGAGGGACGTCCATGGGGGTGCGGCTCTGGGGAAGGACTACATATAGCGTAGTATATCCGTATTTTAGCCCATATGGTGGCTGAGCGATCGCATGTTAAGCAAGCGTTTGGCTTTCGGCACTGAGAGCAGAATAGATGGCCTTCAGGGCGCTATCTTCATCGACAGTGATCATTCTGTCGATCAGCGTGATTCCGATCGCCCGTGATAGGACAAAGGCCGTGATGTCTGGATCGAGGTTATCGAGCAGTGACTCGAGGCTTTGAGGGACTTTTAGGGCCACGTGGATACTCTTTAACAGGTCGGCATCCATAGACAAGCTGGCAAGCTGAGGCTTTAAGGTCTCCCACTGCTGCAGGGCCTCGGGGTTGCCAACCTGGATGATATGCGCCAACAGCCGAGAGGCTTTCCGCTGCTGCGGGGCGCTCATGGTCTGATAGGTGAATTCGAGCCCGCTAGACTGGGACGATTCAGCGCTATTGAGGTTGCTTAAAATCTTTTTCCATTCTGCTTCGCTACATTGCTCTGGCTTGCCAACGGAGAGAGACACTTGAATGCGATCGCCGTCGGTTTTCAGGTGCTTGACTTCTGCCTGAACGCCCAAATATCCCAGCCACCGCGCGATGGTGGTGACCAGCCTGCTGCCTGCTGCTTCTGAGCTGGCGAGGATTTGGATCTGGGTGCGGACCAAGGGCCGAACAAGTTGGGTCAGCATAGGCAAAAGAATGCGCGACGGCAGAAGTAGGTTCACTGAGTTTATTTTAAGGCCGCTGAGATTTGATGTCCGGTGAGGGGGCTAGATCTGTAGCCCCCTAAGCTCCTCCAGGCGTAAATTCGCGCTGGTTTCCTCTCCGCTGGCCTTTTCTCCGCTAGTCTACTGGGGTGGCAGCGCTATCCGCTTAGTGAGGATACGCATGACATCGGTGGGGGTGAGGCCGCGCAGGACGCCATTGGGGTTGCCCAGAGGCAGAATTTGGGACCATTCTCGGGGTTCCGCGTAGCCGAGGAGGTGCAGCCGGTTGCGGCAGTCATCGACGGCATAGCGGGAGCCAATGGCAATCAGGCGTAGGGTGTTGTAGCCGGTTTCGCTCTTGTCGCCGATGAGGTAGTCGCCGGTTTGAGGGCTGATATTTAGGCGCAGGGCATTGTCTCGACGGCTGTCGAGGTTGCAAGAGGGGTATGTCATTTTGGGGTTGTCTCCTAGTTTGGTTTTAGAGGTAGGAAAGACAACCCAAAATTTAGCCACCCCGCAAGCATGAGGCGAGGTGGCTAGTCTGGGATAAAATTCCCAGTAGCGCTCGCTGGTTCCGTCAGCGGG
>JGI12210J13797_10524273_pt1 | contig 19424 bp, 21 predicted proteins | sample ElkSlonscriptome_3_FD_13797 | JGI IMG/M metagenome (IMG submission 13797)
CGCGTTGTTCCGATAGAGCTCGGCCCCGGCGGGGTCGACCGTCACCAGTCCGTCAGCGATGTTCTGAACATAGATCCGGGCATTGGCCAGGCTCTGCCAGGCGTGGGGATCGATCCGGCCAGGGCCTTGGTCCGCCCGCGCGCCGTCTGATGTCTTCTGTCCGTTCTCTTCTGCGTCGTCCACTATCTGTAGGGGCTCTATGCCGGTCGTCGCCGCTACTACAGGCCCCTTGTAGCCGGCTGCCTCCGTCAGGCGATCCATCCAGCCCTCGAAGCCCAGCCCATTGACGACCAGTATCATCAGAAAGCTCCGAATGTTCGTGACATGGCAAGCTATGCCGTGAGATGGCGGCGTGGGCGAAGCTTGGTCATAACAACGCCGTCAGGCCCGAAAGCCAGAGAAAAAAGATAGAAGGCCCCTGCGGTCAAAATGATTGCGGGGCCTGAAGGCAGGCTGGCGTGATAAGACAGCAGCAGGCCCACCAACCCACTCAGGAAGGCTCCGAGCACGCCGATGGCCAACAGAGGGGTAATGTCGCGCGTCCAGAAACGAGCGGCAGCGGCGGGAAGGATCATGATGCCCACCGCCATCAGGGTCCCGAGAGCATGAAAGCCGCCCACCAGATTAAGCACCGCCAAGACGAGAAAACCGTAATGGGCGACAGGACTAAGGCGGCTGACTGAGCGGAGAAAGCCGGGGTCGCAACACTCCATCACCAAGGGTCGATAGATCACGGCGAGCCCGAATAAGGTGATCGTCGCGATCCCGGCGATCAGGAAGATGGCCGCATTGTTCAAGGCGAGTACGGTGCCGAACAGGATGTGGAACAGGTCGACATTGCTGCCGCGCATGGATACGATCACGACGCCGACGGCAAGGGAAATCAGGTAGAAGGCGGCCAAGCTGGAATCTTCCTGAGCCACGGTCGTTCGGGCCACCAGCCCGGAGAGTATCGCCACCGTCACCCCTGCGATCACCCCGCCGATTGTCATGGCGCCGAGCGACAGCCCTGCTGCGAGATATCCGAGTGCCGCACCGGGAAGGATTGCATGGGCCATGGCGTCTCCGGTCAGGCTCATCCGTCGCAACGTTAGGAAAACGCCGATCGGTGTTGCCCCTAGAGCAAGGGCAAGGCAGCCGACCAATGCCCGACGCATGAAGCCGAACTCGACAAAGGGGGCGAAGATGGCTTCATACATCAATAGGCCTCCTCAAGAATGCCGTACGCCTCGGTATTTATCTCGCACATACCGCAGCCTCTTCGTCAAAAGCCTCGGTCAGCCGGCGCGCCTGATCGAGATTCGCCGGAGTAAGAACCTTCTCGGTCGCGCCGGCAGCGACTTGCTCGCGGGCCAGCAGAAGGGTCTCTGGAAAGTCGGTGCGGACCTGGTCCAGATCGTGCAAGACGGCAACCACCGTCCGCTGCTCGCCATGCCAACGATGAATGAGTCCCAAGAGATCGCGGACGGTTGCCGAATCGATGGCCGTGAACGGCTCGTCCAGAAGAATCAGCCGAGCGTCCTGGAGGAGCAGGCGGGCGAACAGGGAGCGTTGCAGTTGCCCGCCGGAGAGGGTGCCGATGGGGCGCGTCTCGAAACCACCCAGCCCAACGAGATCCAGGGCCTCGCCAACCTTCCTGTCACCCTCGTGTCCGAATCCGCCGAAGGCACCTGTCTTCCGCCACAATCCCATGGCGACCATGTCGAAGACCGAGATCGGAAAGTTCCGATCGATATCGGCCTGCTGAGGAAGATAGGCGATCTCCCAGGCATCAATCCCGGCCAGCCTGATCTTGCCTCCGAGTGGGGCGAGACCGCCGATGATCCGTTTGAATGATTCATTGCCGCAGGCCTACCGTCTGCTTACGGGCGAAAGAGCCAACCGGAAGGCATAGGTCCAGTCGCAAGTGGTGAACGCACTTGAGGAGTTGGCCCAGCGGGGGGCGAACCAACAGGTTGTCGCCGACGGTCAATAGCAGGAACAAACTCACGCGTGCGCAGCCACAGGGTCTGGCTGGCCTCACGGTTGGCGCGGTCGGCCTCGTCGCCGACCTCGTGGTGGCTGGCGTCACGCAGCTCCGCGAGGGTGGCGTCGGTCTCCGCGAGCAACGCTGCCCGCCAGTCCAGAAGCTTCTGCCTGAAATAGGCCAACTGGCGCGGTCCCATGTAATCGTCGTCCGCGGGAGGGGTGCCGTCGGAGGGCGATGCGGGTTGTGCCTGAATTGCTTGCTCTGTGTCTCGCATGGTTGGATCAGCGCATCGGTGGGTTGAATGCCGGGGTTGCGGCGCCCAGGCCTCAGCGGGGCCGAACCGGATCGCGGCGAAGGTTCGGATCAAGCCCCGGCGGCGGCCTGGCGGAACCAGGCCAGCACCTGCTCGCGGTGGGCGTCGCCGTAGAGCCGGGCGAAGCGTTGTGTTTCCTCTTGGCCGGCGTCGCTTAGGACGGCGATGCGGGCCTGGATGAAATCCGGTGTCAGCGCAAGTCCACATTTCACCTCGATGCAGTAGCGCCAGCTCGCGTAGTCGCTGGGGATCAACTCCGCGGCATAGCCTGCGTTGTCCTCTGCCATGGGATCAGTCCTCATGCTGCTCGGCAAACCAGGTGGGAAAGGGGTCGTCCAGCGCTCTCCAGGCGGGAATGCCGGCCGCCATCTCCTGGTCGTTGAGAAGGCAGTGATCGAGGATGTCGCGGGTCCGCTCGGGCTCCAGGTGCTGGCCGATGAACACGATCTCTTGGCGGCGATCCCCGAACTTGCCCTGGAATTCGGCCTCGATCCGTGCGACTTGTTCGGGGTCCGTCGGCCAATGCTCGCGGGGCGCGGCGTCCCACCAGATCCCGGCCGGTCCGTGGCGCACGATGCCGCCGGCCTGGGACCATTGGCCCGCGGCGTCGGGGCGCGAGGCGAGCCAGAAAAAGCCCTTCGAGCGTAGAACGTTGCCGGGCCAGTCGGTCTTGAGCGCCTCGGCAAATCGCGCCGGATGGAAGGGGCGGCGCGCGCGATAGACGAAGCTGGCGATGCCATACTCCTCGGTCTCGGGCCTGTGCTCGCCGCGCATTTCGGCAAGCCACCCGGGCGACTGGGCGGCGCGGGCGAAGTCGAAGCGCCCGGTGCCGATGACCTCATCGAGCGGGACCTGACTGAAACTGGCCTCGATGATCCGGGCATGCCGATTGAGCTGACGCAGGGCGTGTTGCAGTCGCTCGCGCTCGGCGCTGGCGATCAGGTCGACCTTGTTCAGGACGATGACATCGGCGAACTCGACCTGGTCGATCAAGAGGTCGGACACGGTGCGCGTATCCTCTGCGCCGAGCGACTCGCCGCGCGCCTGAAGGCTGTCGGCCTGCTCAAGGTCGACATCGAAGTTGACCGCGTCCACCACGGTGACCATGGTGTCCAGGCGCGCCACATCCGACAGGCTGGTGTCTTCCTCGTCCCGGAAGGTGAAAGTCTCGGCCACGGGCAGCGGCTCGGAGATGCCGGTGGACTCGATCACCAGATAATCGAACCGGCCTTCTTTCGCCAGCCGGCTGACCTCAATCAGCAGGTCTTCGCGCAGTGTGCAACAGATGCAGCCGTTGCTCATTTCCACCAGCTTCTCCTCGGCCCGGTTGAGCTGGACCTCCTTGTCCACGAGCGCGGCGTCGACGTTGACCTCGGACATGTCGTTGACGATGACCGCCACGCGCCGCCCCTCACGATTGTTGAGGATCTGATTCAGCAGCGTGGTCTTGCCGGCGCCGAGGAAACCGGACAGCACCGTTACCGGCAGCTTCTGAGGGATGTTGGGTTGCGAGTGCATGGGGGTTCTCCTATGGTGGCGGGCGGGTGCCGGTAAGCGGCGGTCGCCCTTGCGCCGAAAGCGTCTCCATTGCCTGCAGCCTGCTGGTCCGCTCCAACGCCGCGAGGTACGCCGAAATGCTCGGATCGAGTTCGCGCCGCCAAACGCAGACCTGCACGCCCAGGTCGAATAGCGACTCTCCCACCGATTCTCGCGTCGACCCCGCGGGCCGAGCAGAGTGCCCCGGTGGCTATCGATCCCCGCTGATCGCGATCGTGCGTTATGTTATATCATAGTTTTACGCGATTGCCTAGCTGCGGCGGCGCCTCGTCGAAGCAGCTTTGGGAGTACCCGAACCTGTTCTGCGCTACCGCAACAACTGCCTGTTCTATAAGAACCAACACGGCGCCTTTGTCGGCGACGTGCTAAGGCTGTGCCCCGACGGTTGCGGAAGGCGAAGATTGTCCCGATGAAGGGGGCTTCCCCCAGCCGCTGCCGGCACAACGCCGCCAGCCCATCGATGCCACGGTGGAAGTCCGCCGGCTCGTCGGTGAATTTCTCGGCGTCAGCGTTTTCGTTACTGAGCCATCGCGCCGCGGGCGCTGCCGCGCGCTGTCGGGTTCAACGCCGCTTGCGCAATGGCCTGCGCCCGCGATAGGCGGTGATCTGCTGGACGATGATCTGATAGGGCAGGGTCTCGAGGTTGTCGAAGCGTGCTACGGCCGCTTGCAAGAGCGCGTCGATGTCTTCGATCTGCTGCGGCACAGCGGCGTCGGGTTTTACTACTGCGTGGATACCGCGCAGCCCGCCGACCTGGATGCGCATGGCCTTGGCGTGCGGCAGCGCGGCGTGCGCCACGGTGGTCTTGAGCGCGAAGCGGGCATGGGCGCGCAGTAGGTCCAGCAGGGCGATGCAGCGGAGTTGGGCATCGTCGGCGTTGCAATGGACGCCCTCGCGTTCGGCGATGCAGAAGCGATCGGCGCGAGAGCAGGTGCAATTGTTGGTGAGGATGCCCTTCTCGAACGGGCAGAAGCGTTCGTTGATGGCACTGTAGGTCTCGCGAAGTCGTTCGTTGTCCACGCTGGCGTCCCTTGCGGTCTTAGTCACTGAACCTGTCGGTGAACGCGCCGATGCGGCGGCGATCGCGCTTGGTCGGGCGTCCTCGCAAGGTCGGCGCCTGAACGCCGGACTCGCGGCGCTCGCGTAGCAGCTCGTGACGCTTGCGTTGGCTGGCCTCGACTTCTTCGTAGAGTAAGACCGCCTCGCTGGCCGGGCGTCGCTGCTTGGCGAGGCCCTTGACCTCGACGATCCATTCCAGCTCGCCCTTGTGGACGACGAGTTGGGCGCCGGGACGGATGCCGCGGCCGGGCTTTGCGCGCTGGCCGTCCACCTGTACCCTGCCGCCGTTGATGGCCTCTACCGCCAGTGACCGGGTCTTGAAGAAGCGCGCTGCCCAGAGCCATTTGTCCAGACGCTGGGCAGCTGTATCGGTATTGGCATCGGTTAGGGTCATTGCTGTACGGTTGCGATCCCGTGATGGTGCAACAGGACATCGAGCTTGCCCGCCTGGTCCAGCTCCGCCATGTCGTCGAAGCCGCCGATGTGATGCTCGCCGATAAAGACCTGCGGCACCGTGGTTCGGTTGCTGCGGCGAATCATCACCTTGAGCTGGTCTCGATCGCGGTCGACGCGAATCTCTTGGTAGGCGACCCCCTTGCGCTCAAGCAGGTGTCGCGCGCGCACGCAGTAGGGACAGATGGCGGTGGCGTAGATCTGCACATCGGTCATGGCGGTCCTCACTGGTTCTCGTCGACCTTGGACTGGTTCGGGGCCTGTCCTGTTTGTTGTCAGGCCTCCAGCTTGGTGTCGGCCTCCAGCGCGCGGCTTGAAAACGCATCATCGCGGCCGGACAAGCTAAAGATTGACATAAACGCCACTAAAATGCCAAGACCCCCGCGATCGAGCCGTCGGGCCGCGGGGCAGGATTGAACCTCGGAACGCATCCAATTGCTTAAGAGCGGTCGACCACGCTGACCAGCGCAGACTATGGCCTATCTCTCTAGCCATTGCTTCGCCAGTGATCAGCACAGCCATCCATTTAAGCTTCAACACCATTCTAGCTCCAACACCATTCTAGCTTTAACACCATTTTAGCTCCAACAACAGTACAGGCCCATCATGTATCGCACGACACCCCCGGTCATTCGTCTCAAGGACTACCACCCCTCCGAGTTTCTGATCGACCAGGTGGACCTGCGCGTCGACCTGGACCTCGATGAGACCTTAGTTGAGGCCGAGCTGAGCCTGCGCCGCAACCCGGCCGCGCCCCGCGGTGACGGCGACCTGCGCCTGGATGGCGAGCAGCTGGAATTGATCGATGTGGCGTTGGATGGACGGGTGTTGCCGCCGGTGGAGTATCAGGTTCAAGACGACGCGCTGATCGTGCGCCGGGTGCCGGACCGGTTTCTGCTGCGCACCCGCGTGCGTATTCGGCCCAAGGCGAACACCGCGTTGGAGGGTCTGTACGCCTCCGGCGACATGCTCTGCACCCAATGTGAGGCCGAGGGCTTTCGCCGCATCACCTACTTCCTCGACCGCCCCGACGTGATGGCCCGCTTTCAGGTCACGCTGGTGGCCGATCCCGAGCCTTATCCGGTGCTGTTATCCAACGGCAACCCGACAGGCAGCGAAGACCTGCCCGATGGCCGTCATCTGGCGCGCTGGGATGATCCGCACCCCAAGCCGAGCTATCTGTTCGCCGTCGTCGCTGGCGACCTGGCCGTGGTGGAGGACAGCTTCACGACCTGCTCCGGGCGCGAGGTCCCTTTAAAGATTTATGTCGAGCCCGAGAACCTGGACAAGTGCGATCACGCCATGCGCTCGCTGAAGCACGCCATGCGCTGGGACGAGGAGCGCTATGGTCGCGAGTATGATCTCGACATCTTCATGATTGTCGCCGTCAGCCACTTCAACATGGGCGCGATGGAGAACAAGGGGCTAAACGTCTTCAATGCCAAGTATGTCCTGGCGCGGCCCGAGACGGCGACCGATGCCGACTTCGCCGGCATCGAAGGGGTGGTTGCTCATGAGTATTTCCACAACTGGACCGGCAACCGCATCACCTGCCGAGATTGGTTTCAACTTAGCCTTAAGGAGGGCTTCACGGTCTATCGCGACCAGGAGTTCTCCGCCGACATGGGCTCGCGCGGCGTCAAGCGCATTGAAGACGTGCGCATGCTGCGGGCGCGGCAGTTCCCCGAAGACTCAGGCCCCATGGCGCATCCGGTACGCCCGGATTCCTACATAGAGATCAATAACTTCTACACCGCGACGGTGTACGAGAAGGGCGCTGAGGTGGTGCGCATGCAGGCCAACCTGCTCGGCCCCGAGCCTTTCCGCCGGGGCACCGACCTGTACTTCGAGCGCTTCGATGGCCAGGCCGTGACCACGGATGACTTTGTCGCCTGCATGGAGCAGGCCGGCGGCATCGACCTGAACCAATTTCGCCGCTGGTATGCCCAGGCCGGGACCCCGGTGCTGGAGTGCGCCGACAGCTTCGACGCCGAGACCGGCACCTATACGCTGGAGGTCCGCCAGCACACGCCGGCCACGCCCGGTCAGCCGAAGAAGCTGCCGCTGCACATTCCGTTCGCGCTTGGGTTGCTGGACGCGGACGGCAGCGATCTGCCCTTGCGGCTTGCTGGCGAGACCAAGCCCCCGGCTCCCGGCACACGCATGCTCGCCCTGCGCGATCCGGTCGAGTTCTTCAGCTTTACCGGACTCAAGGCGCGACCGATACCCTCGCTGCTGCGCGGCTTCTCTGCCCCGGTCAAGCTAAGTTACGCCTATTCGGACGCCGATCTGACCTTTCTGATGGCCCACGACAGCGACGGTTTCAACCGCTGGGACGCCTCTCAGACTCTGGCGCAGCGCCTGCTGCTGGCCATGGTCGAGGACGAGGCCCTAGCGGTGCCCGACGCCTTCATTGATGCCTTCCGCCGTGCCCTGACCGACGCGGATGCAGACAAAGCGCTGTTGGCGGAGGTGTTGACGCTACCCTCGGAGAGCTATCTGGGCGATCAGATGGACATTGTCGATGTGGACGGCATCCACCGCGCCCGTGAGGCCCTGGCAGGCAGCATCGGCGCACTGTTGCGAGACCACCTGCAGGCCGTCTATCAGCGCAATCTTGAACCGAGCGAGTATGAGCTGTCGCCGGCCTCCATCGGTCGCCGGGCGTTGCGCAATTGTGCGCTCGCCTATTTGATGCAGGCGCCGGATGCCGACATCCTGGCCGTCGCGCAAGCCCAATTCGATGCCGGTCACAATATGACGGACGTGATCTCCGCGCTGCGGCTGCTGGTCGATGCCCCCGTCGATGTGGCTGGCGACGCCGGGGAGCGCGCGCTGGCGCGTTTCTATCAGCGCTGGTCTCACGACCAACTGGTGCTCGACAAATGGTTTGCGCTGCAAGCCCAAAGTAGCCGGCCGGACGCGCTGGAGCAGGTCGTCGCGCTGATGGGCCATGCGGATTTCTCGCTGACCAATCCCAATCGGGTGCGCTCGCTGATCGGCGCCTTTGCCGTCGGTAATCCGCTACGTTTTCATGCCGACGACGGCCGTGGTTACAGCTTTCTGGCCGACCGCGTCATCGAGCTGGACCCACTCAATCCGCAGATCGCCTCACGCCTGCTCTATCCGATGACCCGTTGGCGCCGTTATGACACCGACCGCCAGGCCCTGATGCGCGCGCAACTCGAACGCGTGCTGGACGTCGAGGGTTTGTCCAACGACGTCTATGAGGTTGTCTCCAAGAGTCTCGGTTCTTTATGACCGGCGCTTTAAGGATCTCGCCGAGCGCCAAGCGAACGGGCTTGCACCTTTGCGCGACGAGCAACGAGCCCGTGTCGAACATCTAGTGCGAACCTGATCGAATGCCTGCTTCGCTTCGATCGGCGCCATGCCGACTCAGCGCGCTGGCGCTCGGGAAGCGGCAGGTAAAGGTGCTGCCCACCCCGGGCTCACTGGCGATGCTGAGTCGCGCATCATGCCGGTTGAGCGCATGTTTGACGATGGCCAAGCCAAGTCCCGTGCCGCCGGAGTCGCGTGAGCGGGCCTTATCCACGCGATAAAAGCGCTCGGTCAGGCGCGGAATGTCGGCCGCGGCGATACCGTCACCATCATCCTGCACCAAAAACACCGGTCCGCTGCCGTCGTCATACCAACAGACGCGGATTTGACTGCCGGGGGGCGTGTGCCTGACGGCATTAATAACCAAGTTCGACAGCGCGCTGCGTAGTTCCAACTCATTACCGATGATGAGCAGGTCCGGGTTTAAATCTAGGTCGAACCGATGACTATCGTCGCAGACCGCAAGGGCCTCGGCGACGATCATCTTGATCTCGTGCGGGACATCTACCGGCGTCAGATCAGGCGCCTGGTCGTCCATCTCCAGTCGGGACAAGGTCAGCAGGTCCTCAATGATGGAGCCCATACGCTCCGCCTGATTCTGCATCAGGCGCAGAGGCCGTCTATGATGCTCCGGGGTCTGCGATGAATCCGACAGGGATTCAACAAAGCCCGCGATGACGGTAAGTGGTGTGCGCAGCTCGTGCGACGCGTTGGCTACGAAGTCGCGACGAATCATATTGAGGTGGAATACCTTGGTGATGTCTCTCCCTACCACCAGGCGTTGTTTTTTGCGCTCCCCGAATGGTGCTACGCGCAGTGACAGCGTGATCGATTGGTTATGTTCGGGTGCCACCTCCAACGGCCGACCGTACTCGCCAGCGTCGATATAGTCTCCCAACCCCACGAATTGGAAGATCTCGGCCAGTCGTTTGCCGTCGTCGCGTGGCCATTGCACGTTCATCAGCGAGGCCGCGGCAGGATTGGCCCATTCGATGCGTTTGGTCTTATCAAGCACGATCAGCGCATCGGGTACCGAGTTGGCAGCCTCGCGGAAGCGGCGGGTGAAACGAATCTGGCGTTTGCGGCCCTTGCGCCCGCGTTGCTGATATTGGCCCAGCCTGCGATAGAGCTCGCCCCAAAGGCCTGGTGGGAATGGTGGTATCAGCCGGTGATGACGCCGAATCAGCCGTGCCAGCCGCCCCAGATGGAACAGATGGCGCATCAGATAGAGCAGCAGCACGAGCAGCGCGGACTGCGCCGGTGGTTGGCCGAGCAGTATCAACAGCAGCGCGACCGCCGCGGCGCCGGTGGCGAGGTTGACTTCGTAGATGAGGGGACGGCGCATGCTGTCTTGCCTGGCGAGGCCATGTTTCAATTATTTGTCTGAGAAGCGATAACCGACTCCGCGCACGGTTTGCAATAGGTGCTCGTGCCCGGTCTGTTCCAGCGCCTTGCGCAGGCGGCGGACGTGGACGTCGACGGTGCGCTCCTCCACGTAGACGTGGTTGCCCCAGACCTGATCCAACAACTGCGAGCGGCTGAAGGCGCGGTCGACATGGGTCATGAAGAAGTGTAGGAGACGGTACTCGGTGGGTGCGATATCGACGGCGTTGCCGTCCGCGGTGACGCGGTGACTAATATTGTCGATACGCAGTCCGCCGATGTCGATCTCGTCGGCCCGTTCCTCGCGCTTACTGCGGCGCATCACGGCATTGACGCGTGCAACCATCTCCCGCGGCGAGAAGGGTTTGGTGATGTAGTCGTCGGCACCGGTATCTAGCCCCTTCACTCGGTCATGCTCCTCGCCCCGGGCGCTAATCATGATAATAGGGATCGCGCGCGTCTTTGGGTTTTGCTTGAGCTGGGCCGCCAGCTCCAGCCCCGAGCGGCCCGGTAACATCCAGTCCAGCAGCACCAGATCCGGTTCCTCGGCGATCAGTTTGCGGGCCTCGTCCGCGTGTCCGGCCTCCTGCACTTGAAAGCCGTTTTCTTCCAATGCGAAACGAATGGTTTCACGGATGTCGGGCTCGTCATCGACGATGAGTATCTTGGGCATGGATCCAATGTTGTCTTGATAAGTTTGGCTTACCGGTATTCTATTTCCACGCCGTTACGGATAGGTTACTTGGCGAAAGCGTCGCCGCGGGCGCTGTTCTAGGCTGTCGACATCTTCCCGCACCTCGGCTACCAAGCATTCCGGCTTCCGACCATCCGTGGCTGGAAATCGACGGCCAAGAGCGGGGATCGAGAAAATCGCCGGAAACAGCGATTTTCGACAGCCTAGCGCAATACTCACTGAAACCTACGCCGGTGACGCGCGGTCGATCCCGGATGTGATCAATGGCTTTGCCAGCCTGGGTCAGTGGATCTTGCACGACTGTTGGGCCTGGTTGACTGGTAGACTAGGGGCAGGTTCACGAGTCGGGGTTGTTTGCGAATGACCGACATAGATAAAGCGCGCGGGGTTCCGGCCGATGCCGGGCGCACCCCCATCTTCAGGGGCAAGGTGATTGATCTGGGTCTGGAGCAGGTGCGGCTGCCCAGCGGTCGCGATGTCCAATTAGAAGTCATTCGCCATCCCGGTGGCGCCGCCGCCGTTGCCGTCGACGATCACCAGCGCGTTTGCCTATTGCGGCAATATCGCCATGCGGCCGGCGGTTGGCTATGGGAACTGCCTGCCGGCAAGATCGATCCGGGCGAGGGCCCCGCCGCGACCGCCGAGCGTGAACTGGCCGAGGAGGCGGGGCTGGTTGCCGCGACTTGGGATTCGCTGGGATACCTGCACAGTTCCCCAGGCGTCTTTACCGAGGTGATCCATCTATACCTAGCCCGTGGTCTGAGCGAGATCGACCTCGGCCACGAGGCCGACGAGGTGATTGAGGTGCACTGGTTTCCTCTAGCCGATGCGCTAATCTGGTGTGCCGATGGCAACATTACCGATGCAAAGACGTTGATCGGATTGTATCGGGCGGATGGCATGTTGCGTGCCGCCGACGGGCGCGCCAGCCTGCTGCGCTCCTGATTCGGCTGTTTGCCTGGTCGTCAACCACCCCCTTACCCAGCAAGTCTTGAATAAAGCGTCGAAGAATTCTCGTTGTCGTTGTCGTCATCGAGTTACCGCAAGACTACAATTGCGACAACGACAACGATCCCGGCTCTACCGGTTTAGGTTGTCACCGTCGATCGAGCGCACTCGCCCTGCGCTATGAGTCTCGGCCAAGATAGCGCGCGCGCCAACCGTCATAGCGCTCCACCAAACCCTGCAAGCCGACGGCCTCGAAGGGACGCAAACCACCTAGAATCAGGGTCTTGGCACCACTGCCGACGCAATCCGCGCCTAGGCGCCACTCAAACCTAAGCTGTACCTTGGCGCGTTTGCCGTCAATCTCCAGGGTGCTGTCCACCAAGGCTAGGTCGAGTGCGGTCGGCATGGATGCCGCTCTCTCTAGCGACCTCAACTCAAAACTCATGCATTCATAGATCACCAACGGGCGCTCCGGGTTGATCATGACGCCGTGGCGTTCCATCAACGGCACCAAGATGTGCGGGAAATTGTGTCCGGAGAAGGTCACATAGCGGCTTACCACGCGTTCGATGATGCTTTGATCATTCGTGGTTTCACCGCCCCTGGTCACCCGCACCAAGATCTTGTCGCCGGTTGTCAATACCGAACTCGGCATTGCCTGTGTCGGGATGTGTAGCCGTGCCCCCGCGCTTGCCATGCCCTCGAATCCGAAACGCATGGCCCCGCTCAGTCCTTGCCGTGTCAGCACCAGCGCAAACAACAGATCGCCAGGCACGCAAAAGCGCGAGTTATCGGCGTCGTGCAAGGGGTTGAAATCACCTGCCACGCCCTTGGCGAAGTGACTGCCCTGGTCGGCACCGACCACGCAGATTTCATCAAGCGCGCTATGGTAAGCGTCAAGCAGCATGGCGGCCTGTCTCAAGGTCGTTCAGTCGGCGCACCGCGCATCGCGGTGACAGGCGATTGACGGTCACCGCCTCAATCCCGCTGGTCTTTCGGCACATAGTCCGAGAGGGTATTGCCGGTGTAGACCTGACGCGGACGGGCGATGCGGTTGCCCGGCGTTTGATTCTGCTCCCACCAGTGCGCGATCCAGCCGGGTAGGCGACCGATGGAGAACATAACGGTGAACATGTTGGTGGGGATGCCGATGGCGCGCAGGATGATGCCGCTATAGAAATCGACGTTCGGATAGAGGTGGCGTTCGACAAAGTAGGGGTCGGACAGCGCGATCTCCTCCAGCCGGCGGGCAATGCCGAGCAACGGGTCGCTGCCAGACAGCTTCGGCACCAGTTCCTCGGCGACCTTGGCCAGCATCTGCGCACGCGGGTCGAAGTTCTTGTAGACCCGGTGGCCGAAGCCCATGAGCCGTACCTTGCTGTCTTTGTCTTTGGCAAGCTTGACGTATTCTTCCGGGGTCATGTTGCCCTCGTGGATCTGGTGCAACATGGTCAGCACCTCTACGTTAGCGCCGCCGTGCAGCGGCCCCCACAGCGCGCAGATTCCGGCGGCGATGGACGCGAACAGATTGGCGCCGCTGGAGCCGACCATGCGCACCGTGGAGGTGGAGCAGTTTTGCTCGTGGTCGGCGTGCAGGATCAGGATCAGGTTCATTGCCTTCCGCACCAAGTCCGGACAGACGTATTGCCGATAGGGCTGAGAGAACATCATGTGCAGCAGGTTCTGCACATAGCGCAGACCTGGGTCCGGGTAGATGTACGGCAGGCCGCGGGAGTGGCGAAAGGCGTAGGCGGAGATGGTGCGGATTTTGCTTATCAAGCGAGCGGCGGCGTGCAGGAACTGGTGCTCGTCCTCGAGTTCGTGCAAGTCCGGGTGAAAGCAGGACAACGAGTTGATCATGGCCGACAAGATGGCCATCGGCGGTGCGTTGCGCGGAAAGCCCTCAAACTGGTGCTTCATGCCCTCGTCGAGGTAGGCGTAGCGCGTCAGGTCTTCGGAAAACTGCTCATAGTGCTCCTCGTTGGGAAGTTCTCCGCTGATCAGCAGCAGCGCCGCCTCAATGAAGGTTGGGCTGTCGGCGAACCGCTCGATGGGGATGCCGCGGTAACGCAGGATGCCCTTGTCGCCGTCGATGTAGGTGATCGCGCTCTTGCAGCTGCCGGTGTTGCCGTAGCCCTGGTCCAGCGTAATATGGCCCGTCTCCGCGCGCAGGAAGCTGATATCGATGGCACGCTCCTGCTCGCTGCCCTCAACAACGGGAAGCTGGTACTGCTGCTCGCCCAGGATCAGCGTGGCCTGATCCGCCGCGGGCCGGGCGTCGGGTTGAGTCGTAGCATCGGACATAAGGCGTTACTCCGGGGGTATCGTCATCCCAGAATGAGGATGGTCTAGGCCCTATGCTAACCATGTCGGGATTCCGCGGCAATCTGCCGCAACGCAAAGAGGCTGATGCCGATGCGCTCAGGCGCGGTGAGCGCTTGCCCCTAACAGGCTCTTGGTTCGATAATCCCAGCGCCGATCGGTTCCGATCGGATTCCCTTATGATGGCGTCCCAGAGCTTGGGCCGCCCCTTGGTGGAGGGCCTTCCCCTTTGCGCCTTCCGGAGTACTCGCAGTGAAATTCTCGGTCGATGAATTCCGTCATTGGAAGAACCGCAGCGTGACGCTGCTCGGCATGTCGGGGGTGGGCAAGACCTACCTGTCGGCGCTGCTGCGGCGCAATGACTGGTTTCATTACTCAGGCGACTACCGCATCGGCACGCGCTACCTAGATGAGCCGATTCTGGACCTCATCAAGTCCAAGGCGATGGAGGTCGCGTTCCTGCGCGACCTGCTGCGCCGGGATTGGATCGCGATCCAAAACAAGATTCGGGTCGACGACTTGGGGCCGGTCATGAGCTTTGTTGGCCAGCTCGGTGATCCGCAAGCCAACGGTCTGTCGTTGCCCGAGTTCACCCGCCGCCAGGCGATGTATCGCGAGGCCGAGATCCAGGCGATGCTGGATGTGCCGGAGTTCATCGGCAAGGCACGGCGTATCTACGGCTACAGCCATTTCGTCAACGATGTCGGCGGTAGCCTGTGTGAGCTTGACGAGCCTCGGGTAACGGACCTGCTCGCGAAACACACGCTGATTCTGTATATCCGGGTACCGGAGGCCGACGAGATCAAGCTGATCCATCGCGCCCAGTCAGACCCCAAGCCGCTCTACTTCCGACCGGCATTCCTGAAGTCCGCGGTCAAGGACTACCTGGCGGAGAAGGGGCTGACCTACGTCGCTGACATCGAGCCCAATGACTTCACGCGCTGGGTCTTTCCGCGCCTGTTCCACTCCCGCGTGCCGCGCTATGAGGCCATTGCCCGGCCGCTGGGCTATACGATTGAATCCACGGAGGTGGCCGCCGTGCGCGATGAGCAGGACTTTCTGACACTGGTAGAAGCGGCCATCGCGCGCAAGGCAGAGCCGCCCGTCGATTAATGGTGAGCGCCACATGTTGGCAGATGAGTCAATCCAATGTGGCACCAAGCCATGAACAGGAAAGCCGAGTAACGCATGCCCATCGTCGCCCATAACGATCTCCCGACCTTCGAGCGTCTGAGCGCCGAGGGTCAGAATATCTTAGAGTCCGATCGCGCGCTGCATCAGGACATCCGCGAGCTGCACATCGGACTCTTGAACATGATGCCGGATTCGGCTTTGGCCGCCACCGAGCGACAGTTCTTCCGCCTGGTGGGACAGAGTAATCAGATCGCTCAGTTCTACGTGCATCCCTTCAGCCTCGAAGAGTTGCAACGGTCCGCCAAAGCCGCGGCGCATATCGAGCGCTACTACCAGACCTTTGATCGCATCCGCGCCGAGGGGCTGGATGGCTTAATCATCACCGGCGCCAACGTCACCGGCCGCGATCTGGCCGACGAGCCCTTTTGGGAGCCCTTGATTGAGGTCGTCGACTGGGCCTACGAGAACGTCACTTCCACGCTGTGCTCCTGCCTCGCGACCCATGCGGTGATGCAGTTCCGCTATGGCCAGCGGCGCCGACCGCTGCCGGCCAAGCGCTGGGGCGTCTACACGCATCGAGTCGTGGACCGGCGCCATCCGCTGGTCAGCAGCGTCAATACGCTCTTTGATGTACCGCACTCGCGTTATAACGAGATCTCGCGGGCACAGTTTGATTTGGTTGGCGCGCGCCTGTTGGTGGAGAGCGAGAGCGCCGGCGTGCACCTGGCCGTGAGTCCGGACGGGCTACGGCAGGTCCTATTCCAGGGCCACCCGGAATACGACATCGTCTCGCTGCTGAAGGAATACAAGCGCGAAGTCCGTCGCTTCATCGCCGGGGAGCGACTGGATTATCCCCCCTTCCCTGAGAATATCTTCAGTCTTAAGGTGCGCGCCCTGCTGAACGAATACCGCACCCTGGTCGAGCATCAACTCGACCGCGGTCGCCAGCCGCCGGAGTTCCCCGAGGCGCGGGCTGCGGAGGGGCTCAACAACACCTGGCGCGACACCGCTGAAGGCGTGGTTGGCAACTGGATGGGGTTGATCTACCGCGTGACCCACCACGACCGGCGCCTTCCCTTCATGACCGGCGTCGACCTGGATGATCCCCTTGGGCTCGGTCCCGCCGGGACTGATTCGGCCTGGTCACCATCGAAGCGAACGCGCTGACGGCTCGTTGTCGTGTCAGTGCGACGCGATGGTGGTTGCGTCTCTTTTGTGGTGAATTTTCCGGCGCTTTAGTTGTGAAAAAGTTGCACTATTGCTTTCTTAGAGATCCATGTCTGTTATTCATTGAGTTTTTTACTCAAACAAATGTTGGAATTGGCCTTGCCAAGGTAAGGCTTCACTTCTAAACTCTGCTCGACGAGGCCGACTTGTGATCAATATACGACATGGGTGGTTTCGACCTCCGGGAAAACCCTGAAGCATCGGCCATCCCGATCTGTTGTTCAGCATCGTGGCATCGCCTGAGTCTCCCGGTGAAAACGACAGGCCTGTACGCAACGAAAACCCAATAAGCAACCACTTCGAGAGGACAACCATGTTCGACGAAAAAGACAAGGTCATCAGATATAAATGGGACGACTGGACGGGTTCCGGCTATAGCCTGCGCTACGACGCGGCGGACATAAACCATAGCTTTCGCGTCGAAGACTGGAACAATCACGTCGTCGTTGACGACTACGGCTGCGCCGACATCGACGAAGCGCTACGGGTCCTGAACCGCTTCTTCGACATCGATACCGCGCAAGAGCGTCGCCGTATCGCCGAGTGGCTGCCCAGTCGGGCGTATTGATTGACCTGCTTGCCGCGGCGCATCTTGTGTTCCGCGGGCACTGGCAGCCAGCATCTCGGGAAGGGGCCGCGCAAGCGGCCCTTTCTGCTGTAGTCAGAACCCTGCCCGAAGAGCGTGATATCGACGCCGCCTGGGAGGCACCCGGCGGCACTCCAGACGGCTAGGTCTGGTTCGACTGGATCGGTAAGCTTATCGATCCCAACGAGACCAGGCCGGGCGACGAGTTGTCCTTGTTCTTCTACTTCGACCAGGCCCCGTCGTGCTCATGGTTGGTCTGCTCGGGCTATTCCGCCTAAGCTGGGTGGGAGGGGTCTGTGCCGAGCTCTGCCGGGTCGCCCGCAAGCGGGCTCCTACACCGACCGGTCGCGACCGGTAGGAGCCCGCTTGCGAGCGACAAGCCGGGCATGAGCCCCGCCTATCGGCGCTTCCTGCCGCTGTTGCGTGATCGGGCGGAGGTCCGCCTTAGACCCTACCCGACCAAACCCCGCCTGATTTGAGCTGATCAAGAATGCTCTCAGGGTGATTTGCCGCCCATCGACCAGGATGATGCGCTGCTGCCAGCGCAGCGGCGAAGGCGTTTGGAGTGGTCACAGCCCATCACGATCGCGCTTACTAGAACACGGGGGCGCTTACCAGAATACGGGATCATTCAGCGCCTCGACGCAGCGGGACGGGCCTTGCAGTGGCGTTATCTTGTGCCCGGTCAACGGCTGTGCCAGCCAGCCTTCGGGTTGGCTTAGCTTGCAGGGCGCTTGCGCGTCCGCCTCGGTGATCGGCTTGAAACCGACCTTGGTGTAGTAGTTCGGATCGCCATAGGTCATGGCGATGTCGACACCAGCACTGCGAAGCCCAGCCAGGGCATGGGTCAGCAGTTTCTGCCCGATGCCCTGTCCTTGCTGATTGGTGGCCACGGCGACGGGGGCGAGAATGAACAGGCTCCGAACATCTTGCGCGTAGCTCAGCCGAGAGCAGAGGACGCCGGCGATGATCGCGCCGTCCTGCTCGGCAGTGAAGACGAAGAGATCCTTCTCCACCGTGCCGCCCAGCAGGTTCCGCACTAGATTTCCGATCAGCGCGCCTTCTTTGCTATCCTCGGACGCGGCGAAGGTCGCGACGAAGAGGTCGATGATTTCCTCTTCTCGGCCCTTATGGCCTGTCGAAAACTCCATGGTGTCTTCTCTGTTGGAAAGTGAAAATCGAAAAATGTGGACGTACCACCACTGCTCCGGATTTCGCCACCGTGCCACCGGCCAAGACCCTTCGCTGACGTAGGCCTTAAGCAAGGCTGGTAGCCGATCAGGCCCTTGCGCGGTGCAATTGTCTTCAGCGATTCCGCTACGTCCACCGGGATTCCGAGCCTGATGCTGGTCATCGGTCGGTCGCGGCGCAGACGCTGTTGTAGAAGACGAAGTGGTCTCCGTACAATTCGCAGTGCGCGTCCATCTTAGACATGCTAGTGAAAATGTTGCCGTTGTCAACACGCACACCATGGGCCTAGCGCTGCGCGTCGACAGGAGGATAGGGGACAGACCCGAATGGTGCTGACTTATGCCATCGGCCCAACCAGATCAACCACTCCTTGGGGACGCCGTCGCAGCCGACGAGCAGCTTACTTGGCCGATTCCCCGGCACGCCGAGACCAGGGATAGGCAATCCACGCCAGCCTAAGCAGCTAGATTAACCCGAGGAAAAAGCCTAGTGGGGCAGGAGAGACTGTGCAAGTCTTTACCGGAATCGAAATCGCTATCGGAAGTCGAAAACAAGCCTTAAATGAACTATCCTTCGCTGCCTTTGACATAGCCAGCGTCGCTCTCCAATCCAATCGATGACATCCATGCGCACATCAGCAAAACAGATCCGATCACTGTTTTCCGGTGCCGCCTTGGCGCTCACCCTGACCGGTTGCGAGACGCTGCCTGAGCCGACGGTGCTGCCCATGGCCGGTGGCCAGTTCAAGGTAATCGCCACTGGCTACGATGAACAGTCCGCCATCAAGTACGCCTTGGCGTCGGCCGACGCGCGCTGCGATGCCACCGGACAGGAGGCCTATGTACTGACATCGAGTAGCACTTATCAGGGAATCGACAGGAATACCGCCGCAATTATCGATTTGGTGTCTACCGCGGCATCCGCGGCCGGTTATCCGTCCCACGTAACGACGCATGACAAGAACGACTACAAGGCCACGCTGGTTGCGCAATGTGGGCGCGTGCAACCCGCGGGCTGACCTCGGGCCGGGTCACAGGGCAGGTCTTCCTTTTTGCATCACGCACCTCTCGAGCAATCCGACTGACCTGAGCGTCGTGTAGCACTTCTTCCACGCCACCGACTATATCGGCAAGCTCGCCCAGGCGCTCTATCCACAGCGCAACGCCGAGGCCAAGCGGGCGCACTGGCCGCGGGAACACTGCCACCAACTCAAGCACGACCCCGACGCCCTCGATGGGCTCATTGGCGA
>JGI12210J13797_10313850_pt1 | contig 19420 bp, 10 predicted proteins | sample ElkSlonscriptome_3_FD_13797 | JGI IMG/M metagenome (IMG submission 13797)
GGCGCAAAGGCCGTCGGCGAGCGCGACGACGCGGATCGCGATTCGGCCCCCGCCGAGGCCAGCCGCGCCGACATCCATCAGCAATTTCTCCACAAGGCCAGGGCGCTGACGCCGGACCAGCGCCCGGAGGAGTTGCCGCGCCGCGTCGTGGTGTTCGGCATCTCGTCCTTGCCGCGCCAAGCCCTGGAGGTGCTGGACGCCATCGCGCACCTGTCGCAGGTGATGCTATTTGTACACAACCCCTCTCAGCACTACTGGGGCGACATCGTCGAGGGGCGGGAGCTGTTCCGCCGCGCCTATGGCCGAACGCCCGCGCGGAAGGTGCCGGAGGGTCTCGACGAGACCGCGCTGCATCTACATGGTCACCCGCTGTTGGCGGCCTGGGGCAAGCAGGGGCGCGACTACATCCGCCTGCTCGACGAGCACGACCAGCGCGAACGCTACGAGGAACACTTCCACGCCCAGGACCTCAGCATCGATCTGTTCGAATCTCCCGGCAGCGACAGCCTGTTGCGGCAACTGCAGGACGACATCCTGGAACTGCGCCCGATGCACGAGCGCCGGGCGCTGGCGGCCGCGATCGACCCCGCGCTGGATCGCAGCCTCGGTTTCCTGATCGCGCACAGCCCCCAGCGCGAAGTCGAGATCCTGCACGACCAATTGCTCGACGCCTTCGAGCAGGCGACCGCCGACGGCGCGCCGCTGCATCCGCGCGATGTGCTGGTGATGGTGCCGGACATCGATGTGTATGCGCCGCACATCGCCGCCGTTTTTGGGCGTCTGGCGCCGACTGATACGCGCTTCATCCCCTTCCATTTGTCGGATCAGGGACAGCGGCATCGCAATCCGCTGTTGATTGGGCTGGAGACCTTGCTGCAGCTGCCGCGGTCGCGCTTCGCTGTCAGCGAACTGCTGGACCTGCTGGACATCGCCGCGCTGCGCCGGCGCTTTGGCATCGACGAGACCGACCTGCCGCGGCTGCGTCTGTGGATCAGCGGCGCCAACATCCGTTGGGGGCTGGATGCGGGGCAACGCGCCGAGCTCGGATTACCGGACGGCCTGGAGCAGAACACCTGGCGGTTCGGTGTGCGGCGCATGTTGCTCGGCTTTGCCGCCGGGGCGAGCGGACCTTGGCGAGGCGTCGAGCCGTTCGATGAGATCGGCGGCCTGGAGGCGGCGTTGATCGGCCCGCTGGTCCAGCTGCTCGACATGCTGGAGCGGTATTGGCATGCGTTGCAGGGCGAACGCGACGCGGCGCAGTGGACGGGGCTCGTCGCAGGGCTGCTGGACGACGCCTTCGCGCCGGTCAGCGAAGCCGACAACCTCGGCATCAGTCTGGTCCAGGATGCGCTCGAACACTGGGCGCAGGACTGCCGGCGCGGTGGCGCTGGCGACGAAATGCTGCCGCTGGAGGTGGTGCGCGAGCCACTGCTGGCCGCGCTCGACGAGCCGAGTCTGAGTCAGCGCTTTCTCGCCGGCGCGGTGAACTTCGCCACGCTGATGCCGATGCGGGCCGTGCCCTTTCGCCAGATCTGGCTGTTGGGCATGAACGACGGAGACTATCCGCGCAGCCGCCAACCGTTGGACTTCGACCTGATGGCCCGCGACTACCGGCCCGGCGACCGCTCGCGCCGCGAGGATGACCGCTATCTGTTCCTGGAGGCGCTACTGTCCGCCCGCGACCGACTCGTCATTAGTTGGGTCGGGCGCAGCATCCGCGACAACTCGGTGCGCCCGCCATCGGTGCTGGTCGGGCAGTTGCGCGACCACCTCAGCGCCGGCTGGCGCTTGGCCGGCCAGTCCTCGGCGATTGGCGCCAAGCGGTCCGGTCAGGCCCTGGTCGACGCGCTGACCACCGAACACCCGTTGCAGCCCTTCGGTCGACGCTATTTCGCCCCCGACCGCGATCCGCGCCTGTTCACCTATGCCAGCGAATGGCGCAGTGCGCACCAGCGTGGCGAGCGCGAAACCGCCGTCGAGCCGCCACCTCGGCTGGGCCGACCGGCGCTGGACGGCGAGATCACGCTCACCGCGTTGGCCCGCTTTCTGCGCCATCCCGTCCGGCATTTCTACAGCCGGCGTCTGGGGCTGCTGCTGACCGGCGACGTCGACGGCGTCGACGACGAGGAGGTGTTCGAGTTCGATGGTCTCGGCAATTGGGCGATGCAGGACGACGCCATCCATGCCGTACTCGAGCGCCTCGTGCAGCGGTCCGACAGTACCGTCGACACGCGGACCTGTCTGCGCGATGCCACGGCCCAGCTCGCCCGCGCGGGCCGTCTGCCTCTGCCGCCGTTCGATCAGCGCTGGACCGAGGCCCTGATCGAGAACCTCGCCACGCCGCTGGATGCGTATCGGGCATTGCTGCTGGCGTATCCGCAAATCTGTCTGGCGCGCGTTGTCGATCTCGATGGTGACGGCATCAAGCTGCAAGACACGCTGAGCCACTTGCGCACGGACGCCGACGGCAATCGCCTGAACCTGGTGTTGCAGGCCAGCCGCCTTAACAGCGGCGATGACCTCAAGTGGTATCACCTGGTGCGGCTCTGGCCCCGCCATCTGGCGGCCCAGCTCCATGGCGCGACGACCACCCGCGTGCTCGGCCCGGATACCGATTTCACGCTGTTGCCGCTTGCGGCCGACCAGGCCGAGGCGACCTTGCACCAGCTCTTGGCGGGTTACCTGGAGGGCAGCACGGATCTGCTGCCGCTGGCCTGCAAGACGGCCTTTGCCCGGCTTGGCGCGGAAGACGAGCGCAAGGCCAACCCGGAGTCGGTCTACGAAGGGGGGTACAACCGCGCTGGCGAAGGCGACGAGCACCCCGGTTATCGGCGCTTCTGGCCGAGCTATGCGGCGCTGCGGGATGACCCGCGCAGCCGACGCCTGATCCACCAGCTGTATCGACCCCTCTATCGTCATGCGCGAACGAGTGGCTAGTGGCTGGTGGCTATGCGCATCGCACGCCAGTTTTCGGTTTGTCCCGCGAAGAACCTGCTGATCTGTCGTATCTTCCTCGAACCCCGCCCCTCGCAATTCGCTCCTGTCCGCTATAGTGACGAGTGGCTAGTGCCGCAGGTTCGAAGTCGCGAGGCCGGCCTGGCCGTTGTCGCTCTCGCCATCGTTCGACGCGACCAAACCCATACCGCCGGCCTCCCCAGTCAGGACGCTTCGCATAGGTCGCGGTGACATTGACGCTGTGCTGCCCAGGGCCGTCTGCCTCGAGACTGGGTAACCTGGCCACTTCGAACCAGGTCCCCAACAACCGATCGAGATCGACCCGAGCTACGGTCGCAGGCGTCTGGCGGGGCTTGCCGAGGCGCCCTGAAAGCAGAGCGCGCAACGCTAAGAGAGGGCGCTTGATCATGTCTCGGGAGTTGGGCGCCCATGGCGTCGAAGCAACCTGCGCTTCGGTGCGTGGTGCTTCGCCCGTGTGCCGACTCGCCTCGATTACCGGAGCTTGCTGGCTCGTTGCCGCCTCCCATCACGCAAGTTGAGCACGGCCGACAAGACCAGCGCCGTCAGCGCCAAGCCGACGACCCAAACGTCGATGAGCGTCGGATTCCAGGACTCCCCCGTCAGCGCGTCGGCGTAGTACTTGATATACGACGCCGGCAATCCGGTCTCGCCGAGGGCGGCTTTGACCTGCCAATGCCAGTCGGTCATTGGGCAGTAGCCCCAGCCGTACCAGGCGCCGAGCCCGACCCAAGAGCCGAGCGTGAGCACAACCACGAGCAGGTGCAGGCGCCGGGTGCGTTGCCATATCCAGCCGGTGAGGGTGAACAGCACCAGGGCGGCGTGCAGTAGGAACAGCGCTTGGTCGAGCAACCATAATGTGGAAGCGTCCATCGTGACCTCCAGTCCTGCCGTCAGGGGAGTCTTGCTCGCCGTCGACGTAGATATGATCAGTACTCAACTCGGGTTAGGTGCGCGCGAAAGAATGGAGTGTACTCGGGGGTGCCGTAGAGGTTACCGATCTCCATCGCGGTGGGAATGTTGAAGCCTTGATGGGTGGCATGGGCCAGCGTCCGCCCGCCAAAGGGCTGCAGGCGATAGATCCGCTCCGGGTTGGCGTCCGACCAGCGCAACGTGTTCATCTCAAGGACCTGGCCGCCGGCGTCGAATGTCAGCTCAATCGGCTCGACGCCCCGCACCCCCGGGAAGCGGACCTCCGCCTGATCTGTGCCTGTTTGCGTCCAGACCGCCCCGAACTGGGGCAACAGCGCCGCCGGTGCCCAGACGCTTTCCATCACCATCCGCGCCGCGGCGGCACGGGCATGATCCTCGGTGTTCGCGATCCGCGCGACCGGCAGCACACCCCACAGCCGGAAACGCGTCCAACTCGTTCGGCCATTCCAGTAGCCATCCGAGCCGGAAAAGCGGATCAAACCCGAGCCGGCACGCGCGCGCCAGACGAACCCACGCAGCGGGGCAAGCACCTGGTCAGCACGCATGGGCAGCTCGCGGCCGTTCAGGATCAGCGAGCCCGCCATCTCGAGCCGAGCCACCCGGTGCAGCGCCGTGCCCGGCGCGATGGCACTTGCGAAGTAACGCTGACCGATCTCGGGCAGGTCGGCAACCAGGGCCGGATCGTAGGACAGCGGCACGCTGTCGCGCTGCTGCACCAGCAACGCGTCCCGGACCGTCTGTGCGGCTTGATCGTCCCGCGCGCCCGCCCGCAATCCCATAAAGATGCCGGTGACGGCTGCGAGCAGGACGACCCACCCAACCGCCGTCAGCAGGATCATGGCCAGTGTCATCGCATCTGTCCTCGATGTTAGGTCAGGTCGCGCGAGGCGACGCGAACGCGGTAAACGTAGCCGAGATCGACAGCGCTTGCCGCCCGGCGGTGAATGAGATTTTTCGCACGCGCGACAGCAACCTGTTCATGCGCGACCTTCTTCCGCAGTGCGATCGCCATTAGCCTGGTCGTGACACTGCTGTTCATCTCAATCGATACGGACGGAGTCGCACCTATCCATTGCCGAGCCGCTGATCCGCCCCCGCGAGTCTCCCCAGACGGAGCAGGGCCTGGGCAACGCGAAACCACTGCGACGTCGTCGCAGCCGTCCACGCAGTATAAGATGGGCCTTTCTGAACGCGTCCGCTGGCATGAATCCGCTTGCATGCAACTTGGTGAAGCGCTGATCCTATTCGTGACCATGCTGGCACTCGCAGCGTTGCCAAGCGCGAGTGTCGCCTTGGTCATCGCGCGCTCTGCGACTGCGGGGGCGCGCCATGGTATCGCGGTCGCCCTCGGCATCGTCCTCGGTGACTTGATCTATGTGGCCACCGCGCTGTTTGGATTGGTTGCGCTGGCCGATGCCCTGGGTGGTCTGTTTCTGCTGATCAAGCTCCTCGGCGCGCTGTATTTGATCTGGCTCGGGAGCACGATGCTGTTCTCGCGCGTCCTGCCGTTCGGCGTCAGCGCAACGTCGGCCACGCCGTCGGGTCTGCTCGGGAGTGTCGTCGCCGGCCTGCTGCTGACGCTGGGCGACCTCAAGGCAATCCTGTTCTATGCCAGTCTGTTTCCCCTGTTCGTCGACCTCGACCAGCTCCGCATCGTCGATGTGCTTCTGATCATCGTGATCACGACCCTGAGTGTCGGTGGTGTCAAACTGCTCTACGTGCTGGCAGCGCGCAAGCTCGCGGCTCGAGCCCGGTGTGCGCGGATGGGGATGGTTGCCCAACGGGGTGCTGGTGCGCTACTGCTGGGTGCGGGCAGTTATCTGATCGCGACTGCGCCGCGCTAACGAGGGCAGGGCCTCATCCCGCTGCTGGGCAGTCCTGGGGCTCAGTGCTGTTCCAGCATGCGAGGGCCGTATGACGAGGGACGCTGTCAGGGCGCCGATGAGGATGACGAACTGGGTCTGGCCCCGGACCGTCATTCTGTCGTCGCAGAGTTCGACGGCGCCCTGCAGCCAGTTCTGGCCATGCCAGCCGAGGTTCCCTGCGGCACCGAGACACCAGCGGTCGCAGGTAACGGACCTTAAACAGCGAGGGCAGCCAGACCGGGTCTTCGCGCGGCATCTCGAAGCGGATGGGCGTCGTGAAGCCTGCCTCGGCGCTCGCGTTCAGGGACAGGAGGCGGGGCTCCCTGCCGCAGAGCTGACATGCGCTTTGGTAACGCCGTTGTCTCCTATCGGAAGCTGGATACCCGCGGACGCAGATAGGGGGCGAGGGTGTCGTCCGGGCCATCCAGGATGGTCTTCAGAGCCGTGTCGACGGCACCGGGTACGTCGACACCGAGCATGTCGATTGTGACCGGCGACGGGGTCGAAAAGGTCGTGCCGCTCAGTAGCCGATCGTTCCATAACCGTTCTAACAGGCCGTCCCCCTGGCGCAGGGTCTGACCGTCCGTCGCGATCAGGGAGTCAGCCAGGATGCCTCGGTAGACGATGTATAGTATCTGGGTGTCTGGAAACGCCGGTGACCAGTCCGGGATCAGCGCGCAATTGAGCCGCCCGGGTATGACGCTGCGTTGAAAGAACAGGGCGCCGTCGGTGACCGCTTAGGCGGGCCGCGGGCTGACTGCCGTCAGCGTCGCGGTGACTCGCCAGCGATCGGAGTCCACTGGAGCAAATGCCCCGTCGGCAGTCTGGGGCACCAGCTCTGAGACGGCGCGGTCGAAGCAAAACCGCTTCAATTCGACGAACCCCCACTCAAGCTTCAACTCATCGGTCTGCGGCGAAGCTTCGCTAGGGACTAGTTACTCGTTACTCGACAAGTTCACCTGAGATGAGCCAGCGACTCGACCCATTGACGTTTCCGCTGCGTGGCAGCCGGCTCATCGAGGCCAGCGCTGGCACCGGCAAGACCTTCACGCTCGCACTGCTGTACACCCGCCTGGTGTTGGGGCATGGCCCGGACGGCGCCGCGTTCGAGCGCGCGCTGATGCCGCCGGAGATCTTGGTCGTCACCTTCACGGATGCCGCAACCAAAGAGTTGCGCGATCGCATCCGCGCGCGTCTGGTCGAGGCCGCTGCCTATTTCGAAGTCGATCTCGCGACCGCCGCGGGTGTCGTGTCAGAGCACGCGCCAGAGGTCGGCCCGAACGACGGCTCGGAGCGCGACCCGCTCTGGTCCCTGCGCGCAGACTATGCCCCGGAGCAGTGGTCCGCATGCGCGCGGCGCCTGCGCCTGGCTGCCGAGTGGATGGACGAGGCGATGATCTCCACGATACACGGATGGTGTTATCGCATGCTCAAGGAGCACGCCTTCGACACCCGCGGGCTGTTTCAGCGCGAACTGGTCACCGATCAAACGGATCTAATCGCCGAGATCGTCCGCGATTACTGGCGGGTGCATTTCTATCCCCTGCGTCCCGAGCAGGCCGCCTGCGTGTTCGAGGTGGTCCAGTCGCCCGACAAGCTGCAGGCCGAGCTCGATGCTTGGCTGCGGCGGCGCGAGGCACCCTTGTCCTACAAGGGTGCGCCCCTGGCAAGCGATCAGCTGCAGCGCGCATTGGTGGCGCAATGCCGCTGGCGCGAGCAGGCCAGGGAGGTCGAAGCGCAGTGTCGGTCCCTGGACGAGCAGAATCAGGCGCTGGAAGACGACGCCAGGAAGCTCTGGCAGGCGGATCGGCCTGCGATCGAGCAGGCATTGCATCAGCTCCGCCCGCACCTTAGCGGGACTCAGCACGACAGTACCACTTCGGAGAAGTTCGACGTCCTGCTCGCCGCCTGCGCCGCCTGGTCCCAGGGCGATCGGGCGCCCAACAAGCTGAAGAATTTCGCCCAGGGGGCGTATCGCTTTAAAAAGACGGCGAAGATTCAGACCGAGACTCCGCATGCGGCCTTCCAGGCCATTGCCGCTTGGCTGGGCGCGCAGTCGGAGAAACCGCGGTTGCCAGAGGCCCCCGAGCCCGCGATGGAGGCCTGCCTGCTCGCGCATGCCGCGGATTGGGTCGGACGCGAGCTGGAGCGGCGACTGCTGCTGCGCGCCGAAATGGGCTTCGACGACCTGTTGCGCCAGCTCGACGCGGCACTGGCGCCGGTGTCGGTATCAGCACCCGAACAGGCAGGCACCCTCGCCGACACCATTCGCCGCCAATTTCCGGTGGCCCTGATCGATGAGTTCCAGGATACCGATCCGCTGCAATACCGCATCTTCGAACGGATCTATGCAAGCCCCGCCGTTGCTGATCCTGTCGATGCGCCTGCGGTTGGCGGCGCGGCCGACGACCGTACCCTGATCCTGATCGGCGATCCGAAACAATCCATCTACGGGTTTCGTGGTGCCGACATCCACGCCTATCTGGCCGCCCGCGCCGCGACCTCGGGCCGGCACTACACCCTCGGCACCAATTATCGTGGGACGACCGCGGTCGTCGCCGCCTGCAATCGGCTCTTCAGCTACGCCGAATCGCATCCACGCGCGGCGTTCCGCTTTCAGACGGAAGACGACAATCCCATCCCGTTTCTGGCAGTGAACGCCAAGGGACGCCTGGAACGGCTGCTGCTCGGCGGTGCGGAGGCGACGGCAATGACGTTCTGGACCCTGGATAGCGGTCCGGACCCAGTCGCCCCTGGTGACTATCGCGCGCAGATGGCCGCCAGCGCCGCGAGCGCGATCGCCGGCTGGCTACGGCAGGCGCGCGCGGGACAGACTGGATTCCAGCGCGATGAAGGGTTCGAGCCGTTGCGTCCACGGAATATCGCTATTCTGGTGCGCACCGGCATCGAGGCGGCCGTGATGCGGGAGGCGCTGACGGCGCGGCGCATTGCTAGCGTCTATCTGTCGGACCGCGACTCGGTGCTCGATACCCAGGAGGCGAATGATCTGCTGCACTGGCTGCGCGCCTGCGCGTCGCCCACCGACGAGGTGCTGGTGCGCGCAGCGCTGGGCAGCAACACCATGGCCATGCCGCTGGACGAACTCGAACGGCTGCAGCACGACGAACTCGGCTGGGAGGCGCAGATCGAGCGCTTTCGCGCCTACCGTCAGGTCTGGCAGCGCCAGGGTGTGCTGGCGATGCTGCGCCAGTTGTTGCACGAGGCCGAGCTGCCCGCGCGTCTACTCGCTCGAAACGACGGCGAGCGCATTCTCACCAACCTCTTGCACCTGGCCGAATGGTTGCAGCAATCGGCCGCCGCAATCGATGGCGAACAGGCATTGATCCGTCATCTCTGGGAGCATGTATCCGGACAGGGGACGCGGCCGCAAGGCGCCTCGGGCGATGAGTTCATCGTGCGTCTGGAAAGCGACGCCGAGCTGGTTCAGATCATCACCATCCACAAGTCCAAGGGGCTGGAATATCCGCTGGTCCTGCTCCCCTTCATCTGCGGCTGGCGAGCGGTGGACGGCAACACCAGACAGGTCTCCTATCGGCAGTCGGACCAGCGCCTGATTGAACTCGCGGGCAAGAAGGCCTTTCCTCAAGCCTGGGATGACGCCGACGATGCGCGCCTGAGCGAGGACATGCGCCTGCTGTATGTGGCCGTGACCCGCGCCCGGCACGCGGTCTGGCTCGGCATCGCCGCGCTGAAGACTGGGACCGCCAAACGACCGCAGCTCGACAGGACGGCCATCGGTCATGTACTGAACGGCGGCGAGCAGTTCGACGGACCCGCGCAGGTCTGGGAGGCGCTTGCGCAACTGCGCGGCGACTGCGGGCAGATGCGCATCGAACCGGCCCCGGTTCCCGATCTGGCATCCGGTCTGGAATTTGGGCACATGTCACCGATCGGTGCGCCCGACGACACCCTGGACGACGCCCGACCCCCCCCGCGGATGCGTCCGCTACCCTGGTGGATCGCGAGTTACTCGTCGTTGCGCCTCGCCACTGTCGACGCACCGGCGCAAACCGTTGAACCGTCGCGGTTGTGTCTACCGGACGCGCGTTCGGCAACGATGTCGGCCGATACGCCCGCCCAGGAGACGGCGCTGGAGGAGGCTGCACGATCAGCCAGCATGGACGCGGAGGATGCCGGCACGGCGCAGCCGCGGCCGCGAGCGCGAAAGGATAAACAGCTGCACGCCCTGCCGCGCGGCAGCAGCCAAGGCACCTTTCTGCACGGCATCCTGGAGTGGGCCGCGGTGCAGCGTGTGCAGGCCAAAAATGGCGTTCTGTTGCGCGGCTTTGCGGCCGCGGCGGAAGCGCCGACGCTGCGCCGAGAGATGCTGGGGCAGCGCTGCAATCTGCGCGGGCTCACCGCCTGGATCGAGCCGCTGAACGAATGGCTCAGCGACTTCCTCACCCGCCGCTGGACGCTGCATGGTCTGCCGGATGTGCGGGGTCGGACGCCGACGTTGGCATTGCGGGATTTGCCGCCGCGGCAGGTGCAGGTGGAACTGGAGTTCTGGCTCGAGAGCCGCCGCGTCGAGACCGCGGCCGTGGACGCGCTGGTGCAGGCGCATGTCCTGACCGGGCGACCACGACCGGGTTTGGCCGCCATGCAGCTCAACGGCATGCTCAAGGGCTTCGTCGATCTGGTCTTCGAGCACGACGGCCGTTACTACGTGGTGGACTGGAAATCCAACTGGCTGGGTGCGGACGACACCGCGTACACCGCTGCGGCCATGGGAGAAGCGATTCTGCACGCGCGCTATGACCTGCAATATGTGCTTTACCTGCTGGCCTTGCATCGGCAGCTGGCGGCGCGCCTGCCCGATTACGACTACGACCGCCACATCGGCGGCGCCCTGTACGTCTTCCTGCGCGGTAGCTACAGCGATAGCCAGGGGCTGTTCATGGACAAGCCGCCGCGGGTCCTGATCGAGACCCTGGATCGGATGTTCGCTGGGGAGCAGATCCTCGTCTAGCGTCCTCAGAGGGCCGAGCGCCAAGGGCCTAGGGCCGACATTCCACACTGGTGTCTTACAGCGGCCCTTGGCCCTCGGCGCTCGGCCCTTCGACGGGCACAAAGGTTGTCGCCCATAAACTAGACCGATCTGGAAACATTCGACGCCCCCAAGCACGCTCGGGGAGTGTCCGGGGAAACCACCGAGGAGAGGACCGCCTGATGCCTACAGATCCCGAGATGCTCTTGGACCGGATGCAGGGTTGGGTCGACGCCGGCGCATTGCGTGCCCTGGACCTGGCCCTGACCCGTTTTCTGTCTCAGCAGGGGCCGGAGTCCGATGCCGCCGTCCTGCTTGCGGCGGCACTGACCAGCGAGCGAAACGGGCATGGGCATGTCTGTCTCGATCTCCAAGGCGCGCTGACGCAGCCGGAGCGCCTGCTCAGCCGGCTGCGCGACGATGTCGAGGTTGCCGCCGACGTGCGAAGCGAGCTCGGCGACTGCCTCGCCGGCCTAACGCTGCCGGGCTGGGTCGAGCGCCTGGCCGCCAGCGCGGCGGTCTCCGACTGTCTGCATGGCGGCGACGATCGATGCTCGCCGCTGGTGTTGGCGGGCACCGTCGAGCAGCCGTTGCTGTATCTGCGCCGGTATTGGCTGTACGAGCAGCGCATCCTGACTGGGATCAGCGAGCGCCTTTCAACGCCGCTGACCATCCCGGAGGATCTGCTCGCGGCGCAGTTGCGGGCGCTGTTTCCGGACGATACCGGTGCCGATAGCGGCGGCTGGCAGCAGATTGCCTGTGCACTCGCTGTGCGCAGCGCCTTTGCAATCATCACCGGCGGCCCGGGGACCGGCAAGACGACCACGGTAGTGCGGCTGCTTGCCCTGCTCCAGGGCTTGGCACTGGCTCAGGACCAGCCGGCACTGCGTATCCATTTAGCGGCGCCCACCGGCAAGGCCGCGGCGCGCTTGAACGACTCCATTGCCGGCCGGGTGGCGAGCCTGCAGCTCAAGCATCTGTCGAACGGTGAGGCCGTGCGCGCTGCCATCCCCACCGAGGTCACCACGCTGCACCGGTTGCTCGGCGCGATCCCGGACAGCCGTCACTTTCGCCATCACGCGGGCAATCCGCTGTCGGCCGACCTAGTCGTCGTGGACGAGGCGTCGATGGTCGACGTGGAGATAATGGCCGATCTGCTGGCGGCCCTGCGGCCGGACGCCCGGTTGATCCTGCTGGGCGATAAGGACCAATTGGCCTCGGTGGAGGCGGGGGCGGTGCTCGGTGATCTGTGCCACCGGGCGTCGATGCTTTGTTATACCCAGACGACCCGCGCTTGGATCGCCCGCGTCACCGGAAAGAACCTGGCCGATGGTCCGGCGGACGCCGACTGCTCGGCGCTGGATCAGGCCGTTGCCATGTTGCGCAAGAGCTATCGCTTCCGGGCCGAAGGTGGCATCGGTGCCCTGGCCGCGCTGGTCAATGCACACGGCGCCGAGCAGCAGGCCCCAGCTGCCCGTTTGGCTGACGTACTGGCGTTGTTCAAGAAACGTGGCGGCGCTCCGGAGGCAGCCGCGAGTGAATTCTCCGATGGGTCGATGGGCCGCATCGGGGCCATGCAGCTGCGCAGCGTGAGCGATGCGGCATTGATGGATTTGGTGCGCGTGGGCTATGGCGCCTACCTGCGCCAGATGCAGGCGCGGTATCCGGGTGACGATGCCAACCAGGAGGCACTCGATGCCTGGGGCCGGGAGGTCGTCGCGGCGCAGCGGCATTTTCAATTGCTCACGGCGCTGCGGCAGGGTCCATGGGGCGTCGAGGGACTCAATCGGCAGATCATCGACTCCCTGGGCGCGGCGGAGTTGTTGCCAGCGCTCAGGGCGGCGAGGGAGAACGTCGGGGGACGTCAATGGTTCGCCGGGCGGCCGGTACTGGTCACCCGCAACGATTATCATCTGAACCTAATGAATGGCGACATCGGCATCACGCTGGCGGTCCCCGTCCGCCAGGAGGACGGCGGCCTCCGCCGCGTCTTGCGGGTCGCCTTTCCGGCCAGCGACGGCGGTGTCGGCATCCGCTGGATACTGCCCAGCCGGCTGCAAGCGGTGGATACCGTCTTCGCGATGACGGTGCACAAATCGCAAGGTTCGGAATTCACCCATACCGCGCTGATTCTTCCAGACAAGCCCAATCCGGTCCTGACGCGGGAACTCATCTACACCGGTATCACCCGCTCGAAGGAGGCCTTTACCCTCATTTATAGCAACCAAGAGGTGCTCGGCCGTGCCTTGGCGCAGCAGGTACAGCGCGTCAGCGGTATCTGTGTTTCCGGGGCGTTGTATTAGCGGACTCACATTACCGCCTCGGTTCGAGTGGGAACTTGTCGCGTTCCCCCGGCTTTCGCGCTTCGCGCGGCGCTCCATCCACGCCCCGCACGGGCAGCGCAGAATTGTTCAGCGCCTCCGTTGAGCTCGCGGCAGCTCTGGGAGCCGGTGGGGCGTCTGCCAGGGCCCTGCGAGAAAGCCTGGGCTTGCACGCGTCCGAGGGCGCATTTACAGTCATCGTATCGGACAGAAGATTCACAGCGCGAGAGCACCATGGAAGCAGAAACCCGGGAGATTCGCGATCATATTAGCCGTCATCCGCCCTTCGACGGGCTGACCGACGATCTCCTCGACGAGGTGGCCGGCGCGGTAGAGATCGCCTATTTCAAGGCCGGCAGCACCATCTCCGCACGAGAGGGCCCGGTTCAGGCGCTGTTCTACATCCGCAGCGGCGCGGTGGAGGTGTACCTCCATAGCGGCAAGCTCCAAAGCCGCCTCGGCGAGGGCGACATCTTTGGGCAGCTCGACCTGCTGCGGGAACGCCCGGTGCGCTTCCCGGTGGAGGCCATTGAGGACACGTTGCTCTATCGGATCCCGAAGCCCGTGTTCGACCGCCTGTGCGCCGCGGACGACGATTTCGCCGATTTTGTGGAGCTGTCCGGTTCGCGGCTCAAGAGCACGGTTGAACAGAGCCAGCGCGACAACGACATGCTCGCCACGCGCGTGCGCCGCCTCATCTCCCGCCTGCCCGTCATGATCGAGGAGTCCGCTACCGTGCAGGAGGCGGCACGCCGCATGACCGAGAACGACGTCTCCTCGGTGCTGCTGATCAAGCCAGGCAACGAGGAGGATTCGGACCGCATGTTCGCCGACGCCGAGGGACGGCAGTGGCTGCTCACCGGGATGATCACGGACAAGGACCTGCGGCAGCGCATCACCGCCGAGGGGGCCTCGGCGCAGACCCCCCTCTCTCGTATCAGCCACGGCTGGCTCATCACCATCCAGTCCGACGAGTCGGTCAACGAGGCCATGTTGACCATGCTGCGCAACAATATTCAGCGACTGCCGATCCTCCACCGCCGCCGTCCCGTGGGGGTGGTGTACCTGTCGGACATCGTGCGCTACGAGACGAACAACAGCGCCTATCTGGTCCACAACATCTTCAGTCGCACGTCGGTCAAGGGCCTGGCGCGCCTCACGCCAGAGGTGCGGGCCTCCTTCGTGCGGCTGGTGGACGAGGGCGCCACTTCGCGGATGATCGGTGGGGCCATGTCGAGTGTCGGCCGCAGCCTGATGCGCCGCCTGGTGGAGCTGGCCGAGGCCGATCTGGGTCCGCCTCCAATCCCCTACTGCTTCATGGTGCACGGCTCGCTCGCGCGCAACGACCAGTCCATTACCACGGATCAGGACAATGCCATGGTGCTGCACGATTCCTTCGAGCCGAAGCGCCACGATGCCTACTTCCGGGAGCTGGCCCGACGCGTCAGCGACGGGCTGGATGCCTGTGGCTACCCTTACTGCAAGGGGGGCGTTATGGCCACCAACGACCTGTGGCGCCAGCCCCTCGCCCGCTGGAAGCGCTACTTCAACGACTGGATCGCCAAGCCCGATCCGCAGCGGCTGCTGCACAGCTCCATCTTCTTCGATCTGGACGCGGTGCACGGCGAGGTGCGTTTCGTAGAGGAATTACAGGACCTGATCGCCACCCAGGCCAAGGCCAGCCCCCGGTTTCTCGCCGCCCTGGCGCGCAATGCCCTCGGCCGCACGCCGCCCCTGGGCTTTTTCCGGACCTTCGTGCTGGAGCAGGACGGACGGTACAACAACACCATCAATATCAAACGCCGCGGTATTGCGCCACTGAACGACGTCATCCGGGTACATGCCCTGGGAGTGGGCTCCCAGGCCCAGAACGGCTTTGAGCGGCTCGATGACATCGGCGCCGCCGGCGCCCTGCCCGCCGGACAGACCGACAAATTGAGCCACGCCCTGGAATTCCTGTCCATTGTGCGGATGCGCCACCAGGCCCAAGAGATCAAGGACGACCATGAGCCGCACAATGCCATCCAGCCGGAGCATGTCTCGGAGATCGAGCGCCACAATCTCAAGGAGGCCTTCCAGATCCTCAGCAACGCCCAGAACTTCCTGCGCTTCCGCTACCCCAGCCCGCGCCGCTGACCGCAGTGGCCCTGAGCGCGCACCAGCGGCAGGCATCCCCGAGCTGGGCGGACTATTTTGCCCGCCAAGCCGAGGCCTGCAGGACGCCAGCCCTCCAGCGCTTCTACGCGGCGGGGGTGCCAGCAGAGGAACGCCCCATCGGCGAGGTCCCGCTGGTGGCATTGGATTTCGAGACCACCGGCATGGATCCTCGGGAGCACGCCATCGTCAGCATCGGCATGGTGCCCTTCGACCTGCACGTCATCCGCCCGGCGGCCGGCCGTTACTGGGTCGTCAAGCCTCCCCAGTCGTTACGGGCCGAGTCCATCGCCTTCCATCGGATCACCCACTCGGAGGTGGAGCACGCGCCGCCCATTGCCGCGATACTCGACGAGGTGCTGGCCGAGCTCGCCGGGCGTCTGGTGGTAGTCCACTATCGCAACATCGAACGGCCGTTCCTCGATGCCGCCGTCTTAGCGAGTCGCGGTGAACATTGCCTGTTTCCCCTGATCGACACCATGGAGCTTGAGGCGCGCTGGGAGCGCCACGGCCGCCTGCGGGGCGTCAAGCGTCTGTTCGGCATCCAGCCGTCTTCCATCCGGCTGGCCGACAGTCGCGGCCGCTATGGCCTTCCCCATTACTCCTCGCATCACGCCAAGGTGGACGCCATGGCAACGGCGGAGCTCTTCCAGGCCCAGATGGCCCGACATTTTACGCCTGACACACCGGTGTCCGATCTCTGGATCTAGTGAGGTTTGGCTTCAGGCCGACCGGCACACAAGCCTCATGGGCAGAGCCCGTGCGCTGCCCTAAGTGGGCCTAGGGCCTAGGGACGGAGACCGAGGGTCGAGGACCGACGGGCCGATGCACAGCACCATGCCGCAACGTCGGCCCCATGTTCTTTGCGCTCGGCCCTTCGGCGGGCAACCGCATGGTCGCCAAAAAACTTGACGCATCTGCAAGCATTCGGTGCCCTCAAGCAGGCGAAGCGCCGGGCATCGACGACCTGCTGCTGCCAAAGAAAAAGGCGGCCGCAGCCGCCCTCTTCAAGCGCCGTCAACGGGGCTTAGGGCTTGGCCCTCCGGGGCTCGCTCAGCAGCCCCATGACGATGGCGTAGCAGCCCGCCAGGAGTAGCAGAGTGAAGGGCAGGCCGGCAGACACCGCGACCGCCTGCAGGGCGGCCAGACCACCCCCCAGCAGCAGCGCGATGGCGACGGCACCCTCGATGACGCCCCAGAACACACGTTGAGGCTTGGGGGCATCGATCTTGCCGCCCGCCGCGATGGTATCGATGACCAGGGACCCGGAATCCGAGGAGGTGATGAAGAACACGAGCACGAGCACGATACCGATGAACGAGGTGATATCCGTTAGCGGCAATTCGCTCAGCATCATGAACAGCTGTAACGGCAGTTCTGCCGAGACCGCGCCATCAAAGCCCGCCCGAACCTGATCGATGGCCGTGGTGCCGAAGGCCGTAAACCAAAAGATGGACACCGTGGTGGGGATGAGCAGCACGGAGATCAGGAACTCTCGCACCGAGCGCCCGCGGCTCACCCGGGCGATGAACATACCCACGAACGGCGACCAGCTGATCCACCAGCCCCAGTAGAAGGTGGTCCAGCCCTGGCTGTAGTTGACGTCCTCCCGACCGAAGGGATTGGAGAGGAAGGGCAGCTCACCGAGGTAGCTCAGGATATTCCTGAAGAAACTGGTAAAGATGAGGAGCGTCGGCCCTACGATCACCACGAACATCAACAGCAGGAATGCCAGCACCATGTTGAGCTCGGACAGGCGCCTGACCCCCTTATCCACGCCGGCCACGATGGACCCCAGGGCCACCACTGTGATGCCGGTGATCAGGAGCACCAGGGTCACATCCCCGTCACCGACCCCGAACAGGTAGTTTAGCCCCGCGGCTGCCTGCTCGGCGCCGAACCCGAGGGACGTGGCGAGTCCGAACAGGGTCGCGAACACCGCCAGGATGTCGACGATATGTCCTGGCCAGCCCCAGATGCGCTCACCCAGGATCGGGTAGAAGATGGACCTTACCGTCATTGGCAGGCCCTTGTTGTAGGAGAAGATGGCCAAGGCCAAGGCGACAATGGCGTACATGGCCCAGGGATGCAGGCTCCAGTGAAGGAGGGTCGCGGCCATGCCCAGGCGGGTGGCGGCCTCCTCGTCGCCGGCAGCCGCCCCGAGGGGGGCCCAGTCGGTGCGCACGCCGTCCTCGCCAACGGTTGTGCCACCCAACGACGTGCCGTAGTGGGTCAAGGGCTCGGCCACGCCATAGAACATCAGGCCGATACCCATACCCGCCGCGAACAGCATGGCGAACCAGGAGATCCGCGAGAAGTCCGGCGTCGCATCGGCGCCGCCGATGCGGATGCCCCCCAGGGGCGAGAGGATCAGGCCGAGGCACAACACCACGAAGACGTTGGCCGAAAGTAGATAGAACCAGGTGGCATTGGCGTTGATCCAACCCTTCGCCCCGTCGAAGATGGTGGTGGCCTGCTCGGGCAGGGCCAGGGTCAGCACCACGAAGCCGAGGATCATCAGGGATGACACGGCGAACACGGCGCCGTGGATGTCGATATTGACCCCGAGCGGACGGGCCTGGTAGTTGTCCTGACCGATCCGGTAATCGGTATCGATGAGATTCGCCGCCCCTTGCGGGGCCGGTACGCCGACCGACTCGAGCGGTGCCTCCGGGGCTATTGCGGGTTTTTCTTCCACGAGATTCTCCCTTGACTGCCTGATTCTAGTGCGGGGTTTTATGCGGTTGTCTTAATGCGCGGTTATTCGGACGGTGCATGACGACGCACGAGGAATACGGACGCCTCGGTATGCTTTGCAATCTTGTCCCCGGTGGAGGGCATGATGGCGTCGAGATGGGTGGGCAGATGGGTCGCCATGACTACCAGGTCCGCACCAACGTCATCGATGGCCTGGACGAGAATATCGTCTAGGTCGACCGCCGGATCATGACTGTTGTAGACGCGCGCCGTGGGCTCATGACCGCTGTCGGGGGCATGCTCGTGGGCGAACGCCCTGAGCTTGAGCTCATATTCCTCCGGCGTGCGGGCCACCGTGCTGGGCTGGGAGGTGGTTACGCCGACGTAGCACAGCGCCGCCCGGTAGTGCCGCGAAAGATCGGCCGCCACTGTTAGGGCCTTCTCCAGCGCATCGAGGTGCGCAAGATCCACTGGCACCATAATCTTGTTGAACATGATCGCGGGCCTCCTGGGGTTACGCGAGCGCAGGCCGCGGAGGAACTTCCTACACACAGCGGCACCGGCCCGTCGGGTTGATCGTCAAACAGTCTAACAGGACGGCGGTGCGTTAGGCCAAGGGACGGGGCGGTTCCTCTCCTAAGGAGGGGGCCACCAGTCATCACGCGCGATCCCCAGGTTCTAGCGAGGCTGCACCTCAGACCAACGAGATGACGGCGCTGCGTTGCTCAACCCAGGCGTTGCCCTGGGTGGGCCAAGCGCCGAGGGCCAAGGGCCGATGTACGCCAGCATTGGGCAGTTTCCGTGACTTCATACACGAACGGCGTCGGGATAGGTGCCATGCTGCATCAGGGGTTCTCGCCCAACAGCCCGAGCAGGCGTGCGGCTTCAAGCCCGACATCGCTGTCGGGGTCGAGCGTTTGCGCCTTGGTTAGTGCTTCCCGCGCCCGCTCTGCCTGTCCCGCCTGCGCGGCTACGAAGCCCAGGCTCAGCCAGATGCGCTGGAACTGCGGAGCGGCCTCAGCGCCGGCACGCAGAGCCTCGACACCTTCTTGGGAATTGCCAGCGTAGTGCAGGGCCAGCCCCAGGTCATTGCGCGAACCCGCGTCGCTCGGGTCTAGCTCCAGCACCTTGCGATACAGGGTGACCGCCGCGGGGAAGCGTTGCGCGGCGAACAGCCGATCTGCCTCTTGCGCCAACAGCACGGGGTCGGAGGCGAGCACCTCCGCGGGGATGCCCGAGCCGGCATCCTGCGCTGCCGCGCGCAACTGGGCTCCCAGCGCGGCGGTGTCCGCCCCCGCCTTGGCGGTTGTCGTCGCCGATGCGAGGGCTGGCCGAGGCGGGTGTCGCAGATAGTAGTCGCGCGTCACCGCGAAGATGGCAAAACCAAAAAAGGCGAGAAAGACGATGGCGATTAGCCATTGCAGGGGCGTCAACTTGGGAAACATGGTTACTGGCGCAGACGATGAGAT
>JGI12210J13797_10179602_pt1 | contig 19380 bp, 29 predicted proteins | sample ElkSlonscriptome_3_FD_13797 | JGI IMG/M metagenome (IMG submission 13797)
AAAGCCATCTACACCACCAATGCCATCGAATCAGTAAACATGTGCTTGCGCAAGGTGATGCGCAACCGTCGGTCTTTTCCCACTGACGAGTCGGCCCTCAAGGTGATTTATCTTGCCATCAACAATATCTCTAAGAAGTGGACTATGCCGATCCGTAACTGGAAGAGCGCACTGAATCGTTTTGCTATCGAGTTTGAGGATAGATTCCCAACTTAATCTCTCACAAAGGGCACAATCTGCTTGACATACCCAAAATTAATGTTCGCGAAAAAGCTAGTACCGACGCAAAAGCACCTCACTATGGCTTAGTAGGTGATAATGTGCTTATCAATGACCAGACTTTTGGAATTGATGGATCCGCTTGGTACTACGTAGAATTTGAGTCTGGGGCATTAGGCTGGGTTCATGGAGACTTCATTGAATTCTCTGAATAACCACATTGCTATCTGGATACTATTGCTAGCTTGGGCAGCAGGGCGCGATCGCCCTCGTCTTGCTCCAACGCTTTCCAGGCTTCCTCATAGGTGCCGAGCCACGCTAGCTGCTCTTGAACTGGGTTCTTCTGCCCTTTGACCCGCTTGCTGTGGCACTTCGCGTAGTAGTTGATGCCGTCGCGCCGGTGAACTCGAATGAAGGCCATACTTTTGTAGTGGAAGGATTGAGGCGATTGTTTCCACTACAATCCTAGCTCTGTAGTGGAAGGATTAACGTGAATCTTTCCACTACAAAAGTGAAGAGGGGGTGAGGCGATCGCCCTACAATGCCACAGGCCAACGGCCACGCCACGCTCGCGCCTACGGGACCGCTGACGCCCGATAAGCGTAAGGCGATCGCGGCTTGGCTGAAGGATGATGCCGCGCCGCTGCATGGCTATTGCTCCAAGCTAGCTGCTGAACAGCTAGGCGGGGACGCTAGCCCGGTACAACTGGCAGACGGGGCGCGGGTGCTGTTCGAGGCAGCTAGGGAGCGGTTTGGGTTTTAGCCAAAAAGCAGCTCTCATTATTTGGCATATTCCCCCTAAGTGTCTCAAAGAGCGGGAAGGCCGCATTAGAAAACACTAGTAGAGCTGCAACAAGGTTCAAAACCGATGTTGTCCGTTCCTTACGGGAAACAGACAGGTTCAGCTCCTTAGTAGGAGATTTCTTATCAGTGATCAAGTATATTGCCTCCAGGTAGTGACCATTAGCGGTCTCAATGGCTGGTAGGCGAGCGCTTGGGTTTAGCTATTGTGGCCCAAGCTGATCGCAGACACCAAAATACGACCGCTAACTAAATTTAGTGTAACGATCGTGTTTGGCAGTGTCAAGGTATAACTTGGGCCACAATAGCTATTCACTATGCTAATCGTCTCAAGCTATTATGTCAAGCTTGAGATGGTTTTGCTTTATCGCGCAGTCTCTCATTATAGCGATAGCCTACTCGCTCCGTCCGCGATCGCTTTAGGCTCTAGCCCAGCACCAGCGCCGCATCAGCCGCCCGCAACTTCTCATCCACAGCGCCCTGATCAACGCCTAAATACTGCTGGAGCTGCTGCAGGGATTTATGGCCTGATACCCGCTTCAGCTCATGTAGCCCCCATCCCTGCTCATGCAGGTGAGTGAGCCGCGATCGCGTATTTGACCAGGAAAGGCCTACGCCAGCCACACGAACAGAAGCACCGCGATCAAAATGAGGAATAGGCAACCAAACCAGGGCGGGGGCTCAGGGGCGACGCCTTTGTTACCGCCAATTCCACCGCCTGATGTGAAGGTCATGGTCTACCTCTCTCAAGCCTCAACAGGAAATAGCCCATCGAGCACCTTTTGATGCTGCTGGCTGGCTTCCCTGCGCTCGATATCCAGGTATTGCTCCAGGGCCGCTAGCGTTGCATGGCCAGTAATGCGCTGAATCGCTCGTAGCGGCACCCCTGCCAGGTGGAGGTGGGTAGCCATCGACCGTCTGAAGCTGTGGGTACTGACTCCCTCTATCCCTACCAGCGCCGCCGCCTGCTTGGTGCCCTGGTCCACCCCTTGCCGCGTCAGGTGGCCGCTCTTACCTGCACTGGGGAACAGGTAACCCTTAGCCGGTAGCTCAGCGGCATCCAACAGCGATCGCAGTTGGGATGGTATTTCAACCTCACGGGTTGTTTTGGTCTTGGTGTTGGTTGCCCGGTAAACGATAGTATCGGCCCCCACATCCTCTCGCCGGAGCTGCAGCACCTCACCAATGCGGGCCGCTGTGAAGTAGGCGATCTGGGTAATGAGCCGGTGGGGCTGGTCCAGCTCGTACCAGAGCTGCTGCAGTTGCTCAGACGTGAGCACCGTTGCTTTCCCAAAGCGGTTAACTTTTGCCATAGTGCAGCTCGTAGGTATAAGGCTCTAGCGCTCTACATATGTGGGGGAAGCTGCCAAACTCGCCTAGTTCCTCCCCCTTCGGTCCCCAAAGCTTGTACCGTCCTTCTCCAATTGGCTGGCACTTACCTCTGCCGTTGCTGACCGGGTCGAGGGCTTTGCCATTGAAGAAAATCTGATAGAACCCCTCAGTAGGGCTGCCATTGTACTTGAACTCGAATCCTTGGATTGTCTCGACATAGCGATCGCCTTCTTTGACGACATAGATCAGCGATGGATTGCTCATAGGTGGGGGAATTGTGTCTAGATCTATTTTATTGCTCTTCTTTCTAAAAGAGCAACGGTATATCAGGACTTCTAGGCACCTACGGCACTAAAAAGCTGCTCTAGATTTTCTTGTTGCTGAATAATAGGGCTTATTGCGAATACAGCGGGTGACAGCGTACCCACTATGAGTATGGATATATTAGGGCTATTGCGTTTGCAGATCGTCACAATGCCAAGTAGTCCTCAAATTTCCTGCAGAATCCCGCATCACTGGAAAGACCAGCTCGATACCATCGCCCGTAAGTCTGGCCGCGATCGCTCAGCGGTGGTGCTGGAGGCGTTGGGGCAATACCTGGGGGATGACACACCCGATAGCCACAGCAGACAGCTCCTAATGCTACAGCAGCGCATGGAAGCGTTGGAGGGACAGGTAAAGGCGCTGCGGGTACTGATGGCTGGGTAAAATTTAATGGCAATCGAGCGAGCTACATTTTCACATGAGCATATGCCTTGATAGCTGGAGATCGACCATAGGATTACTTGAGCATGTCTCACGGCTATACTTCTGGCTCATGGTTCCAACGCTGGCTCTCCTTGGGTTCAATAGCTGGAGGAAAGAGATTAGGTTCAGAGTTGCCAAGGACTATGTGGTAGGAGCGTACCGAGTACAACGAGCCTTTAACCTGTTCCCATACACTCCAGAGGTCGAAGAGAGAGAGGGTGAGAAGGGATTGACCGATAACGTCACAAGAGCCCTATTCATTAGACCCGAGCAATATTACTCGGAAGAGTGGCAAAGAAGGCTCAAGCAAATATACGACGAAATCCAGAAATGGGAAGAGGCATCTATTGCAGCTCAGTTGCTGTTTGGTACAGACGCCATCCAAAGACAGACTTATGCAGTAGGACAGTGCTACAGCGAGCTTGACAGCGCTGTATCGGAAGCCTCAGTTGCCCTGCAGCAAATGGATCGGAGTACCAATAAGAATCTTAGTAAACTCTTCGGAAGAGACTTTAATGAGACGGGAGGACATGAAGAGTTTCAAGCGAAGGTAGAAAACATAGTTATAGAAATACGGAAGGAATTTCTTAGGTACATGGAATGATAAGAGGTCCAAGCTTTACTTGAGAGGGTTAGTACATAACATCTCTATGCAGTAGTGCAGTAATGCAGTAAATCAGTAGAAGAACACTGCATGAGGTAACCGGGCCATGCCGGTGATATCGTTTGTGAACCAAAAGGGCGGCTGCTCGAAATCGACTAGCTCCGTTCATTTTGCCTATTGGCTCAACCAGCGCGGCGATCGCCCTCTCCTAGTCGATGCTGACGCCCAGCGCTCTAGCTCCATATGGCTGGAGTCGATGGAGGGGAAGATACCGTTTGAGGTAGTGCAATCCCCAGATGACCTGCTGGACCAAATACCCGAGCTGCAAGGGCGCTGTAATTATCTGGTGGTAGACGGCCCTGCAGGGCTATCTGAAGCTACCCGCGCTATCCTATTCCGCACTGATCTAGCTGTAGTTCCCTGTCAGCCCAGCGGGGTAGACCTACGCAGCGCCGCTGATGCCGTGCGCCTCATTAAGCAGGCCCAGAGCGTCCGCAGCGGGCCACCAGCGGCAGCGCTATTCATCACCAGGGCGGTGAAGGGTACGCGGCTAAAGGATGAGGCGATCGCCGTCCTGCAAAAGTCAGGAATGCCCATACTCGATACCGTCATCCACCAGCGCCAGCTCATTGCCGATACATTTGGGCAGCGGGCCACGGTCTGGGAGCTATCGGGAAAAGCCGCCAGCGAGGCTCAAGGGGAATATCAGGAGCTGTTCACCGAGATTATAGAGCTGGTGCCATGAGCAAGAAACAACGGCGATCGCTTGATAATGACGACGCAATGAGCTTTGTCTGGGGCGGCGATGCAGCAGAACCTGCTACCAGCGTTGATCCTGATCAGGTGGAATTAGAAGATACAGCGCCTGAGCCGCCACCAGAGCCACCCAAGCGGAAGACGGCCAAACGATCTAAGCGGACATCGATACCCAAGCCAAAATCAAACGCTATGAGCAGAATTCTTGAGACTGAAGAGAAGGAGGCCACGGTACGTCTCACTGTGGACATGCCAAAATCCATGCACCAGAAGCTGACCATGCTATCGGCCCGCAGCGGGAAGAAAAAAGCTGAGATTGTACGGCTACTGCTTGATGAGGCTTTGGCTGATGTAGATGATTAGTGCAGTAGTGCAGTAAATAATGCAGTAACGCAGTGATAGACTCAGCACTTACGGAAGTGAATAAAGCCACTACGCCCCGCCGCGGCATGCCGGTGGGGCTTCTTTGTAGTGGGAAAAATCGCGTGCTTTTCCCACTACATCGATCGCGTGTACAACAATCAGACGCTGTAACTTCCCTATCCTTGGCGGTGCTGCTGGCGGAGATCACCGGCGTGATTGTGGAGAGCGATCGCGCGCTACACAGCGAAATTCACCGCAATTGGCCGTCTAGCGCTACTCACGCAAAGCCTACAGAATAGGGCTTTCAGCCCTTTTGAAGTAGCATTGCCAGCACCTGTAAAATGCTTCAGTCCTTTGCAAGCAAAGCGGCCTGAAACGACGCAATTGCGTAGGCGATCGCAGTTGCATTGCGGTGAATTTCGTCAAATTTCCGGTCATTTCGCCCTAAAAATCCAGGACATAAGCGGACATTTGCTGGGAGATCACGGCAGGGCAGGCGTTTGGGCTCAGGCAGTTGCCTAGTGCGCTGTCTATCAGAGGCCGTTTGAGGACAGATTAAGAACTTGATCTGTCCTCAAACGGCCTTATCCGGCAGCGTTTGGCTTTGACTGTCCGTCGAGCGCGCTTTTTACCGGCGGTGGTGGCGATCGCGCTCTACCAGCTCACCAGAAGCGGGCGGGCATGCAAAGGTTGGAAGCGCTAGCGGCTGGCTCAGCTCTTTAATCTCAGCATTGATGGTGGCGATCGCCTGCTGGACCTGCCGCAGTTCGCTGCGGATTTCTGTTGCTGAGCGGGTGCTCATGGCGGCAGAAGGGGAAACGGCTGGGTTGATTGTACTATTTGTGGTCGTGAGATCGGGTGTGGTCATTGACGTTGTGATGACCACACTCGCCAAGAGTATCGGCAAACTCGGCAAACTCGGCAAACTCCAGGCAGGACCGCCGTCAATCCACCTAGCCGCAGGGGTTTCAGGCGTCTGCGATCGCTACGTCTACATCATGCGCAAAATGCGCAAACTCCCCTTTGAGTATCTGCAAACTCTGCAAATTACGCCGCGAAAAGCCGTTAAACCTTCGTACTAACAGGGTTTCAGGCGATCGCTTAGCGGTTTAGGTAAGGGGCAGAGCGATCGCTCAATGCGAGTTTTTCCGGTCAAACCGGGCAGTAGTGGGTCCTCAGTTCGGTCAAAAGGTAAGCATAACGGCTGTTGAGCAGCTTTTCTTCAGCGTGTTGGTAGTTCCCGAGCCACAGCAGGTTCTGCTGCTTTGGCTTCCTACCAGGGCTGGGGCGATCGCACGCAGCGACGGCGTAGTAGCGGTATCGCCCTTTTTTGTGGACTCGAATATATGGCGAGCCGGGGGGGGCGACTGGCCGTGGCGGGTGAGGTTGTGGGGGCCTGAGGCGGGGGCGGCGCATAACCCTGCTGAACCAGGCTGAGGCGATCGCGGTAGAAGCCAAACTCAGGAGTAGATTGAGTGAGGCGCACGCATATTACGACGCCTTGGCCGTGGCGCTGCACGATGAAGCGATCGCCCCAGGCAGCGGCGCGGCTGAACGCCTCAGACGCGTATTCAACTAGGTCACCCGGCTGCAGGGAGGTGCAATGGTCGTTTAGCCGCAGCATCCACTCACCTTCAGCAATTCACCCTCTGATAGACCAAATAAGGCCAAGGTAGTCAGTATTCGATGCTGGGTCTCTGGGTTCAGCCGCTCGAATAGGGCAGATATCTGCGGCGGTGGTAACCAGTCCAGCAGCTCCCCCAAAATTTCGGCCTCATCACTAGGACCGGCAGAATTCCGAAAAGCGGCCTCCATCACAGGCTCAAGACCTTCAGGGGGACTATTACTTTTGCTATTAGGAGGCTCTAATAGCGTTTGTAATAATTCTCGAAACCGGTTGACGTAGCCCTGAGAGACGCCCACAAGCTTAGCGATTGCGGTCTGGGTAACCCTCTGCCCCATGGCCCGGAGCTGCCGTACAGCGTCCCTGATGGCCCGCTCTACCCGTTCCCGCTTAGTGCCTGCCTCTGGGCAAATATCGCTTGCTCTGACCTCTTCTGTAGGGGCGCTTAGCTCGAAATCCGAGAGGATGATCACTTCAAGCTGAGCGTTGGGGCGCTGATGGGCACGGATACGCCCGATGCCCTGGGTGAAGTCGGCTTGGATGATGGCATCCACATAGGTGGTAAAGGCCGGTGTATGCTCCCCATCGTCATCATGGGGGGATTGGCCGCTGAGGATATGGTATTCAGCCTCCAGTGCCGCTATATTGCGGCAAGGGGTGCCCACCAGGATAAGGCGATCGCAGTCCTGGAAATCGTTCACCCCTCGGCTATCGCGCCACCATGCCCCATCAGCGCCAAACTTTTTGAAATCGATGACAGCAGTTTTACCCGGCTGCTGTTGGTAGTGAGCCACCAGCGCCGCTGCCCGCCGCTCTTGGTCCGCGCCCCGCTGCATTCCCAGCCGCCCTAGGTCCTTTACCTGAATCAGCTTGAGGTTGCCGTGGTCCTGGTCCCGCTGCCGCACAACGCAGATATCAGCGGGCGAGCAGTTGAGCTTAGCCGCTAGCTGCTGCCGGGTAAGGGTGGCACTCATAAACACCGTTGCCTTAGAGTTGTGGGCTATAGCCCGGTGACGGGTATCCGGCAGCGTGATGGTGAGCTTGTGCTTGTCGATGTGCAGGTGACCGCGAGTCACTCCAGTAGCCACCTGCACTAGGTCAAGTAGCCATTGCTTCGGGAGCTTCTGATCAGCTTCTGTTGCCGCCTCATGGTCGCGGGTAACGAACCGCTCTCGCACCGACTTGGGCATATCGGAGATATCAACGCCATGCTCTCCAACAGGGTTCAGTACCTCGTCTAGCGCCCGTGCGGGGGACAGCGCCGCTGCTAGCTGCTCTAGGTCGATGCTCTCCAGTGGGGGGAGCTGCTGCTGCACAGCGTCATGCCCAAGCCCATAGCGCCCCAGCTTTACCTCACCAGATAGGGCATTGAGTAGCCACATTATCAGCAGATAAAGCTGCTGGAATAGCGCTGAGTTATTGGTGATTAGGTGGCTGATGGTTGCCTCGACATCGTGCTTAAAGACTTCAATTTGTCTGCTGATGGTGAAGGTTTCATCAGTCTCATCCCATAGGTTCAGCGTCTCGCTGTAGTCAAAGTCTTCCGGCGATGACAGGCTATCTGGGTGCGATCGCATCTTGGGAGAGCTAAGAGCATCGCGCCGCTGGGATAGAAACCCATAGTGAGGCCCGCTGGCATGTTGGCAAGCTTCCCTGAGTGGGCACCCGCCGCAGACGACAGCGGCAGTATCAGCGCCGCTGATATTCTTGGCCCGCAGCGCGTTGATAAGGCCAGTGCGGTTGCAGTTGGGGTGAACAGTGTACTGCTCACGGGCCTTGACCCGCCGCAGCTTACCCTGCTCATCTACTGCTAGCCCATTATGGCGAGCCTCTAAGTCTACCCAGCCATTGCGGTTGTCTAGCGTCTGGGTGCTGGGGTTGCGGTGCTCCGGGCTGAGGTAGTGAACTCGCTTCACGTCAAATTCTGATGGTTCAGCGTTGCCACTATCCCAGCTCTTGCCAAGCCCTGTACTACTGGCCTCTAGTACAAACTGATAGCCATCAGCCATAGCCCGTTTCCACGTCTCCAGCCGCTCACCAGGGGCGTACTCGACATCTGCTGCGGTAGATGCCGCTGCTGCTGGCTTGGGCTTGAGCTTAGGCTTGCTCTTGCCTCCCCTGAGCTTCTGCAGCACGTCCTGTAGGGTGAAGCGTTCACGCTGCCGCTGAGGGAACTTGAACCCGTACTGCTTGGCTAGGTAGAACAGAGAACCGATGGTAGCGGCCCGCGCTGGCCGCGATCGCTTGAGTGATTCAATGATGCGGGTGAATCCTCCGCGTCCCCAATCTCCGCGCCCGCCGTCCCATTGGTACAGCCGCCGCTCACCTTCAGGGCCAAGCTCATTCAGGACACCGCCGAGTACAGGAATTAGCTCGGGGTAGCGGCCCTCACCAGGGGAATAGGGCGGGATATAGTCTAGCGCCGCTGCGATGGTATCGCTGCTGTCTACAGGGTTCTCTTCCCGGTAACGCTCCCACTTGCGCCGCTGCTCTGTCGCTGCCAGCTCCGCTTGCCGCTGCTGCTCAGCATCCCAGGCTATAGCGTCATCAATGAAGCTCTCAGGCAGTACAGCACCCTTATTGAGCAGAAAAGCCTTACGCCCTAGCCCACCAAAGAAGAACCGGGATGCGTCCTTACAGGCTGGGTCAGCGGCTTCAATGATGCTCGCCAGATAGCGATTGCAGATGCGGATTAGCTCCCAGCCCTCGATAGCTTTAGGTGAGCGGAATACTAGCCGGAACTTCTCAAGTTCTGGGGAGCTGCTACTGCTCTCAATCCCTAGCCCGCAGTAGGCCTTGATGAAAGGATGCCTCAGCGACTCAGCGATCGCCATCCCGCCATCGATGTCGAGCGCCAGCACTTCAGCTCGATTCGCGTTGTTCTGTAATCGCTTACGGTCGCCGTCGAGCAATGCAGGCATCCAGGGATGCCCCTGGCTGATGTGCTCCGCTAGCCCTGCAAAGTCCGTGGTGTGCTGCTGCCACGCGCCGGGGTAGCTGAGCTTCTGAGGATCGCACTTGCCAATGACTTTGCAGTTCGCGCCGTACTTGAATTGCTCAGAGTAGGAGGTCATGACTCACCCCCCAAACCTAGTGCTGGTGAGGTGTGTGTAAAAACCGGACGGCTACATGGGGCGTCGTGGTACGTGTGTACGCATCCATGCAGCGGCAAACGGGGCTTTAAAGCCCTGCCAAAATTAGCCATAATGTATTTAGCCGAATGTATCGAAGCAGCGCGTTGGAAGCGTCGCTGCGGTCCTTCGTATGTTGAGTAAGGACATTCCAGATACGAATCGAAAATCCAGCTCGCCCGAGTAGCAAGGCCCAACCACGCTACCTGGTGGCTGGATTTTCTCTTTTAAGGGGCGCCCAGCTTGCGCAGCTCACTGACCTGCTGGCCCAACCAGCAGGAGCCCCCGCTCCAAATGTCTATTAAATTTCTGAATAGCATTTGTCGGCACAGCCAACTTATTCTCAGGCGCAGCCAAAGAGCGCTATCCCAGGTGTCACCAAATCTCTTAAACAGCATTTGTCGGCACAGCCAACTTATTCTCAGGCGCAGCCAAAGAGCGCTATGGAAGGATTTATTGGGACAACCTGTGCATTGATAAAATTATGCCGTACTTTCAACCTCCTCAACTCACCTTAAGCTCTTAAAACCTGCTGGGCCGTCAGCTTTAGCCCTGGCAGATCAGCGCTGACAATGCGATCGCTGCCAGTGAAGCTCTGCGCCTTATACTCACCCTCTACTAAAGTCAGAACGTAGAGGTAGCCGGTTTGCGGGTCAGCTATCCAATACTCTGGAATGCCGCGCAGGGCGTACTGTGTGAGCTTGTCTTCGTAATCGCGCTTGCGGTTCCTTTTGCCCTTGCTGACTACCTCTACCACGATGCGCGGCGGCTCCATGTCGAGATAAACCGTGAGGCGGTCCTCAGTCTGCTGTATATGCTCTTCCCTAACCACTACCAAATCTGGGTAACGGTTTAGTGGTGCTTTGGGACTGGGCAGCGGTGGTAGCTGCAGCTCACACTGACCAGGACTAATGAGGTCCATGGGAACGCCGCTCTGAATCAGGTAGAAGAATAGCCGGTTGGCAATACGCGCATTTCTCCCTGCTTCCGGTGCCACCTGTATAAACTCTCCATCAATGAACTCATGCCGCCCTTCGGGCATGAGGCCCTGTATCGTCTCTACGTCGAGACTCAAATACTCTTCAAAACTCAACCTGACTGGGGCTTGCGTCATGGATTTAACCCTCCATCTCTTCAGCCATGGCAATCGCGTACTGCTCTTGCTCTTTCTCTAAGCCGTCATCTGCCCAGTCATCGAAGAACGCTTCAATGCGATCGCCTTCTAGCTCTTCCGGTGATGGGTATTCGTCTGGTGGTGTGGCCTTGAAGTTGCCCCAGCAGACATCGCTCCAGCTTGGAAAGCCTGGTTCCCATCCGCTAAGCAGCTCGCGCTGTGGTATCCAGACGCGCAGACCCCCGCGCCTAACGCGGTGCCAGCACTCTAGCCCACCACCATCGACCGTTCTTAGCTGGGTCTCCTCAATTTGGCAGGGGTAGACGCGATCGCCATTGCGAAAGAACGCGACGGCCCATAGCTCAAACCGCTTAGCTGTCGAGGTATTCGTCTGGGGCGTGGCCAATGCACCATCCCCTTGTACCTGGTCCAAAGACAGTTGCTGCATTCTCGCATCCTCGTCTACAACATTCAGCCTGTACCCGCTCGGCTCGTCTAGCATCCAGCCGCTGGCGCTCAGCGCGTGTGGCCTTCTGATAGCGGTCTCGCTCAGCGCCCTGGTCGTGGTCCTTTGATTTTGGATTCCACCACTTCACAGCGCCACCTCACCCGCGATCGCTGGCAGTAGGCTGCTCAGCGCGACAGATTGTAGCTGGATTGGTAAGCGGAAAATCCCCCTTCTCCTTCGCCTCCTTCACTGTCACGTCTATCAGGAACGCCGCCAGACTTGACAGCGTATGCCCCTGTGATTTCGCCCATTGTTCTAGGTCTGATGCGGTTTCATCGGGCAAGTAGACGTTGACTCGCTTTGACATCGGTTCATTGCTTTGAGTTGTCACAATCTTACTCCCTTTTCAACGCTTACAAAGCTTTCTAGTGCTCTAGCGACATCCATCGACAAATTAGTGTCAGATAGTGTCATCTAGTGTTATGTTGAGTTTAGCACTAGATGACACTGCATGACACTGCAGCGGCAGCGAAAGACATTCACCACTCTTTAGGACACCAAGAATGATTGCTATCCCATCGCGCCTGCCAAGTGCAGGCCACAAACTGACTGACTCCGGGCTATCCCTGGCAACGGGTCTAGACGTGGGCAACGCCACCACTCAGGTATCGCTACCAGGGCTTAAAACCGTCCAGCAGCCCAGCTATTGCGCTTACATTTACGGCCATATCGAGGCCCCTGTACGCGACGATGGCGGCTTGGTTGAGTATATTAACGGCACCCGTGCCGATCTCATTGGCCAGCGGTTCTTGACGGGTTACCCGGCTTACCAGCATGACCCCAAGGGCCGCATTGAGGTTGTTGCCGAGCGCGATGGTAAACCCCGTTATGGTTTGCAGCTTCTACTGGGAGCACTAGCAACGCTGCCCTACCGGGCCGAGTATGGTCTGGCGATCGCCGCTTCTATCCACGACAAGGTGACTTTAGGAAGCCCGCTAACCGGGGCACTGCAGGGCGTCCACGTTGTGCGGCTAAACGGTGCCGACAGTGAAACCCGCGTGAGCGTCCAGGTACTGCGGGTGCTAGACGAAGGGGCCGGGGTCATCGCCGCCAGCTACCCCCGCCTCACCCAGGACAGCCAAGTGCTGCTCTACGACATCGGCAGCGGTACTAGCCTAGTCGCGGTCTATGGGGCCAAGGGTAAGCAAATTAAGCACTTTCCCTTCTCCGATCTAGGCGTTGACCGTCTCATCGCAGCGATCGCCCAAAACGAAGCGATGCGGGCTCACCTGCAGGCCGACGGCGATAAGCAGATTATCCGCAAAGCCCTAGAGCGCGGTGATTTCCGCTACGGGAACGGCATGAACGCTTGGAGCTTTGAGGACATCTACACCGCCGAGCTGAAGCCCTGGATCTCTACCGTGCTGCGCCAGATTCTTGCTGCTGGTCGCCCTTATTGGGAAACCTCCACAGCGATCGCCGCTGTCGGCGGTGGGTCCCAGCTCCCGAAGGTTCGAGAGCTGCTGTATAAGCAGGGCATTCAGACGCTGCCGGATGCTCACCTGGTCAACGCCATGGGCCTGCAGCGCATCGCGGGCCTGTTGCTAGGAGGTGCTCGGTAATGGCACGAATCAGCATTGATGATAGAGCGATCGCCCGCATTAAGGGCTACTCAGAGCACTACGGCACCGACGATCTCAATATGTTGCTGTTTGCCCTGGCAACCGAGCGCGACGCCCTACGGCTGTGTGTTGCCGGTAGCGCTGCAGCTCCCCAGCAGGCCGCGCCGGTGGCACCGCTGGCCGCGGCGGATGACGGGGCACTACCGGCTGACGAAATTGCAGAACTAGAGGGCCTTTTATCATGACCGCTATTAACCAACAGTACGCCCGCCAGAAACTTGCCGCCGTGGCCCGCGCCCCGCAGCGCTCCCGCCAGCGCGTGAGAACCAACGCCTATTGGCGTATCGCCAGCGAATGCGAGATGTTCGGAGCCGACCTGTCTCAGGATGGCAGCCTGACCGCTGAGCAGTACGCCGCTGTAGAGCAGGCCCTGGAAGCGGTGGGGGTGACAGCATGAACCACTCAACCGAACGCCTAGACCCGCTGCAGCTCCGGCATGATTTGAAGCTGGCCCGCCAGGAAATCCTTGAGCTACGAGGAAAGAACCGACAGCTAGAGACCGAGCTGGAGGCCGTCTTGGCCCGCGAATCCCTGCTATGCCGCCTAGCTGGCCCCTGCCTGGTTGCCCTGCTGCTCAGCGGCACATTCTGCGGTACCTCGCTAGCGATCGCCCGTGGCTTAGGCGCTTTCAATATCCAATTGCCCGAGGTACGCCTTGAGCTGCCGCAGTGGGGGGAGCGCTAATGCTTGGATTTATCAGCGGCTTATTCCAGTCCCCAGAGCAGCGGGCCTACCCGCTGGAGGGGCAGCACCAAAACGACGGCACCAACGCCGACACGGAAGCGACCGCGATCGCCGAATCAGCCCGCACCATCCGCACCACCGACGCGGTACCGGGCTTTGTGTGGCTCAGTGACGAGCAGGTGAGCCAGGTACAGCAGCAGCTCAAGGCCCGTAAGAAAGCATCGGCCAACTTCCAAAAATTCCTCAGCGCCAAGCTGAGCTGGGAGGAGTTGGACGGACAGGACACCAATGCCCTGCAGACGTACTACGCCCATTTGCTGAAGGTGATTCAGCTAAAGCGGGGCAGCGTCAGCGCTAAGCGGGTGGCCCAGCAGGCGCTACGCCAAAACGACGCGAAGATGGTCGCCACTTTCGAGGCCGCTAAGGCTAAGGCCGATGAACAGGTGGCCAGCATCTTCGACCAAAAGCAACTCAGGTAAGGGGGCATCATGGCTCAGCAATTTGAACACAGCCACATCAACCCAGACCGCCAGCACGCCCGATTCAACGTCAGGATATTCCGCCGCCTGTCTCAGTTCCTCATTGGCGTGGGCATCAGCCGCGCGATCGCCTTCATTGGCACCGTACCGGGTCTGCATTGGTTCACCATCGGCATATGGGCCGCGTGGGCCGTCTGCGTCATCCCTACCAGCCTGCAGGTCTACGGCAATTTGCAGCGGGGCAAGTCATGGTGTGAGGGTATCAACCCCGGCCAGTACCTGCTGCTGTGGCTGGTGGCGATCGCCCTGCTGGTGGGTATGGGCCTAGAGTGGCACCGCATCAGCGTAGGAGGCGTGTCATGAAAGAGGTAATTCTAAAGGCCCTGCTGAGCAAGAAAACCGCCTACGCCGCGTCAACGGGTCTCGCTGGCGCGTGTCTATTCGTGCCGGTTCTGGGTGGGTGGGCATTTTCCCCTACAGCCTGGGCACTGGGAGCCGCTGCCCCTGCTCTGCTGGCCAGCTATCTGCTGAGCGAGAAGGTAGATGACGATCTAGCCATCATGCGCCATGAGAATCACATGGGTACTCGCACCGAGTTCCTGCGGCAGACCGCCAGCTACAACCTGGCATCCGCGCAGCTCACCGCCCAGATTCAGGACATCATGAACCCTGAGAGAGGGCCGGTGCTGGATGCTGAGGTGCTGGCCCAGCTTGCTTTAGCTGGTGGCAATGCCGGGGCGCTGCCCACTGGCTACTCTCACCTGTGCGCTGCCCTAGCCAAGTTCGGTGCTGGTGCTGTGGAGGTGCGGCAGATACAGTCTCCCTACTTCACCCGCCATATTCTGAAGCTTGGCCCCAAGCCAGGGGATAAGCAGGGCAGGCCCACTAAGGCCAAAGACATCATCAACCTAGCTGAAGATCTACAGCTCGAATTGGGCTGTGATGCCATGCCGCTGGTGACGGTGGCCGGTGAGGGACTACGGGTAGACGTGCCCTTGCCCGAGGACCAGCGCAAGGCGATCGCCGCCGAGGACATCATCAAGCCCAGCAGCCGGACCCATGCTGATGAGCTGGTGCTGTCGCTGGGGGTAGCCATCGACGGCACCCATAACCTGCTGAACCTATCAGACCCCACGACACCCCACACCCTGGTAGGGGGCACCACCGGCAGCGGGAAAACCGAGTTTCTGCGGCAGCTCCTATACAGCGCCGTCACTTGGTACCCGCCTGATGTGCTGGCGATCGCCATCTGTGACCCCAAGCGAGTGAGCTTTAACGACTTCGGAGCCTATGACGGGATGATTGCCCCAGTAGCAAAAACGCCCGATGATTCCGCCCGCTTGCTGTCTGCCCTGGTGGTAGAGATGGAGCGGCGATGGCAGAGTCTGGAGGCCAGCGGCTCAAAGGACATCTCAGAGCACAACGCCAAAGGGAACAGCTTAGCCCGCATCTTGGTGCTGGTAGACGAATATTTCGAGCTGCTGCGGCAGTGCGATGATGAGCTGTTCAAGGATGTTGAGGGGTCATTAAAGGCGATCGCTCAGAAGGCCCGCGCCGTTGGCATCCATCTGGTGCTGGCAACCCAGAAGCCGGTGGCTAAGTCCCCCCAGCAGCCGAAGGGTATTGACTCAGTATTGCGGGCCAACCTGCCCGCCTCCGTCGCTTTGAAGGTCCGCAACGCTAGCGATAGCGATGTGGTGCTGTGTGAGTCAGGCGCTGAGAAGCTGCTGGGCAAGGGAGATATGCTGGCACGGCTGACCGGGGACCCGGAGCGCTACCAGTCTCCCCTCATCACCGACCCTCAGTCGGTGGCGCTGGCGATCGCCCGCTACGGCCACAATCACCCGCTGACTATTCCCGCTGAATCAGCCGCGCCACCATCACAGATTGACCAGCTAAACGCGCTTTTGGGTAAGTCGGTGACGCCGTATCTACCAGACATGGCTAAGGATTTTCTGAGCTACCTAGCGGGTAAGGCTGATGATGATAACCAGGGCGTCTTTAATGCCCGCATCATATTTAGAAATTGGGGGCAGCGCCGGTTCTCTAATGCTGATGAGTTCAGAGCTTTTCTTAGTGACTTAGCCGGTGCTGGTGCCATCGTGCCGACAGACGACACCCTAAGCGATTTCCGGCTAGGGGGGCGTCTAGACCATCCTGAGCTGAGCTAGCCGACATGCCAACAGCGGAGCTAAAAGCTAGAGCTGGAGGGCGTCGGCGAGTGTCGGCAGTTGTCGGTGCTGTTCTGTCGGCAACCTGTCGACGTCGGCGAGGTGTCGGCAGCACTGCCTAAAGAGAAGCGCCCCATTTCCTGGTGTAGGAGATAGGGCGTTTCTGATGGAAATCGAGGGCAGATACGGCGATCGCTATTCGCTCCTATCCTCCAGTAAGTCAATACCGCGCACGGTCTCGCTGATTTGAGATAACCGGGTCAATGCTTCAGCGATTGCGTCCAATCTTTCCCCATTGATTTTGGGCATCGTCTCAGAATTTCTTAGAGACGAGACGGCATTGGTACTAATACCCAGTGCATCAGCTAAATCCTTTCCTGTGACACGATGCCGCGCCATAAGCTCATTGAGTCGCCATGCCGTTGGCATTACAGCAAGTCTCATAGGTACAACGTCCTCCAAGCTACAGGACAAGTCTAACCGATATCAATCACATTTGCGCTTGTATTACTACATATAAAATTTGTATAAACTGGGTATCTAAGATTGATTTATGTAAGTTCAACTTGTATATTAGAGCCATGGGGGACAACCCAATACCGGCAGCGGGCCGTTAAGCCGCCCAGAGCAGGCATAGGTGCCTGAACCGCCCGATACCTCCCCACCACTCCACCGATAGGGACAACCCGATGATTGACAAGATTTTCGCTACTGCTGAAACTGCGATCGCCCGCTGCCAGGGCCGAGAACCGGGGCTACTGAGCAATTCGGCCAACGACATCGCCACGAACGCCGCCAACGCTGCGGGGCCTGCTTGGTACCGTCTCCGCATTGAAGCGCTGCTGGCTGCTGGTCAGCTTGATGAGGCCCGTGAGCTACAGGACGAATTGGCCGCGATTGAGGCTGACGCATAGCCCGAGATACGGAAAGGGCACCGCGTTAACGGTGCCCAGCAGTCGAACATTTTCACTATCCGAATTGTACAGATGATCTACGCTGACGACTTCACCCCGCGCCCTGGTCTTCCCAACGCTGAGGACCTGGACCGCCGCTCTGATGAGATGGCCGCGCTAGTTGCCAAGGCAGACGCGATCGCGGCTCGCTCTGAATCCGACACACCCACCGATACCCGAGATGGATGAAAAGACCCGAGACAAGTTAGAGCGGGCGCTTGAGCTGATGCAGGACGCTCAGGCGATCGCTGAAGAGCTGTGGCCCACACCACCGCCACAGACAACCGAGCAACCTGCCCCGCCCACCGATTAGACCCGCTGGGGCCTGCCTTGGCCCTATCTGTTTTTTGGTGTGGTCATGGCCGCATCTATGACCACATTCATTTGAGGACAGGATTATGGAAGACAAGATGGCCGCATTGGAAAGTATGCGCGATCGCCTCAAACGTGGTGGTGAGTATCTGCAGGGGCACTGGATAGACGAGAGCGAGGGTAAGGGCAACCAGGTCTACAAGCGGCTGCGCTGGATTGAGGGGGTCACTAGCTCTGGACGCCCGCGCCGCCGCGCAAAAGCCCTAGCTCCTAACGAGGTGGCCCGCTACCGTGCCCAGATACGCCGGGGCGATCGCATCACCGAGATAGAGAGGGTAATGGAAGGCTTCTTTGCCGCGCTTGCCGAGTGCGACAGAGTTTTGGAGTGTGGCCATGACTTGGGCTATGACCACACAAATACCGATGGCAACGGGCCGGGGCCAGGATTCGACTGGTTCATAGGAGCAGAGTTTGAGTACCAGGGCAAGACTTGAACCGTTACTCGTATGGGAATCAAGTACATGATGGTCGATTCAGGCGGGAAAGAGGACGCCTGGATCGTGGCAGAGCAGCGCCTAGTGAGTGAGCGCAATCAAGATAACTACAAGGGAGAATAGACCCATGAGCACCCCAGTTTATGCCAACGTCCAGCGATCGCCTGGTCCACCGAAGCAGGGCAGCTATGGAGGCCCGCAGCACCCGGTTAGCGTGACCCTCTCCAACGGAGCAGGGCAGACAACGGTCTACGCTGACGTGGGGGAGCTGTCCTATCTGCAGGCTGGGGACTGGCTGCTAATAGAACCGAAGCAGAGGGGTAACGGATACCGTGTCAGCTCAACCCAAGCCCCCGAGCTAACGGCTACGCTGCAGCAGCGCCAGCAGCAGAATCCCGCCCTATTGACCCGACTCCAGCCCGCCCCACTGCCTCCACCACCAGCTATGCTCAGCTCACTTGCAGCCGCGCCTGCGCCTATAACTCCGGTGTCTCCCTACAGCAGTAACGGGAATGGGGCCGCGTCTACGTCGACGGAGCCGCTATCGCCCGAGCGTCGTAAAGCGATCGCGGCTTGGCTGAAGAGCGATGCCGCGCCGCTCTACGGTTACTGCTCAAAGCTGGCCGCTGAGCACCTGGGGGAGGGAGCTAGCCCGGTGCAACTCGGGGCTGCTGCTGATTGCCTATTCAATGCTGCCCGCGATCGCTTTAAGTTTTAGGTGTGAATAGGCGATCGCGAAATGCTCTCAATAGCGATCGCTCAAGACACTGCTTGGGTGAGATTTGAATCACCCACAAGAGAAATAAAATGCAGTAGAGAAATTGCTGTAATCCAAAACTAGACAGGGATTCATTAAAGAAAGTCAAACTCAGGACTATAACTTTTTGGTTGCTCAGGGATGATCAAGATGTAGACGCAACACCGCGATACAAAGAATCTCAAAATCTTCATAGTGCAAGGATGAATGAAAATGTCTAACAGCAAGTCAGATACAAACAGACAGGGCCTCATCCTTCTTTTAGTAATAGCGTCATTTTTGGGCATAACATTCGTTAGCAGTTTCATTCTAAAAATCGTCGAACAAAGCAAATATCCTCTACAAAGAAGTTTAAGCCCCTCTGAGATCAATGATAAATGTGCCTCAGCTCGTGGTGTAGATAGCTCTAGATACAATGCACAACAGAGAAAGCAAGAGTCGGCTCTAGAAGCCGTAGGGGTATCCCCTGATGACCCGGTTACCTTTGAAAATTTTGATAGGATAACAGTAGCTACAGCATCTACTATAGAAGAGCCAAAACCTAACAGTGGAAGCAGTTTTTGGTGCGAAAAAGTAGCACCAGGCAGCGTAATTGAGGAATATTTAAAAGAAGGAGAGGTATTTCTAAAAGTTATAGATAAGGGCGAAGGGTTGTCTATTGAAGAAGCGGAAAATAAGAAAACTTTCGATGTTGTTTTAGAAGAGTTTC
>JGI12210J13797_10350951_pt1 | contig 19370 bp, 10 predicted proteins | sample ElkSlonscriptome_3_FD_13797 | JGI IMG/M metagenome (IMG submission 13797)
CGCTCGGCAATGCCCAACAGCTTTTCCGGCTTGTTCGCGCGCTTCCAATTGCCCGCGGCAAACTTGTTCGCTTCCACCAATGTTGGATAGGCGTGAACCGTACCGAGCATAGCGTTGAGGCCGACCTTGCGCTTCATCGCGAGAGCGAATTCCGCGATCATTTCGCCTGCATTCGCCGCCACGATCGTCGCGCCCAGGATGGTGTCCTTACCCGGAACGGTCAGCACTTTCACAAATCCGCGCGTCTCGCTTTCGGCGATGGCGCGGTCCGATTCCGACATCTCGTAGATGGTCACCTCGTAATCGGTCCCCTGCTCGCCCGCTTCGCGTTCGTTCAGGCCGACCCGCGCGACTTCGGGATCGAGGAAAGTGACTGCGGGCAGGACGCGATAATCCGCCTTGAATTTCCAGAACTGGCCGAACAGCGCATTGACGCTGGCAAACCATGCCTGATGGCTGGCGGCGTGGGTGTACTGGAACGGTCCGGCCACGTCCCCGGCGACGAAGATGTTGGGGAATTTCGTCGCCAGAAATTCATCGTGCAACGCGGTCTTGTCCGTTTCGATGCCGAGGGATTCCAACCCATACCCTTTCAACCGCGCCGATCGGCCAAGCGCGACGATCAGCGTGTCGAACGCGATCTCCTGTGTCCCGTCAGCGGTCTTTGCGATCACCCGGCCGCCCTCGCCTATGTCTCCCTCTACCCGCACCGCCTCGTGTCCGGTCAGGACCATTACGCCCGCTTCTTCGAGCGCGGCCTGAGCGGTGCGGGATACATCGTCATCTTCCCGGCCCAACACCGTGTCGGATCGCTCGATCTGAGTTACTTGCGAACCGAGCCGCGCCATTGCCTGCGACAATTCGCAGCCGATAGGCCCGCCACCCAGCACTGCGAGGCGCCGGGGAACGGCATCCATTTTCGCAAACGCGTCCCACATCGTGTCGCTGGTCAGGTATCCGCTTTGCGACAAGCCATCGATCGGCGGGACGACCGGATCCGCACCGCTCGCGATCACGATGTTTCGCGCAGTCAGGCGCTGTGTCTCGCCATCCCGGCGCGCGATTTCCACCGTCCACGGATCAACCAGTTTTGCGTGGCCCATCACGACATCGACGCCCAACCCTTCGTAACGTTCGATGCTGTCGTGTGGCTCTATCGTTGCGATAGCCGACTGGACCCGCGCGATGACGTTTGGAAAAGGGACGTCCGGTTCGACCGGGTTCAATCCATAACGGTCGGCATGGCGCATTGCGGCGGCAACCTTTGCGCTTTTGATCAGTGTTTTCGACGGGACGCAGCCGGTGTTGAGGCAATCGCCGCCCATCTTGTCGGCTTCGATCAGGGTGACGCCCGCTTTCACCTGTGCCGCGATGTATGCCGACACCAGACCGGCGGACCCCGCCCCGATTACGATCAGGTTGCGGTCGAACCGTTTCGGCTTGTCGAACCCGGAATAGACCTTGCGCCGCCTGATCGCGGCGACCACGCCTTTTGCAATCCACGGCACAAGGCCCAGCAGGACGAACGAACCTATCAATGCGGGCGATAACAGGTCCGATGTGCTTTCCACCTCGGCCAGTCGCGTTCCCGCATTGACGAATACAATCGTCGCCAGAAGCATACCGATCTGGCTGACCCAGGCGAAGGTCCACGTTCCGATCCGGGTCAGACCGAAAACGAGATTGACGACGAAAAACGGGATCAGCGGGATCATCCGGATGGTGAAAAGATAGAAAGGACCGTCGCGCTGCAACCCGGAATTGATCGTCGCCAGACGGTTGCCGAACCTGGCTTCGACCCAATCGCGCAGGACGTAGCGCGACGCGAGGAAAGCGAGCGTTGCTCCGATTGTCGATGCGAAGGAAACGATGACCGTCCCGATCACCAATCCGAACAGCGCGCCAGCGGCCAGGGTCATGATTGCAGCGCCCGGCAACGACGCCGCCGTGACCGCAACATACATCACGAAGAATCCGGCCATGACCAATAGCGGGCTGCGATCCTGAATGGCGGCGATCCGGTCGCCGACCTGTCGGATGCCGTCGAGGGTCAGGTATTGGCCCAGATCGAAGGCGAAATACGCGCCCGCGATCACGGCGATGGCCAGCACGATGGCGAGTTTCTTCATCATTTCCCCTGTTTCCCGCCCCGGCTATCGCGACGAAAGTTTCTTTTGCCTGGCATCGCGTTGTACGATCACCCGGATGCGGCGAGGCGACGGTATTTTTCGATCCAGCGCCTGTCGATCCAGTCCTTGAGCCGCGCAACCCAGCGCCCTTTCGCGGCGAGGGGGCCAAAGCTCGCTATGGCGGAACCGTTGCCGGTCGTCATCAGGTAAAGATGCCGCCAGCGCGGCCTGTAGCTTTTTCGCGGATTAGCCCCTGCCATCGCGGCGCGAAGGTTCGCGGCGAGGACCGGTCCGGCGAAGACCGCGTGGACACCGGAATGGGGAATGTCACGATCCGCGCGTGCGGCGACGTCACCCACGGCGTAAATCCAATCGTGCGATACGCTGCGCTGATAGCGGTCGACCAGAATGAAACCGTCCGCATCGCAGGCGAGCCTCCCCTCCGCTGGCCACGATGGGGCCGCGCTGCCGAGCGCCGCCACGATCAAATCGACAGGTTCGACGCTTTCCCCTCCTGCGCGGGCAATTCCACCGGACATGCTCGCATCGCCCGCCACGATTGCGATCCCCTGCCGCGCCATTTCGTCAGCCACCTTGTCCCGGACCGCCTTCGAAAAATCGGGCAGCAGGCCGCGCTCACCAACGGCGAAGACGACGTCAGGGCGCGGGCCGGGACCTGCGATATTGCGAAGCCCGAAGGCGAGTTCCGTCCCCCCTGCACCGCCCCCTGCGACAAGGATCCGACGCCGTGCAGCGCCCGTATGCGCGGATCGCACGTTGGCAAGATCGTCGACGAAACGATCGATCGGACGGATATCGAGCAAACGTGGATCATCACCTAAGATTCTTCGCGCGCGGCCCACGCCGCCCGTGTCGAGCGAGGCGATATCGAATGCGATTACGCCCCCGCTATTCAGCGTGACGGTGCGTCGATCGGGATCGATGGCAGTGCAGGTGTCGCAGATATGGACGATGCCCGCCCGCGCGGCGAGGGCGGAGATATCGACCAACCCTTCATCGCGATCGTACAGGCCCGCAATCCATGCCGGGACCATGCCGGAATATCGCAAATATCGGTGAGGCGAGATGATTACTGGGGAATGGCACGGCAAGCCGTTATCGATCCAGTCGGAGAGCACGGCGACATGGGCGTGGCCGCCACCTACCAGGATCATCGGAGCATGGTCCGGCAAAGCCTGCTGATACGGGTTTGGCCCGTCGCCGTGGTCATCATCGATCATCGCGCCTTGCGCTATCGGCGCGCAATACCGCCATGTCGAGATCAGGACGCCTGAAATCGCGCCAAACCACGGTTTCTCAACGTGCTGCAAACGCGTAGTATCTTGCAGGTGATTGCACTATCCTATAGCGAAGAAATCGTGCGCACGGGGCGCGGTCCGGCGGTTTCGACATCATCCGCCGGGACGGTCAGAGATCGGCATTTGTGCCAGAGAGTGGATAGCGAAAATGGCTTACGAGGCGCAAAGCCGCGGCTCTCGACTTTCGCTGCGACGGTTCTTCGGCCGGTTCCTGCTCATCCTGAAACCGGAACGCGGGTTCTACTGGCTTGCCATCGTCTACGGCATCGGCATCTCGCTGATGTCGCTGGCTACGCCCATCTCGGTTCAGATGCTGGTCAATACGGTAGCGAACACGGCCCGGCCCGCGCCGCTGGTGGTGCTATCGCTGACGCTGTTCGGGCTGCTGGTGATCTTCGGCCTGCTATACGCCCTGCGTATCCACCTGATGGAATTGTTCGCCCGCCGCTTCTATGCCCGCATGGTCGCTGAAATATCGCTGATTTCCGTCTACGCGCAGGATCCGTTCTTTGCCGACCGGAAATCGAGCGCGCTGTTCAATCGTTATTTCGATGTCATCAATGTCCAGAAAGCTTTGCCCGTCCTTTTCATCGGAGGCTTCACCGTTATCCTGCAGGTTGCGGTCGGTTTTGTGCTCGTGTCGCTCTATCATCCGCTGTTCCTTGTTTTCACGCTGGTCATGTCGGCGCTGATCTGGGTGATCTGGCTGGTCTGGGGCGGGCGAGCAATCCGGACCGGGATCGATCTGTCGCATGCGAAACACGAAACCGCCCAATGGCTGGAAACGGTTGGCGGATCGAACGGGTTTTTCAAATCCCAGCGGCGGGTCGATTATGCGCTCGATCGGTCGGATGAAGAAACACACGCCTACCTGAACGAACGGCGCGCCCATTTCCGACAGCATTTTGCCCAGACGATCGCGTTTCTTTTGCTGTACGCTCTGGCCAGCGCCGTCCTGCTCGGCCTCGGTGGCTGGCTCGTCATTCAGGGGGAACTGACGTTGGGGCAACTCGTCGCCGCCGAACTGGTGCTTTCGGTGGCGTTTTTCGGCGTCGCACAGCTCGGCACCTATCTCACCTATTTCTACGATCTGTGCGCCGCAATCGAGGAATTGACGCAGTTCTATGACGTCGAGCAGGAAGAACCCGGCGGCGTTACTCCGGTATCGGGTACCGACCATACGCTGATTTTTCAGGGAGTACGCGGTCAGGCGCGGCACGAGACGGCGGTGTTCGACATCGAAATTCCGAGCGGTGCGATCGTGATGGCCGCGGCAAGCCATCACGGGGTGCAGCGCCTGTTCACCAATTTTCTGAAAATGCACGAACGCCCGAACAGCGGCTTCGCCACACTGGGGGGCGTGGATTTTCAGGATATCGAGGCTTACAATCTGCGGCAGGACGTCCATGTCCTCGAACGGCCAACATTCGTCGGCATGACGATCCGCGAATATCTCAGTCTGTCGAGCCGGGACACGGCCAGCAAACGGATGGTCGGCGCGCTGGAACAGGTCGGCCTTTCGGACACGATTGCAACTTTCGAAAAGGGTCTCGATACGCCGATCGCGGCAACCGGTTATCCCCTTTCTTCGGTCGAGCTTCAGCAACTCAAACTTGCAAACGCGCTTCTCGAACAGCCACGCATTCTCGTGCTCAGCCGGTTGTTCGACCTTGTCGATGAGGACAATCTTTCGCGCGCGATCAAAGAACTTCGAAATCAGGCCTACACCACGGTGATCTATTTCACCGGTCGCAGGATCGACCTGGGCTTCGACCGGTTCCTCTTCCTCGAAGCCGAACGCCAGCACCAATTCAGCAATTTCGCCGAATTCAGAAACGCCGTCGATGCCGCATCGCTTGCTCCTGGCATTCGTGCCGGAGAAGGACGCATCAAAGCGGAAGGAGCGGCATGACCACCGATGCGCGAATCAAGCGATCGCCCAACGACATGGCGCATTTCACCGCGCTCGACAGCGTGCGCACCCCGAAGATTTTTCGCGCGGTTTACATCATGCTTGGCGTGGGAATCGTGCTGACTATCGCGTTCCTGGTATATGTGCCCTGGGTTCAAACGACGGGCGGACGGGGCGTGGTAACGACCATCAATCCCAATCAGCGACAGCAGGCAATCAACGCGCTGGTTTCCGGCAGGATCGAGGAATGGTTCGTAAGCGACGGCAGCCCCGTTGAAAAGGGCGATCCGATCGCGCGGATCGAAGATATCGATCCGCAATTGATCCAGCGACTGGAAAACGAACGCGCGCAGGTCGAATTGCAATTGCAGGCGGCGCAGAGCGCGCTGGCCACGGCGGAAATCGACCTCGCACGGATGCGGGAATTGTTCGAAGCCGGTCTTTCCGCCCGGCGCGAATACGAGCAGGCGCAGATCCGGGTCGACGAAATGCGTGGCCGGGTGGCGGAGGCGCAGGCCAATCTCAGCCGGACCGATATCGGCCTGTCGCGTCAATCCATGCAGATCGCGACGGCCCCGCGCGATGGTTTCATACAGAGCATCAATGCCGGCGATACCGCAACCGTCGTCAATGCAGGCGATGTGCTCGCCACTTTCGTGCCCGAGGTGCAGGAACGCGTCATCGAAGTGTTCATCGATGGACGCGATGTCGCCCTGGTTCAGCCGGGCGAGGAAGCGCGAGTCGAATTCGAAGGCTGGCCAGCGGTGCAATTCAGCGGCTGGCCATCGGTCGCGATCGGTACTTTCGCCGGGAAAGTGACCAATGTCGATCAGGTCGCGCAGCCCGATGGCAGGTTCCGCGTCCTGATCGGCGAAGATCCGGAATCGGGCGAAGAATGGCCAAGCGATCGCTATGCCCGTTTCGGCACGGTCGTTCGCGCGTGGATCCTGTTGGAAACGGTGCCGGTCGGCTACGAAATCTGGCGCCAGCTCAACAATTTCCCGCCGGAATTGCCCGGTGCGTCGGCGCAATCCGGTCAGGCATCCGGTCAAGCGTCGGGACAGGGCACATGATGGTTGGACGGCATAGCCGTCCATTCCAGGCGTTGGTCGGCGCCGCAGCATTGATCCTGCCGGTAACACCGACCTTCGCGCAGGAAATCGCCCCCCTCGACGAACCGATCGAAGAAGCCCTGACCACCGGATCGCTGCTACCGGGCGATGTGCTGCGATCCTCCGCACTGACGTTCCCCCGTATTCTGGAAAGTTTCGAACGCGAGGCCGCTGCCCGCGCCGATCAACTCGCCGCGGATGGTGCCTTTGACCTGATGCTGGAGGCAGAGGCTTATGACCGGATAACGGGGACGTTTTCCGGGGGTTTCGCCGAGGTCGGCGCGCGCCAGCCGCTCGCCCCTCTTGGCGCGGAAATCTACGGCAGTTACAGGATTTCCGACGGAAGCTTTCCAATCTACGAAAATATCTACAACACGAACCAGCTTGGCGAATTCAAGGTCGGTGGCCTGCTCTCGCTGCTGCGCGACAGCACTATCGATCCGCGTCGGTATGAAATCGAGGATACTCGCCTTGCCGCCGATCAGGCGCGGCTCGACATCCTGCTGGTGCGTCTGAACGTACAATTCGAGGCTCTGCGTGCCTATTGGCGCTGGGTCGCGGCAGGCAACGAAATCCGCGTCTACGAACAATTGCTGGAAATTGCCGAGGGGCGTGCCATCGGCCTGGAACGGCAGGTTCGCGCCGGGGCCAGTCCGCGCATCGCGCTGACCGAAAACGAACAGAACGTCATTCGCCGGCGCACCCTTCTGGCCGAGGCGCGCCGCAATTTTGCCACCGCGTCCAACTCGCTGGGCTTTTACCTGCGTTCAGGCGACGGAACGCTGATCACGCCGACACGTGATCAATTGCCAGACCCGGAACTGCTGGGCGGATTGCCACGGGTCGACGTTCTGCTGGCGATGCAACAAAACCGCATCCTCGCCGCTCGACCAGAGCTTCGCAGCATTGCCCTTACTATCGACCGTGCGCGCAACAATGTCGCCTTGCAGCGCAATGAACTGCAACCAAGGCTCGATTTGAAGGCGGAGGTATCGCGGGATTTCGGACCAGTTGGCGATGGCGGGTCGACTTTCGATTCCACGGATACGACCGTCGGCGTCGTTTTTACCGTCCCGTTGCAAAACCGCGAGGCGAGAGGGGCATTGCGCAGGGCCGAAGCGGAACTGAGAGAGGCGCAATTGCGTGAAGATCGCGTCGCCGATGAACTTGCGGTCGAGCTCGGCAACATTCTGGCGAACCTTACCGCCGCGCTGGAACTGGCCGACCTTGCCGAAAACGAGGTGACGCAGGCCGACGCGATGGTCGCCGCGGAGCGACGGCGGTTTTCATTGGGAGCGGGCGATTTCTTTCTCGTCAACCTGCGCGAGGAGAGAGCCGCCGATGCCCAGATTCGCCGTATCCGCGCAGATCTTAACGGCAGACTGGCAACGGCGAGCTACAATGCAGCGACGATGAACCTCGATGAATTGGGGCTGGAATGATGCGACCATGCACCGCGCCTGAAACAACTGCCCGCTGCGGATAGGAACGATGGACCAGATTTCTTTCGATCAATTCGCGGCGGTCGATATTCGCGCCGGAACTGTTGTCGACGCGCAACCATTCCCACAGGCGCGTAAACCGGCCATCCAGCTTTGGGTCGATCTTGGGCCCGATTTGGGCACGCGAAAAAGTTCGGCTCAGATAACAGAGAATTACTCGCCGGAAACGCTTGTCGGGCGACAGGTCATGGCCGTGGTGAATTTCCCGCCGCGACAGATCGGCCCTTTCATGTCGGAAATACTCGTTCTGGGCTTTCCGGATGAAAACGGCGCCATCGCGCTTGCCCAGCCGGATCGCCCGGTCCCGAATGGTGCTCGCCTCGCGTGAAGCGGCGCGGAGCTAAACCGCACCATCCAGCGCCTGCTTCAGCGGATCGAGCCACGGTTCGAACGGTTTCCACGCGCCCTGCCCCTTGCGGTTGATCGGTTCGCGCACCTGCTCGCTCGATGCGGTGCGGACCGCACGGTTCGTCTCGTGAAACGACAGGCAGGCCGGCTCGAAATCGACGCCGATATGGCCGAGCATACGACCAACCTGCCCCTCCAGATCGTCGAGCACGTCCTCGTGTTGAACCCTCAGCACCTTACCTGGCAAAACCGCGTCCCAATGTTCCATCAGGTCGACATAGTCGCTGTAATAACGGCCGATCTCGGTCAGGCCGTACGTAAACTCCTGCCCTTCGGCGAACAATTGTTTGAAACCTGAAAAGCAGCAATCCATCGGCGCGCGCCGGGCATCGATGATCGTCGCATTGGGCAGGATCAGGTGGATGAGACCGATATGCCTGAAATTGTTCGGCATCTTGTCGATGAAAAAACGGGCACCTGCGCGGTGAATGCGGGTGTCCTCGATATAGGTTTCGCCCATTTCCGCACGCTGATCTGCTGAAAGATCGTGCAGCACTTCGGGATAGTTCGAATGGCTCGCCTTGCGTCCCCGCAACCGATGCGCGAGTGCCAGAATATTAGGCAGCTCCAGAGTTCCGTCGATTTGCGAGTGACTGGCGAGTATCTGTTCGAGCAAAGTCGACCCTGCGCGAGGCAGGCCCACGATGAAAATCGGATCCGGCGCATCGTGGCCCCCTCCTGCCTGTTTTTCGAACAGTTCGGGGGTGCACACCTTCTTTTGCCGCGCCAGTTCTGCGCTCATCGCATCGGCGCTGTAGCGGGTTTGCGCCCGTTTCAACGCGTTGCCCTCGTCGTAATGAGCAAAGCTCGCTTCGTGGTCACGCTCATCCTCGAACGCTTTTCCAAGCGCAAAATTCAGGTGAACCCGATCCATGAAAGCGAGGTCGTCGCGCTGTGCCTGTTTTTTCATCATCTCGATTTCGGCGGTGTCGAAACGATAGGTTTTTAGATTGGCGAGCGCATACCAGGCATCGCCGTGGTCGGGCTTTACCGACAAGGCGCTGCGATAGCTGGCCTCGGCATCTTCGCGCTCTCCCTTCGTTTTGAGAGCGTGCCCGCGACTGGTCAAACTCGCGGGGTCGTTTGGCAGTTTTTCCAGCACGGCGTCGAACAATTCGAGCCCCCGGTCGTAATCGCCGGTCTGAATGCTTTCGATGGCAAGGCGTGACTGAAACAACGGATTGGCAGGATCGCGTTCGAAGAGGGCCTGTGCCTCGTCCTTCGCCGTGGCGAATTTTTGCCGTCGGCGCAGGGCATCGATATAATCGAACCGCAATTGAACGTCGTCAGGCGAAAATGCGACCGCGCTTTCAAGCAGGAATTCCGCATCGTCGAGGATGCCGAGCTTGATCCCGATCTTTGCCAGCAGCCGCATGCCTTCGACATCGCGCGGATTTGCGCGGAGGTAATGGCGGCAGATTTCCTCCGCCCGTGCCAAGCGGCCTTCGGAAAGATGGTTGGTCACCGCGACCAGTTCGCGTGGCAGATCGGCGATCCGTTTCATCTGCGCCTGTGCCGTTCGGGCCTCTGCCATGCGCCCCGCCTCGGCCAGAAGCCGCGCCTGCTCCCTCCAGCTGGCATCCAGCGCCGGATTGAATCGTGTCGCCCGCATGAAAGAGGAAAGGGCAGCCGCCGCATCGCCCTGCGCGAGAGCGAGGTGCCCCTCCTCCTGCCATGCTCGCCCGTATTCGGGCATCGCCCTGTGCAATCGCGCAAGATAGCTCGCGGCGTCACTGAATTGCCGCAGGTAACGTGATGCGACAGCCGCGATGTAAAGCGCTTCGCCGTCGTCGGGATGTTCTGAAAGGATTTCATCGGCGCGTTCGAGGCCCAGTTCGAACTGACCCGATTGCAGCGCCTGCCTGGCTGAGGTGAGGGTGTCGTCGCGGCTGTTCATTGCCCTGCCCTAGACAGCAAAGCGGCGGGAGTGAACCTCTTCACTCCCGCCGCCCTGATTGCATTGATGCGCGTGTGCGCGATCAATAATCGAACGTTACCCGCATTCCGACCGTCAGGGGACGGTTGGTCACGATGCGTTCGCGATCGTTTCCGTAAAGGCCCGAAATCTCGGCCCGCTCGTCGGAGAGGTTTTCGCCGAAGATCTCGAAACGATACTCACGCGCTTCGATGCCGACAGCAAGGTCGTACAGCGTGTATGCGTCGAGCTGGATCTTGTTGATCTCGATGATGTCGCTGAACTTTTCCGACGAATAGGTCATCTGCGGCTGAACGTAGGCCGTCAGATCGCTGCTCAGATCCCATTCGTATCGTGCGCGAAGGTTGCCCTGGAATTCCGGCGCATAGGCCAGCGGCTCACCCGCGATCACGTCATCGGTCGGCGTCAGCACCTCGGTAATCTCGGTATCGAGGATCGAGAATGCACCCGAAACCGTCAGACCGGGGAGAGAATACGGAGCGATCGTGAAGTCCGCTTCGATACCCATGATCTCTGCATTCGCGGCATTGTCCGAGAAGAACAGGTTGGTGATGCTGGGATCGAAGATCTGCGTCTGCAGGTTCGAGATATCGACGTAGAAAGCGCTACCGTTCAGGCGGAACTGTCCGTCGAGCAGGTCGGTCTTCCAGCCAAGCTCGTAATTCTGCACTTCGTCGGTTTCGAGCTCGAACGGAACCGTAAAGCCATCCGGGCCAAGAGCGCCGCCCGGCCGGTTGAGAAGACCGGGGCGGAAACCTTCGGAATAGGTGGCGTAGAACAACAGGTCCTCTGTCGGGGTCAGCGTAACCGTACCCTTGTAGATGAAACCATCGGTCTGCGCGGTATCGGGCGCGCGGACCGAGTTGAACACCTGTTGTGCCTGCACCGCGGAAAGCCCGGCTGCCTGAATATCTTCGAGACTGTCGTTGAGGTCGAAGGTCTGACGCAGGTCGGAGTTGCACGATCCGATGAAGGTAAATTCACCATCACCATCGTAAAGATCACTTATGTCGGTGCCGAACGCGTTCGCATCCGATGCTGCACCGCTGTTGCAGAACGAACCGTTGGCGCTCCCTTCGAAATCGACTTCGACGTCGTAATAACGCGCGCCGAGAGTAACAGTCAGCAGGTCGGGCAGCACATCGAAGCTGGCTTCGCCGAAAACGCCGATCTGTTCATCGGTGCGGCGAATGTCGTTGCGGAAGATCGTATCGCGCTGGAACGGTCCCGAATCGGAGACGAAGCCCGACATCTGCGGAAAGTTCGGAGCAAACGGTCCGAAAGGCGCCGCATCGACATTGCCCGGATAGTTGAAGTTCACGCGCTCTTCGAGGCTGAGGTCGGAATAGAAACCGCCACCCTGGAAACGGACTCGCCATTCTTCGGGCGTGCTGAACCGCAATTCCTGCGTGAAGACCTCGGTCTTGGAGAAGGAATTGATGTAAAGGTTGGGTTCCTGACACGTCCCGCTGGGATCATCATCGCCGGGATAGGATACCGACCCGTCACAGATGTAATAGGGCAGGTACTGCCCGGCGAACAGGTAGTCGGTGTAATCGGCACGCTGTTCGGCATCGCGTTCGGTGTAGGCACCGGTGTAGATGACGTCGAGCATGGCGATACGGCCTTCGACCGTCCAGCTTGTGTTCGAGAAATTGTCTTCGAGACGCTCTTCTTCGAAACGCGCGATCTCAAGGTCGTCCAACCCATCGAGGTTAGGGTCGGCGAAGAACACGCCATCGCTTTCGAGGCTCTGGCGCTGGTGCGCGACGGTCACGGTCCAGTCGGGCGTCACTTCGTAAAGCCCGGTAATGCGGAAACCGCTATATTGCGTGTCGTTGAAATCTTCCTCGACGATGCCGGAATTGTCGGCTTCGAGGAAGGTCACGTCGGACAGATCGGCTTCCGACTGGAACCCGGCGCGGTTGGCGTTGACGGGGACGCCGTTCGACCGCACCGTGCCTTCGGGACGGAAACGGGCGCTTTCGCTAAGGTCGATCGTGCCGGGCACGTTGTCGATGTAGCCACCCTGATCGTCGAGATAGACGACGCCGCGCAGCGCAAAGCTGTCGGTAACCGGCACGTTGACCATCACTTCACCGGAATAGCTCGCTTCGCCACCCTTGGTGAAGGACGTTCCGGCAGAAGCCGACACGTCAAAGCCGTTCAGGCTCGGCTTGTTCGTGATGAGACGCACGACGCCGGCTTGCGAACTGGCCCCGAACAGGGTTCCCTGCGGACCGGACAAGACCTCGATCCGTTCAAGATCGGCGGCATAGACGTCGAGGTTACGGCCCGGCTGCGACAACGGTTGATCGTTGAGATAAAGGGCGACGTTCGGCGCGAGGCCGGCAACCCCGGCGACCGAGATGTTCGGCGTGGTGGATGCAAGTCCGCGAATGTAGATCGTGCTCTGGCCCGGACCGTTGCCGCCGGCTGTGACCGTCGGGATCTGGTCGAGGTAATCTTCGAACGTATCGATGTTGAGTTCATCGAGCTGCTGTTCGCCGATCGCGGCGACCGATACCGGCACGTCCTGCAGATCTTCGCTGCGACGCTGTGCGGTGACGACGATGGAACCAACCCCGCCAACCCGCGGCTGCGCCTGTGTTTCTGCGGTGGCGTCCTGCGCCATGACCGGCGATGATAATGCGATCGCGAGCGCGCCAACAGACGCGCCGCCCAGATGTAGTTTCATGTCGTTGCCCTTAGTAATTTGGGATGGGGCGCGTTGCGGGGAAGCAACAGCGAAAAGCCCCAGTCAGGAATACGCACGTGGCAAATGCTGCGCGTGCGAGAAAGCAGATAGCGAGCGCCCCACACCCTGGCCACCGCCGGCATTAAATTATCTGAAGGCAGTCATTTGCTGTGACATCGTTGCAACAGTCAGGACGTGAGAAGGGTCAAGACGCCGCGACACTCCGGCCGATCGGTTCCCCATCCCAGTCTTTGCAGCCTTCTGCCGTCGTCGGCACGCCCTGGCGTTTTCTCATTATGTCGAAGGATACCGCCTTCACTATGGCGACAGCCATCAACAGCGCGACGAATGAGAACGGTAGAGCGCCGATGATCATGGTGATGCGGATCGCGTCGATCCCGCCAAGGATCAGCATCGACCCGACGACGAAGGAAAGGGCGAGCCCCCAGAACACGATATGAAACCGCCGAGTGCCTTCATCTTCACCCGCACCGTTGATCGTGTTGATGATTAGGATGGCGCTGTCCACCGAGGTAATCAGATACGTCATCAACAATAGCACGACGAGACCCGAAACGATCATCGCCAGCCCCGGATCGAGCAATACGGCAATGGTCGCATAAAGCTGGTCCGAAATGCCCGCGCCAAGGATCTGTCCACCTGCGACACCGCTCAATTCCAGCTCTATCGACGTTCCCCCGACCAATGCCATCCAGATGAAGCACACCAGTGACGGGACAAGGGCAACGCCGATAATGTATTCGCGGATCGTGCGCCCGCGAGATATTCGCGCGATGAACATGCCAACGAACGGCGCGAACGCGATCCACCAGGCCCAGTAGAATACCGTCCAGTCCAATTGCCACTGCATCAGCGCATCGCCGATTGCGGTCCCGTCCGACGAAAACAGCGTAAAAGAATTCGCGGGCAAGGTGACTAGGTAATCCCAGATTCCAAGTCCCAGCAGCTTCAGCCCGAACAGCCCCGCCCCCGCAACCGCAAACAGCGCGAGCAGGGAAAAAGAGAGGCCCATATTGATGTTGGAAAGCCATTTGATCCCGCGGCCTACACCTGAAAGCGCGCTAAGCGTCGATGCACCGACCAGGACCAGCAGTGCACAAACGATCGCAAGTGCAGATGACGTCATCGCGCCATCAGCCCCTTCGACCATCAGCCAATCGCCCATTCCGACGCGGTGCAACCCAGCCACGAATTGCTGAACGCCCAGACCCATCGTGACGGCCACGCCGAGGATCGTGGCGACTACGGCGACGACGTCGACCACGTGTCCCGCAAACCCGGACATTGCCCTGCCGAACAGGGGGGCGAGGCTGGATCGGATCGTCAGCGGCAATCCGCGCCGATGGGAAACATAACCGATGGCAAGGCCGATCAGCGCATACGTGCACCACGCACCAAAGCCCCAGTGCAGGAACGTCCACATATAGGCGGGCCGCACCGCTTCGGGTGATGCGCCCTCGATCCGGCCGGCGATAATATCGGGATTGTTAACGAAATGAGCGAGCGGTTCGCCGGTCGAATACGTCAGCATCCCGATGCCGATGCCCGCACCGAACAGCATCGAAATCCAGGAGAATGTTGAAAATTCCGGCTTTTCGCCCGGCGCGCCGATCCGCAAGGATCCTGTTTGCGGGATCACCGCAAGAGCGCCGCAGACGATTATGAACAGGGCGATCAGATAGATGTACCAGCCGCTGAAGGAGGCGATGATCGTCGAATTCGCTATCTCCAGCGTTTCCATCGCGCTGACCGGGAAAAAGATCGCCCACAACACGATCAGGGACACGATGATCTTGCCAGGGATCGTGACCTGCCTGCTGAAACCATCGTAGAACCCGCGGTCATGCGTATCGATCGACAGATCGACGAGCGGCGGAGCCATTTGATAATCGTTGGATCCGGACGCGTCAGCGCTTTCGCTGGTCATGTATAGCCTTGCAATTGCGTGTCGTGACGCATCGAGCGGTCTTCGCCGGAATGGCTTCGACAGTGCGGTGAAGTGGAACAAAGGCCATCTGAATGGCTCTTCACCCCCGGACCGATGGCCGATCGTGCCGCTGCTCTTGCGTATGACGGGAACCTCTTAGCTAGTCCAAAAGCGCGAAAATGCAAGCGTCAGGCCGGATACGGGAGCTTGGTCAGCTGGTTCTCAACGATCGATGCGACTTGCGCCGGGGGCGCAAAAGGGGAATACCCCCGGCACAGAAAAACAAATGCCGGGTCGCGCCGTCTTCATCACAGGGGGAATACGATGCCGGTATCTGACCATGTCGATCTCAATCAATTCATGGAAGGCGTCAAAAAGCGCAATCCGGGGCAGACCGAATTCGTCCAGGCGGTTCAGGAGGTGGCGCAGGACATCTTCGAATTCATGGAAGACAAGGTCGAATACCACGAAGCGCAGATACTGCGCCGGATCGCCGAACCCGACCGGATCGTATCGTTCCGAGTTTGCTGGGAAGACGACAACCACAACATTCGTGTCCAGCGCGGGTGGCGCGTGCAGAACAACAACGCGATCGGCCCGTACAAGGGCGGCATCCGTTTCCACCCCAGCGTGACCGAAAGCGTTCTGAAATTCCTCGCCTTCGAACAGACATTCAAGAATTCGCTGACCGGTCTGCCGATGGGCGGCGGCAAGGGCGGCGCGAACTTCAATCCGAAAGGAAAATCGGACAGCGAAGTCATGCGTTTCTGCCAAAGCTTCATGACCGAATTGTACCGCCACATCGGCCCCGAAACCGACGTCCCGGCGGGCGATATCGGCGTGGGCGGACGCGAAATCGGCTATATGTTCGGGCAATACAAGCGAATCACAAATCGCTGGGAAGGCGTACTGACCGGAAAGGCGATCGAATATGGCGGTTCGGTCATGCGGCCGGAAGCGACCGGCTATGGCGCGGTCTATTTCCTGCAGAATATGTTGCAGCATAAAGGCGACGAAATCGCCGGGAAAACAGCGGTGATTTCAGGGTCGGGCAACGTCGCGACCCATGCCGCCGAAAAGATCGTGCAACTGGGCGGGACGGTGCTGACCCTGTCCGATTCCGGCGGCTTCATCCACGATCCCGACGGGATCGATCAGGACAAGATCGATTGGGTGAAACATCTCAAGACGGTAAAGCGTGGCCGGATCAGCGAATATGCCGATCACTTCACGAATGCGACGTATCACGACGGCAAACGCCCGTGGAACGTGCCCTGCACCCTCGCCCTGCCCTGTGCCACCCAGAACGAATTGAACGCCGAAGAGGCGCGCGCGCTGGTCGAAAATGGCTGCAAGGGAGTGTCCGAAGGGGCCAACATGCCGACCACGCTGGACGGTGTGAAAGTCTTTCACGATGCCCAGATCATGTATGGACCGGGCAAGGCCGCGAATGCGGGCGGTGTCGCCGTTTCCGGTCTCGAAATGAGCCAGAATTCAGAGCGGATCAGTTGGAACCAGGAGCGTCTTGGCGACATGCTGACCAATCTGATGGAGGGCATCCACGAAAAATGCGTGGAATATGGGCAGCAGGATACGGATTACGTCGATTACGTGCGTGGCGCGAACATTGCGGGTTTCAAGAAGGTCGCGGACGCGATGCTGGCGTTCGGGGTCGTCTAGCGCGGGGTCGTCTAGGGAGGGGTCGTCTGAGCCGGGCGGACCACGCTGCACATTGAAAAAAAAGAAGCTTGCGCGGCGTTACCTGATGCCGAGCTGTTCCGCCTGCGTGCGGAGTTCCGCTTCTTCGCCCGGATTGGCTGCGATTGCGCTATTCAGAGCATCGCGTGCCCGACCCCGTTCGCCAAGTGCCATGCGGCTGCGCATCAACATGACCCAGCCGTCCAGATTGTCGGGTTCGTCGACCAGGCGCGCTTCGAGCTGTGCCACCATTCCTTCGGCCATCGATCGCTGTTCGCCGGGGGCGAGGCGGCTGGCCTCCGCGATCTGTTGTGCATTGGGTCCGCGCACCGTCGCGGAGGCGGCGGCTCCGGCGATCTCTCCCGATCCCGGCATCATCACGCCTGGCGCGCGGGCTTCGAGAACGGCTGCGAGATCGTCTTCGATGTCGATATCGTTGATCGCGGCGACCTGCTGTATCGTTCGCACAAGATCGTTTTCCCACGGTGCGCCGACCGGCGAATCGCTTAAAAGGTCCATCCATGCCGCGATCGACCCTTCGTGATCCCCGTCGAGGTCCTTTTTCACCGCCAGGAAATATCGCGCCCGCGGATCGCCCGGATCGAGTGCGATCGCCCGCTCGAACGCTTCGAGCGCATCGGCAGGCAAGGGATCGCGCTCACTCGCATAGACGCGCGATTCGCCGAGCGCGGACCATAGAACAGCCTCGTCATCGTCGATTGCTACCGCGCGTTCGTAGGCCTGTCCTGCGTCGCCGAATTCCCCGCGATCGAAATGCGCATAGGCAAGGTCGCTCCACGCGTTCGCATCGTCGGGTGCGGCCTCTGCCGCGGCGCGCAGTTCGTCGAGCGATGGTTCCGCGCTGGCGATATTTGCCGGAGCGCCTGCATCGGCGCCCGCTTCATACAGGTTGTACCCGATCGATCCGGCCGCCATCAGCGCCGCCAGACCCAAAAGGATCCAGCCCGCTTTGGCGTTGCCCGATCGCGATCCGTCCCGTCCCGAGCGCCCATCGTCCAAGGGTGCGTTTCGCGCCCCGTTTTCCTGTTCCGATCCCATGGACCGGGTTTACCAGCGGCAGGCGAAATGGGCAATTGCCTCTGGTATTGGGGGCCAATTCGCCTAGAGTGACGGTCTGATCTGATCTGTCCATAGGGGGGATGGTTGTCGGACTTGTACAAAGTCGCCATCGTTGGCTCCGGCCCCGCCGGGTTGAGCGCAGCCGGACGCGCGGCGGCCCTCGGTATGAGCCACGTCCTCCTCGAAAAAACCGATCACCTTTCCGATACGATCTTCAAGTATCAGAAGGGCAAGCACGTGATGGCGACGCCGTCCAATCTCGTCCTGCGCAGCGATTTCGATTTCGACGCGGGAAAGCGTGAGACGATCCTGGGCACGTGGGACGAACAGGCCGGCGTTCACAAGGTCAACGTCAAACTCAACGCCGAGGTCGATCGGGTCGAAGGGCAGAAGGGCGACTTCACCCTGAAATTGAAGAACGGCGAAACCATCAGGGCAGAGGCGATCGTCCTCGCCATCGGGACACAGGGCAATCCCAACCGCCTGCGCTGTCCCGGCGCGGATTCGCCCATGATCCAGTATCAGCTGGACGATCCGGGCGAGTATTACGACGAACACATCACGGTCGTCGGATCGGGCGATGCCGGGATCGAGAACGCGCTGGGACTGGCCGCCGACGATGCGCAGCGCAACGTTGTCTCGATCCTGAACCGGCGTGACAGCTTTGCGCGGGCGAAACCGGCCAATGTCGCGCTGTTGGAAGAAGCGGAGCAGGACGGACGCATCTCGGTCAGGCGCGAAACCAGCCCCGCCGAGGTGAAAGATGGCGAGCTGGTGCTCGAAACGCGCGACGGGACCGAAACGATCAAATGCGACCGGATCATCGCGCGGACCGGATCGCAACCGCCGCGCGGATTTGTCGAATCCATCGGGATCGAATTCACGAGCGAGGAGCGCAGCGCCTTTCCCAAGCTGACGCCCGCATTCGAAACCACCACCCCCGGCATCCATGTCATCGGCGCGCTGGCCGGTTATCCCCTGATCAAACATTGCATGAACCAGGGCTATGACGTCATCGAATTCCTGAACGGCAATACCGATCTCAAACCGGCGGACGAACCGATACTGGCCGAACGGTTTGCCGATCTGCCCGGCGATCACGAGGTCGAACACTGGCTGCGCGTATTTGCCGAGAACGTATCGATCCTGCGCGGCCTGTCGATCCTGCAATTGCGCGAACTGATGCTGGATTCCACGGTCCATTCCTACGATGCGGGCGATGTCATCTTTCGCCGGAATGAGCCGGGATCCTCGATGTTCGGCATCGCGCAGGGGTCTGTCGCCGTCGAAATCAATCCGAACGATCCGTCGATCACGGTGCCGATCGAACAGGGATCGATTTTCGGCGAAGTCGGACTGATTTCAGGGCGCCGCCGCGGTTCCACCATCCGCGCGGCGGAACCGGTCGTCGCCATCGAACTGGCCCGTACCGCGGCGTTGAAACTGATCGCGACCTCCCCCGAAGCGGCGGAGGCCGTCAACCGGATCGCAGTCGAGCGCCAGCTTCTCCAGATGTTCGGATCGGGACTGACGCCGCAGGACATCGCCCCCCTGGTCGAAGCGTCCGAAGTCATCGAGGCGCGTGCGGGCGAAGTGCTGGTCGAGGAAGGAGCGGAGGACAAGGACGT
>JGI12210J13797_10278859_pt1 | contig 19360 bp, 10 predicted proteins | sample ElkSlonscriptome_3_FD_13797 | JGI IMG/M metagenome (IMG submission 13797)
TTTCTGCCGGACTAGTCAACCAAATTGAGCGATACGTGCCTGGTATGCGGATTGCTGCAATCGCCAACCGTACTACATCCAACGCTGCGCAATGCTACCAGCAAGTTGGAATTAATGATATAAGCTACGTTGACGATCCTGAAGCCATTGATATTAATATTGAGTTAAATAAATATTCGGTCTGCCCAGACCCGGCCTTTCTGTGCGCATCATCAAAAATTGACATCGTAGTTGAAGCAACAGGGACTATTGACTATGCTACACAAGTGGTGTTAACAGCCATAGAATACCAAAAACCCATACTACTTTTTAATCCTGAAGTTGATGCAACCTTAGGTCCTATTCTTAAGCACTATGCCGATCAAGCCGGGGTAATTTATAGCCAGAGTGATGGCGATCAGCCAGGTGTAATTATGAATCAATACCGATTTGTAAAGGGCTTAGGGTTACAACCACTGGTTTGTGGAAACATTAAGGGATTCTTAGATCGGCATAAAAACCCATCAGATATGGCTGATTATGCTAAACGGGTGAAAAACAGCCCCAATATGATTACTAGCTTTACCGATGGTACTAAAGTTAACTTTGAACAAGCCAACGTAGCGAACTCTACTGGAATGGGAGTAAGTAGGAGAGGAATGAGTGCTCACCGCTCTACTAAACATATTGATGACCTTACTTCATTCTATGATGTTGACCAACTTCGGGAATCTGGTGGAATTGTCGACTACATAGTAGGACCAAAACCAAGCCCCGGTGTTTATGTGTTCGCTACAGCCGAAGATTCTATGTCTAGAGATTATCTAAATTATCTAAAGATGGGAAAAGGCCCACTTTATAGCTTCTATGCCCCGTACCATCTTTGTCCTTTAGAGATTCCTAGTTCAATTGCCCGGGTAGCCCACTTCAACGACCCCGTAATGATTCCTCTTGGAAAACCGGTGGTTGAGGTAGTCTCAATTGCTAAAAAAGATTTGAAAGCAGGTGAGACTCTGGATGGCATTGGAGGGTATTGCTGTTACGGCGAATGTGAAAATAGTTCAGTTCGCCAAAGCGAGAATTTATTGCCCATTGGCCTTGCCGATGGTGTAGTTTTGAAAAGGGATATCAGGCAAGATCAGGCATTAACATTTGACGATATTGAACTACCGGATGACCGATTGACTTATCGCCTTTACGAACAGCAGCAAAATATGTCATTAGAGTCTAAAAAGCATAAAGCACCTGAAATTCAGGTACAATAGTTAATATTTAAACTATTGACTAAACTTGGTTTGAACCCATTGAGCGTAGTTATTACTACCGGTCAATGAAAGCTTCAGATTAGCTAGTTTGCCATACTTTGAGAGGTAATATATCGGTTCTACACCTTAGGTAAATGTTCATACCTGATGCTTCCAGGTTGATAGTAAAGTACAAGGTATTACCTGCAATCACTAGAGCGAACGCTATATGACCTCCTAGGCCAGAATTTTTTTAACTACTTTACCGTGCACATCAGTCAGACGGAAGTCTCGCCCTTGAAAATGGTAAGTAAGCTTTTCGTGATCCATACCTAACAAATGCAGCATTGTCGCCTGTAAATCGTGGATATGTACGCGATCTTTAATTGCGTAATAGCCAATTTCATCGGTTTCACCGTGTGTATAACCACCCTTCAGTCCACCTCCGGCCATCCACATAGAAAAGGCTTCAGTGTGATGATCTCGTCCCATAAAAGGCATCACTTTCCCGTTGCGGTTTTCCTGCATGGGTGTACGACCAAATTCTCCGCCCCATACCACTAGTGTTTCATCTAGCAATCCCCGTTGCTGGAGATCTTTAAGTAACGCAGTCATCGGTTGATCTACCTCTTTACACTTATCCTTGAACCCAGCCTCCAAAGCAGTGCTTTTACCAGTACCGTGTGAATCCCATCCCCAATCGAAGAGTTGTACAAACCGCACCCCTTGCTCAATTAGACGGCGAGCCAACAAGCAGTTGTTAGCAAAAGAGGCCTCACCGGGTTTAGTGCCGTACATTTGATGAATGTATTCCGGTTCGTCTTCAATGTCCATCACTTCCGGTACAGAAGTTTGCATCCGAAATGCCATTTCGTATTGCGAGATTCGGGTCAAGATTTCCGGGTCGCCTACTTTCTGATACTCTTGCTGGTTGATATGATTGATTGCATCTAGGGTTTTTCTTCGCAAGTCGCCGCTCATGCCGTCGGGATTGGAGACATAGAGTACCGGATCGCCTTTTGAGCGGCACTGCACTCCTTGGTAGATAGACGGTAGAAAGCCACTACCCCACACGCTCTTTCCAGCACTCGGGGTTTTGCCACCCGAGACCAGCACCATAAAACCAGGCAGGTTATCGTTTTCACTACCCAGTCCGTAGGTAACCCAAGAGCCAAAACTAGGTCGCCCCAGTCGGGCACTCCCAGTTTGTAATAAAAGCTGAGCCGGTGCGTGATTAAACTCATCGGTGTGCAATGATTTTACTACTGTAATCTCATCGGCCATTGTCGCTAAGTGAGGCAACCGATTCGATATCATCATTCCGCTATCTCCACGTTGGTGGAAAGTCGCTTGAGGTCCCAACATCTTAGGCACTCCTTCAATAAAGGCGAAGCGTTTTCCTTCCAGCAATGAGGGCGGGCAGTCTTTGGCATGCAGTTTTTCTAACTCGGGTTTATAGTCAAATAGCTCTAACTGAGAAGGGGCACCCGCCATGTGCATATAAATTACTCGTTTGGCCTTACCTGCAAAATGCGAAAAGCCTGGAGCCATCGGATTAGTCGGCAAAGAATTAACTGGAGCTGGTGCTACCGAGCTACTATCAAAATTACAGCCAAACATTGATGCTAACGCTACGCTGCCCAACCCAGAGGTGCATTTCTTCAGAAAGTGACGACGGGTTTCTACTTGAGACTCGCGATACTGCTTTTCTTGATATATATTCATTGGTTGTTAGGCTTTTGTCACAAATTCATCAAGGTTCAAAATAGCATTCGCTACTACCGCCAGCGCGGCTAGTTCAGCATCTTCTTCCCCCGCCATCTTCACTACCTCTTCGGGGTTTTTCTGATAGTACTGCTGAGCTTCTGCATATAATGTATTTAGTTGCTCTAGTTTTTTAGGTTCTATCGGATTGATAATCGCTTGCTCGTAACCGAAGCGAAGTTGGTCCGCCGGGGCTTCTCCGGCTTGCTGCATCTGTTTAGCTAGTGACTGAGCTGCTTCTACAAATACCGGATCATTTAACGTAACTAATGCCTGTAGCGGAGTATTGGTATCAATTCTACGGGTTACGCAGAACTCCCGACTCGGTCCATCGAAGGCAATCATGGAAGGGTACGGGCTGGTACGCCGCCAGTAGGTGTATAGTGCCCTACGATGTTGATCTTCACCCTCACTGGTCTTCCATTCTAGGCCGCTGTACACAATTTGCCAGACCCCATCAGGCTGGAGAGGCATTACGCTAGGACCATACATTTTTTCACTCAGCAACCCACTCACTGCTAGGGTTTGATCACGAATCTGCTCGGCGGTTAGTCGTACTCGAGGACCCCGAGCTAATAGTCGGTTACGTGGATCAGCGGCTAGTAATTCGGGCGTTACCTCCGATGCTTGCCGGTAGGTTGCCGACATAACCATTTGCTTGAGTGCGCTCTTTATGCTCCAATTGTGTTCATTTATAAACTGTAAAGCAAGCCAATCAAGCAGTTCAGGATGCGTTGGGCGCGCTCCTTGGGTACCGAAATCTTCTATTGTTTCTACAATACCGATGCCGAAAAGCTCAGACCATAACCGATTCACCATTACCCGGGCAGTAAGAGGGTTTTCCTCACTCACCAGCCACTGAGCCATACCAAGTCGGTTATTAGCAGCTCCCTCAGGCAACGCAGGCCAAGCCTGCGGTACGCCAGCCGTTACTTCCGCACCAGGTACTAACCAGTTACCTCGCTCAAACACGTGTGTAGTGCGTTGAAATCGCTCAGGACGATCAACCGTGATGGGCGTACGCACTACATCAGTATTGTTTATTAGGTTGAGAAACGCTTGCTGCTGTTGCTCGTAATGCGGTTCACCTTGCCCCGGAAGTGGCTCATGCAGTAGCAACCACTCTATGGTAGCGATACTCTCATTTTTACGTGGGCTTTTAAAAATAAAGTAGAGATCGTGCTTACCTTCGGCCGCCTTGAAGGGAATATTCGTAGCATTGAACCGCCAACCTCCTCGGTTTGCTTTCACATTCCAGTTGGCTACTTTCTCGCCATTTAAACTATCCAGCCGGATCTCAACGTTACCTTGGCTATGTTGGGCACTATAGCTAATTAATAACTGAGATTCACCTTTGAGTGGGATATTTGGTAATCGGGCGTAGCCACCACTTTCTACTGATAGATACTTGCTATCCAGCAATGAACCGTTGATGACTGTATCGAAAACTGCTGGGTGAATTTTGGGTTCGGTTATTCTAACTAAGTTCACAAACTTTTGAGCCCGCTTTAGTTTATCATCGGCTGAACTCGTGTGCCGAATGACCCAGTTCTTCAGATTCTCTAATTTCTGGCGATCTTCTTCTTCTTGAAAGGTGGATAAGTTAGGAGATTCACTCGGCACATCTACATCAGCCGTATTATTTAAGAAAGCAAAAAACTTAAAGTACTCTTCGTGCCGAATGGGATCATACGGATGACTGTGGCACTGCACGCAAGCCATAGTAGTTGCTTGCCATACATCCCAGGTAGTATTTACCCGGTCAATAACCGCTGCTACCCGAAACTCTTCATCGTCAGTTCCTCCTTCATCATTGTTCATAGTATTTCGATGAAAAGCAGTAGCAACCAAGTGCTCATCAGTAGGATCGGGAAGCAAGTCCCCGGCTAGTTGCTCTATCGTAAATTCATTGAACGGCTTGTCTTCGTTGAATGACTTAATTAGCCAGTCGCGATACTGCCATATTGAACGGCGGTCATCTTTTTCGTAGCCTTTAGAATCAGCGTAGCGGGCCAAGTCCATCCAAAGTGCCGCCCACCGTTCTCCAAAGCGCAGAGATTCTAGTAGACGATCCACCGCTTTTTCGTAAGCTTCGGAGCTATTATCATTCAAAAATTGCTTTAGGTCATCTTGCGTCGGTGGAAGCCCCGTTAAGTCCAGCGATACTCGTCGGAGTAAAGTTGCTTGGTCAGCTTCACTAGCCGGTTGAATATTTTCTTGTTCTAACCGTTCTAATACGAAGTTATCAATTTCATTGTCGCCCCACGAAGTTTCAGTTTCTGGAACATCAACAGGTTCCGGCTTTACATAGGCCCAATGATCCTCCCACTGAGCTCCCTGATCAATCCAACTAGTTAAAATGGCTATTTCTTCCTCAGATAGCGGGTCACCCTCAGGCGGCATTCGCTCATCATCTTCAGGGTCGCTAATTGTAATGCGGCGAATCATTTCACTAGTGTGAGGGTCACCCGGCACGATAGCCAGTTTTCCCGACTCATTCTCACTAAGCGCGTCGGTTCGAAACAGTAGGCTAAATCCACCGGAGCGTTTTACTCCCCCATGGCAGGTAATGCACTTTTTGTTAATGATAGGTCGCACTTCGGCGTTAAAGTCTACTTCTTCAGAAGATTTGTTAAGTACCAGCCAGGTCAAATAAATTACGAATAGAAAAAAGAGACCAAGCCCGCCCCAGCGCATAACAGAAGAATAGTTGTTAGAAGAATTCGTCATTAACTGCTTTTGATGTTGGTTAGCTGTGAATTTACAAAATTTGTTAGTAGTTCAAAAGTGGCTGATTTATCGCGAAGACAGAACTCAGTAGGTGAGAATATCATCTTTCTACTAGCACGAATCCACCCCAAAAATACGGGTCAGCCCGCTGTTTCTTAACTGCCAACTGAGCGTTTCTCAATGCTTGATGCTTACTTTGGCCTGACAACCAATTCTGATAAAAAATGGTCATCAGTTCGGCAGTACTATTATCGTTTACATTCCAAAGACTCATTAGCACGCTCTGCGCTCCAGCAATCAAAAAGGATCGCTGCAAGCCATACACTCCCTCTCCATTCTTAATGTCACCTAGTCCTGTCTCGCAGGCACTCAACACGACCATCTCCGTACCATTCAGTCGTAAGTTCATCGCTTCGTAAGCGGTTAAAATGCCATCTTCTACCTTCCAGTTAGATGCATTTTTCCGAAGAATACTATGCTCAGCTCCTGCTAGAAGCAAACCGGCTCTGAGCAATGGATTAGCCGATATGTTTTGTGAATGTGTTCCGTAAGCCCGACTAAGGTTTCCTGATTCGGACAAGTCTGTCATGAAGTAGCCATGAGAGGCAATGTGCAGTACTCTAGGTTCTTTCGCAGATTTTATCATTTCCTCTCTGGCCTCCTCACCTAGGTATGTCCGAGTCGTCCATTGATGTTCGGTTAGCATATCGCTAATCTCTTCTACTTCGGTTTTAGTACCTGGCAAGTCTCGGATTCCAAATAGAAAAGGAGTGTTTCCCAACATGCTGGATGCAGTAAGCGGTGATGACTCAGCCGGATCAACCACTGCCTCACTGCTCTGATAGCCTACTCGAAACTGAAAGTCAGGTGAGCCAACTAGGTAAGCTAATTTTAAAGAAAATTTATCGGGCGAACGAACTAGGTCACGAGTACTACTTAATACTCGTAAATTCATTTCATCAATTACATAACGCTCGGCTTTGGTATGGTATAGGCTATTAATGTTGATCTTGTGATAAACGCCGTCGGGAGCCAGATAAACTGTTTTTATACCGTCGGACAATTGTTCCCGGATAAGCCACCAATATTGATTATAAGAAAGCTGGTCTTTTATTCGGAATTTGATAGCATTCTGGTAATAGTAATAGTTTTTATTTTCCATCTCTTTCCCTTCGGGAAATACACAAATCTGAGGGGCGACGCTACTAGACTCTAGTACCAAGGCGGCATACAGTACTACACTATCGCGAGCTACTCGGATAATCTCTACGGCAGCTTCGGAAGGCTGAAGTTGCTGTTGTACTTGCTGCCAAGTAATCTGCTCGCTTTCTACTGTCGTCGCAAAAGTTTCTGACTTACGAGATAGCTGTTTTTCCAGTTGGTTGGCTTCACTTTCCAACGACCGAATATCGTCGCGCTGATCATTACGTTCTTGGCGAGATAGTGTATACAACTGCCCCAGTTGCTCTTTTGTAGCTAACCATCGCTCGTATTCTTTCAATGTTTCAGTTTCACTCTGAGCTTCGATAACCTGTCTAAGCTGATATGAGGCATCTAATAGCATCGCTTTGGTTACCAGTTGAAGGTCGTACAGTTCAGCAAGCAACTGTTGTTTTCGTGTATCCGTTACACCCTCAGCTCGGTAGTATACTTGATCGATAACAAAATCGCGAAAGGCATGAAACACTGGTTCTACTCGCTGGTAATAAGCTCCTTTTTCTTGCTCGCTCAAAGAGGGAAAGTAGTTTTGTATTTGCCCAATGTAGTTTTCAACCACATCGTGAAATATGTCTTCTGCATCTTTATATCGCTCGAGCTTATGGTATAGTACCGCCTGGCTGTATCGCGCGTAGGCAAAATCAGGATGTAGCTCTCCGAGCACTTCCCGGCGGACAGCTACAGCTTCCTCAATAAATTCAGTAGCCTCATCAAGTTTATTTAAATCTTGGTAGAGTAGCCCTAAGTTGAGTAAGGTAGTTGAATAATACGGATGATCTTTACCCAATATTTTCTCGCTAATTGACAAAGACTCTTCAAGTAGTGGTAAAGCCTCCTCATATTTGTCATTGTTCTGATAAAGTGTAGCTAGGTTACTTAATGTAGCAGCGTAGGATGGATGCTGCTTTCCTAAAGTATTAGCATCAATGGAAAGAGCTTGTTGATAATATTTTTCCGCTAACGCTATACTATCTTGCGCTTCGTAAAGAGCTGCTAAACTCTGGTAGGCGGTGGCCAAGTCAGGATGAGATGCTCCGTATGAATCAAAAAATATTTTTTGACTAGCTAATAGTAAGGGTTTGGCTTGGATAAAATTCCCTAGAGTGAAGTAAAATTTTGCTAACTCTAATTGTACCCTGGCTTGCTCAGGGTGGTTCTCACCAAAATGGTCTACCGATAGCTCATATGCTTTCTTCAGTAGTGGCTCAGCTTCGGGATAGTTACCGGTTACAGTTTCCAGGCGGGCTAAGTTCATGTAGCTGGGAATCATTGAGGGGTGTTCAGCACCCCATATTTCCCGTTGCACATCTACCACTAATTCTAACATGGGTCGAGCTTGGGTATATTTCCCTTCCTCCAGATAGAGCAATCCGATGTTGGAAAGCGTTATTAGGTATTCCGGATGTTTTGTACCTAGTAGCTTTTCTTTTATCTTAATCGCAGATTCCAGCATCTTAGCCGCTTTAGGATAATTACCTACTGCCTGGCAAACCAGCGCGTAATTACTCAGTAGATTAGCGTGAATATTGTTCTCAGTTCCATTAAGCTTCTCCTGAATACCGACTGCTTCTTGAAAAAATATTTCGGCTTCTACTAAGTATCCGATATCGTGATATAGTGCCGCTATACCGCTAATAGCAGCTACATAATTAGGACTTTCCCGCCCGGCAGCCAATTTTATGAGTTCTAATGATTTTTGGTGATAAAAGATTGCTGTATCAAATTGAACTAAACCTTGGTAGTTCCGGGCTACATTGCTGTAAATAAAAGCTTTCTGCAATACAGCCCGCTGACTCGGTAATTTTTTCTTACTTAAAACTATTACTGCTCGTTTAAAGTATTGAGCGGCCTGTTCATAACTGCCCTCGTCTTGGTATGAGGTAGCTAGATTGTTCAGCGCGATAGCATACTGCCAAGGATAATCAGTTGTAGTATCTTCAAGATGAATGTGTTGGGAGTACAAAGCACTTGCTTCCTCCGGACTACCGTGCTCTTGATAATACGCAGCCAAATTCGCTAAAGCTACCCAAAAACTGCCCCGGGTATATTCTAATGGGCTAGCTCGGTACTGAAAAGATTTCTCAATAAGGTACCCCCCCTCTCCCACATTCTGGTCAGCCAACGCTATTGCACCTAAATTATTTAATATACTGGAATACGCTTTGGTTACTTGGGTTGAGTCTTGTTCGTAATAGCGACGAGCCATTGCATACCAATATTGCGCATCTTGCCATTCGGCATTGCCCAAGGCGATATTTGCCCGCTGATAGCATAAATCAGTGTAAAGTGTTACCGTTGTATCTCCCCGCTGCTGAAGTGTGTGTAGTAAGTTATCTACTTTCGTTTGATCAAGCTCCCCATTTAATAACCATTGCTGAAATTGGGCTTGTAGTGACTTCAGACTATCAGTTGAGTGAACCTGAACAAGCGTATACAGAGAATCAGCCAAATAATGATTACTAACTGCCTGATATAATTTACCGGCTTCCAATTGAAGTAGCACCAGCGAATCTATTTGTACCTCTGTGGAATCCGCCAAAAATAGCACTCGTTTTAACGCTGCTTGAGCATAGGTAGTATTACCTACCGAAAGATACAGATTAGCAGCATTCTGATAAGCTTCCAGCAGTAAGTCCCCTTTGACACGTGATAGATGCTCACGGCACTTGATTTCCCGAAGAGTATATTCCAGAGCCAATGAGTCTTGATGTGAAAACGCTGCAATCAGCGATAGCAAACGTAAATTATCAGCATATTCAGTGCTTAATACTCCGTACTGCAACTTAGTAGTTTCTAAGCTTCGCCAAGCAATCTGGTAAGATTCGGTAATTTTTCCCTCTTGGTAAAGAGACAGAGCCTGCTGGTAAGGAACTACCTTAGCTTCTTGAGCTAAAATACAGGTGGCCCTAAGTAGTAAAAATAAAGCAAATGCAGTGCGCATCCATTACAGGTTGTCATTCTTTCAGTAAAGGTAATCAGGGGATGTTTAGTTCAATCGCCAAAAGTCCCATTATATAAGATACGCTGGCTGTTGCTCATACTGAAATGATAGCAAAATTCATGAGCCTTCGGGTAGGCAAAACGTATTTCTACCTTTACCTCCAACCCAATTTACGAACTGTTTGTACCTGAAAGCTCAACATCTGGTAAGAAAAAAACAATAAAAATCTTCAAAATGTAAGATCGAGTGAGTTTATACACATTTCTTGTCGTAGCATCTGTATTATTTGTATGTATGTTTACCTAAATTTGACCACCGCATGTACAACAATATCTGAACTAATTCTTCAAACCAAACTGGATATGTTCAAAATCCTTCTGTTCTTACCTATTTTCTTATTTACAGTCTGCCTCTCTCTTGAAGCTCAAGAGACCCAATGGGCCAGTGAGGTACTGGAGGCATCCTCCTCCTACAATCCCCGCTTACTGTTTAAACAGGATTTACAGTACGTAGAGTACGAACCTCGCCAAGCATTGGGCCGTCCCGATGTGCTACCGGGAAACAGCGGTGATAGCCCCAACGCCTGGTTACCAGCTAAACCTGACCGAGAAGATTTTATTAAAGTAAGATTTGATCGCCCGATGAAAATTCAGCAAGTAGCAATCGCTGAGTCTCGCAACCCTGGGGCAGTCTACCAAATTTTCTGTTACGATGTAGGGGGTACTGAATATCTAGTAGCTACGTTGGAACCAGCTCCGATTGCTGCTCAAGGACGGATATTTAACTTTTTTATGAACCCTACTTCGTACGAAGTACAGGCAGTAAAAATTGTGCTTAAGGGCGATGCTGTACCCGGCTATAATGCTATTGATGCTATTGCCATCTCCGGCTCATCGGTGCCCACTGTGGCCGATATTGCTATTGTACCTAATCTCAACCCTGATTTAGCCCTGGAAAAGATCAAGGCTAATTTTGGAGATATGATTAATATCAGTCCCATCATGTCACCCGATGGCAATACCATGTTCATTAGCCGTAACTCGCCCGACAATGTGGGAGGTAAACGCGATATAGAAGATATCTGGTATCTGGAACGTGATCCAAATTCGGGGGAATGGAGTGATCCTAAGAATATTGGCATTCCGATTAATAACAAAGGTAGTAACTACGTAAGCTCAGTAGCCTTAAATGAAGACGAAGGCTATACTTTACTTTTGGGCAATCGGTATCTGGAAAATGGAAAAATGAGGGGCGGAGTATCTATTACCACCCGCCAAGCGGACGGCAGTTGGTCCTCACCAACTCCATTGGATATTATTGATTTTTATAATTATTCTGAAGTAGCCAATTATCACTTGTCTAACGGCCAAAAATACCTACTGATGTCGCTTCGGCGAGACGATGGTTACGGTGAACTGGATGTTTACGTAAGCTTCAACCGAGGCGATAACTCCTGGTCAACTCCCATAAATTTAGGGCAAAGTATTAATACTGCCGATATTGAATCAGCTCCCTTTATGGCTGATGATACAACCCTATACTTCTCTTCCAAAGGATACAGCGGATTTGGAGGAGAAGATGTCTACGTTAGCCATCGGCTAGACGATACCTGGACAAACTGGTCTCAGCCCGAGAATCTTGGCCCGGTAATTAATTCGCAAAATGATGATACATACTTTAACATCTCGGTAGATAAGCAGTACGCTTTTCTGACTCGGGCTACAATTGATAGCTCCGATCTTTTTCAAATATCAGTACCTATTTATCAGCGTATTGAACCACTTTACGTTGTAAAAGGACAAGTATACAATGTGAAAAACAGTATGCCAGTGCTGGCCAGTGTTATTTTTGACAACGTTTCGGATACAGTGGCAACAACCAGTAGTCAGGGAAATACTGACGATGACGGACGCTACGAACTTACTTTACCACCGGGCACCTATGATATTTATGCTGAAAAGCAGGGGTTCGCCACGCTTAACCGTCAGCGAGTTGCTTTAGCCGAGATTGATCCTGATGGCGATAAGTTAGTTTTTCGGGATATTTATATGTCCGATAATCTTTCGGGGTTAGATGTAGCTCAATCTTTATCTATTACCCGCAAAGCAATTGCTTCCGAAGAGGTACTGTTTGAACTAGAGAGTTTCGCACTAGGTAAAAAGGCGTATGCCTACTTAGACAAAGTTGCTGCCTTTATGAATGATAACTCCGATTTAAGCTTGCGTGTGGCGGGGCATACCGACTCATCAGGAACCGATCGTTTTAATCAGCAACTTTCTGAAAAACGAGCTAATTCAGTATCTGACTATCTGACTCACCGGGGCATTACTTCCGACAGGCTTAAAATAGTAGGTTACGGCGAGAAACGTCCGTTAGTTAAAAACACATCAGCTGCTAACCGGCAACTTAATCGGCGAGTTGAGTTTGAAATTATTGAGTAATATGTTATCTACGACTTAACATAAAAAGCAAGAAGCTATAATCTAATTCAATGTATATATTACATTTAGCATATTTTGTATAAAATTTTTAATAAATTTGTATGTTGATATATGTAGCTTAGTGACAATTAATTTGGCATTATGAAATGTCTGCCTTTTATAATTATTAGTTTTTGGACGACTACCCATGATACGATGTCTTACGCTCAACCTGATGATCTGGCTTATCTTTCGGGTAAAATTCTAGATGCACAAACAAATAAGCCGGTAGAAGCAAAAGTAAGGTATGAGTTACGCCCAGTTAGCAATGTAATGGGCATTCGCTTTTTTGATAATCGAGATGGGCACTACCAAATTAATTTGCAGCAACACCGAAAGTACTCCCTGGAAGTGACTGCCGAAAACTACTTGCCTCTATACCTAACATTACAAACTGACGAGTCTGAGCAAATTCCTCAAAATTTGCTACTCAAACGTATTCCGAAACCCGGTGACTATATTCAGCTGTCTGATACAATTTGGTTTGACCGCGATCTTAGCATCGTCCGCCCTGAAGCTCAAGCAGTCATTGAAGAGCTAAAAGCTCTGATGGAACAGTTTCCCGACATGGTGATTCAGCTAGAGGGGCACACTGATCGGGGTGGTAGTCAGTCGTTACTAAAACTTTCAGAAGAGCGCGCCGAAATGGTAAAAGATTATCTTAACGATTTAGGCATCCGTAATCGGCGTATTAAAACCAAAGCCTACGGTAATCGCAAATTAATTACCCAGGGTAATACAATTAGAAGTAGTCAAAAAAACCGACGAGTAGAAATTAAAGTTTTAGATATCTGACGGGCAATACTCCTGAATTAACTTATTAGTTTTTTCACTTCCTTTTTTTAACGCTTGATTCCAAGCTGAACACGCTTCCTCCATTTTTTCTATTTTTTTATACGCATTTCCCAAATAGTAATAAGCCTCTAACGTTGTAGTATCCATCTCAATAGCCCGCTCAATCAGCCGTAGTGCGTCCTCTGGTCGATCTTTCTTTAAGAAAAATAAGCCCTGATTGCGATACACGTAGCTGTTCTGAGGGTCTAACCTCATACTGGTCTTTAAGTCAGCCTCGGCTAAAGTCAACGAATCGGTTTGTAAATACAAATAAGCTCGGTTGTTGAGGAAATAAGGCTGATATGGCTCTAGAGCAAGGGCTTGGTCAAACGCCGCCCGCGCCGAATCGTGCTGTTGTAAGTCAGTATAGATCAAACCTAATACATTGTAAGCATTACTTTCACCAGCGTTTTGCTCAATCGCTTGTCGTAGGTCTCGTTGGGCTAATTCGTAACGTTGTTGATAGTAATATGAAGTTCCCCGATTGACCCAGCTTTCGGAATTAGATGAATCTAGCTGAATGGCTTGAGTAAAAGCCCGCAGTGCTTCGTCGTACTGCTGAAGCCCACTAAATGCTAGACCTTGGCTGAAATGCACGTAGGCTGAATCAGGATAGTAGCGAAGTACCGTATCCAAATCGATTAAACTTTGCTGATAATTACCGTTTAGCTGATAAGAATCTGCCCGATTAAAGTAGGCATCAATATTACTAAAACGCGACTGAATAGCACGGGTATAATCCGTGATTGCTTCGGGAAAACGCCCCAGATTCGTGTAAGCAATACCTCGGTTATTGTAAGCGTCAGCCGCATTTGGATCTAGCTGAATTGCCTCATTATAGTAGCGAATTGCTTCCTGATACTCGCCCTGCTCTAATTGCGCGTTTCCCTTTAATAAAAAACCATCTCGTTGCTGCTCTTTGCTCTGACTACATCCAACGATAAGCAGTAAAACAAAAAGAGGAGAAAAAATGGTAAAAAGTGGAAAACAAAAAACGGAATTAATGTCTAAGTAATATCTAACAATTTGCATTGATCTTGCTATAGTCCTCATACCTTACTTTTTATCTTACTCGTTTCCTGCTTCTGTTTTCCCTCCCCCATTTGCCCTATCTCCTTTATCCACAGTAATTCGCTGCTCCTGATTAGCTAATTGCCAAGTGGTGTGGAAAACTAATTGAGCCCGCTTTTGTAGCAATCCGAAGCTAATTTTCTCAATGGTATCAGTCGGGCGATGGTAATCGGCGTGGGTACCATTAAAGTAAAAAATAACCGGTATATTATTTTTAGCGAAATTGTAATGATCAGATCGGTAGTAGAAGCGATTAGGGTCATTTTCCGCATTGTAGCGATAGTCTAAGTCTAGTTGAGTGTACGTTTTATTGACCTGTTCATTAATTTGGTGTAACTCCGTACTTAGGCGATCTGAGCCAATAATGTATACGTAGTTAGAATCTTGAGCATGTTGCGAATCAATCCGACCTATCATATCAATATTTAAATTAGCTACCGTATTATTGAGCGGAAATTCCGGGTGCTCAGTATAGTACTTTGATCCGAACAGCCCCTTTTCTTCACCCGATACAGTCATAAATAATATACTACGTCGAGGTCCGTATCCTGCTTTTTTTGCCTCCGTAAATGCTTCGGCAATCTCCAATACGGTTACCGTACCTGAACCATCATCATCCGCGCCATTATTTACTACCTCACCTTGCTTACCAATGTGATCATAATGAGCCGTTACTACCACCAACTCGTTTTTTAGATCGCTCCCTTCTACGTAACCTAGCACGTTCTCAGAGGTAATTTGCTCTATGTTTTGTTTTAAATCTACTTCTAGCGATACATCTTTCGTAAAGCGAGTCGTTCTTCCTCTTTTATCAATTCGTTGCTGTAGTTTTTTCAAATCATACCTCCCACTTAGTGCTCGAGCCATTTTAGGTGAAATAATAATTAAGCAACTACTGGGCTTGTTATCTTTTAGTGCTAATGTTGGTCGCCGGGCTACCATTGCATAACGGTTTACATGCTGCTTAAATTGATCATCAACAACCATAACCAGTTCAGCATCTTCAATACCCGCTAGTACGCGTTTAGTGCCTAAGCTAGCCATTAGGTTTTTGGTAAAGCGAGAAGATTCGGTAGAATTGGTCACGTAGTATTTGCCATCTTTGTTTTGAGGTTCACCCGATAGTACCATTATTGCTTGTCCAGCAACGTTAATATCTTCGTAATCGTCGTATTTCTCGCTAGAAATACCGTAGCCGGCAAAAATTACTTGGCTAAAAGCCGTATCTATAGGATCGGCGAAGTGAAAAAATGAAAAGAAATCTTCCAGAAAAATAAAGCGTTTTCCATTAACCTCTACGTAAGGCTCCCGCCATTCACTCTGAACGATAGGATAGGTTTGGTAATAAGAGGTATCACCAACCACGGGAGGCAAATCCAGTCCGGCAAAGTAGCCTGCAATATAAGCAGCTGCTTTTTTCTGGCCAGCCGTACCGGTTTCTCGCCCTTCCATATCGTCGGACGCGATAATTTGCAAATGCTCTCGTAGTTCTTCCTGAGTGATCGTTTGAGCGTAACGATCAGCCAAAGTATCAATGAGTGGTGACTGCGCGACTAAGCCACTACAACAGGGAGAAAATAGTAAGACAAAGAGATATTTACGCATTTCTTAAAAATAATTGATCAGGCGTGTAATAATCATCAGGTTACTGCTACTAATGCAGTATAACTGTAAAGTTATTGTTTTCTTTGTGGTTTAGCGAATTTGATTTCTAATCTTGAATTGGTGTTCTTAGCCAATAAAATTAACTGACCTTGTATTTATTAGAAGCCCAACATATATCCAAACGGTACGCAAATCACGAAGCGTTGAAGGATGTGAGTATCACTATTCCGAAACAGTCCATCTTTGGGCTACTTGGCCCCAATGGGGCCGGAAAAACTACACTCATTCGCATTATCAACCAAATTATTGAAGCCGATGAGGGGCAGATACGCATCAAAGATGAAGTACTTCAACCTAAGCATATTGCCGATATTGGCTACTTACCAGAAGAAAGGGGGCTATACAAAAAAATGAAAGTTGGCGAGCAGCTTATCTATTTAGCCCAACTTAAAGGGTTATCTCGCTCGGAGGCCATACGTCGCATTAAAGACTGGTTTCAGCGGCTAGAGATTTCCGGTTGGAGTGAGAAGAAAATTGAAGACCTCTCTAAAGGAATGCAGCAGAAAATCCAGTTTATTGCTACAGTAGTGCATGAGCCGGATTTGATCATTTTGGATGAACCTTTCACCGGTTTTGATCCAGTAAACGCGAATCTTATTAAAGATGAGATTCTGAAATTACAGGAACAGGGAAAAACGATTATTTTCTCTACTCACCGGATGGAATCGGTAGAGGAGCTGTGTACGCATATTGCACTCATCAATAAGTCAGAGAAGGTACTAGATGGTAAGAAACAGGATATTAAGAACCAGTTTCGTTCCAATACCTACGAAGTATTGCATCTAGGAAATATAAATGGCTTAAATCCCGATTATCAGCTCATTCAGCAAGAAGATATTGAAAGCGATTACCTGAAAACTACGGTACAAATTCCCGAGACAGTGAGTCCAAATGAGCTATTACGCGAATTAATACCCCACGTAGAGGTACACGCTTTCCAGGAGAAAATACCGACGATTAACGAAATTTTTATTGCGGCAGTACAATGAATAAAATAGGACTAATTATTAAGCGGGAATACTGGACACGAGTCCGTAAAAAGTCATTTATTATCATGACTATTCTAGGACCACTACTCTTTGCAGGTATTGTAGTAGTTCCTATCTGGTTGGCTTCCAGTGAGAGTAGCGACGAAAAGGTAATCGCCGTAATTGATGAAAGTGGCTTACTCACGAATAGCTTCCAGAACGATGAGGATGGTAACATTCGTTACGAATACATTGTCCGATCTATTGATGATGCTAAAGCTGATTTTTCGGAGAGCAACCGCTACGGATTATTGTACATCCCTGCAATTGATATTAACGACCCGCAGGGAGTTACGTTCTTCGCTGAAAGTAACCCTAGTTTACAATTGCTCAATAACATTCGTGGAACATTACGCCAAAACATCCGCGATGTGAAGATGGAGCGCTCTAACATTAGTCGCGCCATGCTAGATTCGCTAGAAACCAGGGTTAGTATCAATACCATCAATCTGGGACAGGCGGGAAAAGAGCAACAAGGTAATGCCGAGGTAGCTTCCGCCGTAGGTTACGTTGGTGCATTTTTGATCTACATCTTTATATTTCTCTACGGGGCTCAGGTAATGCGGGGAGTTATTGAAGAGAAGTCCAGTCGGATTGTGGAGGTCATTATCTCTTCGGTGCGTCCGTTTCAACTCATGGTCGGAAAAGTGATTGGAGTAGCTTCCGTAGGCTTAACCCAGTTTTTGCTGTGGGTAGGTTTAACCTTACTAATTGTTAACGTAGCAGGAAGTTTCTTCCCGGACTTAGCCAGTCAGGCCGCTACGCCCGTACCGATGGCTCAAATGTCCGAAAGCAATCCGCAGTTGGAAGCGATGCAGAGTATTTCGTCTGCCTTTGATTCTGTCAATATTCCATTGCTAATCTCTTGCTTTATTTTTTACTTCTTAGGCGGTTATTTAATGTACGGTGCCTTATTCGCAGCGGTAGGTTCCGCCGCTGATTCGGATACTGATACCCAGCAGTTTATGTTACCCGTTTCGGCTCCACTAATCATCTCTATCGTCACGCTGGCGGCTATCCTGAATGAACCTAACGGCACGCTAGCCTTCTGGATGTCAATGATCCCCTTTACCTCTCCGGTAGTAATGATGATGCGGATTCCTTTCGGATTACCAACTTGGCAATTAATTCTATCGATGGTGCTGCTTGTGGGAGGCTTCATCTTTACCACTTGGATCGCAGCCAAAATCTACCGCATAGGTATTTTAACCTACGGCACCAAGGTAAATTATAAAACCATAGGCAAGTGGCTATTTCAGTAGATAAGTGCTGCGGAAAGTTTTCCGGCGAGAAGTAGTGACCTTCGCAGAAAATGCTAAAGCGATGGCATATCTAATTCTTTTGCTTATTGTACAATACTATCCGCCAGCATACTAGGCACGATGCATACTATTGCTTTCAGGTTGTTCTTTTGTACCCCTAATTTTCAAGAAAATCTTGACGATGAACAAGGATACAAACCCTACCACTAACCCAATAATAAACTCTCCTAAAATTGTTGGTAAGGCATGCACCAGGTCGTGTAAGAAATGTATATTATGAACGAATATTCCTCCAGCAACCAGAATCATGGCTAACGTACCAACTACTGCTAAACCTCTGACGATAACCGGTAGTGTTTTTACTAAGGCAGTTCCTATACCTTTAGAAACCCCAGCTTTATCATTGGCTGCTGCTATTAATTTATACCCTAAATCATCCATTCTCACCAATAAAGCTACCAGCCCGTAAACTCCCACAGTAGCTAATATGGCAACTACGGTGACTACCGCGATTTGTATAGTAATTGGCTCTTCTACTACGGTACCAAGCGCAATAATTATAATTTCTACTGATAAGATAAAATCTACAATGATAGCTGATTTCACCTTTTTCTTTTCATGTTCTAATGCTTCAGCTTCAGTCATTTCTGTAACTTTACTGCTACCCTTTACTTCGTTCCTGTGAAACAAGAATTCAAATATCTTCTCGGCACCTTCATACGCTAAGTATATACCTCCTATTAGTAGAATGGGAACAATAGCCGCCGGAAGAAAAGCACTTAGGAGAAAAGCAACGGGCAGAATAATTAATTTATTCAGAAAGGAGCCTTTCGCTATTTTCCACAAAACAGGTAATTCCCTAGACGAAACAAAGCCTGAAGCCTTATCAGCATTTACCGCTAAATCATCGGCAAGAATACCGGCTGTTTTTCGGGTAGCAACTTTACTCATAGCTGCCACATCATCCATGAGTACGGCTATATCATCAAATAAGGCAAAAAATCCTGAGGCCATCTTGTATAGTGTTTGGTTTGTGTATACAAGTGTTTAGTTATTCAATTGTTGTCAATTCTGCACTTTTTGATAAATAGCAACGGCTAAAGTAAGGCTTGTCAACTTCAACAAGGCACCAAACACTACTTAA